>Ga0209382_10011920_pt1 | contig 10757 bp, 12 predicted proteins | sample SoiMetdeltSBSDD5_FD_187599 | JGI IMG/M metagenome (GOLD analysis project Ga0209382, IMG submission 187599) | Bulk soil microbial communities from a Populus tree surrounding site in Tennessee, USA - Soil MetaG P. deltoides SBSDD5 (SPAdes) (version 2) | ecosystem: Environmental > Terrestrial >...
AGAGCGCGTTATCATTCTGGGCAATCACAAGCCTCCCGGCCGACTAATCGATTGAATCGGATGGAGCAAGAGGAAAGGTGAACGGAACGGAAAATTGACGTACGGATTAATGGTAAGAAGTTTTTTCGTCAGGGCCCGTTTGCTCGACATCGAGCAAGGACCGGCGCCCGGCAAAACCGTCTTCGATCCGGTGCCAATGGCTGACCGTCGGTTCACCCAACTGCCAGCAGAGAAAGACCACTTCTGCTCCCAGCAGGCACGGAAAATCGATGAGACCCTGTTCCACTCCCTTGCAGATGCAACCGTAGCTTTGTATCCGTTCCACGCAATTTTTGACTTCCGCCAACAGCTGAGCAATTTCACTATTCCTCTGCAATCGGTCCATAAAATCCGTGGCCTCTGGATCCAGATGTTCATGACGTACGATTGCTTTGCTTTGGTTTCTCAGTCGCTGAATATTTTCCTGGATCCTTTCAGTCAGCGTACGCACGGCGGGCAGCAACGCATTGGCTTCATCCACCGTAAAAAGTCGAGGGAAAGAGACAGAGGAGACCATTCCCATTTTTGTTTAGCAGCGTAGCGTCGTTATGTCGAGCGGGCGCAGAGGCGCCGATCACTCACTCCTAAAGACCCATCCCACTCCTTAGCTCTCGCAACAGAGCAATATTGTCGGAGTGGCCAGTCATATAAGCTTTAATTGCGCCTCGAACCGGTTTGCCGAGCAAATAAAAGTCACCCATAATGTCAAGGATCTTATGGCGCGCCAACTCGTTGGGGAAGCGCAGATCCGTATTGATGATTTTCTCGTCGTCGATCAGGATACAATTGTTGAGCTTGCCGCCGTTTACCAAGCCCGCTTGTTGTAGCTGTTCGATGTCCTTGAGAAAGCCAAAGGTTCTCGCCGGCGCGATTTCTTCCCTAAAGCAGGTGGGACCGTTGTGGGTGTAGGTATGCTCCTGGATGCCCACAGGCTTCGGATAATTCAAAACATAGTGTACCGAGAAAATATCCGCAGGCTCGATGCTAATCGACTCGCCCCCTTGGCTCCCGATTCGATACGGCCGATCAACCACGATTTCGGACCATTCCTCGTTTTCTTCCTGAACGCCAACTTCGTCAATGAGATTACAGAACTCTACGGCGGAACCGTCCAGAATGGGAATCTCCCCTTGAACCTTGACGAGCAGATTTGTAATGCCGTAACTATGCAGCACGGCTAATAAATGTTCCACCGTCCCCACGGCAAACCCTTTGGCGCGGAGCGACGTCGCATATCCTGTCGATCCGACATGGTCCAGGTGGGCGGGCACCTGCACATCACCGGAAATCCCGGTGAATAGAATCCCACTATGAGGCGGCAACGGGTGGAGAATAAGACCTGTCTTCATTCCGGAATGAAGTCCTTGTCCCGATGTCACAATACTTTTTTTCAATGTGCGTTGCTTGATGGAAGGACTCGAGCTTCCGTGTCTTGCCGCCGTCTGAGAGCGCTTCCCTTTTTTCGATCTTATCCCTCCGTTACCATTGATTTCTTTGGGGCGGCCCGGCGAATAATCACCTAAGGCCCGCTGCACCGTTAGCAGCAACGCATCTAAAGATAGCGGCTTCTCGATGAAATCGAACGCTCCGAATTTGGTCGCCGTCACTGCAGTATGAATATTCCCATGGCCCGAAATCATCACCACGTTGATCGCCGGTTCCTTGTTCTTAATCTGCTTAAGCAGATCGATGCCGTCAATCTGCGGCATCCAAATATCCAGAAGCACGAGTCCGGGCTTTTCCTGTTCAATCAATTCGAGCACATGAGTGCCGTCGGCGGTATCCACAACGCGATAGCCCTCGTCGGCCAAGACTTCTCGGACCGACTCACGAACTTTGTCCTCGTCGTCGACGATCATGATGACCTTCTGTCCCAACCGTTCTTTCATCGCGTCTCCTAGGAATGCATCGCCCTCTTCTCATTCTGGACGAGATCGCTCTCCGTTTGCACCGGAAACTCGATCGTAAACTTCGTACCCCGAGGTTCATTGGGTCGCACCCGGATGTAGCCGCGGTGATCTTCGATGATCTGGCTCACGATCGTGAGTCCCAAGCCCGTTCCGTTCTTCTTGGTGGAAAAATAGGGCTCGAAAATTCTGCCTCTTACTTCTGGCGCCACACCGCAGCCGTTATCCGCGACCTCCAAATAGACGACCCCTCGAGAGGTGTCATGACTGGTGGCCATTCTGATTTCGCCATTTTCTCCTACAGCGGCCACCGCGTTGTCCAATAAATTGATAATAACGCGTTTGATCTGTTCTCGGTCCAATTCGAGCAGCGGGATCTCTTCGTTGCGAAACTGGAAATGAATATCGTTGTGTCCTTCCTTGAAGAGAAACAGAGCCTCCTGAACGATCCCATTCAGGTCGTTCCTGGTGAGGTGGGCCGAAGGCAGACGAGCGAAATGGGAAAATTCATTGACGAGATTCTTCAGCTCGTCCACCTGCTGGATGATGGTCGAGGTACACTTATCCAAAATCGCACCGTTGCCATCGAGCAATTTGCCATACCGTTTTCGGAGCCGCTCGGCGGACAATTGGATGGGGGTGAGCGGATTCTTGATCTCATGAGCGATACGCCGCGCCACCTCCCGCCATGCCTCCATTCTCTGCACCTTTTGAATCTGGGTAATGTCCTCGAGAAAGACCATGACGCCCATGGTTTTTCCTTCATCGTCGCGCAAGGTTGCAGCCGTTACCACCACGGTGAGCAATTGGTCCGTTAAAGAGACTTTGATTTGGCGCTCCACGCTCTCTCGGCCTTTCACCTTTTCCAGGATGTCACGCATGACTTGGAGCTGTCCAACCTGAAAGACCTCCTCCTGATTTCTTCCGAGCACTCCGGCAGCCTCGACCCCCAACATCTCCTCGGCGGTCTTATTCCAGGTTGTAATGCGTCCCATGGGATCCACGGCGATCACACCCGCCGTAATATTGGCGAGAAGCGTCTCAACAAAGCGTTTTCTTTGCTCCAGTTCTAAATTGCTCTGCTTCAGATCTCGGGTCATCTGGTTGAACGATTCCACTAAAGTTCCGATTTCATCGTCTCCTCCGGAATCGATTTTATAGTCCCAGTTTCCCTGAGCAACCTCGTGGGTTCCTTCCGCAAGTTTTTGGATCGGGACCGTAATGCCTTTGGCAAGATAAAACCCGCACCAAGTGGCCGCGAAGATAATCACCAACGTAATGAGGAGCAGGGTCAAAATATAGCTATTTTTGATCGGCGCCTTGAGAAACATCAGGTGTTTGTACTGTTCGTAGGAACGGGAAATTTGCAAGGCTCTTTTAGTGATGCTTTTGGGCACATAATAGTCGACCACCACGACTCCGAGCACGCGCTTGTCCGCGCTGTAGATGGGAACCCCGCCACGGATAATGTCCCCTTCTCCAAACGCTTGCGTTCGCGTCACCTCCAGACCCCGGAGCGCCCGGTTGAGAAACTCATTTTCAGGTTTGATCGTGACCCCGGTCGGCACTTGTTCATTGAACGCGACGACGAACGATCGGTAGTCAGGCGAAAACAATTCCACGGTTCCGAGGTTATACTCCCGCTGTTTGTTTTGGATGAACTCCTTCAGCTCGCCCAGTCGATGCGTCTCAAAGAGCCCCTCTCGAGTCATGCGTTGACTCAACTGCCGCGCATAGAACAACGCGTTGTTAGCCGAATTCTGATAATAAGTCTGGCCGATCTCCAAGGAGCCCTGCAACGCGTTCTCCACCTGAAGATCAAACCATCGTTCAAAAGAACGCGTCACGAATCCACCCGCAATGACGAACAGCAACAACGTGGGCACTAGCGATAGCGCCACAAACGCCAATACCAACCGTACCCGCAGGCGGGAACCAAGAATCCTTCTCTTGCGCTCGAAGACAAGTTTCACCAAGTTGCGTACAACGAGGAAAACCAGCAACGCCAGGAGGATGACGTTCACGTTGATCAAGAGAAAGAAGGCTATATTGTTGCCCAAGGAGTACTCCGGCGCCGTCTCAGGCAATTGAACTTCAAAAAACGCAAACGCCAATACCATTAAGGTGGTGACAAGGATCACCAAGCCCTCGCGCTTGCGACGCTTGACTTCTTCCAGCTTGAGGCTTACCTCGATCGACTCAGCGGTGCCCGAACTTTCCATGCGCAGGCTTTCTAAGGAGAGAAAAAGACAGTCAAATTTTACCGTCTAAAAAAATAAAGGACAAGGGTTATAATAGCACTTATCAGGATACAGGTGGTCAACGGGAAATAGAACGTGAATCGCTCTCGCTGGATGATGATATCGCCCGGCAGATGCCCTAACCAGGGGATCTTGCCAACCAACGAAAAAATCAGTCCAAGAACGACCAGGGCGATGCCAATATAGATCAGCGTCTTGCCAAATTCGGCCATCGGCGTAAATCGGCTTTTCGCCTTTTTTGTAAGCCCGGCGAGACCGAAACCCATTCAAAAAAGGCTAGGTTGATTCTTCGAACTGTTTCCTTTTGGCGCTGCCTGGTTGCGATCAAAATGTTCGTACGCCAGCTCGGTCGCCACGCGGCCGCGTGGCGTTCGCTTTAGAAACCCGGCTTGTATCAAGAACGGCTCGTACACGTCCTCGATGGTGTCCTTGTCTTCTCCAATGGCCGCCGCCAGCGTTTCAACCCCAACCGGCCCGCCCGAAAACTTGTCGATCAAGGTAACAAGGAGCATCGTGTCCATCTTGTCGAGACCGATGGGATCAACTTCCAACATCTGGAGAGCTTCTTGAGTAACCGGTTTCGTAATTTTGCCATCCGCCCTAACCTGAGCGAAATCACGCACCCGGCGAAGGAGCCGATTCGCGATCCGCGGCGTGCCCCGGGACCGGCGCGCGATCTCGGCAGTGCCGTCGTCTTCCGCAGCGACACTCAAAATGCAGGCGGATCGTTTAAGGATTTGCGCCAGGGCTTCGGTCGAATAGAAATCGAGCCGAAAAATTTGCCCAAAGCGATCCCGCAGCGGCGAGGTAAGAAGTCCGGACCGGGTCGTTGCTCCGATCAATGTAAATGGCTTCAATGGCAGCTTCATTGACCTGGCTGCGGGACCTTGACCAATCAGTATATCGATCTGGTAATCTTCCATGGCCGGGTAAAGAACCTCTTCCACCACGTGATTCAAGCGGTGAATCTCGTCGATAAACAGAATATCGCCTTCCTCGAGATTCGTCAGGAGCGCCGCCAGATCGCCCGGGCGCTCCACCACCGGTCCCGAGGTAGCCTTGATGTTCACCCCCATCTCCCGCGAGATAATGTAGGCGAGCGATGTCTTGCCCAATCCCGGCGGTCCATGGAACAAAATATGATCCAAGACATCGTTGCGGCCCCGCGCCGCGGCGATGGCGACTTTAAGATTTTCCTTCACCTGATCCTGACCGACGTATTCATCGAAGCCCCGCGGCCGCAGGTTGACGTCATAATTTACATCGTCCTCCACAAGCTTGGACGCGACAGGTCGCGACTGCATAGAGGTCTCGGTTTTGTCGTTAAGTTTCGGCATTGCGGGCTAGCGACTCATCCGTCGGAGTACGTCCTTGATCACTTCTTCCAAAGTCCGTTTTCCCGTCTGGATCATATCGCGCACGTTTCTCTCGACTTCCGCTTTTCTATAACCCAGATTGACCAGCGCCGACACTGCATCTTGGACGAGTTGAGAATCGTTATTTCGAGGGATAGCTTCCGACGGCCGGGATTGCAAAGTCGTAAATTTATCCCGGAGTTCGACGATCATACGTTCCGCGAGTTTTTTGCCAACTCCCGGAATCGACACCAGCCGCAGCTGATCGCCGTCCTTGACCGCCTCCACCAATTCCTCCGCTGGAATCCCGGAAAGAATGTTTACGGCTAACTTTGGACCGATGCCGGAGACGCTGTTAAGCAAGAGAAAGACCTGTTTTTCTTCCGCGGCTCGAAAGCCGAACAGCTGAAGCGCATCTTCCCTTAGATGGGTATGAATGTAAAGACTGACCGAACCCCCGACCTCCGGCAGCCGATAGAATACATTGAGCGGGATGAATATCTGATAGCCCACTCCTCCGACATCGACGATGACTTCTCCCGGCAGCTTATGCGCCAGGGTTCCGCTAATTTGCGCAATCACAGTGGTCTTGGATTTCTCTAGGGACGGGACTTCCCGCCAATCGCTTGAACCGCTCAGGGCAACCTGCGCCGGCGCATCGCAGGTCGCCAGTCCGGCGCCGCTTCCACAATGCGGGCTTGAAATGCCTGCCGATGAACGTGACAAACCGCGGCTGCCAAAGCATCGGCGGCATCGGCGGCCATCTTCTCCGAAACATGGAGAAGCGACGCGACCATTTTTTGCACTTGCTCCTTGGTCGCGTGGCCATACCCCACCACAGCCGACTTGATCTCATTTGAACTGTACTCGTAGACATCGAGTTGGTTTTCTGCGGCCGCTAACAGGGCCACGCCGCGCGCCTGTCCGAGTTTGAGGGCGCTCTGCGGGTTACGCGCAAAAAAAACCTTCTCCAGACTGACTCCGTCCGGATGATAACGCACTATGATCTGCTGAATGCCTCTGTAGATGCGGCTTAACCGAGCCCCTTGCGCTTGGGCACTCACTGTCGCGATCGTGCCGCAGGCGACATGACTTAAGGCATTTCCGACTGACTCGACGATGCCCCATCCGGTCACAAGCGATCCCGGATCGATGCCCAGGATTCTACGAGCCACCACGGCGCGGCGCGCCGAACGGTCCGAGGCCCCCCCCATCAGCTCGCCTTTTCGAGGTACTCGCTCGGGATATCGAAATTTGCCGAAACGTTTTGCACGTCATCATGATCCTCAAGCTCTTCCGTCAACTTGAGAATTTGTTCTACATGCTTTTCGTCTACGGTTACAGTATTTTTCGGGACCATCGTGATTTGCGCGCTGGCAAGGGCTACCTTTTCTCGGTCGAGCGTCTCTTTGACTCTTTCGAAGTCCTCCGGTTGGGTCACCACTTCAAATAGATCACCCTCATCTTTGACATCTTCTCCACCCGCTTCTAGCACCAAACCCATCAAGCGGTCTTCATCGATTTGTGATTTTTCCACCGTGATGACACCCCTTTTGTCAAACATCCAGGCCACGCAGCCGGTCTCTCCCAAATTTCCCCCATGCTTGGCAAACAAGCGCCGTATCTCAGAGACCGTGCGGTTCTTGTTGTCCGTCAGAACCTGCGCCAAGATGGCGGCGCCGCCCGGACCGTAGCCTTCGTACTGGATTTCTTCGTATGAGACGCCTTCCAATTCTCCCGTGCCCTTTTTAATCGCCCGTTCAATATTGTCTCCGGGCATGCTGTTGGTTCTCGCCGTGATCACGGCCGTGCGCAAGCGCGGGTTGGAGTTGATGTCGCCGCCGCCCACACGAGCCGCCACCGTAATTTCCTTGATGAGCTTGGTGAACAGCCGTCCCTTCTTTGCGTCCTTAGCCGCTTTTTTGTGCTTGATGGTACTCCATTTCGAATGACCGGACATAAACAACAACTCCCCGAATTAGTTGCGTTAAGCTACCACAAAGCCTCTGCTGCGTAAACCGGGCGTTATCGAAGATCTAATGTTTGGAGATTTGATTGACGATTCATGAAAAAACACGTACATTGCGGTGAGTTTGGCGTCCAGTCTGAAATAACGACCGAAACGGCTCAAGGCTCCATTAGACTCTCCCTGCGAAGCGATTCCCAACAAAAATAGTCGATTCGTGCGAGTTAAGCCTCGGGCGGAACTCTATCCGAAAGCGCCGCAGCAGGGACAACCGTATCGGGGACGATTGAAGCGATTGAAAGGAATTCAATGATCATTATCATCAGCGAGACAACAGCTTTCTTCTCTTTCCTCGTTTACGCGAGTTTTTTCGAATGGACCCTGCACAAGTATTTAATGCACACGCCGTTTTGGCAATATCCCTTTCGCGCCCATGCCTTGGTTCACCATGGTCTTTTCCGGACCGGCGATCACTATTTTCTTCCCGACGCAAAGGTCATTCGCAAGGTTCGCTTCGCCTGGTGGAACGCTCCGTTTATTATCATTCTTCACACGCCCGTCATTCTTTGGATACAAAGGGAATTGGCAGCAGACATATTCGTAGGCGCCTTGTCGGCACTCATCCTCTACTATTTTCTTTATGAGTACCTCCATTACTGCATGCATATTCCCAAACGGCGCTGGTTGGAAACGACGGCTTGGTTCCGGTGGCTGGACTCTCATCACCACATGCATCACAAACGACACTTCAATAATCTCAATGTGGTGTTGCCGCTAGCCGACATCGTCCTGGGCACGCTTATTCCGGCCAAGGATCATATGGCCCTGCCGGATCGTGAAGACGGAGCTACGCAGGTCGGACTGCTGTTATCCGAATCCTAAGATCGTTCCGCGCCGATGGCTTTTTCCTTTTTCTTCTTTCGCTATAGTTCCGCGTCCATGTTCCAGGAACTCGCACCGCGGCAAAATCTATCGCTGGATCTGCTGGGCTCGCGCGGTCTCACTATTCCGTTTCTCCTGCCCTTGCTATTGCTCGCGGCCTGCTCCTTGCCCCCATCGAGAGTCAAGTTGCCGTCCGCGCCGGGCTCTCAAAGCGGTGTGAGCCAAACCGGCATTGCTTCTTGGTACGGCCCAGGGTTTCATGGGAAAGCCACGGCCAGTGGGGTTATCTATGATCAGAACGATCTGACCGCAGCGCACCAAACATTACCCCTCGGCACCCGCGTTATGGTTACCAATCTCGAAACCGGCAGCTCCACCGAAGTGATAATCAACGACCGGGGTCCCTTTGCCAAGGGTAGAATCATAGACCTCTCCTTCGCCGCAGGAAAAGCTCTGGGCATGATCGGTCCGGGCACGATTCCGGTGCACGTGGAAGTGATCGACGGCCCCAACACCATTCAATCGATTCGCGCTTCTCTGGATTACACCTTGCAGTTGGGATCTTTCTCCCAGCTCGAGAATGCGGAACAGCTGCGCGACAAGCTCAAAAGCTCTTATGCGGACGTTTCCATCGTCCCGCTGCAAGCGAAGGATGCCACCTACTATCGGGTTCAGTTGGGAACCTTCTCCAACCGCAATGCCGCCGAAGAACAGGCGCGCCAACTGTCAAAAGCAGGATTCCCGGTTATCATCATGGAGAAGTAGGTGGATGTTCTGTCCGGCTCGCGTCCCAAAACTGCATTTCTCTCCCCTCGCGGGTAAAGCGCGTTGGATACTCGCTCTTGCCGAATTGCTTGCGAGTTGTGTCCAGCTCCAAACCTTCGCCGAAGATTTCTCCGCCGCCTGAGTCTTTTAGTGAACTGCAAGCAAAGAATCGCCCTGATCCGCGAGTTGCCGTTCAAGCGTGCAGTTTCTCTGGCCAACGAATCGCCGCAAGCGACTTCTGAAGGAATTCTTTCTGACGAGTACGGGACGCAGTCGCTCGTCCATATCTCGTGCGCCTACAAGCGACTCGGACTTCTTCCTGAATCCGCAGATTTCGCTGCAGCTCCGGCAGACTATGTGAGGTTAGAGCGAACTTTTTATTACGAGGCCCGTAAGGACCTCATTGTGATCACACCTTCGAAGTATTACGTCAAACGAGAAAATCCGTTGCACATCCGCCCTTCAGGCTTGGCACGGCAAATGAACGAAAGCGCGGTCGTCGATCAAACATTCGGTGAATGGCTCGTTCAATTGCTCCAAAACGACAAAGTTTGGCAGAATCTGGACTCGGAGACCGAGTCCACCGTGATCCCCTTAGACTCCGCTAAAGGACTTACCTCAGTTGTCTTTTAGTATCAGATAACGGCCGCCTTCGCTCTTCACCCGGCCTTCCCTCATCAGCTTTTCCAAGTGTGCTTGGACGGAAAACTCCGCGACCCTTTGTAGAGCAGGCGAAACACCCACGTAAATCATTTCGGTGATGTCGCCGATGGTGTTGCGCCCTTTAAGCAGCGCGTCTATAACCTGCTTTTCCCGCATCATGCGATGCTCGATGTATTCCTTAATCTTCGCCTCGGCCTTGCCGACAAGAGGTCCATGCCCTGGCAGAACTAAACTGATGTTGAATGCGAGCAGTCTCTCCAAGGATCTCAAGTAGTCGGTCATATTGCCGTCCGGCGGGCGAATCACAGCCGTGCCGTAGCCGAGAATATTGTCGCCGCTGAACAGCACCCTGTCATCGGACTCATAAAAGCAACAGTGGCCGGATTCATGGCCCGGCGTGTGAAGCACTTGCAACTCGCCGCCGCCGAACGCAATCCGATCGTTGTCGTCATATTGAAAGTCTTCGCCGCCGAGATAACCCGCACGCGAGCGATGAATGCCCAGCTTGGCGCCGCAGCGTTTTCTCAAGGCCAGGGCACCGCCGCAGTGGTCGCTATGAATATGGGTCAGGAGAATCTTCTCGATCTTTTTCGCGCCCATCGCCTCCGCTTGCTCGATAATTCCGTCCATGTTCGAGTCCGCGCTCAGCGCAACATCGATAACCAAGACGTCTTCCTTGCCGACGATGTATTGATTCGTCCCCTGTAAAGTCATGATGCCGGGATTGTTCGCGGTGTAATGGCGGATGCGGTCGGGTGTAGCCATTGTAGGTCTCTCAGCGCCTTCCAAGTTCGAAATGACAGATGGAAGAATTCCGGCCAGAAGCGCTAGCGATGCTTTACCCACCGTCGCCAGCGCTTCTCGTCGTCTCATTGCGTCAGTTTCCAGTTCCTGGTTCCCGGTTGCCAGGTTCGAAATT
>Ga0209382_10011923_pt1 | contig 10756 bp, 10 predicted proteins | sample SoiMetdeltSBSDD5_FD_187599 | JGI IMG/M metagenome (GOLD analysis project Ga0209382, IMG submission 187599) | Bulk soil microbial communities from a Populus tree surrounding site in Tennessee, USA - Soil MetaG P. deltoides SBSDD5 (SPAdes) (version 2) | ecosystem: Environmental > Terrestrial >...
ACGTCCTGCATCGTCGCGCCGTGATAGCCGCGCTCGCCGAAAACGCGCAGCGCCGCGTGGACGATCCGGTCTCGGACCTCCTGCTCGTGGGCGGCGGTTACGCGAGGCATCGCACAACCTGCAAAGGGAACATTGCTTCCCCATCCTAGTGCCAGGCTGGCGCCTGTGCAAGCACGAACACTTGACAAGGGGAACGGTCATTCTCTATGGTTCGAGTCGTCGAAGATCCGCGAGCACTGAGGTCACACGCCGATGTTCAGCCGCTGGGGCGCTTTCATCTACCGCTGGCGACGGATCGTCGTCGTCCTGACGCTGGTCGCCGCTGGCGCGTCGTCCGTGCTCGCTTCGCAGGCGGCCGGCGAGCTCTCGGCCGGCGGCTGGCTCGACCCGGGTTCGGAGTCCGCGAAAGTCGCCGACCGGCTCCAGGCCGACTTCGGCGGCGGCCGCAGCGCGCTGATCGTCCTCTACCGGACGACGACCGGTGAGGCGGCGACATCGCCTGCGTTCCAGGCCGCCATCGCCGATTCACTGGCGGACCTCGAGGACGACCCGCGAGTCACGGGCGTGGTCGGCTACTCCGAGACCGGCGACGACCGTTTCATCAGCATCGACGGCACGGCCGCGTACGTCTTCCTCAACCTCGACCTGACCGACGAGGCGTCGGTCGCCGAGGTGGATGACCTGCGTTCGAAGATCGCGCCGCCCACGGGCTACTCGTTCCAGCTGACCGGCTTCGGGCCGATCCAGAAGGACTCCACCGAGCAATCGGAGATCGACCTCCAGCGCGCCGAGGTCGTGTCGCTGCCGATCGCGGCGATCGTCCTGATCCTCGTGTTCTCGTCGCTGATCGCGGCGTTCATGCCGCTCCTCGTCGCCGGCCTTGCGATCCCGACGACGCTCGCGCTCATCTACATCGCCGCCCAGCGGCTCGAGATGAGCGTCTATGTCCTGAACATCGCGACCATGCTTGGGCTTGCCCTCGCGATCGACTACTCGCTGTTTATCGTCAGCCGCTTCCGCGAGGAGCTGGCCCGCGGCCGCTCCGTCGAGGTGGCGGTCGAACGGGCGATGGCCACGGCCGGCAAGGCCGTGTTCTTCTCGGGCATCGCGGTCGCGATCGGCCTGTCCGGGCTCATGTGGTTCCGGGCGACCGCGCTGTCGTCGATCGGCGTCGCCGGGGCGCTCGTCGTCGTCAGCTCCGTCACGTACGCCCTGACGTTCCTGCCGGCGCTCCTCGGGATGCTCGGGCCGCGCGTCAACCGGCTGTCGGTTCGGGCGCTCCTGAATCGCTTCGGGTGGGCCCGCGTCTCGAGCACGCGCGAATCGCGCTGGGCCAGCATCGCGCATGCGGTCATGCGTCGGCCCATCGCCGTCCTCGTGCCGACGCTGGCCGCCCTCCTGATCGTCGGCTCGCCGTTCCTCCGCCTCGTCCAGGGCGTGCCCGATGCGACGGTCTTCCCGGCGGGCCTCGAGTCGCGCGATGCCTGGGTCGCCCTGTCCACGGACTTCCGAAAGGGCGAAACGACGCCGATGATCCTGCTCGTCGATGTCGACGGCGACCCGCTGAGCGAAGCCTCGATCGGCGCTGTCATGGAGTACACGGACGCCGTCTCCGCGGTTGACGGGATCGACCGCGTCGAGGGCCCGTTCGCGCTCACCGATCCGGCGACCGGCCAGCCGCTGAACGCGGCCGCCGTGGCGCAGCTGTATGCGGCACCCGCCGGCACGCTGCCGCCGCCGCTTGCTGATGCCGTCACGAAGCTCAAGGACGCGTACATCCGCGGCTCGACGATCCGCCTCAATGCAATCAGCCCGGCGGAATCCACGCGACCGGAGGGCACCGCGATCGTCGGCGACGTCCGAGCCCTCGCCCTGCCGTCCGGAATCAAGGCCGTGAACGCCGGAGGCGGTGCCGCACTGGCAGCGGACTTCCTCGTCAGCCAGGACGAGCGCCTGCCGTGGGCGGTCGGGACGACGCTGATCGCGAGCGCGATCGTGCTGTTCCTGCTCTTCGGCTCGCTCGCGATCCCGATCAAGGCCGTGCTCATGACGCTGCTGTCGCTGACCGCCAGCTTCGGCGCGCTGGTCTGGATCTTCCAGGAAGGCAACCTGCACGAGCTCTTCGACTTCGAACCGATCGGGTTCACGATCGCCGGTAACCCGATCATCATGTTCGCCGTCCTCATCGGCCTTTCGATGGACTACGAGGTCATCCTGCTGTCGCGGATCCAGGAGGCCTACCGGCGGACCGGCGACAACACGGAGTCAGTGGCGGAGGGCGTCGCCAAGACGGCCGGCGTGATCACGGGCGCGGCGCTGGTCATGGTCGTCGTGTTCGCGGCCTTCGCGCTTGCCGACACGATCACGATCAAGAGCATCGGCGTGGGCATGGCCCTCGCGGTCCTCCTCGACGCGACGATCGTGCGCGTCCTCCTCGTCCCTGCCACGATGCGGTTGCTCGGGGCCTGGAACTGGTGGGCGCCGGGGCCGCTCGGCCGGCTGGCGGAGCGACTCGGCTTCAGCCACGTCGAGGACGAGGACGACCTGCCGGCGTCAGCGAAGGGCGAGACCGGCAAGGTGGGAGCAACGCCCGCGGAGGCGTAAGGGCTCGACGGGCCTGACGCCTAGAGGCATGACGGAGGACGCGGTCATGAACGATCAGCGCGGGGGCGTGGAGTCCTACAGCTGGCGCTGGGGTCCGGATACCGATCGTCGACCGGGACTGCCCTGGATCGGGATCTTCCTCGTCGTCTTCGGCGGCCTCCTTCTCGTCGAGAAGGCGCTGCCGCAGTACGAGACGCTCGGCAACATCGTCGTCCTCGCCGCTGGCCTGGCCTCGCTCGTGGCCTGGATCATCGGGCGTGGCACCGGCGCGCTGTATGCGGGTGCATTCCTCACCGCCGCCGCGCTGCCGGGGACGATCGAAGGCCTCGGGTACCGCCTCGGCGAGGGCTGGGGGACGTTCTTCTACGGCCTCGCGTTCCTGTTCGTCGCGCTGGTCCGTGCATGGCGTGGCGGCGGCTGGGGCTGGCAGGCGCTGTTCGGGACGGTGCTCGTCGCCGTGGGCGCCTCGCGCTTCGCGATCCCGGACGTGGCGGCGTATGGGCTGCCGCTCCTCCTCGTCGCGCTCGGCGCCTGGCTGCTCCTGCGAGGCGCGTTCAACCGCTAGCTCCCGCCGCTCCCGGCGACGGCCTCCGCGACGGCCTCGGCCACCACTCGCGCGATGGTCGCCAGCTCGGCTTCGGTCACGACGAACGGCGGGCCGAGGAGAATCGAGTCGCCGTCCGTCCCGTCGGCGAGGCCGGTGCCCGAGTAGAGCAGGACACCCCGCTCCCGGGCGCCGCGGACGACGGCCTCGGTCACGCGCGCCGCGCGCTCGAACGGTGTCTTCGACTCCCGGTCCTCGACCAGCTCCAGGCCCAACATCAGACCGCGGCCCCGAATCTCGCCAACGTTCGGATTGTCGTTCGTCGAGCAGCTCGCGCAGCAGCGCGCCCTTCGAGGCAGACGCGGCGACGAGCTCCTCGTCGCGCAGGATCCGGAGCACCTCGCCGGCGACCGCGGCGCCAACCGCGTGATGCGAGTACGTGAACCCGTGGACGAAACCGCCGCCGTTGACGACGGTGTCATGGACGTCCCCGGACGCGGCCACGAACCCGAACGGCCAGTAGCCGGACGTCGCGCCCTTGGCGGCGACGACGATGTCCGCTCGAACGCCCCAGTGATCGAGCCCGAACCAGCGGCCCGTCCGGCCGAAACCGGTCATGACCTCGTCCGCGATGAGGAGGACGCCGTGACGCCGGCAGACCTCGGCGATCGCCGGCCAGTAGCCGTCCGGCGGTTCGGCGGCGGCGAGGGTCGCGCCAACGATCGGCTCGGCGACGAAGGCCGCGACGGTCCCAGGTTCGGCCGCCTGGATCGTGCGCTCGAGCTCCGCGGCGAGCTCGGCGGCCTCGCCGAGCGCGTTCGCGCCTGCGTAGCCGCCGCGATACGGGTATGCGGCGGAGACGTGGCGGAACCGGCCGAGCCAGCCCTCGTACGGCCGCCGCAGCGGCTTCCGGCCGGACAGGTCGAGGGCGCCCAGCGTGTTGCCGTGGTAGCTGCCCCAGCGCGAGATGACGATCCAGCGCTCACTCTCGCCACGCGCGAGGTGGTAGCTCCGCGCGAGCTTGAGCGCGCTCTCCATGGCTTCCGAGCCCCCGCTAACCGGGTAGATCGCGGCGGGCCCGGCGACCGGCAGCAGCGGCCCGACCGCGGCCGCGTACGACTCGAGCGCCTCGGACGTGAAGGCCGTGCCATGCGCGTAGGCCAACCGGCCGGCCTGCTCGGCCATGACTCGCGCCACGCTCTCGCGACCGTGGCCGACGCCCACGACGATCGCCCCGCCTGCTGCATCGAGATACGCCCGGCCGGCCGAATCCCAGATCGTCGAGCCCGCGGCGCGAACGGCGACGGGCGGCTCGACAGATGCGCGCCAGAAGACGTGGCCGGCGTGGGAATCGGGGCTCACGCGAGAAAGTCTACGTTGACCTTGAGCGCCACCGAGGCGGCTACAGTGTGGCCCGAGGTTCACGATGACGAACGCCGAACGGGACGCATACGCGGTCCTGCGGGTCCACCCGTCGGCAGATCGGCTCGCCCTTCGCGCCGCCTACCGGGCCCTCGCGAAGCGTTTCCACCCCGATGGCAGCGAACCTGATTCACCGCGCATGGCGGAGATCAATCGCGCCTATGACGCGCTGCGAACGCCTGATCGGCGGGCTGCATACGACCAGGCGCGACTCGTCCCCGTTGGTCCTGGCCACCCGACCGATGCGCCATACGAGGGCCCGCTCGCCCGCCGCGCGGAAGCCGAGCACGGAGCTGAGCAGCGCCTGGATTTTGGACGCTACGACGGGTGGACGATCGGGGCGCTCGCACGCCACGATCCGAACTACCTGCGCTGGCTGAGCCGCCACTCGTCGGGACTGCGCTTCCAGAAGTCGATCCAGGAGGCGCTCCCCGGTGATCCGCACGTGGGCCGCCGCGTTCGCGTCATGCGCTAGGCAGTCAGCCCTCGAAGGCGTCGATCGGGAGGCGGAGGACGCGGTTCGCCGCGAAGTCCACGATCCACAGGGAGCCGGCCGCGACGACGATGTCGCCGCCGCCGGACGCAAACTCGGGCCCAGGTCCGATCACCCGGTCGACCGCGTGGCTGACCGGATCGAGCCGGACGATCTGGCCCTCCGTCGGCGAGATCCAGGGCCGGTCCGCGACGACTGCGAACACAAAGCTATCGCCGCCGACATCGATGTAGGCGACGACCGTGTTCGTCACAGGATCGATCTGGGTCACGAGATGGCTGCCCTCACAGCTCGCCACCCAGATCGCGGTCGACGTGGCGGCGAGCCCGCCGCACGGCGAAGCAGGACTGAGGACCGGGATCGTCGCCTCGATCGCATTCGTCGTCTCGTTGATCCGGAAGACCGAGCCCCTGTTCGGGACGCCGACCCAGATACTGCCGAAGCCGCGCGTCAGCCAGTTGGGGCCCGACGGCCCGGTCGGCCCGACGATGGTCGGCCCGACGATCGAGTTCGTCGCCGGGTCGATCCGCTCGACAGCGCCGCCGCGTGTGCTGGCGACCCAGATCGCGGTGCTCGTGACGAGGACCCCCTTTGGGCTGGCGCCGATGTCAATCGTCGTGATCGCGTCGAGGGTCAACGGGTCGAAGCGCAGAACGCTGGTCGCATCCCAGTCCGTGACCCAGAGCCCGGCAGCATCCCCGGCGAGCGACTGGTAGCCGAACCCGCCGGGCGTCTGCGTCAGCGTCACCGATGCCGCAATCGTGTTCGTCAGCGGGTCAATTCGAACCAACGTCCCGTCGGTCTTGAGAAGCCAGATCGCCGTGCCGTCGGTGGCCATCTGCGCGCCATTGGTGACGGGCACGGACCCGGTCGGCGTCACGACGACCGGGGACGGGAATGCGCTCGAGCTCGCCGCCGGAGATGAGCTCGGCGTCGGAGATGGCCCGTCGCCAACACCCGGACCGGGCCGGAAGACGAGGCCGACCGTGACAGCGATCGCGAGCACGGCCGCCATGCCAAGCGCGATCCCGGCGAATCGCCGCTGCGTTGACCGGGCCGCCCGATCCCGTCGGATGCCGTGCCACGGATACACGCGGTGCTGGCCCGAGACCATCGTCCGCGCGAACGCTTCCTCCAGCAGGCGCTCCGGCGCCCGCTGTGGCGCCACCGCCGCCATCCACGTGTGGAGGATCGGGCCGACGTCGCCTTCGGACCGCTGGTCGGTCATCGGATCCGGGCCCTTCCGTCCGTCGCCGTTCACGCCGAGGTCCGATCGGAGGCCGAGTACGACGCCCGGTCATCGGCGTCGAGGGACGCCCGGAGCGCCGCTGAGCCGTAGCGAATCCGGGCCTTGACCGTGCCGAGCGGGATCCCGAGCGTCTCGGCGATCTCGGTATGCGATTGGTCGAAGTGGTGCTGGAGGACGAGGACGGCGCGCTGGTCGAACGGGAGCCGCCGGAACGCGCGATCGACCCGCTCGTGCTCGACATAGGCGCCGGACGGATCAGCCGTCGTTCGATCGCCGAGCCGGATCAGGGAGACTTCGGCCCGGCGATTGATCCGACGGGCTTCGTCGAAGCAGGCGTTCACGGTCAGCTTGCGCAGCCAGGCATCGAACTTCTTCGGGTCGCGGAGGCGCGGCAGCTCGCGCCACGCTTGGACGACGGCCTCCTGCGCCGCATCCTCGGCACGATCCGAGTCGCGGAGGATGAGGCACGCCAGCTGGTACAGCCGGTCTGCGGCCATGCCGATGAGCGTGGCGAACGCGTCATGGTCACCGTTCATCGCCCGGCTGACCACGATCGCGCTCTCGATCTCGATGACCTTCCTCCTGTCGACGGCCGACCGGTTCGGCGACCGGCTCGAAGCCCCATAACGGAGCCTCGAGCCGGGATCGCCGGTTCTCCGAGTGTGCGCTCAGCCGCCCGACGGGACGCCGCGCGCCTGCCATGCCGGGACCGCGTGGAGGCCCGGCGTGCTGATCGAGTGTGCGCCTGTTCCGTCTGCGTTCATCACCGTGACCTGCCGGTCGGCGATGCCGAGGCTCGTCAGGTCGCGCAGGAAGACGATCTGCGTGCCATCGGGCGACCAGGCGGTGCCAAAGTCGTCACCGGCCGGGCACGGGCTCGGATCTGACGCCGTGCAGCCGGTGAGCTGCGTCGCGTTCGAGCCGTCCGCGTTGATTGTCCAGATGCCGCCGCTGCCGAACCAGCCGGCCGCGAACGCGATCTTCGAGCCGTCGGGGCTCCAGTCCGGGACCTGGTCCTTCGGGGCCGGGCCTGTCGTGATCGGGTGGGCGTTCGAGCCGTCGCTGTTCATGACCCAGATCTGCTCGTTGTCCGGGTTGAAGTCGGCATCAAAGCCGTCGCCGTGGCTGAACGCGATCTTGGTGCCGTCGGGCGACCACGTCGGGAAGCTGTTGAAGCAGCCCGGGTGCTCGGCTGGGCACGAGGTCAGTTGGCTGACGTCCGCGCCGGTTGCCGCGTCGACGACAAAGACCTGGTCGTTCGCCTCGTCACCGACGAAGCCGGTGAACGCGATCTTCGAGCCGTCCGGCGACACGTCCGGGAAGACCGCGAAGCCGCCGAAATGGGTCAGCTGCGTCGGCTTGGCGCCGTTCTGCTTGACAGTCCAGAGCTCGAATGCGCCGCTGACGTTGCTGCAGTACACGATGTCCCGGCCGTCGGGCGTGTACTCGGCGCAGAGATTGAAGCCGGCGGCGTTTGTCACGGACTTCAGGCCAGAGCCGTCGGGCATGACCGTGTCGATGTTGAAGCCCCCGTTCGCCCGGGTGCCGAAGGCGATCCGCCCGTTCGTGACCCCCGGGTCCGCGGCGGCTGCCGGCACGAGCGCGACTCCGATAGACGTGATGGCCGCCATGACGGCGACGATCCAGATCCTGCGAGGCATTCAGCCCCTCCCTCACGCGTGCGGCCGGCGACACGTGGGTCGAGCCTCGGACGTACACGCATTGACGTTGGCCGATTGCGCATCCGATCTAACTCGACGAACCGGTGCGGCGGAACCTGCGGCGGAACCCCGCGGCCGGGCCCGGTGTACGGGGTACGGTTGAACCGTGGAGGGCCGTCCTACGGAAGAGGCCGAACTGATCGAACGCGCGCGTCGAGGCGAGGTCGTGGCGTACGAAGAGCTGGTCCGTCGCTACCAGGACGTCGCCGTCCGGACCGCGCACCTGATCGCGCCGGACGCCGATGCGGATGACGCTGCCCAGGACGCCTTCGTCAAGGCCTGGGCCGCGCTGCCGCGGTTCCGCGCCGGGTCGCCCTTCCGGCCGTGGCTCCTCCGGATCGTGGCCAACGAGGCCCGCAACCGGCGGCGCTCGGCCGGGCGCCGGGAGGGGCTTGCCCTCCGGGTCGCCGACCGCCCCTCGGACGACGCGGCCCCGTCGCCCGAGGCGGCGGTCATCTCGGCCGAGACTCGCGCAAGCCTGCTGGCCGCCGTCAACGGGCTTCGGGACGACGACCGCGAGGTCATCGCCGCGCGCTACTTCCTGGAGCTCTCCGAGATGGAGGCGGCCGAGGCCCTCGGGATCCCGCGGGGAACAGTGAAGTCACGGCTCTCGCGGGCTCTTGGGCGGCTGCGCGCGGGCATGGGCGGACCGGGCCATGACTGAGCCAATGGACGCGCTGCTCGAGCTCCAGCTGCGGTCGCTCGGCAGCGCGCTTGCCGTGCCGGAGCCGCGGCCGGGATTCGCCGCGGCCGTCGCCGAGCGGATCGAACGCGCAGCGCCACGACGCGAGCGCCCAGCCTTCATCCTCTTCCCGCGCGTCCGGCGGAGCGTCGTCCTGGCCGTCGCCGCGACGCTCATTCTCGTCGCGGTCGCCGCCGCCGCCATCGGATTCAACCTGCCGGGCATCCGGATCATCTTCGGGCCGCCGCCGAGCCTCGAGCCGACGCCCAGTCACGCGAGCATGTCGCCCTCGGGCCTGCCGGGCTCGCTGATGGGTCTCGGCGCGATCGTCTCGGTCGAGGAGGCCCAGGCGAACGTCGACTTCCCGCTGCTGCTGCCGACGGAGCCGGACCTCGGTCCACCCGACGCGACCTACGTGCGGCTCGGCCGCGTGGCGTTCGTCTGGTCGCCGCGGGACGGGATCCCCCCGACGGATGACCCTGAGGTCGGCCTGCTCCTCAACCAGTTCCGGGGCGTCGTCGGCCAGAACATCGTCGACAAGATCGCCAACGAAGGCACACGCGTCGAGCCGATCACGGTCGACGGCGCGCCGGGCTACTGGATCGCCGGGCAGCCACACTTCTTCATGTACATCGACCCGAACGGTCAGGAGGTCTGGGACAGTTATCGCAGCGTGAGCCAGACGCTGGTCTGGACGCGCGATGGGATCACGTACCGCCTCGAGACGGCCCTCGACCGCGACGCCGCGATCCGCCTGGCGGAGACGCTGGGCTAGGGCGCCTCAGGCGACCACGGTCGGTGCGGCGAGCAGCGGAACGGTTGCCCCGGAAAGCGGCAGAGCAGCACGGACTGGTGAAGTCGCGAACGCCGAGGCGGGCTCCGGCCGGCCCATCCGGTAGCCCTGCCCGAACTCGATTCCGAACGACAGCAGCGTTTTCGCTTCCGCCTCCGTCTCGACCCCCTCGGCCACGAGGAGGCAGCCGGCCGTGCGCGCGAAGTGTCGGAGGCCCACGACGAGCGCCTGGCGCGTCGGATCGAGGTTGATGCCACGGACGAGCCCGATGTCGAGCTTCACGAAGTCCGGCCGCAGCTCGACGATGTGGGCAAAGTTCGCCGCACCGGCACCGGCATCATCGACTGCGACGCGGATGTCCGAGCCGATCGCCCGAATGGCGTCGCGGATGGCAGGGTAGTCCGCGATGACGTCGTGCTCCGTGACCTCGAGGACGACGGGCCGGTCCCTCGCGGCAAGGATGTCCCCGAGGCGGCCGTTGTGGAGGACGAGCCCAGGCGAGACATTCAGGTCGAGCCAGCGCCCTGCGGGCAGGTCCGCGGCGGCTCGAACGGCCTCACCGAGCGTCGCGACTTCAAGCTCCAACCCGAGGCCCACGGCCTGGGCAGAAGCGAACGCGACATCGGGCCGGGTGCCATCGCGAAACCTCGTGAGGGCTTCGTAGCCGAGTGGCTCGCCGGAAGCCAGATTGACGATGGGCTGGAATACGACGTCGAACGCCAGGTCGTCGATCCGTGCCTGGGTCTCGGCCCGGAGGATGGCGTCGCTGGAGCGCGCGATGAGGTCCGGCCCGAGCCGGCCGCCCGCCGCGGCGGCAAACTCGCTGAGAACCGGGAGCAGGCGGATCAGGGAATCCTCCGCCGATTCGTCGGTTGTCCCGATCTCGATCAGGCCCACGATTCGCGCGCCGAAGGCGATCGGTGCCGACGCGACGATCCGCAGGCCGGCGAGGTAACGCGGGTCCGTGACGTCGCGCCGACCTTTTCCTGCGATGACGTTGACCCATGGACCGTGCACGGCACGGGCCAACAGCCGCTCGCTTGCGGCAGCGGGAATGACGGCCCCGGAGGCGACCCGCGGATCGTCGAGTCCCACCGCTGCAGCCACTTCGGCCTGGGCCGGCCCAAATGCCAGCAGCGCCGCGTGGTCGACGCCGGGCAAGGCTCGCAGCGACGCGCAGACGCGACCGGCCACAGCGCTGAACTCGCCCGTGAGGTCAAGGCCGGTGAGAGCGGCCGCCACGTCGGC
>Ga0209382_10011928_pt1 | contig 10755 bp, 12 predicted proteins | sample SoiMetdeltSBSDD5_FD_187599 | JGI IMG/M metagenome (GOLD analysis project Ga0209382, IMG submission 187599) | Bulk soil microbial communities from a Populus tree surrounding site in Tennessee, USA - Soil MetaG P. deltoides SBSDD5 (SPAdes) (version 2) | ecosystem: Environmental > Terrestrial >...
TATTCCCTAATGTTCCATTTTTGTTCGACTGGAACTTGGGGTAGAAACAAACCAGAGCCATACGCACTCTCTAGCATAAGGCCATCCCTTCCAATAACTATCTTATTTAGAGATACATCAGAATTAGCTACTCGAATTAGCAAGGGTTTGGTTAACACAGAGACTTCAAAAATTACTTCATCCAATTCTCTTTCATTGATGGGACTGAAACGTGGATCTTTAGTAGCAGCATTGATCGCAGCGGCGATTACCGAGTCATAAATATTCTTTAATGGAATTATGTATCCAATGCAGCCACGGAGGTTTTTTTGACTGTTCTTAGTATTGAGATGGTAAACTGTGACAAAGACTCCCGACTTTTTGTTACTCTTAATGGTAGAGTTAATTATTTTCCTATTTTTTATGTATGACTCAACAGATGTTCTTGCCAATCTGACAAGTTCTGTTCCCTCTTCAATAGTTATATCATCTGCGTCCATAAATTATCCACATTAGGGATTAGAAAAAAGTAAATCTAATCATGTAGCAATTCGTCACCATAGATGAGCTTCATCTCATCAAATGTTAGTTTTCTTCCGCTTGACATCTTCTTCAATGCAGCCTCTTTGGCCAAATTCAATAGTTCCATATTTTCTTTATTTCTACGTATTCTTTCCTGAGAGTTATCATATTTGTATTCGCGCTTATCTCCAGTGGTACCCGACCTTGTTCTAAAGCTGGCCTGCCTAGCACGTCTATATTCAATCGCATTTAGCTGGGTATCCACCATCTCTAGTTTAGCTTCAGCTTCTCTTAATTCACTCCTAGCTTTTCTTCTTTCTTCATAAAGGCTTTCCCTCTGATTAAGCAATTTGTCCAAACTGCCCTTTAACCTGCCTATCTTATCTCCTAATTCTGATTTCTGTTGAAAAATAGAATTAATTTTGGTTTTCAACTTATCATATTGGATAGATATTGATCGATAATCATCCTCTTTCTTGTGGATCACCTTAAGCGAATGTAACCTTGTGGCCATTTCTTTTGATCGGGCGACCAATCTTCGTTCTTCGTCTTTAGTTAGTTTTTTCGTTTGAATATCTCTTTCAATTTGATCCAGGTTTTTTGCTAAATTTATCATATCAAACCTCTCTTTTCGCAACTTGTGCCCCACTGTGTCATTGGTCTTTTCATCAAGACTTTTCATTTTATTTCGAATTTCCATCAAATTATTTTTGAGTTCAATAAACTTCGAATATTCTGATTCCTTCATCTCATTTACTTTTTTTAGTTGCGTTCTAAGTTCTTCTAGGTCCATTCTTTGCTTATCAATTTCTATCTTGGTAGATTCAATTGATTGATTAAGCGATTCTACCTTTTCTTCACCAGTTTTTTGCTCTGCAAGAAGTGTTTTCTTAAATTTTGTCAGGGTATTTAAATTCGAATCAACATACTTGTTTGATCCGTCAATTTTATTCCCATTCCTGTCGATATTTGTAACCATTGACGACTTGTTATTTCCGTCTGTGCTATGCTCTTTTAACACTTCTATCGTGTTTTTAAAATATTCAAAATATATCTTTTATCATTAAGGTACGATTAGATTAGATATATCTTTATATCTGATAAGTGGGCACTAATGTTAGTCTATTATGGATGAGTTTGAAAAAGATTTTCCAGATTTTGATTGGAAAAATACACCTGCTTACAAACATCCAGGAGGGAAAGACTGTCCGTGTCCAAAACATGAGTATATTAGAGAACAGATTAGTGTAGCAAAGAATATTTCTGCAAACAAAGAATCTAATAGTAAACATAGGGCACAAATTACCTTAAAGTTCTGCCCAGATCATTATAACGTTTATTTTGATGAAGTCATTCCTTCAATGCCTCTAAAGTATAGACTGATGACAAAATTTGCATTAAAGATAAGAGCTATTTTGATACAAAAGTTGACTTACATGCAGTCTGATCAATGCTTCTACTGCAAATTCGGATCAGGGGGATTTGACAGAAAAACCGAACTTCCTCCTGTATGATATTAATTTCTCTGAATCTTGTAGAACGTTGACTATCCAATTTGAACTGAGGCTTAGTCCAAAGCCTAGGATGTTTCTTAAAGGTATTGAGAGGTAAGGAATTGGGGTTTTTACTTCAGAGTAATATCCTTCACAGAAAGCATCTTGTACTACCTTGTACTTTCTAATGTCCAATCCTAACAAGCTGCCCAGAAATGAACCTATGTCCATACTTCTTGCAAAAATTGAATTTTTTTTCTGTATAAAAGCCAGGTCAGTTCGTAAAACCTTTCTCATTGAACTTACAAGATAATTTTGAGATTTATTATCTGTAAATGAGTAGCCTGACTTGTGGAGCCTTCCTGTGATAATTCCTGCACTAAATGCTAATGAAAAATCGGTTCCATTTGATAGCGCTTCATGAAGATTTCCGCCTGGAATAAATTCTTCTATTAACAAATTATCAGAAATCAATATTAGCGATGGTGTGGGAATTCCAATTGAACGTAATTTTTCCCTCATTTCAGTTCCTTCGTTTGATGTCATTTTGTTACCAAGTTCGGGGGGCGCTGAAGGATGTGCAAGAAGAATCGAGATGATAGTATATGAAATAGCAATAAGGTAATCATGCAAATTTTTGCTTATCTTATTCCGTTTGACAACAACCTTTTTACCATCTATCTCCTGAATGGATATTTCTCGTTGCCAATTTACGAAATACAATAGTGTACAATTATTTATCCAATGAATAAATACATTATCGGTTCTTCGTAAATAGCAGCTTCGCTGAGAATTGGAAGAAATACGCGAATTATAATATACAGATTAATGGTGGACCGAGTGGGATTCGAACCCACGACCTCAGCAATGCCAATGCCGTATCCTACCGGACTAGACGATCGGCCCATGATTTCGACTTTGATTTACACATTAATATCTTTAGGCTAATTATGTTTTTATGATTCCAACCAAAATTGTCATGAGAATGTAATTCAGAATTTGTTTATACTACATTCTAAGATAAAGAATCGATAAAAATTATAATTAGCTGCGGTACTAAATAAAGAGGTAGAATATTCCTGGAAACCTCTATTGGTGCTGTAATACGTTACAACCCACCGACTCCTGTTAAAGAACCTGAATTTCTAATCCTAAAGAATAGAAGAGGTTCATGGGGTTTTCCACAAGGACATAAAGAACTTGGAGAATCAGAACTAGATACATTGATTAGAGAAGTAAGAGAAGAAACTGGAATAAGATTCCTCGATGTCATGTCATTTATTGGAACAATAAGATATTCATATATGAAATTGAATGGCATAAGATCCCATAAGGAAGTCAAATTCTATTTTGCCACTACTCCTACCAGAGATATAGTAATTTCTTATGAACATGCTTCTTACAGATGGGTTTCGTTTCTTTCAGCCCTTAATATCTTGGCTCATAGACAGCTAAAATCAATTCTAATAAAAGGCCATCGAACAGGCCTGTATTAAATAATCAATATTGGTAACAGTATAGTAATAGATTTATACCCAAATACGTTAACGAACTTGAGGACTAGAGAAGAGATGTCAGATGGTAAACGTGTAGTGTTAACAGCAGATCGTAGCCTCATGACAAATTATAGAGGTAATTTTCTTTATGGATTTATTGCTTGTGGCCCATATGAGCTCGTACCAGAATTTGTATTTGACAAGTTATTTTGTCCAAGCGTTGAAACCGACAAAAACACAGGCGAAGTAAAAGTTGCTCAATGTGGACTCAGAAGGATCGAAAGCGCATTATTAAAGGAGTATCAAAGAGACGACATTGTAATTGCACATCCGGAGATGCTGGAAAAATCCATAGGGCCGAACACCACTGTGGTTGGAATAAATGTTATGGACCCATTGGGTATGGCACCAGTAACGACAACTATGTCCCCTGAAAAGTTATCATATGTTGCCATGAAATTTAAGAAAATGTGCGCTTCAGTGATTCAACTCAAAAAGAAATATGGCTTTAAGGTAGTTGTTGGTGGTAATGGCTCGTGGGAACTTGCAAAACCTGATAGAATGAAAATTCACGGAATTGATACAGTTGTAATTGGTGAAGCTGATGAGTTGGCATTGGATCTATTTCATGATCTTGAAGCTGGTGATGCACCTGAGTTACTCCATACATTCGTAAGAAATATTGAAAACATTCCTCCAATACAAGGCCCTACAGTAAACTCACTGGTAGAGGCTATGAGGGGATGTGGGAGAGGTTGTGATTTTTGCGATGTAAATAAGCGTTCAAAGAAAGATATCCCGCTGGAAAGACTACAGGCTGAAGCTAGTATAAACTTGAGATATGGTTTTGATTCTATTTGGCTTCAATCTGATGAGATGTTACTATATGGCTGTGACAACAAGGATTTCATTCCAAATGCAGATGCTATTACTGGACTTTGGAAGGGTCTGAAGTCAACCGGCGCTAATTTCATAGGTACTACTCATATGACTCTATCTGCTGTGGCATCTTCTCCAAATCTAATTAGAGATTTATCCAAAATAAATGACATGGATTCAAGTGGAAGATGGCTTGCTACAAATCTAGGTGTAGAAACTGTTGCGCCACGAATGGTCAAAAAACACCTTGGAGTAAAGACAAAACCATACCAGCCTGACGAGTGGGGCGCGGTAGTAAGAGAAGGTTGCAGGATTTTGAATGAAAATCATTGGTTCCCTGCCTTGACTTTAATCATTGGCTGGCCTGATGAAACACCAGACGAAACACAATACACAATTGACTTGATAGATGACTTTAAACGAATGAAAATAAGTGGTCTTGTAGCCCCACTATTGTATCAAGATTTTTCAGAAAGGAATTCGATGCATTTTGGGAATTTGAACGAATCTCAATTTGCTTTGTTTTGGAAATGCTGGCAGTTTAACCTCAGGGTTATAAATGACATTATTCCGATAATTATTCGCAACAAGACATATGGGCCTGCAATGAAAGTCTTTATGGCCGTTTTGATAAAGGCAGGTACTTGGGCAATAATGAGATACCTGAAGGGTTTGTCAAAACAATTATTCAATGGCCGCGTACCTGAAGATATCGTAGAGAAATACTCAAGAAGTAGATCGGTATCTGAATCCCTCTCTCCAAAATTATAAGACTAAAGATAAAAATAATCTTTAGTTCTTACCAAGACCTTCGATTTCTTTAATTGCAGTATCTGCAATCGTTGCAATCTTTGGTTTCAGTATTATGAAATAGTTCTTGTCAGCTCTTTCTACGGCTGGAACCGTTTTGTATTTCTTTGTTGAAATATCAAATTCGATTAGTCCTGGTTCCATATTCCCCTTGGCATAAATCATCATCAGTATGTCTCCAGACACAGGGGTCAGTGGTAGAATGGAGAATACATATCCTTTGTATGAACTAGCAGGCAGAACTTGCTTCATGTACGGCGCAACGGATACAAGATATAAAAAAAATTCTTCAATAGTGGAAAATTCCTCATATTCAAATTTCATATCTACTTATGGTCACATTTATCCTTGATATAAGGTTAAGGTTTCTTGGACTGTATGACACCGCATTTTCCAGAACCTATCCATAAGACTCAAACTTCACGCCATAACTTCCATCTTTTTTCTTATTTCTTTCCGTAACGAATCCTTTTGGAATCAGATAGTCCAAAGCACCGTCAACTGTTCCTTGCCATCCACACACATAGAAAATAGTATTTTCAGGGGTAATTGATTCTCCAACAAGCTCTTCCAGAGGAGATTTATCAGTTCCTAGTTTTGGTCTTAAAAATGATTCTACCCTCCCTTTCTGACCATTCCAACTTCTGTTGAACCATTCCTGAGGTCTACTAATACTGGCACGATATCTAAAATTCCATTTATCTTTTCCACTATCCAAACTTTCATTCTCAAGTTCTGTTAGAATCTCTCTGTAACTGAGCTCATCAACATAACTTGCACCATGTAAGATTACAACCTCTCGCTTGCTGCCAATTGATTTTAAATGAAGAGCATAGGAAATAAATGGGGCTAGTCCAGTTCCTCCACCAATTAGGACCATCCTTCTGTTGTCAGGAGAACCATCATGTTTCTTTTCGTCTATTGTAAACGCTCCTGTTGGCTTTACCCAAAGTATTTCATCGAGTTCTCTTCTGTTGAATAATTCAGTAGTCAATCGTCCTGGTACAGGCTTTTTTACCCATCTCACAAGCAACTCAAAGACATTTTTTTGCTCTGGAGGGGAGGCAATTGAATATGCCCTTCTTACTATCTTTCCCTCAGAAGGCACATGCAAACCTATTGTCAAGAATTGACCTGCCTTGAAATCCGGGACTTCACTTTCCGATGGCTTTATTTTGAATATCATCAAATCTTCCTTCAATACTCGTATATACGATATGATGCCCTTATTGTCTACCACCATACAAATCTGAACTCGAGCCGGCAAATAAATACATTATTAATTTAATGATTGAAAGGGGGCGATTCTCAGGAAAATCTTGCTATTTTGACGGAATACCAATGAGCTTAATATATTTCTGAGTGTCAATATGAGTGAGTATGTTCAAGTTTGACAATTTTCGTGAAAATGAATCTAAAAGTGTGGAGGACATTGAGAAACTAATTAATGAGAATAGTTCTGAGCATCAACAATTGCTTGAATCATTCAAAGAATCAATGAATACGTTCGCAACAGAACGCTCCTTAGACACCTGCTTGCAGTCTCTCAATGTTTCAATCCAGCTAGCCAGCATAAGATCCACATTAGTGGAATTATACAAGACTTACTGCCATATTTTGGAAAAAGAAGTAATCAGATTAAGAAAGATTACCCAAGATAAAACGCAGTAATTTGGTTTCAATACTATACAAAAGTAATTCGATTTCTAATAGTACCTAAATTTTCAATTGTTATTTCTACGACATCGCCATCCTTTAGGTACCTTGGTTCCTTCATCGACATTGCGACTCCTGCTGGAGTTCCAGTAGATATAATATCCCCCGATTCTAACGTCATTACTTTACTCAGACTTGAGATTATTTTCTCAATCGATATTACCATTTTACTACTTGAAGAATTTTGCCTAGTTTCGCCATTGACCTTTGTAACAATTTGTAGATTCTGAGGATCACGGATTTCGTCTTTGGTTGTTATCCAAGGCCCGCAGGGAGCGAATGTATCAATACTTTTTCCTCTTGTAAATTGTTTATCTTTGAATTGGATGTCTCTGGCTGAAACATCATGCAGTATGGTATATCCAAATATACAATCAGCGGCTTTCTCAGGTTCAATATTTTTAGTATTTTTTCCGATAATAATTGCCAATTCAGCTTCATAGTCAAGTCGTTGTACAAAATATGGACACTTTATGTCATTAAATGGATGGTTCAAAGTCGTTCGGGGTTTGATAAAAATAACAGGTTCATCAGAAGGTGTAAGTCCTGCGTCTCTTGCATGATCATAATAATTAAAGGCTAAACAGATTATTTTTGATGGATCTGGAATTGGAGTTAATAGCGCATCATGGTTAATCTCGTTACTAAATTTAATACCGGAAATATACTTGTTAACTTCGTCAATCCATCCTCTTACAATGAATTCCTTTATTGTCTGAGGAATTGGAACACCAGTCTGTTCTTGAAAATCAAGCTTCGTAATTATCTTTTTACCATTAGGAGAGATTATTCCATATGTTTCTCCAACTTCTTCAATCTTAATCCTGCCTATTTTCATTTTGTCTACCTGTGTATAAAAATAGCAGAGGTTTTATCATGGGTATTACAAAAACCAAATCTAATCAATTGTATCGGAGTACGGGATTTTAGTTGCAAAATTGATGCCTCAGCGTATCCTTCAATATTTTCCAAACTATTGGGGTTGAATCTGTCATTAAGATACAGTTCCTTTGGAACTAGGATGTTGTAATTTGTCATGTTCTTGTCTGATACCCATTGAATTTTTTTCATATCCCGTACAATTTCGTTGTCAAGATAAGAAGCAGTAATTACTTTTTTATTTTCTAAATCTATATCCTTAATTTTTATATTATACAATTCCATGAGTCTTACTTCTTTATCTTGTGCAAGAGAAATGGCATCATCTTGAGAAATATAAATCACATTGGAGACTTCTACTTCCCTTGTTCCAAGATCCCTTGTTGGATGATTATTCAATGTTACCTTGGTATTTTTACCATCATCAACAATTAACATTATAGGATCTTTGACAAAAAATAGTCGAATGGCTATGGGATCAATTATTTTCCGATTCATTGATTCCAGAGTTTTAAATGGGGGTTTTGTTTCTGCCAAAGTTAATCCAAGACTCAAGACAAAACTTCTGATTGCTTTCGGATCAAAGCCTCTTCTACGCATTGCTGACAAAGTGAGCAGACGTGGGTCATCCCAACCTGTAATTAGACCATCATCTATCAATTCTTTAATTTTTCTTTTGGAAACAGGCATGTTTTCAAATTCTAGTCTTGAGAATTCAACAACTATTGGTTTTCTTAATTCCAATTTATCTAAAATGTCCAAGTACAGAGCATTACGCAGCTCATACTCCTTAGTTCTCAGTGCGTGACTGACCCCGTCAAGACTATCTTCAACAGGAGCAGCAAAGTCATAAGTAGGCCATACTTGTACCTTTTCACCCAAAAGTGGATGCGGTGATTCTATGATCCTAAAGAGAGTAGGATCTCTCAAAACAGTATTATTGTCATGCATATTTCCCTTGAATCTTATTATTGCTTCATTTTGATGATATGTTCCGTCAAATATCTTGTCCAGCCTTTCAATATTTTGGTCCCCATTATCAATACAAGCTCTGCATGGACATTCAATTTGTTGCATTCTTAACTTTCGGATCTTGTTAATATCACAAGTACAAACATAAGCATTTCCACTTCTTGTCAGTTTTTTTCCATAATCATGTAGAACAAGTATATCATCTGATGTGTTTTTTACTATGTCTGGCTTAACCCCTAGCCATTCTAAATCATTCCTAATGGCTTCATAGTACTCTAATTTTTCATTCAGTGGATTCGTGTCGTCGAAACGCAGAATCAGTTTACCCCCATAAATTCTGGCGTATTCTTCATCTATTATGACTGCTTTCGCGTGGCCTATATGCGGATAACCATTAGGCTCGGGTGGAAATCGAGTAACCACTTGAGTTTCTGTCATTTGGAGCTCTGGCAATGGATGTGAATCCATTTGGCCGTCCTTTGACTTTGAATCGAACTTGCTGTCAATTAAATTTATCTCATCCAAAATTTTTTTTTGCTGCTCAAGCTCTAACTTATTTACGGAATCTACTTGCGTTCTTATTTCTTCCATCAGTGTCCTTAATTCCTTTTTTAACTCAGGTTTCAGGCTCAGTATTCTTGAAAGGACAGTATTTACATTAGTTCTTCCCGAGTGTTCAGATGCATTTTTTAGTGCTATAGCATTAACTAATCTATGAATTTCATCGTTACTCTTCACAAGACTACAAACTCCTTTCGACTATAAACTTTGCAGAAGATACAAGAGCATTTTTCGCGTTTGTTTCATCATAACTACTTATGGATTCAAACGCTTTGATCATATTATCATGAGCTGTTCTCCGCACCTCTTCTTCTATATTCAAGGAAGATATTGCAGATACCGCATCTTCAACATAGTCACGGTTTGCACCCTTGAATCCATATACTTTCATAATTTTCTCTCTCTTATTTGTGTCTGCGTGTTCTAATGCGAATAGTATCGGGAATGTCTTTTTACCTTCTCTTATATCATTTCCAACTGCTTTTCCAGTGAGTTTAGGATCACCCGTTACTCCTATTAAATCATCTATTAACTGAAATGCAATTCCAGTAAATCGTCCAAATTTAGAAAGATTGTCCACGTTATTCACAAGAGGCTCTTCAGAAGATAGAACGCCCAGTGCACAAGAAACTTCAAAGAGAGACGCAGTTTTCTTTCGTATCATCTCCAAATATTCATCTATAGTTGGAATCTTATTACTGGATGCCATCTGGATATCGAGACCTTGACCTTCGCAGACATGGACACATGAAGTAGAGAGAATCCTATTCATTTCAGCAATGATATTATCATCATGACCTACACTTTTACCCTGTAAAGAGAGTACTTGAAATGCCTTGGAGAACAAGATATCTCCAGCTATAAGTGCAATTGGTAACCCATATTTCTTATGAACCGTAGAGATCCCATGACGAATATCATCATTATCCATGATATCATCATGGATTAGAGAAAAATTATGGATTAACTCAACTGCAGCTGCAGCTGGTAACGCTTTTTCTTCCCTCCCCGCAAACATTTCACAACTCTTTATTACCATGAAAGGCCTGAGCTTCTTACCTCCACTGGTCAAATAGCTACGTGACGCATCATACAACCTGTTCGGTTCACCTTCAAGTACCGATAACGTAAAGTTTCTTACTCGTGATACCACATCATTAAGATCGTCTTTCAAATTATCCATTGTTTCACCTTTGCTAATTCTCCAGTGAATATGAATCTCGATTTTGCTAATTCAGCTATATTTTTACTGCCAACAAGAAACATCGTACTCTTCAATTCAATCAAAGTCTTATTGGTAAATTCACACAAGCTTTCAAAAGACTTTGATGCATGTCTCAGAAAAGGGAAGGCCATTCCGCACATATTTGCTCCTAAAGCTATACATTTGGCAATTTCTAAGCCATTTCGAATTCCACCTGATGCGATGATTGGTATCTTTACTGAAT
>Ga0209382_10011929_pt1 | contig 10754 bp, 10 predicted proteins | sample SoiMetdeltSBSDD5_FD_187599 | JGI IMG/M metagenome (GOLD analysis project Ga0209382, IMG submission 187599) | Bulk soil microbial communities from a Populus tree surrounding site in Tennessee, USA - Soil MetaG P. deltoides SBSDD5 (SPAdes) (version 2) | ecosystem: Environmental > Terrestrial >...
CCGGCCGCAGCAGCCGTAGCGAAAAATCACCGGGTCCGAAGTGATAGACGCCGGCTTTCAGATCGGGCAGGTCGCCGCATACGAGATAAAGCTCGAACTCATACAGTGCTCCGGTACATGAAGCGGCGCGGAAATAGAGTTCACCGCCGGGATACGCCCGTTTCTTGGTGATGCCGGCTGAGAAATAAAGGATACGGGCCAGATCCGCCAGTTTCGGAACTCTGTCTCCATCGATGGGAGTGTCTATGTGGGAAACTGCGGACAGGGCGGAAATGCCTGACTGGACGGCTTCGCGGGGGAGGGAAATCGGATCGAGGGTCGAATAGATTTTCAGCGGGAGCGGCTGATTGGCCCAGTCCAGGTGATGCGGACTCGACCGGACGCTCCACTCGGAGTGCTTCGTTGTATTGTGATACGTCCAGGCGTGGTTGACTTCCGCGTTGGTACCCATGAATCAAGTATAATGGTCTAGCACTATGAAAGAGACGAAGCAGAACATACGTTATCTGGGATTTGAAAGTACGCAAGACGGCCGCAAGTTTGATTTTTCCATCACTGGGGTGGGCCAGGAGGCGAAGCGAGTCTCTCTCATCATTCCATCGCTGATGTTTAAGGGCGTCAACAAGATCACGTTTCAAGAAAGCGCGAAGATCTGCTATGAAAAACTTCGTGTCATGCTCGAACGGAATCGCCTTGAAGAACTGTCGCGTGTCCAGTTAACTGGAGATGACATTGCTGAATTCCGTCATATACCGCGTGGCCGGCCTCGTCCTCCGAAAACAGAAAACTAGCGTCCGTGAGTGATATCGATCCACAGGCGTTCAGCCAGTTTGAACATAAGGGCTGGCAAACAATCGCCGCTAGGTATCACGCCGCGTTTGCATCCATTACAACTCAGGCGGTAGCGCCTTTACTCGACGTCGCCCAGGTCAGCGAAGGCACTCGCATGCTCGACGTGGCTAGCGGTCCTGGATACGTTGCATCAGCGGCAACAGCTCGAGGCGCCGTTGCGACTGGAATCGATTTTTCGTCCGAGATGGTGCAAGAGGCGCGTGGCCGCTATCCTGGGATCGATTTTCGCGAAGGTGATGCCGAAGCGATCGGGTTCCCGGACGCCACGTTTGAAGCCGTCGTAACAAACTTCGGATTGTTGCACCTCGCTCGGCCCGAGCAGGCTATTCGGGAGGCCTATCGTGTTCTGCGTCCAGGCGGCCGGGTTGCGTTTACCGTGTGGTCGTCGCCGGATAAAACCCTGGGTTTCTCCATCGTCCTTCATGCCATACAAAAATACGGCGATATGAATGTGCCGATTCCGGCTGGACCTCCGTTTTTCCGATTCAGCGATATGGAGGAATCCAGGCGGCTACTTGCCGGGGCGGGTTTCACCCGGCTCGTTATCACTGAACTGCCTCAAGTGTGGCAGCTATCCTCGCCGGATGTACTTTTTGAAGTGCTGTACAATGCCTCGGTTCGAAATGCGGCGCTGCTGCGAGCGCAAACACCGGAGGTGCTTGACAAGATTCGAGCCGAAGTTCGCACTGAGGTCGAGCGCGCCGGATGCAGACTTCCGATGCCCGCAGTTTTGGCGGCGGGACACAAACTTCTGTAGGCGCGGTTTGTGACAGCGCCTGCAGTTATTTCGGATCCAAACAATCCATTCTCATGATGAACTGCGGCAGGATGGGCAACAGGCGCTCGGTTGTGTATATAAACGATCGGCTGCCGGGCAAATAGGCGACACTTTCCTGTTGTTGGAGGAAGGTAATTCCGACCTTTTGCTGCTGCTTGAAATCCAGGCTGTATTCGTACGCGTCGGCATACGTCAGGACCACCATTCTCGTACCGTCATCGGATATGGCCAGGTCCGTCGGCGTATCCGCGTCCAGCGTTTTGACCTCGATCAATGTCGTCTGCCGGGCATCCCGGCTGGTTTTGAACAGCTTCGCCGGCCGTTCTTTAGTAAGAATATAGATCGTACCGTCCGGGTGCACCGCCATTCCTTCGGCATCATGTGGACCATCCGGATAACGAAATGACAGCCGGTTGCGTGGCGCGACGCTCTGAGGAAAGTCCTTCACTTCGGCAACGACCACGATTTCAATCGATCTCCGTCTTCTGTCGTTATCTCCAATATCGGCGACGTAGAGGCATGACGCGCCCCGTCTACCCGGGCACGGCCCCAGGCTCAACGCTTCGGTGTCCCTGGGATTGAACCCCGCAACTCTTATCGCGCGTGGATTAGCGCCATTCATGCCTGTCACGTAAAAAAATCCAGAATCGCCGGAGTCGTTGATGAAATACAGCCGGGGAAATTGTCTCGAAGCGGCGACCCCGCTAGCTTCTTCTAATCGAACAGTTAACTCACCGGCGCGAATTGCTTCACTCCAGTGGCGGCAAATTTGGGCGTTCGCCAGTACAGGCAAGAGGGTTATCAGGCCAAGAAAGACAAAGCGATATATTCCTTGAAACGAGGTGACCTTCTCTATACTGAATTTATGAAGAATAAGTCGGAGTCCCCGGCTCATGCCTTCTATGCGGAAGTTCTCAGAATCCTGAAAGAGTCTAAGTTTACTTTCATGGTTGCGGGCGGTTTTGCAGTTAACGCCTATACTGGTCTCCGCCGTCCCACGAAGGACATCGATATTTTTGTCAAGGCCGGCGACTACCCCAAAATACTAAACAAGTTCACATCGCTCGGGTTCGAGACCCAGGTGCTCGACGAGCGCTGGATCGCGAAAATCTTTAAGGGGAAATTGTACGTCGATCTGATTTTCGGATCCTCCAATCTAATTGCGCCAGTAACCGATGACTGGTTTAAGGATTGTAATTCGGCGACGTTTTTCAATCACGAAGTCAAGATTCCTTCTGTCACGCATCTGATCTGGTCCAAGGCGTTCATCCAAAATCGCGAACGCTACGACGGTGCTGATGTCGCACATCTCATTTTGATGAAGCATCAGGAAATCAATTGGGAGGGATTGTTGTGCGCCATGGAGCAGTATTGGGAGGTACTTCTCATACATCTTTTGAATTTTCGCTTCATGTATCCCTCCGAGCGCGAAAAAATTCCGAGCTGGCTGTTGCGAGAACTTCTTTCCCGGTTGCAGCACCAGTTCGAATTGCCGACACCCAAGATGAAGGTATGCCGTGGCCGAATGTTCTCTGTTGGGGACTACACGGTCGATGTTACCGAGCTTGGGTTTGCAGATGTTGTCGGAGGAGAGAATGAGCGAAGTGGACACAAAGTCGGATAGCCTCAGGGTTGCCGCCATCGGCGACTTGCATTTCCACCAGAATTTTACTGAGAGTCTGCAAGGGCTGTTCGAGAAGATCTCACAGAATGCCGACGTGCTGGCTTTGTGCGGTGACCTCACGCACCTTGGGTTGCCGCAGGAAGCCGAGGTACTTCTGAACGATTTGCATTACTGCCGCATCCCTATCGTGGCTGTACTTGGCAACCACGACTATCAGAGCGGGCACGCCGAGGAAGTCAAGAAGAAGCTGCGCAACGGCAAAGTCGTTGTGTTGGACGAGAATGAGACATTCGAACTGAAGGGGGTAGGGTTCGCCGGCACAAAGGGATTCGGCGGCGGCTTCGACAGGCACATGCTCACGCCCTTTGGCGAGGAGTCCATCAAACGGTTTGTAACCGAGGCTGTAAATGAGTCCCTCAAACTCGAGGTGGCCTTAAACAGCTTGCACACGGACAAGACAGTTGTTGTCCTCCACTACGCGCCAATCGCCGGAACGGTCATTGGTGAACCCCCGGAGATCTTTCCATTTCTAGGTTCATCGCGCCTGGCCGAGACTATCGATCATTTTGACGTGAACGTCGTGTTTCACGGTCATGCCCATCACGGCAGTCATCAAGGCAAAACTACTAAAGGAACACCCGTGTATAACTGTTGCCTTGAACTCCTGCAAAAGACCAACCCTGAACAGCCGTACGCGCTGGTTGAAGTATAAAGATCCGATCAAAGTTCAGATTCCCTTACTTCCGTAGCTAATTTCGTTGCGGCTTTAGCCCTACCTGACAAGAATTAGTGATCAAACCGACTAAACCTAGGGGGATAACCATGTTTGTGATTGCCTTGGGACTGTTGATCCTGCTGTCCGCTTGTTCGTCCGCGCCGCCAACAGGACCGGAAGCGGCGCGCGCGCTGATTGATGAAGCCGCGGCGGCAATGGGTGGATGGACCGAGTTAGACGCGGTCAAATCGCAGGAGATCATCGCAATTGGCGGCGACCTCGAGCCGCTTCAAGCTGTCGAACCGAATGGCCAGGCGCGCGTGATCAATCGGTTCAGCCAGAACGTCGTAGCGGATTTCGAGAAGAACCGCATGCGGCTCACATTCGATGCCATACGCGAGTATCCCAATACGCTGCCTGTGAAGTTCGTTGAAGTCATCGACGGGGATGCCGGCATGCTTGAAACTCCGGATGCGAAGGGTAATCCCGTGCGTGAGCGATTGCATCCGAGCCGTCTCGCCACGCGATTGCGTGACCTTCGGCGCCTTCCAGTTCGTGTGTTGCACAAAGCGAAGAATGCGGCCGACGTAACCCGCTCCGAAGACCGGACGGAGGGAAACGTCAAGCTTGAAATCGTTCGTTTCAAAGACGGCGACTTGCCTGTTGAATTGCATTTCAACAGTTTCAACAAACTGCCGGTACGTGTGATCTATATGGAAGACGATCCCATCTACGGTGACACTCTCAACGAACTGGCTTTTGCCGAATGGCGCGAGTACGGAGCTTTGCGGCTTCCCCAAACGATGGCCTTTTTTGTGAATGGAAACAAAATCCGGGAAGAACGCGCCCGCAACGTCATCATTAACCCGAAATATGATGAGGCCGGCATGACGATTCCCGAGGAGATCCGTGCTCAACCGGCCAACGGTCAGCCGATTGTGTCGCAATGGCCTTTACGCCGAGTAGTTATGGGTGTCGGTTATCAGGACTTCGGACGGGAACAAAAGGTGGATCTCGTCGAAGTTGCCAAAGGCGTCTATCACGTCAAGGGGGGCTCGCACCACAGCCTCGCCGTTGAGATGAAGGACCACATCGTGGTCGTGGAAGCCCCGCTGTTCGAGGAGCGTTCGCTGGCTGTGATCACGGCACTCGAAGCCAGAATTCCGGGAAAACCGATCAAGTACGTGGCAATGACGCATTTTCACATCGATCATTCGGGAGGTATTCGAAGTTATGCCGCAAAGGGTGCGAGCATTCTGACGCAGGAAGGAAACGTCGATTTCGTCAAAACGGTGCTTTCGCGACCGAAAACAATTCGGCCGGATTCGCTGGCGAAGGCGGCGAATGTCACGCCGAACGTGGAAGGTGTAAAGGACTTCAAGTCTCTTACCGACGGCGAGCGGACAATCGAACTGCGGGAGATCGCGAATCCTCATTCTGCCGGAATGCTAATAGCCTATCTTCCTCAGGAAAAACTGGTGTTTGTCAGCGACCTGTTCACGCCGGGCACTCCGGTTGATCCTGCCAACAGGAACGGCATCGATAACGGTGCCGCGCTGTACAGTGCATTAACCGGCGCCAAACTCGAGGTCGACCGGGTCGTGGGTGGACACGGGGAGATCGCGCCGCTCGGAGATGTCGCAAAAGTGGCGGCGATGAAAACCGGGTCGTAGGCGCGACCGGCTATTCTTGGTGACTTTGTGCCTTGGTGGTGATTGACGGCATCCACCACAAAGATACGAAGTCACCAAGCGGTTACGTTCCCAGTCGCGACAGGCGATACATCCCCGGTCCGATCCTGACGGCATACCCTTCCGCAACGAGAGCATGATTCCCAAGACCCGCATCCGGCCGTGACAAACCCGTTACGCGCGCCAGCTCCCCCGGAACGGTCACGCCCGCTCCGTCGAGAAAACAACGGGCAATTTCCCGCAGGGCATCCAGTCGATGGACTTTTCGGGACAACTCTTCGGGAAAGCGTTCTTCAGCCAGTCCCCACAGATACGTGAATTTCGGCGCATAAAGGACTTCGCTGGGAACGACGATCATTGCTGCCTGGAGTTCGTCGAGTGCGAGGGTGAACGCGCTTCGATTCGACACGCCGGATTCCTGGCGCAGATCCGCCGTTCCCATCTCCCATTCCTTACGCAGGATTCGCAACACCGCCAGAGCGGTTTTACTTAATCGCTTCTTCTCGTCGCGCCGAGGAATACCCCAGAGCGCGTTGAAATAGGGAATCATGCGGCGCGACAGGAGCATGGCCTTACCTCGCGCCAATTTGCCGTAATAGATATGGCCGCGCCGGACGATCTCGTCTTTCAACATCCATGTGTGGGAGCTTTCGGGATCTTTTTGTACATTGCGCGGCAAGACGGCATCCCTCCGGCCGCAAACGGCTACGAACAGTGAGGGCCCTGGGCGTCGCGTGTCCGTGAGACATGCTGCAAACCCGACGTGTTCGACGAAACGTTCCGCTTGCAGCGCTGTTTGAACCTGTCCCTCGCCCTCACGGTGCCAGCGTGAGTCACGGTAGTCCTGAATTTCATCGGAGAGAGTCGTTCGTTGCATGGTTCGCTGAGCGGGCATTGCCACAACTAGTGCTTACTGTGTTTGTTCCGGCTGATGCGATAGAATCCGAATTTTAAAATGAAACTCACGCACAAGGTCGCCGGGGCGCTGGTTTTTTTTCTCCTGAGTGGAATTGCGAGCAGCCACCCTCCGGTCTCCGACTCGGACGATGGTCCTGAGGCGGAATTCCAACTGGCGCGCGTCAAGTACCGCACTTTCGGTGGCGGCGGCTCGCGAGGGTTCTTTCAACCATGGTGGGCTATCGACTATCCGCTGGCGGAAGATCACTTCTTTCCTGCCCTGCGCCGGAGTACGAATATTCAGGTCGCGGATGAGGAGCGGCATCTGGAATTGTCCGACGATCAGATCTTCGAATATCCGTTCCTGTTCATGCAGCAGCCGGGGCGCGGCGAATGGATGCCGTCGGAATATGAAGCGGCGCGGTTGCGAGAATACTGCCTTCGCGGCGGGTTCATGCTGGTGGATGATTTACACAGTGACTACGATTGGGCGATATTCCAGTCCGCGATGCGGCGCGTCTTCCCAGACCGTCCTATAATCGACATCCCCGAAACCGATCCGATCATGCACATTTTTTTCGACCTGGACCAACGCACAGCCATTCCGGGCGCGCGTCACTTGCGAATGTCGCGAGGAGGACAGATCGTTGCCCTAATGGAAGGGCCTTCGCGCTGGCGTGGTGTCTATGACGATCAGGGCCGCCTCATGGTTGCGATTAATTTCAATATCGATATGGGCGATGCGTGGGAGCACGCGGACGATCCGTACTATCCCGTTCCGATGACGGCCCTGGCTTACAAACTCGGCATCAATTACATCCTGTATTCCATGACGCATTGAAAGGCTAGCCTTCAAGTCCTGTCTCTCAGTTGACCGGCTCGATGCGCAGCACGGCCCCATCTTCAGCGTCCGTCAAGACGTACAGCAGTTCATCAGGCCCTTGCCGAACGTCGCGGATACGTTGACGCAATTCCACCAGCAGCGCCTCGCGGCGCAATTCTTCCATCTTTTCGTTGAACAGGATGCGTTCGAGATGACCCGTGCCCGGAATCTCTCCCGTGCGAAGACTCCCCACGAAGACATCGCCCTTCCACTTGGAAAGCCGGTTGCCGGTGTAGAAAGCCATACCTGAAATTGCAATCGAAGGCACCCAGAAGACAACGGGTGCATCGAAGCCTTGGTGCGTGGGCGTCTCCGCCTGCCATGGACCCTGATAGGTGCGGCCGAAGCTCACGACCGGCCAGCCGTAATTTCGTCCTGGACGGAGGATGTTGATTTCGTCGCCTCCATTTGGCCCGTTTTCGTTTTGCCACACGTCTCCGGTGGCTGGATGCACGGCGAGCCCGAGCGAAGTGCGGTGGCCTAATGTATAGATCTCCGGCTTGTAGCCTTCCCGTCCGTTGAATGGGTTATTCGGTGGAATCGTGCCGTCATCGCGCATCCGCAGCACTTTGCCGCCGTGGGTTTTGGGATCTTGCGGGTCATTGCCTCCGTTGGTCATGAATATGGTGCCATCCTTGCCAAACGCGATACGCGACGCGCCGCCTCCCCCATTTCCTCCCTGTTGGGCCACAAAGATATCCCGTACGTCCGCGAGACTTTTTCCGTTCCAGCGCCCGCGCGCGAGCGCGTTCGTTCGCCGGTCGCCCTCCAGGGGCTTGGTGTAGGTGAGATAAACGAATTGGTTCTGGGCAAATTGTGGGTGAAGGGCGATGTCCATCAAGCCGTGAACCGCGCCCGGGTCGCCGGATCTGCCTGCATACTGTGAGGTGGGCACGCCGGCTACGGGTTGCGGATCGAGCACACCATTACGAATGATGCGAAGTTTCCCAGTGCGTTCGGTGACCAACATCGCGCCGTCCGGAAGAAATGTCATACTCCACGGATACGTCAAACCCTTGGCGACCAGGACCACTCGAATACGTTGTCCTTCGCCGGTGTCGAACTCCATTGGCAGATTCGGCAATGGTCGATTGGCGAGACCTGTGGGTGCTACAGGAATGTTATTTCGAAACGGTACTTGTTGTTGTGAAGCAGCTGTCAGCGTCAACAGAAACAGCACCAACAACGCGACATACCATCTGACCTTCATAGATATCATCCTTTCAGATCTCAGCGTTCTCTCAGAAATTGACCTTGGCCGAATCGTCCAGCACGACGGACCGGTACACCGGAAGCGCCCAGCCTTGCTTCATTAATTCGTCGTATCTCTGCCGGACTTTGGTCTGGTAATCCTTCTTGTCCTTGTACAGTTTCTTCAGCTGTGCCTGTGTGAGCGCCAGTTCATAGTTCGCCAGCCCGCACAACTGATTCTGGGCCGCTTCGCCACGCGCGGCGATGAATGGATGCGGATTCTTGATCGGAGGTTCGGAGCCGGAGTTCGGGACGCCGATTTTCGTTGTAGGAAAGTCCACGTACGGCGTGCGTATACCACCTCTGACGTTTCCATATTCATCCAAAGCCATCAATGAACCATCGCCGTCCGTGTTCCAATCCATGTAGATCCTGTCGGCCCGCGGCGGCACAGTACCTTTGTCGATCCATTGCCAGAGGTGGTTCAGCGCCACCGACATGTAGGCTGCAAGTGGAAATCGGCTGATCGGCAACTTGCATGGATCGGGGTAATATGCGGCGGCATCACGCGCATCAATGTGAGCCATGCCCGCGAATTCATAAACCCTGAACTGATTGCCTGGAGCATCTCCATCAACCCGGGTTGTGGCTCCGGTCATGGTTTCGCGCATTGTGGGGACTTGAATCATCGGCACATCGACCATGCGCACGTTGGCGCCGTTACTGGTGGGCATGAAGCCGTCGTAAATCGGTTTCATGTCGGCCTGGCGTTGCACCATGTGTGTCGTCAAGTAATTGACCACGACACCGGCAGATGCGGATGAACCGGTCAGGATCATCTTGCGCACAGCCAATCCCGACAGCGGATTGTCCGGTCGTTTCGACTTAATCAAAGCTCCCACTTGCGCCAGGATCTCGTTTGTCTGTCCTCCGCCGACGGACAGGTCCTTATAACGGTCAGGATTTGATTCCGCGAACGCCTGGGGCGCCGTAGTCAGTATTTCCAGGCCGATATGGCCTTCGGTCATGGAATACGTGTGCGTGAAGTGAAACATCCAGGGATTTCCGCTGGGGTGCATCGATTCGGCCAGCACCAGGCCGCTGAACTTGCTGTCGTCGGCCGGCTTGCGGATCACAATTCGGGTTTTGTATGGCTGGCCGTTCGCCATGCCCGTAACGAAATATTCTTTCGTGACGTACTTGAAATGAGCCAGGTCATCTCCCGGTTTGAGTTGCATCAATGTTTCATAAAACTTGCCGGGACCGGTGACTTCAGGCGTGGCTGTCGCGACGGCAGATACTACCGGCGGCGGGTCCTGGGGTTGAGCCGGTTGTTGTCCTCGGCCCTGGCCTCGCTGGCCCTGTTGCGGCTGCCCGCCGCGTTGTCCCTGGACGGGAATAGGCAGCTGACCCATGGTGGTTACGGCGCTGAGGATGAACGCAGTTGCAGCAAGCGAGATTGCGGCGAACAAGCGGGTCGTTCGTGTCATGAGCTTCTCCCTTGAGGCGAGGAAGCTATCATGATCGACGGCGCGTTTCAATGGTGGGAGGCGCGTGGCAGAAGGGACTCGCGGCCTTTTAAAAACTCTATAGTCCATTTGAAGTAATAGGCTTGGCAGCGTATGATTGCGCGGACCAAGTTTTAGGAGGATGAATTTCGATGAGGCAGATTGCCTTAGTTTTGATAGCTATTACCGCTATCCTTTTCTTACTCACAGCGACTTTTGCTCAGCATACTCCGGCTGCGAAGTTCGATTTGACGAAGTCGCAAACGGTGAAGGGCACCGTCACTCAGGTTGATTGGGCCAATCCTTATGTGCATGTTCTCGTAAAAGTACCTGCTACCCCGCGCCCGTTACTCTGGGCCGTGGAGCTCGATGGCGCACTTGCCTTAGCCCAGAATGGCTGGACCGAGTCGAGTTTGCCGGTTGGAGAGACCGTAACGGTGCAGGGTTTTGTGGCTCGGGACGGCAGCCGCCAGCTGCTCAGCAATTCACTGACGACCGGCAACGGGAGAAAGGTCTATTCCGGAACGAACGGGACAATTCCTCCGCGCAAGGTTGCCTCAGGACCAACGCCACGATGGCCAAGCAACCAGCCCCGTTTAGGACCGCCACCGGGTG
>Ga0209382_10011932_pt1 | contig 10753 bp, 7 predicted proteins | sample SoiMetdeltSBSDD5_FD_187599 | JGI IMG/M metagenome (GOLD analysis project Ga0209382, IMG submission 187599) | Bulk soil microbial communities from a Populus tree surrounding site in Tennessee, USA - Soil MetaG P. deltoides SBSDD5 (SPAdes) (version 2) | ecosystem: Environmental > Terrestrial >...
TCGGGTACTCGGGCGAGCAGGTCGATCAGATCGTCGCCTACATCAACGAGCACAAGTCGATCGTCGGCGCGCCCGGCTTCAACCCCGAGCACCTCCCGGTGTTCGCGTGCTCGATGGGCGACAACACGATCCACTACATGGGTCACATCACGATGATGGGCGCGGTGCAGCCGTTCATCAGCGGAGCGATCAGCAAGACCTGCAACGTGCCCGAGGAGACGACGGTCGACGAGCTCGAGCAGGTGCACATCGACGCCTGGCACCTCGGGCTCAAGGCGATCGCGATCTACCGCGACAACTGCAAGGTCGCCCAGCCGCTGGCAACTCAGAAGAAGGAGACCGCCGGCACACCGGCCGAGGTCGCCGAGCGACTCGTCGAGCACGTGATCACGGTCGAGAAGCCGGTCCGGCGCAAGCTGCCGAAGAAGCGCGACTCGAAGACATTCTCGTTCCGGGTGGCCGACTGCCACGGGTACGTGACGGTCGGGGAGTTCGAGGACGGGCAGCCGGGCGAGCTCTTCCTGAAGGTCGCCAAGCAGGGATCGACGCTGGCGGGGATCATGGACGGCTTCGCGATCGCGGTGTCGCTCGGTCTGCAGTTCGGCGTGCCCCTGCGCACGTTCGTCGAGAAGTTCACGAACGTCCGCTTCGAGCCCGCCGGGATGACGGACGACCGCGAGCTTCGCTTCGCCACCAGCCTGCTCGACTACATCTTCCGTCGCCTGGCGGTGGAGTACCTCCCCGTCGACGAGCGTCGCGAGATCGGCGTGCTCACGGTGGACGAGCGGGTCCAGCCGACCCTGCCCGGCGTCGAGGAGGCGAGCACCGAGAACCACCCGGGGCTCGACACCTTGCCGGTCGAGGAGCAGGCGCCGGAACCGGCGCAGCCGTCCGAGGCCGCGAGCACGATGTCGGCCACGATCGAGGGCGAGACCGTCATCTGCCACATCTGCGGCGACATCATGCAGCGGGCGGGTAGCTGCTACGCCTGCCCCAGCTGCGGCACCACCAGCGGCTGCTCGTAGGCGGGGCGGCGGCTTTGCCGACCGCCGCCGCAGAGCCGGAGCTTGCGGCGGCGCCAAGCAGAAGATCAGCCTCGGCTGAGCGAGAAGACCTCGACGGGGATGTCGAAGCCCTTGAGGGCGCGGCGGCCGGCGGGCTCGAACGCGAAGGCGTGGTCGACGTCGTCCTTCTCGGCGAGGCGCTTGGCGTCCGCCGACACGAGGATCTCCCGGGGGACGGCGATGTCGGCGAGGCGGGCGGCCAGGTTCACCTCGACGCCGTAGTAGTCGCCGTCGCGGGTGAGCAGGTCGCCGGTGGCGAGGCCGCCGCGCGGGGTGACGGTGCCGTCGTGCTCGCGGAACGCGTCCATGAGCGACAGTGCGATCTCGCAGGCCGCGTCGGCTTCGAGCACGACGAACATGATCTCGTCCCCGATGTGCTTCACGAGCTGCCCGCCGTGCTCGGCGACGGTCTCGAAGGATTGGTCCTCGAACTCGTCGAGCAGGTTCCACAGTCCCGCCGGCGTGAGCTCCTGGGAGAGTGAGCTGAAGCCGACGAGGTCGACGAACCCGACCGCGAGCCGAGAGGTCGTGTAGTCGCCGGTGTACAGGCGCGCCGCCCGTCCCCGGTTGATGACGTCTCGCAGGTGGCGCGTGAACAGGCGGGGGAAGCCCTCGGCGAGGCGTCGGGCGCCCTCGATCGAGACCGACTGCGCCCGGGCGTGGGCGATCACCGGCGCATCGTCGGCGACCAGCGGCTCCTCGACGGTTGCGATGTACGCGGCCACCGACGCGTCGGCAACACGGCGAATCGAGCTCCCGACGACTCGAAGCAACCGCAGCGCCGCATCCTCGTCACCGAACAGCTTGAACATCTCGGCCCCGGCGGTCGCGGCGACCACGTCCTCCGACGAGTACGAGCCGTCGCGCAGACCAAGAGCACGCAGGACCCGGGCGAGCTGCTCGGGTGTGAGCCCGGAGCGCTCCGCGAGCTCATCGGCCGTCAGGTCGTCGCGGGTGGCGAGCAACGTCTCGGTCGTGACCTCCCAGAGGCCTTCCTCGCGGATGGCGTCGGCAACCGCGTTGGGGTCGACGCCCTGCGCCTCGAGGAACTCGACGAGCTGGCGCTCGGTGTCGGCGTCGACCGGAGGCCATGCAGGGCGGTTCGCGTCCACTGCCCACGATTGTCCCGGCTGCCCTTGCCGGGCGCAACGTGCCGTCGGGCACTCGGTAGGGTCCTTCGCATGCTTGACGACGAGGAGGTCGCGCAGGCTCTCGTGATCGTCGCCCATCCCGACGACGTCGACTTCGGCGCCGCCGGGACCGTCGCGACGTGGACCGGAGCCGGCATCGAAGTCGCCTACTGCGTCGTCACGGACGGCGACGCCGGGGGCTTCGACCCGAGCGTGCCGCGCGCCGAGATCCCCGGGATCCGGCGGACCGAGCAGACGGCCGCGGCCAAGGAAGTCGGCGTCACCGACCTCACGTTCCTCGGCTACCCGGATGGTCGGCTCGTGACCTCCCTCGAGCTCCGGCGCGACCTGGCGCGGGTGATCCGTCAGGTGCGCCCGCAACGCGTGCTGTGCCCGTCGCCGGAACGCAACTGGCAGCGCATCTTCGCCAGTCATCCCGACCACCTGGCGGCCGGTGAAGCGTCGATCGCCGCGGTGTACCCCGATGCCCGCAACCCCTTCGCGCACCCGGAGCTCCTGTTGGAGGGCTACGAGCCGTGGATGGTGCCCGAGGTCTGGATGATGGCCTCGCCGGTGCGGAACCGTTGGGTCGACGTCACCGATGCGTTCCCGCGCAAGCTCGACGCGCTCCGCAGCCACGTGAGCCAGCACACGGACGCCGACGGCAAGCTCGAGGAGCGCATGCGCGGGTGGAGCGCGATGCTCGCGCAGGAAGCCGGTTACCCCGACGGCCGGCTGGCCGAAGGCTTCTTCGCGATCGACAGCGCGGGGTGATCTAGACGATCACGCTCCGGATCACCTCGCCCGCCTTCATCGCCGTGAACGCGTCGTTCACCTCGTCCAGCTTGATGTGGCGCGACACCATCGAGCCGAGGTCGAGCCGGCCGTGCTCGACCAGGCTGATGAAGCGGGGGAAATCCCGCCGGACCTGCGCCGACCCGTACACGCACCCGAGCAGGCGCTTCTCCTCGAAGAACATGGCGAAGCCGGGCAGCGTGACCATCGAGTCCATGCGCGGCATCCCGACGACGACGGCGGTGCCGCCGCGGCGAGCCGACGAGAACGCCTGCGTGATCGTCTCGGGCAGCCCGATGACCTCGAACGCGTAGTCGGCGCCTCGACCACCGGTGAGCGCCTGGACCCGCGCCACCGGGTCGCCCTTGGCCGGGTCGACCGTGTCGGTGGCGCCGAACTTCCTGGCCGTCTCGCGCTTCATCTCGACGGGATCGACCGCGATGATCTTCGCCGCGCCCGCAATCCTGGCGCCCTGGATCACCGACTGACCGACGCCACCACAGCCGATCACCGCCACGCTCGACCCCGGCGCGACCTGCGCGGTGTTGAGCGCGGCCCCCACGCCGGTGGTGACGCCGCAGCCGAGGAGGGCGAGCTGGTCGTCGGGAAGATCGGTCTCGACCTTGATTGCCTGCGATTCGGAGATCGTCATCGCGTCCGCGAACGTGCCGAGACCGGTGAAGCCCGGGATCGGCGTGCCGTCCTGGCGCCGCGCACGCGGGGTCATCATCACCGGGCCGGTCTGCTCGCAGAGGTTGGACTGGTCATGAGTGCAGTACCAGCACGCGCCGCACGAGGGGATGAACGTGCCGATCACCCGGTCGCCCTGCTTCACCTGGCTGACCTCGGACCCCACCCAATCGACGGTGCCCACGCCCTCGTGGCCGAGGATGGTGGGCGGCGGCAGCGGCAGCGTGCCGTTGGTGGCCGACAGGTCCGAGTGGCACACGCCGCTCGCGCCGATCTCGACCACGACGTCGCCGGGGCCCGGATCGAGCGGCGTCATCTCCTCGATGATCAGGGGCTGGTCCTGCTCGACGTAGACGGCTGCTCTCATGTGGTCCCCCTCTTCGATCTGCCCGACGCTATCTATACCGCAAGCTCGCGCGCCTCTTCGTCACGCAGGCGGTTGAACCACGCCCGCACCTCGCGCCGCCGCCCCCGGTCGTTCGCCAGGTTGACGAGCTCGTGCGGGTCCTCGTGGAGGTCGTACAGCTCGTGGTCGTGGTCCTCGAAGTCGGCGTCCACGTCGACCTGCTTCGGGTGCTGCGACGGCCGCCCCATGCGGTCGAAGCTGCCGCCGACGCCGTAGTAACGGGCGTACTTGTGGCGCCCGTCGAACATCCCGCGCATCGCGTACCGGAGCGGGACGCAGCTCTCGTACCAGGCCGAGTCCTGCGCCATGAGGACGGCTTCCCGCCCGGGCGTCGACGGCTCGCGCAACGACGGCAGCAGGTCGTGACCGACGAGCGACGGGTCGTGGGCGTCGGCGAGTGAAGCGACCGTCCGGGCGAGGTCGACGTGCGTCCCGAGCGCGTCGGTCGTGGTGCCCGGGGTCGTGACGCCGGGCACGCGCACGTACAGCGGCACCCGCATGATCTCCTCGTACACGAACGGCCCCTTGCTACGCAGTCCATGGGAGCCGCACATGTCGCCGTGGTCGGAGGTGAAGATGACCGCGGTGTCGTCGGCGCGTCCCGACGCGTCGAGCGCGTCGAGGATCGCGCCGAGGTTCTTGTCGCCCTCCTGATGGAGGCGCCAGTAGTAGTCGAGGTGTCGCAGCCACGCCTGCTTGTCGTCCCGGTCGATCCGGCCGTACAGCGTGTGTTGCTGCTCGTAGAGCCATTGCCGGTGAACGGCACGCTTCGTGAACAGATCGTCGTCGAAGCTCTCCGGAAGTTCGTCGAACACCTCGTCGTACGGCTCGGTGAACGCGGGGAGTGGGTCGTCCTCTTTCCATGCCGCTGCGGCCAGGAACGAACGGGTGAGCTCGAACTCCTCGCGGTGCTCCTCCTGGTACGACGGCTGGTCGATCGGGAACCACATCACGTCGTGCGGGTTGACGAGCGCGACGACGAGGAACCACGGCCGATCGGTCGCCGCCGCGTTGTCGTGCAGCCATTCGGCGCCTTGCTCGGCGATGATCGGGTCGTACTGCCAGCCGGTGCCCGCCCACCCCATGAAGTGGCGGTCGTTGCCCCGCCAGTCGGAGAAGCCGTACGCCTCGAGGTCCGGCTCGACCGCGTGCGAGAGGTGCCACTTGCCGACGTACGAGGTGCGGTAACCGGCGGCGCGCAGGATCGAACCGAGCGTCGGGATCGCGGGGTCGAGCTCGCGATTCGCCGGGAAGATCACGTTGTCGGTCACACCGTGCTGCGGGACGTACCTCCCCGTGAGCAGGCTCGCCCGAGACGGCGAGCACGGCGACGAGTGCGTGTAGTGGCGCGTGAACTCGACGCCGCCGTCGATGAGCCGCTGCCGGTTGGGGAGCGTGAGACCGGGCGGGATCCATCCGCGCTGGCGCTCCTGGTCCGACACGACAAGGAGGATGTTGGGGCGGTCGGCCATCGGGTGGCGAGCCTAGGCCGGTAGCGTCGTCATCCGTGCCTACCCGCCTGCTGCTCGTCCGCCACGGCGAGTCGACGTGGAACGCCCTGTCGCGCTGGCAAGGTCAGGCCGACCCTCCGCTCTCACCGTTCGGAGAGCGTCAGGCCGAGGAGGCTGCCGTCCGGCTGGCCGAGCTCGCGACGATCACGGCGGTCTGGGCGTCGGACCTCGTCCGGGCACGACGCACCGCGGAGCTGATCGCCGTTCACCTCGGCATCGCGCGCGTGCGCGACGAACCGCGCCTTCGTGAGCGTGACGTCGGCTCATGGAGTGGCCTGACCCGCGCCGAGATCGAGGAGCGCTGGCCCGGATATCTCACCGCGCGGCGCTCGCCTGCCGATTTCGAGGGCGACGACTCGTTGCTCGAACGCACCCGCGCGGGGCTGGCGGCGGCGGCCGACGGGAGTGACCCGGGCGACGTGCTCGTCGTCACCCACGGCGGTGTGATCCGCACGATCGAACGCTCCTTGGGCGCGATCCCGGAGCGTCTCCCCAACCTCGGCGGCCGCTGGCTCGTCGCGGCGTCGCCCACGGACTTGTCGCTCGGGAATCGGGTTGTGCTCCTCGAGCCCGACGAGGTGACGGTTCCGCGCGGCCCGTCGGAACAGGACCCGGTCCGGCCGACAGACGCGACGCAGTAAACTGCAAAGTTCCCCCCGCAGGAGCCGCGCGTGCCTGACCCGTCCGATGGCGGCATTCGAGACCGCCACGCCCATCCCGAGCTCGCCGCCGAGCAGCGGTACCTCGATCGGGCGTACGGACGCCTCGACGAGATGCGCAAGGCCGCCAGCCGGGTCGCCGAGGGCTACTCCGAGGTACGGCGGGGCGGCACCCACCAGGCCCGCCTCGAGCGTGACGCCGCTGCCGCCCACACCAGGCGCCGGCTCGCCGCCCTGAACATCGGCAACGCGCCCCTCTGCTTCGGGCGTATCGACCTGGAGCCCCACACCGGTGAGGACGGTGAGGAGCGTCCCGACGACGACCGCTTCTACATCGGGCGGACCTCCGTCACCGAGGCCGACCAGACACCGCTGATCGTCGACTGGCGCGCCCCGGTGGCCGAGCCCTTCTACCGCGCCACCGGCGTCGAGCCCATGGGGGTCGTGCGGCGCCGGCACTTCCAGACCCACGGCCGCGAGCTGCTCGGAATCGACGACGAGGTCTTCGACGCCGCCGCCGCCGACGAGGCCGGGTTCACGATCGTGGGCGAGGCCGCGCTGCTCGCCGCCCTCGACCGTCATCGCACCGGGCGGATGGGCGACATCGTCGCCACTATCCAGGCCGAGCAGGACGAGGCGGTGCGCGCCGATCTGGCCGGCATCCTCGTGGTCGAGGGTGGCCCCGGCACGGGCAAGACCGCGGTCGCGCTCCACCGTGCCGCGTATCTGCTGTACACGCACCGGCAGCGGTTGGCGTCCCGCGGCGTGCTGCTCGTCGGGCCGAGCCCGATCTTCCTCCGCTACATCGACGAGGTGCTCCCGTCGCTGGGCGAGGAGGACGTGCAACTCACGACCGTCGCCGGGCTGAAGCCCCAGCTGCGCGCGCGGGCAGCCGAGCCGACGGCGGTCGCCGCCCTGAAGGGCGATGCCCGCATGGCGCAGGTGATCGCGCGGGCGTTGCGCGACCGCGAGCGTCCTCTGCGCGACGACGTTGTGATCGTGCTGGACGGCCACATGCTCCGGCTCCGCCGAGCCGACTCGGCTCGGATCGTCGAGCGCGTCCGGCGCCGGCGGGGCACGCACAACGAGCGCCGCCCCGCTGTGACGCGCATGGTGCTGGACCAGTTGCGGGAGCAGTACCGCCGGTCGCTCGTGGCCGCCTACGAGCGCGACATGAGCCGCATCGACCCGGATGCCGCTCTTCCGCTGTCGCCGGCGGACGCGAGCACGGACGAGGACGAGCTGCTCGACGTGCCGGTCGCGGCGGCGCTCGCACGCGGCGACCGCGCACCGGAGGACTGGGAAGCAGAGCTGTCGGCTCGTCTCCGGCGCACACCCGAGGTTCGTGCTGCGCTCGAACGCATGTGGCCGGTGCTGTCGGGCGCCGAGCTCGTGCACGACCTGTTCAGCTTTCCGGCGCTCATCCGCTCGGCCGCCCACGGCGTCCTCTCACGGGACGAGTCCGAGCAGCTCGGCCGGCCGCGCTCCGCGAGCGTGCGCGAGGTCGCCTGGACCACGGCCGACGTCGCGCTCGTCGACGAGGCGGACGCGCTGCTCGGTCCTCCGGAGGCGGGGCGTCCGCGCCGCCGGCGCCGGCGACGAGGCGCATCCGACCGTGCCCTCGAGGATGCTCAGCGCGTTGTCGAGGAGCTCGGGTTGGGGAGCTACACGACGGCGGCCGAGGTCGTCGAGCGTTACGGCGGTGGAGCGGCGCCGAGTGAAGACGGCGTGGGTGAGCCGCGCACGTTCGGGCACGTGCTCGTCGACGAGGCGCAGGATCTCACCGCGATGCAATGGCGAATGGTGGGACGGCGCTGCCCGTCGGGTTCGATGACCCTCGTCGGTGACTTCGGGCAGTCGAGCCGGCCGGGTGCCTTGCACGACTGGGATGCCGTGCGCACCCAGCTGCCGGGCGACGAGCCCGCACGAGTGGTCACGCTCTCGGTCAACTACCGCACGCCGGCGGAGATTATGACCCTCGCCGACCGGTTCGTCGCCGCCGCGGCGCCGGATATCCGCCCGGCCCGCTCCGTGCGCAGCACGGGACGGCTCCCGCAGTTCGTCGGCGTAGACGATTCGGGCGAGCTGGTCGCGCTCGTTGCCGACTTGGCTCGGAACGGCGATGGCGACGCGGGCACCACGGCCGTGATCGCTCCGCGTGATCTGCACGACGACCTCGTCGCGCGGCTCGCGGATCGCGGCGCAGTGGCGGGATCAGCCGACGCCATCGACGCGCCGGTCGCGGTCGTCGACGCCTCCGACGCGAAGGGGCTCGAGTTCGATCACGTCATCGTGGTCGAGCCGTCCCGGCTCGTCACCCCCGACGCCTCCGGCCTGCGTTTGCTCTACACCGCGCTCACGCGTGCGACGCAGACCCTGACGGTCGCGCACGCGGCGCCTCTACCCGAGGCCCTCCAGCCCGCCACCACGTCCTAGGAGCACCGATGGCCACGACGACCGACACCGACCTCACCGCCGCCGACGTCGCCTGGGACCTCGAGCCGCTCGTCGACGGCAAGAGCGAAGCGGGTGTCGACGAGATGCTCGACGAAGCCGACCGCGTGGCGGCATCGGTGGCGGAGCGGCGGGGGACCGTCGCCGAGCTCGACGCCTCCGGATTGGCTTCGGCCATGCGCGAGCTGGCATCGATCGCGGAGCTCGTCGGACGGGCGGCGTCGTACGCAAGCCTGCGGTTCGCCGCCGACACCACCGACCCGGAGCGCGGCGCGTTGCTCCAGCACGTCGAGGAACGAGCCACCGCCATCAACACGATGGTCCTCTTCTTCGATCTCGAATGGGCAGCGGTGCCCGACGACCGGGCGACCGAGCTCCTCGCCGACGATCAGCTGACGTTCTGCCGTCACTACCTCGCGGCGGCGCGCCGCTACCGGCCGCATCTCCTCACCGAGCCCGAAGAGCTCGTGATGACGGAGAAGGCGGTCACCGGGCGCAGCGCTTGGAGCCGGCTGTTCAGTGAGCTGACGTCGACGATCGCCGTCGATCTCGACGGTGGAAGCGTCAGCCTCGAAGGCGCGCTGTCCCGGCTGAGCTCGCCCGACCGGACCGAGCGTCGCACCGCGGCCGAGGCGGTCACCGACGCGCTCGAGCCGGGTCTGCGGACGCGGGCGTTCGTGTTCAACACGCTGCTGGCCGACAAGGCCGTCGACGACCGCCTGCGCAAGTACCCGGACTGGCTGGCGAGCATGAACCTCGACAACGAGGCCAGCGACGAGTCGGTGCGAGCGCTCGTCGCCGCGGTGCAAGCTCGGTACGACATCCCGCAGCGGTGGTACGCGCTCAAGGCCGGGGTGCTCGGGCTCGACCGGCTCGCCGACTACGACCGTATGGCCTCGGTGGCGGACGAGGAGTCCGAGTTCGGATGGCGCGAGGCGCGCGAGCTCGTGCTGGACGCGTACGGCTCGTTCTCCTCCGAGCTCGAGGGCGCCGCGCACCGGTTCTTCGACGAGGCGTGGATCGACGCGCCCGTCCGACCCGGCAAGCGTCCGGGCGCGTTCTGCGCGTACACCGTCCCGTCGCAGCACCCGTACCTGCTGCTGAACTGGACCGGCCGCCGCCGGGACGTGTTGACCCTCGCCCACGAGCTCGGCCACGGCTTGCACGCGTACCTGGCACGGGACCAGGGCATTTTCCAGCAGTCGACACCGCTCACGCTGGCCGAGACGGCGTCGGTGTTCGGCGAGACCGTGACCTTCGGGCGGCTCCTCGAGGCGACCAGCGATCCGTCGGCCCGGCTCGCGCTCGTCGCCGAGAGCATCGAGGGGCAGATCGCGACCGTCTTCCGCCAGACGGCCATGAACCGTTTCGAGGACCGCGTGCACACCGAGCGACGCGAGGTCGGCGAGCTCAGCGTCGACCGCTTCGGCGAGCTGTGGCACGAGACTCAGACCGAGATGCTCGGTGACACGGTCGAGCTCACCGACGGCTACCGCACCTGGTGGTCGTACATTCCGCACTTCATCGGCACTCCGGGCTACGTGTACGCCTACGCGTACGGTCAGCTCCTCGCGCTGTCCGTGTACCGGACCTACGAGGAGCGCGGCGCCGACTTCGTGCCGCAGTATCTCGAGCTGCTCCGCAGCGGTGGCTCCCGCACGCCCGATGAGCTCGGTCGCATCGTCGGCGTCGACCTCGGGGACCCGGGGTTCTGGGACGGCGGTCTCGCCATCGTCGAGCAGCAACTCGAAGTGGCCGAGGCGGCTGCCGTCGAGGCCGGCCGCGTGCCGAACTAGCGAGCCAACGGTGCCCGCTCCCGACGCTGCCATGCTCGCCGGCACGGTCGCGGTCGTGACCGGCGGCGGGGGCGGCATCGGGCGTGCGATCTCGGAGACGTTCGCCGCGCACGGTGCGAAGGTCGTCGTCGCCGAGATCGACGCCGAGCGTGCCACCGAGACCGTCGATGCGATCCGAGCCGACGGCGGCGAGGCGGTGGCGCAGCCCGTCGACGTCCGTCAGCGTGACGAGGTGGCGTCACTCGCCG
>Ga0209382_10011933_pt1 | contig 10752 bp, 13 predicted proteins | sample SoiMetdeltSBSDD5_FD_187599 | JGI IMG/M metagenome (GOLD analysis project Ga0209382, IMG submission 187599) | Bulk soil microbial communities from a Populus tree surrounding site in Tennessee, USA - Soil MetaG P. deltoides SBSDD5 (SPAdes) (version 2) | ecosystem: Environmental > Terrestrial >...
GACCTTGCGCAAACTTGCGAGGCTGGCTCACAGTAGCCGCATGATTTTCTCTCGATCGAGACACACGCTTTGGGCGCTTGCCGCGCTGCTGGCGATAGTCGCGCCCACGGTCCACGCCGGCGACGTGTGCAACGTCGCGCGCAAGAAAGCGAATCTCAACTTCACGGTCAAGGACATTGCCGGCAAGGACGTGCGACTGAGCCAGTACAAGGGCCAGGTCGTGATGCTCAACTTCTGGGCGACGTGGTGCGTGCCGTGCAGGATCGAGATTCCGTCGCTGAACCAGGTCGTGCTGCTCAACTTCTGGGCGACATGGTGCGTGCCGTGCAGGATCGAGATTCCGTCGCTGAACGCGCTGTATCGTGACTACAAGGAGCGCGGGTTCGTCGTGCTCGGCGTTTCCGTGGACTCGGAAGTGCCGGCGATCAAGCCGTTCGCGCGCGTCATGAAAATGAACTATCCCGTGCTGGTCGGTGCCGGTCGCGAGGATCTCAGCGACGCGTTCGGGCCGTTCGTCGGCTTTCCGACTTCGGTGCTGGTCGCGCGCGATGGGACGATGTGCGCGCGGCATGTGGGGCTGGTGAGCAAAGCGCAGATCGAGAAGCAGATTGGGGCGCTTTTGTAGAAACCTGATAGAACCTTGTCGGGCTGAAGCCCGACCTACAGCCGATAAACAAGCATCCGCGGCACGCCCACAGCAAAGTCTGCCGCACCCTCACAGCGCTACCGAAACTTTGAGTTGCCGCTCGCGAATCGCGGGCTGCGTGCCGCGCCGCTGCTCGCGCGCACGCACTCGTGCACTCCTGAAACTCTGAGTTGCACGCGCACTGCGTTCTCAGCGCCCTCTTCTCCTGCCTAGCATCCCCGCGCGCCCACGAGCTGAGCGCGGAACCTTCCACGCAGGAATCAACAATGGAGGTTTGGGGATATGAGCACCGAAGAGGATGGACTCGACCGAAGAACCGTACTCAAGACCGGCGCGCTGCTCGGCGCAGCGGCAGTCCTGACATCGAAGAAGTCGCTGGTACTCGCGCAGAGCTCGCCGCCGCTCGCGCAACCCGTGCTGTGCGGCACGACAGCGCCCGTGAGCCCGCCGACGCGGCCGTTCCTGGACGCATTGCCGGTGCCAATGCCGGCGTTGCCGCAGATCCTGAGCCCATTGCCGACAAAGGCGGCGAACACGGGCGCGGGTGAAGCAGCGCGTGATGCGCATCAGCGCTGGGAGCAGTTCCTGCCGCTGATCCAGTATCGAATGGTCGCAGCGCCCTCCCTGCATCAGCATCACACCGACCTGCTGCCGTCCTTCATGTGGACGTTCAACGGCAAGTATCCGGCGCCGACGCCGCTGAACTTCTACGGCGTGCCCTCGATCGTGCGCTTCGTGAACGATCTGCCGCCGACGCCGCCGAACACGACGTTCGGCATCAACGAGATCACGGTTCACCTGCACAACGGCCACACCGGATCGGAGAGCGATGGCTTCGCGGGCGATTTCTTCCCGACCGGGTTCTTCAAGGACAACCACTACGCCAATGCGTATGCAGGCATCGACGACTTCGGCGGCATCGGCGATGCGCGCGAAGCGATGCACACCTTCTGGTTCCACGATCATCGCGCAGCATTCACGGCCAACAACAACTACCTCGGCCTGAACGGCATGTACATCGTGTACGACAGCAAGGATCCGGGCCATGAGCTCGCGACTCCCGGCTCGCTGCGCCTGCCGGGCTACTACGGTGTCACGGACATTCCGCTGATCCTCACCGACAAGCGCTTCTGCGCGGCCGCGAACGGTCGCAACGAGGTCTTCCAGGTGGTGGGCAACGGCGCGCCCGGCGGCGACAAGTGGGTCGTCAACGGCAAGATCCAGCCGAAGCTCACGGTGCGCCGGCGCAAGTATCGCTTCCGCATTCTCAACACCGGCCCGGCGAAGACCTGGAACCTGAGCCTGATCCGCCCGGACGGCACGCAGGCGCCGATCACCATCGTCGCTGTCGACGCCAACTTCCTGCAGTCGCCCGTGACACTCACGAATCGCACGCTCGATGTCTTCGTCGCGATGCGCTTCGACGTGATCATCGACTTCGCGGCGTTCCCGGCCGGCACGTCGGTATACCTGAAGGAAAACGTGGCGCAGAACGTCGGCGTCGCGGTCGCCGATCCGGCGCCGGGCTTGCCGATCGGCAACGTGCTGATGCGCTTCGACGTCGTGAATCGCGAATCGTGGTTCCCCGCAGATACACCGGCGATTCCGGGCGTGCTCGCGACGATGCCGGATCCGATCGTGCCGGACTCCTCGTTCCAGTGGAACTTCACGCTGGTCGGCGGGCGCTTCCTGATCAACGGGCTGGAGTTCGATGCCAACCGCGTCGACCACGTCGTGCTCAAGGGCAGCTCCGAGGAATGGACGCTCGCGAACGATGTCGCCGCCGGCAACTGGCTGCACCCGGTGCACATCCACTTCGAGGAGGGCCGCATCATGTCGCGGCGGGTGCGCGTCAGCCAGAACCCGGATGTGTTCCAGGACCTGACGCTGTTGCCGGAAGAGCTCGGCCGCCGCGATGTATACCCGCTGCCGCCGCAGCACCGCGTCGTCCTGCGCATGCGCTTCCGCGACTTCGTCGGTCGCTACCTGATCCACTGCCACAACATGAATCATGAGGACGCCTTCATGATGGTGCGCTGGGACATCGTGGATTCGGTCGAAGAGCTCACGCGCAAGCGCCGCGAGATCGACGAGCGCCGCATGCTCGCCGGCCTGCCGCCCCAGTACGGTGACAAGTACGGTTCTGACAAGGGAGGGTTCGTCTGATGGCAACTTCAACAAATGAGGCGCGTGCGCGCCGGGCAATCAAGAGGCGCGAACTGTTCTCCAGCTTCGCCGGCATCGGCGCCTCGCCGGCACCTGCGCAGGCCTGCACGGGCGCGAGCCTGATTCCGAACGTGCAACTGCGCACGCACGAAGGCAACGAAGTCCGCTTCTACGACGACCTCGTGAAAGGCAGGCAGGTGATCATCAACATGATGTACGCCCACTGCGCGGAGTTCTGTCCCGCGATCACCACGCGCCTGGTGGAGATCCACCAGGCGCTGGGCTCGCGCATGGGGCGCGACCTGTTCATGTACTCGATCACGCTCAAGCCGCACGAGGACGATCCGGCCGCGCTCAAGGCGTTCGCGCGCATGCACGGCGCACTGCTGCCCGGCTGGACCTTCCTGACCGGCGACGCGTACGACATCGAGACGCTGCGCTTCGCGCTGTTCCGGCACGATCACATCAAGTTCGACCTGGACCCGGCCTCGCACACCGCCAAGTTGCGCATCATCAACGATGCGATCAACCGCTGGGTGCACGTGCCGCCGCTGGCGAGCAAGATGACGGTGCTGCAGCACATCTCGTGGGCCGATCCGCCGAAGTCGTTCGAGCAGCAGCTCGAGGACAACCGCAAGCTGCAGCTCGCGATCGACAAGGAGCACGAGCAGTACGGCTATCGCAAGATCGTGTGAGAGCGAGGCGCCTATGAGACGTTGCAATGTTCTGGTGCTGCTGCTCGCGAACGCACCGACGCTCCTGCTTGCCGCAAACGTGTGCGAACAAGAGTTGCGCTCGACGCCGTCGCCCACGCAGCAGTACTACATGATCCTGGCCGGGCAGACGGACGTGTTCTACGACCGCAGTGGACCGACGTTCGTAATGCTGCAGAAGACTGCCGCGGACGAGACGGACGTCGGTGCGTTCGGCATCTATGCCGGCGAGCGCAAGCAGCCGGTGTTCGGACCGGTGCCGGCGAGCGTCTACGAGCGGTTCGTGAGCGAGACCCGCAAGCCGGCGGACGTGTTGCTGCGGCTGTCGATCAGCAAGCCGCAATACGACCGCGCGCTCGCGGTGTTGCAATCGTGGGAGCGGCGCGTTCGCGAGAACGCGCTGCTCTACCCCGAGATCGCCATGGACAACATCCTGCTGGTCAAGCAGGCCACGGAAGAGCTCAACCGTTGCCGCGACACGCTGGTCGCGTACGAGCTCGACTGGGGGCTGCAGGATGGGATCTCCGAGCACAACGCCGCTGCGCGCATTCCATATGAGTATTTCCGGGAGCTGGCGCGGCTCAACGCCGCGCGGCATGTGCCCGCGACAAATTAACCTAGGGAGTCATCACCATGTCCGAGACAGCAAGACCCGTCGCATCGAGCGGTGCCACCGGGGCTACGTGCCCGGCCACCGGCCCGTACCGTTCCGCCCGCAACGCGAAGGTCACCATCTTCGTGAAGAAGGGCGACAAGTTCCCCACCGACACCGACGGCGCGAAGACCACATGGACACTGTCGGGCGCGTGAAGAGCTTGGTTCTCAGGGGCATTCGAGCGCGTTGCGCGGCGGCGGCATTGGCTGCCGCCGCGTGCGCGCCCGCCTTTGCTTGTCCGCTGGAAATCATCGGCACCTGGCGACTCGTCAGCGCGACCGAGCCGCAGCCGATGCTCGTGACATTCGGCGCCGACGGCTGGGCGAACGTCGTGACCGTCAATGGCCCCGGTCGCCCGGAAGATTTCGATACCGTCGCGCAGGTACGCTTCCAGCTCGTGCCCCGCCGCGATCCGAAGCGCATTGCGTTCCAGACGCCGCGCGGCAACGACTTGTTTGCGGCCGGCACGAGTAGCTGGGAAATCACGAGCTACACCGACGAGAGCTTCACGAGCCGGCGCAGCGATTCGGAGGCCGGCGATCAGTCGATGTGGTCGCGACTGCAGACGCATCGCTACTTTCTGACCTTCGCCACCCGGAGCAACGCCGCCGCGTTCGTGATGTGGACGACGCTCGATGAGAAGAAACCGACGTACGAAGCGCTCGGCACGACTGCGGCGCGCTTTGGCCGCGTACCCGACGATGTGCTGCACGCGTTCGTGCACGAGAGCAAGCGCGCGGACGAAACGATGATGCGCATCGAGCTGAGCGAAGCGGAATACCGCCGCACTCATCAGGTATTCGAAGCGTGGGATGCGGTCCCCAGCCGCGATGTGCTGACCAAGGACGATCTCGAGCGCCAGACCCTGGGATTGCTCGACGCAGCACTGCAGAGCGCCAATCGCTGTGGTGTGAAGCTCCGCACCACTGAAACGCCGCCACGCCATCCTGACGAGCTCGTGCGCGCGATCCGCAAGCTCAATGACCGCCGGCACGTGCCGGACAAGCTATTCCCATTTCGGTGGAAGCCGGCAGCGGTCGAGTCCTGAAACGCGCGGCCGCAATGCCGTCGAAGGTCAGCAAGGCATCGCGCACGAAGTCGATGAACACAGCAGCGTTCTTCGTCGGTGTGCGGCCGGCGTGAACGGCGTAGATCCCCGCCTCGATTCCCTTGCTGAATTCCGGCAACACGATCTGCAGCGCGCCGTGCTGCAGCTTGTTGGCGATCACTCCCAATGGCAGGTAGACGAACCCAAGACCGCTGCAGGCTGCACGAACCAGAGCGAGATTCGTATCCGACGCCGCCCAGAAGTCGATCGGGACGCTGAATCGCTCGCTCTCGGAGCGGAAATACCAGGCGGCACTCGGCTGCTTCGAGCGCTGCAGGCCGAGACAGCGATGCTTGGCCAGCTCGGCTGGATGCGACGGTGTACCGCGCTCTCGCAAATACGACGGCGCGGCCGCGAGCACCATCGGCGAGGTCGCGAGTCTGCGTGCAGTCAGCGTCGAATCCGTCAATCTCTGCGCGACGCGAATCGCGACGTCGTACCCGCCGGCAACGATGTCGACGCACGTCTCGGATGTGTGTGCGTCTAGCACGACACCCGGGTAGCGCGGCAGAAATTCGCTGTACAGCTTCGGCAGAAGTCCGGAGCCGAGACACGTCGGCATGCTGAAGCGCAAACGTCCGAGCGGCGCGTTGCTCAGGTGCTCCACTGCGAGCCGCGCCTCTTCCATCATGTCGAAGATGCGACGGTAGTGCGCGAACAGCGTTTCGCCCGCGCTGGTAAGACTGATGCTGCGCGGACTGCGGTAGATGAGTGTCGTGCCAAGCTCGTCTTCAAGCGCCGCGAGGCGCTTGCTCGCTTGTGAGCGCGAGATGCTCAGATGTTTCGCGGCTTCCTTGAAACTCAGCGTCTCGGCGATTCGCACGAACAGCAGCACGTCCGCGATGATCATGGACCTGGCCCCGGTCGCCCTTCCCTTGCTTCGCGTTGTGCGTCACATCCTAACGCTGCGCGCGCATTGAATCTAAATATATATGCGCGCGGGCATTCGCGTGCAGACTCAGTCTTTGAAGTTGCATTGCTTACAGGTCACTCACCTGTGCGCACGAGCAACCAGCCGAGACCGACGAGCACCAGCGTCGCGACGATCTGCTCGAGACGCGGCCAGGTGAAGAAGCGGCCGCTGAAGATCACGACTCCGATGATCGTCATCGCGAACCACACCGCCGTCTGGATTTCGGCGGAGGTCACGCCGAGCCGTGCCATGTACTTCAGCGAGATCACGTACAGCGTGATGCCGACCACCCAACCGAGCGCGGAGCGCCAGACGTCCGGCCACGAGAGCTGCTCCGCTTGCCAGATCTTCGCCGCGTATACAAAACCGAGCGAGTCCGCGAAGCCGGACAGCACGATCAGGACCAGCACCAGCAGCGAGTTCCAGGTCATCGGCGCACCCGAGAGCGATGAATGCATGTAATGTATGCCAAAGGGGAGGACCCAGCATGCACAAGTTACTGTTGCCGCTCGCCATCGTGCTGCTGACTGCAGTCGCTCATGCACAGGCGCCGGCTGCGAAGCCGACGTTGCAGGACTTCGCGTGGCTGGCGGGTCACTGGCGGATCGAGCAAGCCGACCGAATCATCGACGAGCACTGGATGGTGCCGGCGGGCAACCTGATGATGGGCATGGCGCGCAACGTTCAGGCCGGCAAAGTGCGCGAGTACGAGTTCACGTTGCTGCGGCAGGAGCCGAACGGCGACATCCTCTATGTCGCAAACCCGGCGAAGCAGTCGGAGGCGACGTTCAAGCTCACCTCGCTCCGCGACGGCGAGGCGGTGTTCGAGAATCCCGAGCACGATTTCCCGAAGAAGATCGTCTACGCACGCCAGGCCGACGGCTCGCTGCTGGCGTGGATCGAGGGACCGGGACGCGACGGCAAGCCGCGTCGCGTCGAGTATCCATTCAAGCGCGTCAAGACATAGCATCCTGTGTATACGGGTAGATCGGCGGCAGCGTCGCCGACTGCCCCTTCACCCGCTCGATCCAGCTCGCGAAGGCGGGCCGCAAGGCCAGGTCGAACTGTGCGTCGGCTGCGAGATGGCTGTACGCGAACACGGCAATGTCGGCGATCGAGTAGCGGTCGTTCGCCAGGAACGGATGCTGGCTCAGGTGCCTCTCCAGCGCATCGAGCGCACGCTCTCCCGAGCTGCGCTTCGCCGCCGCCAGCGCCTCGTTCGCCTTCACCTTTCCGGCGAGCACCCAGAAACGCAGCGTCCCGATCGTGGGCTCGACGTAGTACTGCTCGAAGAACAGCCATTGCATCACCCGGGCGCGGGCGAGCCGCTCAGAGGGCAGATAGGCCGTACCCTCGGCCAGGTAGCAAAGGATCGCATTGGACTCCGCGATGTAGACGCCGGGCTCCGGCTCGAGCACGGGAATCGCACCGACCGGGTTCTTCTGCAGGAACTCGGGCGTGCGGGACTCGCCCTGGAAAATCGCAATCGGCACGTGCTGGTACGGCTGGCCGAGATGCTGCAGCAACAGGCGGATCTTGAAGCCGTTCTGCGACGGCAGGTAGTCGTACAGTTTCATCGCGGCGCTCTCCCTTCTCTGCTGGCGTGAGTTTGCGCACAATCGACCGCCCGGGAACTCCGAAGCTTGCGATGCAAACCTATCACCTCTACATCTCACACGCGTGCCCGTACTCGGCGCGCGCTGTGCTCGCTCGCTGCGTCTCGCAACTCGAAGACGTCGTTTCGATGTCGTCACTGCACCCGGTGCGTGGACCGGACGGCTGGGTGTTCGCGAGCGGCGAGTATGCGGATCCACTGAACGGCTTTCAAACGCTGCGCCAGGTGTACGAAGCGAGCGACGCAAGCTACGACGGTCCTGTGAGCGTGCCCGTGCTCTGGGATCGCAAGACGAGTCGGATAGCGTCGACCGAGTCCGGCGACATCATGCGAATGCTCGGGTCCGCGACGCTCTATCCGGAGCCGTTGCGGAGCGAGATCGATGCGCTCAACAAGTGGATCGCGGAACGCGTGAACGACGGTGTCTACGATGTTGGCAAGGCGACTTCGCAGGTCGTGTACGAACGTGCGCATCGCAGACTGATGGAAGCGCTCGACGAGTTGGAGCTGCGTCTCGCGCGCAGCCGCTTCCTGCTCGGCGACGAGCCGGTCGAAAGCGACTGGCGATTGTTCCCGACGCTGGTGCGCTTCGATGCCGCCTACTCGCCGCTGTTCAAATGCACGCGACGGCTCGCCGAGATGCCGAATCTCTGGAACTACGCGCGTGAGCTGTACCGCCGGCCCGGTATCGCTGCGACTGTGCGCCACGACGAGATCCTGCTTCACTACTATCGATCGTTCCCCGCGCTGAACCCGCACGGCATCGTGCCGCGGATCGCCCCGCCCGACTTCGCCTGAGCCGGAACAAGCGGCGACGCTCTTCGTTCGATTCCTATTCGACGAGGAGAAGACGATGACCGACGAAGCACAGTTGACGACGAAACTCTGGAAGGCGCTGAAGTCCGACATGACGGTAATGCTCGGACTCACCGGTGTAGACGAGGGCCATAGTCAGCCCATGACCGCACAGCTCGACGACGAATCCGAGCGCGGCGGACCGATCTGGTTCTTCACGGCGACCGATACCGACCTGGTGCGGGCGATGGGCGACCGCCATCGTTGCGTGTTGCACTTCGCATCCAAGGGTCATGAGGTGTTTGCGTCCCTGCATGGCGAACTGGTGCGCGACAGCGACCGCGCGACGATCGATCGCCTGTGGAATCGATTCGTCGCCGCGTGGTTCGAAGGGGGCAAGGAAGATCCGCGCTTGCAGCTACTGCGTTTCGAGCCCGAGCAGGGCCAGGTGTGGTTGAACGAGCACAGCCTGGTTGCCGGGGTGAAGCTGCTGCTCGGTCGCGATCCCAAGGCGGAGTACAAAGACAAGGTCGGCGACGTCCGGCTCAATCACTGATCGCCGGCCCATGAAGCTGGCCAATAAAAAAGGCCGGCGCGTTTCACCGCGCCGGCCTCATCGCTCCGAAACTTGAGATCAGTTGTTGCGCAGCGCGAGCTCGTTCTTGACGTCCTTGACGCCCTCGACCGTCTCGGCCACCTGCGTCGCACGCATCTTCGCTTCGCTGGTGTCCACGAAGCCGCTCAGCTGCACGACGCCCTTGAACGTCTCGACGGAGATCTGATGCGCCTTCGTCGTCGGATCGGCAACCAGCGCGGCCTTGACCTTGCCGGTGATCACGCTGTCGTCAACGACACGGCCCGCATTCGCAGCGGTGCTCTCCGCGGGACCAGCCTTCTCTTCGCTCGTGGTGCAAGCCGCCGCAGCGGCAGCCATCGTCGCAATCAGTACCCAACGTGCAATGTGCTTCATAGCCTCGTAACTCCTGAATGACTGACTCATAAAGAGCGCAATGGCGTGCGAAGTTCCACCACTGCGCTGCGTGCTTCGCACACGTTTGCAAAAGATGCCGAGTGGGAACGGCGGTGCTTTTCGATCGTTGAAATAGTTCCCGTCGAGCGAGGAGAAAAGTCATGCCACGCGGCGATAAGTCGAAGTACACGGACAAGCAGAAGCGAAAGGCCCGTCACATCGAAGAGGGATATGAGGAAAGCGGCGTGCCGGAAAAGGAAGCAGAGCGTCGGGCGTGGGCGACTGTGAACAAGGAGACGGGCGGCGGCAACAAGAGCGGCTCGGGCCGCGGCGTAGCGGATACGAACGTTTCGTCTCGCAAAGGTGGTCGCATCGGCGGCAGGAAATCCGCCTCCCGGCCGGCGGCAGCGCGCTCAGCTTCTGCCCGCAAGGCCGCGGCGACGCGCAAGCGTCACGAGCATCACGCCAGCCGCTAGGTTGTTCTATTTCATCGTCGGCATGACGAAGTCCGATCCGCTGCGCGGCGCGGTCGGCCAGCGCGACGTCACGGTCTTCATCCGCGTATAGAAACGCACGCCTTCCGGTCCGTGCACGTGCAGATCGCCGAACAGCGAGCGCTTCCACCCGCCGAAGCTGTGGAACGCCATCGGCACCGGAATGGGCACGTTCACGCCGACCATTCCGACCTGCACCTGGTGACAGAAGGTGCGCGCAGCGTCGCCGTCACGCGTGAAGATCGCAGTCCCGTTACCGAACTCATGCTCGTTGACGAGAGCGAGCGCAGCCTGCAAATCCGGCACTCGCACGACGACGAGGACGGGCCCGAAGATCTCCTCACGGTAGATGCGCATGTGCGGCTCGACTCGATCGAACAGTGTCGCACCGAGATAGAAGCCATCCGCATAGCCCGCGACCTGTAGCGCGCGACCGTCGACGACCAGAGTCGCGCCCTCCTTCGTTCCCACGTCGATGTAGTCACGCACCCGCTGCAAATGCTCGCGCGTCACGAGCGGCCCCATTTCCACATCTGCTGCAGTCCCCGGACCGATCTTGAGCGCCGCGATCAACGGGCGAAGTTCTGCAATCAGTCGATCGCCTGCATCGCCGACGGCAACTGCAACCGAGATCGCCATGCAACGCTCGCCTGCGGAGCCATAGGCCGCACCCATCA
>Ga0209382_10011937_pt1 | contig 10750 bp, 7 predicted proteins | sample SoiMetdeltSBSDD5_FD_187599 | JGI IMG/M metagenome (GOLD analysis project Ga0209382, IMG submission 187599) | Bulk soil microbial communities from a Populus tree surrounding site in Tennessee, USA - Soil MetaG P. deltoides SBSDD5 (SPAdes) (version 2) | ecosystem: Environmental > Terrestrial >...
GTTCCGACCACGTGTGTCCGCGGTTCCGACCACGTGTGTCCGCGGTTCCGACCACGTGTGTCCGCGGTTCCGACCACGTGTGTCTGCGGTTTCGGCACACTCATTTGGCCGTTTCGGCACACCGGGTGGTGTCCGAGTCCCAGGACAGTCGGTGTCCGGAGCGCCGGGACAGTTAGTGCCCAGAGCCCCAGGACAGTCGGTGTCCGAAGCGCCGGCTGACCCGGCGCAGCCGAGAGCCAGGCACGACCTCGCGGCACCGAGCGCCCACACGCCCGCCAGGGACAACCCGTGTGCCCAAACCGCCGACACGCACTGCCGTAACGGCGGACACGTGGGTACGAAAGCGCGGACACGCCGGCACCGGGGACGGTCGTACGCTGACGGGGTGTCGTTGATCGCTTATCTTGGCCCGAAGGGAACGTTCACCGAGCAGGCGGCGCGGGGGCTGCCGGAGTTCGATCACACCACCCGGCTGGTGCCGATGGACGGCGTGCTCGCGGCGATCGAGGCGACCAGGAGCGGCCGGAGCGACGCGGCATGCGTGCCGGTGGAGAACTCCGTCGAGGGCTCGGTCACCACCACGCTCGACGCGCTCGCCGACGCGGACGCCGAGCCGCTCGTGGCGGTCCGCGAGACCGTGCTGCCGGTGCGGTTCTCGGTGCTGGCCAGGCCGGGCACGACGAGACGGCAGGTGCGCACGGTCGCCACTCACCCGCACGCCGCGGCGCAGGTCCGCGGGTGGCTGGACGCCAACCTCCCGGAGGCCACGGTGATCACGGCGTACTCGACGGCGGCCGCGGCCGTGGCGGTGTGCGACGGCGAGGCGGACGCCGCGGTCACGGCGCCGGTGGCGGCAACGCACTACCCGCTGGCGGAGCTGGCCACCGACGTGGCCGACCTGCCCGACGCGGTGACCCGGTTCCTGCTGCTCAGACGCCCCGGGCCGGTGCCAGCGCGGACCGGCGCGGACCGCACGTCGCTGGTGGCGGTGACGGCGGACCGCACCGGCGCCCTGCAGGAAGTGCTGGCCGAGTTCGCGCTGCGCGGCATCAACCTGTCCCGGATCGAGTCGCGGCCGACCAAGGGCCGCCTCGGCGAGTACCAGTTCTTCCTGGACTGCGACGGGCACGTGACCGACGCGCGGGTCGGCGACGCGCTGGCCGCGCTGCACCGGCGCTGCACCAGAGTTCGCTTCCTCGGCTCCTACCCCAGGGCCGACAACCGGCCGGCAACGCCGGCGCCGGGAAACACCGATCGCGACTTCGCCGCCGCGGCGTCCTGGCTGGCCGGCCTGGTGGCTGGCCGGTCGTGAGCGCGCTGCGGCTGCTCCTCGTCCGGCATGGTCAGACCGACTCGAACGTGAACTTCGTGCTGGACACCGCGCCGCCGGGGCCCCCGCTCAACCGGCTCGGCGCGCGGCAGGCGCGGGCGCTGGCACATCGCCTGGCCGGCGAACCTGTCGTCGCCGTGTACGCCTCGACCGCCGTGCGCGCCCAGCAGACCGCCGCGCCGATCGCCGCCGCACACGGACTCGACCTGCGCGTCGCCGAGGGCGTGCACGAGGTGTCCTGCGGTGATCTCGAGGGCAGCAGCGCGCCGACCGACATCGAGGCGTTCATCGGCGTCTACCGCGCCTGGCACGCCGGCGACATCGAGCTTGCCGTGCCGGGCGGCGAGTCCGGCCGGCACCTGCTCGACCGCTTCCTGCCGGTGATCTCCCGCATCCGCGCCGAGCACGCCGACGGGGCCGTCGTGCTAGTCAGCCACAGCGCGGCCCTGCGCCTGGTGTGCGCCACGCTGGCGGTCAACGTCGGCGCGGCATTCGCCGACTCCCACTACCTGCCCAACGCCCAGGCGATCACCCTCGAGACCGACGGCGACGGCTGGCGCTGCCTCGACTGGGCCGGCATCACCCCAGCCTGACCCGGCCTTCCGCCACCCACCGGCGTGTCCGCCGTCGGGCATACACGTGTCCGCCGTTCCGGACAGGCGTGTCCGCCGTTCGGTACAGGCGTGTCCGCCGTTCCGGACACGTGTGTCCGCGCTTCTGACACCCGCGCCTGGCCGGTTCCGGCGAAGCGTGGGCGTCCCGCGCTTCCATAGACGACCGGTGGGACGCCCAGGCGCAGGGCGGGCGATGGCCGCGGGGCGGGCGATGGCCGCAGGGCGGGCGATGGCCGCAGGGTGGACGAGGGCCGCAAGGCGGACGATGGCCGCGGACGTGGACGCGCCCGCGCCGCGGCCGCACACCGGGCCGCTAGCGAGCACGGGCCGAGGACGGCGCGATTCGGCGTACCGCCCTCCGGTGCCTCCACAGCTCCCGGCGCACCGCCCTCCGGTGCCTCCGCAAGCTCCCGGTGTGCCGAAACGGCCGGCTCACGTGCACGGAACGGCGGACACGCACGACCGGAACCGCGGACACATGTGTTCGGAACCGCGGACACGCCGGGGGCTGGGCGTTAGGTGAGGGCCACGGCGACGGAGCGGGCGGCGGAGACCACGAGCGGGCCGATCTTGGCGGCGTCCAGGGGCTGCAGGGCGACGACGCCGACGGAGGCGCGCAGGCCGGGAACGCCGCGGACGGGCGCGGCCACCCCGTGCGCGCCGGTCTGCAGCTCCCCGGTGGTCAGCGACCACTGCGCGCCGCCGTCGGGCCGCAGCAGGATGGCCTTGCCGGCGGCACCGCGGCGCAGCGGGTGGCGCGACCCGACCCGGTAAGCCACGTGGAAGTCCGTCCAGGATGGCTCGACGACCGCGACGGCCTGCGCCTCGTCGCCATCGGCCACGGTCAGGTGCGCGGTGGCGCCGACGTGCTCGGCCAGCCCGCGCAGCACCGGCGACGCGGCCTGCCGCAGCTGGGGCAGCACCCGCCCGGCGAGCTGCAGCACGCCGAGCCCGAGCCGCACGCGGGAGCCGTCGCGGCGGACCAGCCCGCGCGACTGCAGCGGCCCGAGCAGGCGGTACACCGCGGCCCGGGACACCCCGATGCGTTCGGCCAGCTCGCTGATGGTCGGTGGTTCGCCGTCCACGTCGGCAATGGCCTGCAGCAGGGCCAGGCCGCGCTCGAAGGTAAGCGAGGACTCCGCTGACCCGGTCGCCATCGGACTACCCCGGCAGCCTTGCCGGCAGCACCCGGCCGGCGACCTCACCGAAGCCGACCACCGACCCGTCCCGTCCCGGGGCCACCGCCTCGATGACCACCGTGTCGCGGTCCTGCACGAACGTGCGGGTCGAGCCGTCGTCCAGGGTGATCGGCTCGCGCCCACCCCAGGACAGCTCGAGGAACGAACCGCGCTGCTCGCGCTGCGGCCCGGACACCGTGCCGGAGGCGAACAGGTCCCCCGGCCGCACCGTCGCGCCGTTGACGGTCAGGTGCGCGAGCTGCTGGGCGCACGAGTACGCCATGGTGGCGAACGGCGGCCGCGACACCACCGTGCCGTTCCATGAGATCGACAGCCGCAGGTCGAGCCCCCACGGCTGCGCGGTCCGCAGGTACGGCAGCAGCCCGTTCGGCGGCACCGGAACCGGCACCGGCACCCTGGCGGCCTCGAGCGCGGCGAGCGGCGTGACCCACGCGGAGATCGAGGTGGCGAAGGACTTGCCGAGGAACGGCCCGAGCGGCTGGTACTCCCAGGCCTGGATGTCCCTGGCCGACCAGTCGTTGACCAGCGCGAGGCCGAACACATGCTCGGCCACCTCGTCGGCCGGCACGCACGAGCGGACCGGCCCGCCGCACACGAACCCGACCTCGGCCTCGACGTCCAGCCGCTGCGACGGCCCGAACACCGGCTCCTGCGCACCGGGCGGGCGGGACTGCCCGCACGGCCGCATCACCGAGGTGCCCGACACCATGACCGTGCCGGCCCGGCCGTGGTAGCCGACCGGCAGGTGCGTCCAGTTCGGCAGCAGCGGCTCCGCGTCCGGCCGGAAGATCCGCCCGACGTTCTCGGCGTGGTGCCGCGACGAGTAGAAGTCCACGTAGTCGCCCACCGTGAACGGCAGGTAGGTCCGGACCCCGGACACGGGGTACAGCCAGGCCTCCGGCGGCGGGCGCGACGAGGTGACCAGCTCGGTCAGCGCGTCCCGCAGCACCGTCCACTGTGGACGGCCCGCGGCCAGCAGCGCGTCCAGCGACCCGCCGGAGAGCAGCTCGGGGTGCGGCAGCGCCCCGGTGGCGGCCAGCGCGGACAGGTCGAGCACGTGGTCACCGACCCGGACGCCGACGGCGCGGAACCCGCCCGGCTCGCCGGCGCCAGCGGAGAACACCCCGTACGGCAGCGTCTGCGGGCCGAACGGCGCGTCCGGCCGGAACTCCGGGTCGTCTATCCAGGTCACAGCAGCCCCAACGCTTCCAGGTCGGCAACCGGTTCGGACAGCGAGCACGAGCCGTACGAGGCGAAGACCTGCCGAACGGCGCGCGCCGATGGCAGCGGCAGCGACGCCGACTCGGCCGCCAGCGCCGCGCCGTCGACGCTGTCCAGCGCCTCGACCACGTCCCGGCCGGCGATCGCCCTGGACACCGCGACCAGCAGGTTGAGGAAGCCGTGGTGGGCGAACCCGGTCTGCTCGTCGTGGTGGCGCACCGCGTGGTGCAGGCCGGCGGTGGCCTTGAAGGGCACCCCTTCGGCGCACACCGCGGCGAGGAAATCGGCGACGACGCTCACCCCGGGAAACGCGCCGGCCTGCAGCCCGCCGCAGCGCAGCTTCGGCCAGCAGCCGTGCCGCGCCACCCGGCGCACGCCCGCCAGCCAGGCGTCCAGGTCCGCGGGCCCGGGCCGTCGCGGTTCGACCACCCTGATCACGTCCTCCGGCACGAACTCGGACACCCGTTCCAGCCACGTCGCGTCCACGTCGGACGGTGCCGGCATCTCGACCATCCGCAACTGCAGCAGGTTCTTCCGACCCTCCACAGTAGACACTGCCTTCGGCACGCCACCGAGCCCGTTGTTCACAACGAGCGACAGCTGCACCGGTTCCGCCGGCTTGGCCCTGACCAACTCGACGATCAGCTCCGGCAGCCGGGACACCGGGCAGAGGAAGAACCCCACCATGGCGGCGTGCCGCCCGGACCGGGCCTGCAGGTGGCCGCGCACGGCGTCGGGCATGGTGGCGTTGCCCGGCGGGAACAGCGCCGCATCGTCAACCAAGCGTGTCAGTAGGGGGTGCTGGCCGTCGGGACCGGTTGGGTGCTGCTCATGCGCCGTTGACACGCATGGCACCCTAGTAGCAGCACGACATGCGAACAATTGTGTCCGTATTACGGACACGTTGTAGAAAGGCCGTCATGCCCCACTACCGCTCGGTCGGCGAGATCCCGCGCAAGCGCCACACCCAGTTTCGCAGACCCGACGGCGGCCTCTACGCCGAGGAGCTGATGGGCGTCGAGGGCTTCTCCTCCGACTCGGCGCTGCTCTACCACCGCAACCTGCCGACCGCGATCGTGAACGCCGAGACCGTCGCCGACCACGGCCGCGACACCGCGCCGAACCTGCCGCTCAAGCCGCGCCACTTCCGCACCCAAGATCTCAAGTGGGAGGACGTCGACACGGTCGACGCGGTGACCGGCCGGCGGCTGCTCTTCGCCAACGCCGACGTCGCCATCTGCTTCGTCACGGCCAGCGCGCCGAGCCCGCTCTACCGCAACGCCTTCGGCGACGAGCTGCTGTACGTGCAGGCCGGCGCCGCCGTCGTGGAGACGATCTACGGCGCGCTCCCGGTCGCCGCCGGCGACTACGTCGTGCTGCCGACGTCCACGACCTACCGGGTGGTGCCGTCCCCGGGCGTGGGGGCCCGACAAGATGCAGGTGCGGGTGTCCCACAGGACGAGGTCCGCCTGCTGGTACTGGAGGCCACCGGCCACGTCGGGCCGCCGCGGCGCTACCTGGCCGCCCGCGGCCAGTTCCTGGAGCACGCCCCGTACTGCGAGCGCGACCTGCGGGCGCCAGCGCAACCGCTGATCGCCGAGGACGCCACCGACGTGCCCGTACTGGTCCGGCACCGCGCCGGGCTCACCCGGTTCACCTACGCGCACCACCCGTTCGACGTCGTCGGCTGGGACGGCTGCCTCTACCCGTGGGCGTTCAACATCCGCGACTTCGAGCCGATCACCGGCCGGATCCACCAGCCCCCGCCGGTGCACCAGACCTTCGAGGGCCCGAACTTCGTCGTCTGCTCGTTCTGCCCGCGCAAGGTCGACTACCACCCGCTGGCCGTGCCGGTGCCCTACAACCACGCCAACGTCGACTCCGACGAGCTCATGTTCTACGTCGGCGGCAACTACGAGGCCCGCAAGGGCTCCGGCATCGGCCTCGGCTCGATGTCCCTACACCCCTCTGGCTGCACCCACGGCCCGCAGCCCGGCGCCGTCGAGGCCTCCCTCGGCACCGACTACTTCGACGAGACCGCCGTCATGGTCGACACCTTCCGCCCCCTACAGCTCGCCGCCGCCGCCCAGGAATGCGAGGACCCCAGCTACGCTTGGTCGTGGTCCAAGGGCGGCCTGAACCAGAACTGAACGCGGTCACTCCGGCCCGACCAGTTCGCTTACACCGCCGCGATGACTTCACCCCACGATGAGAGCGGGCTCGCCGGAATACGGTAAGAGCGAGCCGTGCTCTCATCGAAAATCACCAGAATGGCATCCGGCTGATAGCCGAGCACACCACCCCCCTTGGCTTCCCCGAGTGCGAATACGACACTGGACGAGTCTGCCATACCGATCCGCAACGACCACGGCGCCTCTGGGCACCCCTCGTTAGGAACATGCCATGAAAGAGCCACCTGGTTGACGACACCTCCGAGGAATGGCCACCAGTCTTGGTGTCCACTCATATCAACCGTCGCGACGAAATCGCCTCGAGCGATACGTCCGTCCGGACGCCAGTCCACCGCCAGCCCCTCGTTCAAGCCCTCCATGGCCCACGAAACGGCCAGCAACGCGCCGTCGTGGGTGGCCACCTCCACTCCCATGTCCACCTCGTGGACACGGGAGTGGAGGTGGCCAGCCGGCCAGACTTCGCCGCTGGGAACGACATACCGAACCCGTGACAGCCGACTCCCCAGGAGGGGCCGAACCACGGACTCAAGCATGTCCTCCTGGCGCTCTCGCGCCTCCCACGGCAGCATACTCGGCATTTTAGTACAAGCCGAAGTATGCGAATACTCCATCCTTGTCGAACGTGGCGCCGATGCCGCGGGAGCCCTTCGCCCCCGGCACGATGAATCGAGTTCCGCCGGCGAAGTTCGAGCCCGGACCCACCGCGACGACAGTCTTCGCCGGGTTATACAGGATTGCGTTCAGCAGGTTCTGCCCCGCCTCGTTCATCACTTTGGGGGCTTGGGACAGCTGCGGAAGCTCGCCGCGCATCATGTGCTTCTGATACTCGCGACCGGCAGCTGTGTATCCAGCCTTGGTCATCCGCTTAGCGGTTTCGGCAAGGGCCTCCATAGCCTTCGCCTCGGCATTCGCAGCCGCTGCCCCGACTCCGGCACTGAGGTCATGTGGATTGCCAACAGTTCCGGCGAGCGCGGCCAGAATTTGAACGCAGCCGGGAGTCGCGTAGCAGGCGAGGAGGGCGGCCCGAGCGCCGGAAACAACTACGGGCGCGCCGACGAGGACGCTTGCGCCGACGGCAACTATTCGGACTTCCCGCTCGGTAACGGGCGGGTTGGGCTTGCCATCAGCGCCTACCCGCGGGCCGTCACCCAAGGCGAGGGCGAGTGTGTCGTCGCAGGAGAGGTTGCAGGTGGGCGCTAGTCCCTCGGCGGCTCCGGTGTTGTTGAGGATGTCCCCCTCGTACGGGTCTTCGGTGTCCAGCGGCCGGTGGGCTTCTCCGACGTCGACGGCGGTGGCCTGGCCGTCACTGTCGGAATAGCCGGGTTCGGCCGCTGACCAGAGCTCGTGGCCTTCGCAGGCCCAACCGCATGGGGTGGGGGCCGGCGTCGAGAAGGCCAGGGTCTCTTGCGGGTGGCCACCGTGGCGGCGATTCGGTTGGTCGCCACAGTCGGAGCCGCGGTCCTCGATGCCGGAGTTGCACCCCATGTAGCCGGTGGGGTCGGTGAAGTTGAGCGGGGTGTTGTGGACGTAGCTGTAGGGGTGCGCGGTCTGGCTGGTCGAGGTATCGGAAATGGGGTCGGGCGAGAGGAACTGCTTGAGCGCGGGCGAGTAGATGCGGCCCTTCATGTTGATGGTGCCGAGATCGTCGTCGTGCTCGTGGTTGGTGAAGCCGTGGCTGGTGTCGCCCGTGCTGCCGGTGAACGGCGTGCCGTCCGGGTTGATCCGGGCGCCGTAGGGCTCGTAGTAGAGGGACTGGGTGACGGCGCCGGCCGGGTTGACGACGGCACTGATGCTGCCGAGGGAGTCGGCGAGCTGGTACTGGACATCGGTGGTCGCACCGTCGTAGGTGATCTGGGCGACCGGCCCGTCCGGGCTGCTGATGTAGTACACGTGTTTGGTGGTGCCGCCGGTGACGCGCTTCTCGTAGAGTCCGCCGACGGTGGTGACGACCGCGGTGACCGCGTTATTGACGCGGGTGGTCTCCTGGAACCGGCTGCCGAACGCGTCGTAGCGGTAGCTGGTTGTCTTGCTGCCATTGGTGACCTGCCTTGGCAGGTCGGCGGCCGTGTAGCTGGTGCTCTGTATGGGCTGGCCGGCCTCGTCGGTGGTCGAGGTGAGCCGGCCGTCCGGGTCGTAGTGGTAGGTCTCGACGCCGGCCGTGACGCTGTCGCGGCTGGTGATGGCGTGCGGGGTGGCACCAGCGGCGCCGCCGTAGATGCGGTCCTCGCCGATGCCCTGCGGAAGGATGTTGCCGGCCGTGTCGTAGCCGTAGCCGTAGTCCAGTGCCGGGCTCGTGCCGTTCTTCAGATTCCACTTGGTCAGCCGGCTCACCGTGTCGTAGCTGAACGTCTCGGTGCGCACGCCCCGCGTGTCGTTCTGGGCGCGGGTCTTGACCAGCCCGTTGTCGTAGTAGGTGTAGCTGAGATCCATCAGGGTGCTGGTGCCGCCAGTCGGGCCCGCCGCGGTGGCGTGCAGGTTGGCCGTCCGGCCGGTGAGGTTCTGGTAGCCGCGCGTGATGGTGATGGCGCCGGCGCCGCCACCGAGGGTGCCGGTGTCCAGGGCCAGGTTGGGCTTGCGGGACTGCACGGTCCACAGCGGCTGCAGCAGGTTGTCGCCCGGCTTGGCGTAGCGGATCGACTCCAGGTGGCCGGCGGCGTTGTAGTCGAACTGCTCGACCAGCCGGCTGGTGCCGGCCGGGCCGGCCTGCGGGAACTCCTGGGTGTACGGCCGGCCGCCACTGTCGTAGTGCAGGTCGGTGGCGTAGGTGACGCCGGCGGTCTGGTCGATGTAGTCGGTGCCGGCCGGCCGGCCGGCACTGTCGTACCGGAAGTCGGTGCGGACGTTGTCCGGGCTGGTGGCCGTGGCCATCTTCCCGATGCCGTGTGCGGCGGTGTCGTAGCCGAAGGTGGCGGTGCCGTCCTCGGTGGTCACGCTGGTCTTGCGGCCGAGGTCGTCGTAGCCGACCGTGGTGATGCGGCCGCTGTCCAGGTGCGAGTCGGTGTGCAACTCACCGGTGCCGTAGTAGGTGGTCGCCGACCGGCCGCGGTCCGGATCCGTCAGCGTGGTGCGCCGGCCCAGGGTGTCGTACCCCATGGTGGTGACGTTGCCGGCCGGGTCGGTGATGGTGCGCACCAGGTCGAACGGGAGGTAGGTGTAGCGGGTGGTCAGCTCCTGCGCGCTGCCGTCCGGCTTGATCAGCCGGTCGACGGTGTGCTCGCGCCGCCCGTCCAGGTCCAGCCAGGTGCGCTGGTCGTAGCCGTTCGGGTCGATCACCTTGGTGAAACCGAAGCCGTGGACCGAGATCGTGCTCTTGCCGTCGGCGCCGGTAACATTGACCAGCCGGTTCAGGCTGTCGTAAGCGCTGGTGGTGATCCCCTCCGGCGCCGGCCGGGTGCTGGTCGCCGGGCGGCCGAGCAGGTCGTAGCCGATCTTCGACTCGGCGAAGCTGCCGTCGAAGCCCTTGCCCGCCGCGGAGATGGTCCGCCCCGACGCGTTGGTGGACACCTTGGTGGTGCCGGTCGGGCCGGTGGTGGTGACCACCGTGCCGTTCAGCCCGGCCTTGGCCACGGCGTCCTGCCGCGGTGCGTAGCCGACCACGGTGCTGCCAGCGCCGTCGACATCGCTGCGCACCACCCGGCCGAGGTCGTCGATCCGCGACGTGGTACCGACCAGATTGGCGTCTCGGGTGGCGACGGTGACCCCGTAGGCGGGGTGCACGGCGCTCCAGCCCGACGGCCGGTACTGCGCCGGGTTGTGCTCGGACCACAGCTGGCTGGCGAACACGTTCTCGTCCGGCTGGCCGGGGAACACCGGGTCGTACTCGATGTGGCTTACCCGCATCGGCAGCCCGGTCTCGGTCGCCTCCACCTCGATGGAGTCGTCATCGACCCGCATCGTGGTGAGCACCCCGTCGGCCGCGTAGCCGTGGTAGGCGGTCTGGTGCACGTCCGGGTCGGCGTTGTCCTTCTCCAGCCAGACCACGTCGGGCCGCCCACGGTCGTCGAAGTGCCTGTCGGTGGTGCGGACCGTGATCCCGCCGTTGGCGGGCTCCACCCGGGTGTGCAGGGTCTGGGTCGGCAGGCCGATGAGCCAGTCCTTGTCCGGGTCCTGCCCGTTACGGACCCGGTTGTCGTAGCTGGTCACGACCGCGTCCCGCACGCCGCCGGCGGTCTGCACCGACGAGCTGACCAGGTT
>Ga0209382_10011938_pt1 | contig 10750 bp, 9 predicted proteins | sample SoiMetdeltSBSDD5_FD_187599 | JGI IMG/M metagenome (GOLD analysis project Ga0209382, IMG submission 187599) | Bulk soil microbial communities from a Populus tree surrounding site in Tennessee, USA - Soil MetaG P. deltoides SBSDD5 (SPAdes) (version 2) | ecosystem: Environmental > Terrestrial >...
ATTGCAGAAAAATCTGGAGCATTCATCGGAAGAGGCATAACTACCAGCCCTGTTGATATGAAGAAAAAATTCAAATTTAATCCAACTGTGAAAAAAGATGATACTATTTTTGGAGGATCTATTCTCGGGACAGTTGAAGAAACTCCTCTTTTAACTCACAAAATTTTGGTTCCACCAAATTATGCTGAGGCAACTATTACTGAAATTGTCAAGGAAGGCGATTATGATTTAGAAGATGTCATTGCACAGGCGAAAAGCAAGAGCGCAGATAAAATTGAATTAAAGATGTATCACAAGTGGCCTGTTAGAAAACCTCGACCCTATGCTGAAAGATATGATCCGACAGTACCACTAGTTACCGGCCAAAGAATTATCGACACGTATTTTCCAATCGCAAAAGGAGGAACTGGTGGTATCCCAGGTGGATTTGGTACTGGAAAGACTGTAACGTTGCATCAAATTGCTAAATGGGCAGACTCTCAGGTTGTTGTCTATATTGGATGTGGAGAACGAGGCAATGAAATGACAGAAGTACTTGTAGAATTTCCACATTTAATTGACCCTAGATCTCAAAGGCCGTTAATGGAAAGAACAGTACTTGTTGCTAATACTAGTAACATGCCGGTCGCCGCTAGAGAAGCATCAATTTATACAGGTGTTACTATTGCCGAGTATTATCGCGATATGGGGTATGATGTGGTTCTCGTAGCTGATTCTACAAGTAGATGGGCAGAAGCACTTCGGGAGATGTCAGGTCGATTGGAAGAAATGCCTGCAGAAGAGGGTTATCCGTCATACTTGGCATCAAGACTCGCTGAATTTTATGAAAGAGCAGGACGAATAAGAGCACTAGGTTCACCAGATCGTTCTGGGTCTGTGACTATAGTGGGCGCAGTATCTCCATCAGGTGCGGACTTTACCGAACCAGTAACGACTCATACAATTCGATTTATCAAGACTTTCTGGGCACTGGATACTAGATTAGCATATTCTAGACACTATCCATCAATTAATTGGATGCAATCTTATTCTGGTTATCTTGAAGATATTTCTAAATGGTGGAAGGAAAACGTAAGCCCTGATTGGTATGACTTGAGAGCTGAATCGTACCATATACTGCAACGTGAAGATACGCTAAAAGAAATTGTTAGATTATTGGGACCTGAAGCACTTCCAGATGAAGAGAAGCTTGTCATGGAAGTAGCTAGAATGTTAAAGATTGGTATTTTGCAGCAGAACTCTTTTGATAAGGTTGATACTTATTGTAGTCCGGTTAAACAATTAAAATTGGTAAGACTTATGGTAAAGTTCTATAAAGATGCACAGAAGGCACTTAAAGAAGGAAAGACATTAGCAGATATAAGAGCCCTGCCAATAATAACCACTCTATTAAAAGCAAAATTTGAAGTTACGGATGAACAAATTTCAAAGTTAGATGAAATAGATAAACAACTATCAGATTCATTCAAAGGGAACATTGAGGAGGTAAAGGTATCTGTCTAAAACAACTGGAATTGAGTATACTAAAATAGCAGAAATAAAAGGACCACTTATGATAATAGATGGAGTAACAACAGCTTCATTTGATGAACTCGTAGAAATAGAAACAAATGATGGTGAACGACGATTAGGAAAAGTTCTAGAAGTAGGGAACGGCAAGGCTGTAGTTCAGGTTTTTGAAGGAACGACAGGGTTAGCAATTACCGGAACAAGAGTCAAGTTTCTTGGAAAAACTATGGTCATGCCAGTATCCCAAGAATTACTTGGACGCGTATTTGATGGCCTTGGAAGACCAAATGATGGTTTACCAGATCCTGTTGCTGATAAATTTCTTGATGTTAACGGAGAACCTATGAATCCTCAAAGTAGAGAATATCCAACTTCATTTATTCAAACAGGAGTTTCTGTCATTGATGGGATGTTGACTTTGGTAAGAGGTCAAAAGCTACCAATTTTTTCTGGTTCCGGGATGCCACATAATATATTAGCGGCACAAATTGCACGTCAAGCGACTGTTGTAGGAACAAACGAAGACTTTGCTGTAGTGTTTGCTGCAATTGGTGTCCAGTACTCCGAAGCCCAGTACTTCAAGAGGAGCTTGGAAGAATCTGGAGCATTAAGAAGGAGTGTATTGTTTGTTAATCTTGCAGATGACCCTGCAATTGAAAGAATTATTACTCCTAGAGTGGCTTTAACAGTCGCTGAATATCTTGCATTTGATCTTGGAATGCACGTTTTGGCAATTCTAACTGATATGACCAATTATGCCGAAGCACTCAGAGAGATAAGTGCAGCAAGAGAAGAAGTTCCAGGTAGAAAGGGTTACCCCGGATATCTGTATACTGATCTGGCAAATAATTATGAGAGAGCGGGTAGAATTAAGGGAAAGAATGGCAGTGTTACTCAAATGCCGATTCTATCAATGCCAGCAGATGATATTACACATCCTATACCCGATTTGACTGGTTATATCACAGAAGGACAGGTTGTCCTTGGAAGAGATCTATTCCGAAAGGGAATATATCCACCCGTAAACGTAATGATGTCTCTTTCTAGATTAATGAAGGATGGAGTTGGAGAAGGAAAAACAAGGTCCGATCACATGGAAGTTGGTAACCAATTATACGACGCTTATTCCAGAGCTCAAGAGGTTAGGGCATTAGCAGAAATTGTAGGAAAGGCAGGTTTGACAGGAGTTGATTTGAAGTATCTTGACGCTGGTGATAGTTTCGAAACCCATTTCTTAAAACAAAGTCCTGACGAAAATAGAAACTTGGATGAAACACTAAGTAGAGCATGGGATATACTAGCAACATTACCAGAAGGAGAACTAACTAAAATTAAGGACAAACATATTCAACAATATTATAAAGGAAACAAGTAATTACATATACATCGAAAATGTCATTCGGTAAAAATGTTACTGCAACAAAAATTGAACTGATAAAGATAAGAAGATCTTTGCAAGTTAGTACCATGGTTCACAAAATACTTGATGATAAAAGAGAAGTATTACTAAAAAAAATTGATGAAATGATAGAAGAAGCTAACAAGACAAGAGGTGATATCTGGTCTCCACTATCTGATATTTACTCAGCAGTTTATGATTCATATATGTCACTTGGAACTTCAATGCTTGAATCAATTTCAGATTCTACTCCAGGTATAATGGAAGTGAATGTAAACGTGAGGAGAATTGTTGATGTTAAGATTCCTACTCTACAAATAAAAACCAAGGAAGGCGGTCAAGATCTTTCTTATGGCTTTTCAGAAACAAATGTCTATGTCGACAAGGCATCTAAACAGATAAAGAATATGCTTCCACAGATCTGTAAAGCGGCGGAATATGAAAATGCAATTTTTAGTCTAGCAAAGGAACTTGAAAAAACCCAGAAATTAATCAATGCACTTGAATTTGTTATTATTCCACAGTATCAATATGCTATATCTTTTATTAAAGGAACATTGGAAGAACGTGAAAGAGAAGAATTCGTAAGACTTAAAAAAGTAAAAGTCGTTTTAGACAAGAAAAAGAATATAGAATAGGCAAAACAAAGCATATTGATGGTAGCAAGTAAAATGGATAGCGATATAACATCAGAATACTTTAAGAAATCAAAACAAAATTTACAAGCAAAACACGATTCAATGGTCGAAGATGTAAAAAAGGATATTTCGTCTTACAAGAAAAAAGCATTATCAAATGCTTAAGTATTACAAGTAATTTGTTTCAACTAGTTTTACACCAAAATATCACTCGGCAATCACATAAATCAAATACCAATCTCTATCTATTAGAAATTTCTTAATAAATATCCTTTGAAATATAGAACAATTTGGAAATTGCGAAGTTCTAACATCGCTTAATTTACTAATGATGCTGCGAAATCATGTCTTTTCATACTTCCTTAGTTATAATTAAATATGGCATTTAATTTGCAACCAATGTATGAAGAGTGTTAACAGAGAAAAAATTAGCGTTATTCTTCTGGCCATTGCCATAACTTCTAGCATACTATTCTTGTATAACAATTGGGCATATGCACAAGCTAGTGAAAAAGGAGGTACCACAGATGCCGGTTCATCCAAGTTTATTGGTGCAGGCATGGCCTTCGGTCTTGCAGCTGCTGGATCAGGAATAGGGTTAGGATTTGTCGGTGCTGCTGGTTTGGCAGCTATAAGCGATAATCCAAAGATGCAATCTAGGGTCTTCATATTTGTTGGTATGGTCGAATCAATTGCAATCTATGGTATTGTAATGATGTTCATTATCTTGGGTCAGTGACAGAGATAATACATCCTCGACGGATTACTTTATTAGTATAGACTAGAAGATCGTAGTTTTTGACAAGATTGTTGTTCAATTTTTTGTCAAGTGGCTCCTAGAAAAACTACAACTTCCGTACGGTAGTAAGAATTTCTGGAATATCAAGGGTTAGACAATTGGCAAGTAAATAGGAATATTTTTCTAGATTCTTGAAGCGAATAAAAGGGAAAGGTTTTAAGGAGAATAAATAATCAAACAACTCAATACTATGGGGCAGGCTAAACTTTTAAAGACAACTGTAATTCTGCCAAGAATAGAAACTCACGAAGCCGTAAGTAAGTTGGCAGAATTCGAATGGTATCATCCATTGCAGAATCCTTCTGAACATAGTAATCCGTATTTTGATGATCTATTGTTAAATGCTCAAAAATTGTTTCAGGATATTGACGAAGTCATAAGATCCTTGAGCATACCAACTGAAATTGGCATAATGGCCACCCTTTTCAAGGGCGCTCCTCAGAAAAGAACCGATTACAAGATAAATGATATTCAGAGTTTCATCGTTGAATTGGAAGAAAAAAGTAAGGTTCTACTGGAAGAACCGATATCTTTACTAAAAACGCAACAACAAACTGAAAAGGAACTTGAAGAATACCGAAATGCACGGGACGCAATTGGTAGTGCTTCAAAGCTCAAAATGGAACTATCTGGACTGCGTAGCCTGACAACATTTTTTGCAGAAATTTTTATTGCTAATTCCAAGGACATTAAGGAGATTCAAAATAGTTTGAGTGATCTGGTTGTATATCCAATCAAGCTTAATGACGACAAATCTTCTATCACTGTCATCGGCTCACAAGAAGATTCCGAAAAAGTCATGAAGGTGCTTAGAAGCTTCAATGTACATCCCATTCAAATTCCATCTGATTTGCCACAAAATCCAAGTACGGCCTATGATAAATGTCAGAAAATATGTAAGGAGCTCGCTAAGAAATCTGCAGAAATTACTAAAAAAATTGAAAAGTTGAAGGTAACACTTTTGCCCAAATTACTTTCATTGTACGAGTCATCTAAGATAGCAAAAGATGTTTTAGAGGTCACAAGAAAACCAGGAGGTACAAAGAATTTTGCAGTTATTCAGGGATATATCCCAGTCAAGATGGAAAGAAGGTTCGAGACTCTCACAAAAAGTTATGTGTCTGTGACAGAACCTGCCTATCTTGATAGCGATCCTAACAATCAGCTTCCAACCCTGCTTGTTAATAACAGATACACAAAGACTTTTGAAGTAATAACTGAGACTCAAGGTATTCCCTCGCCCGGTGAAGTAGACCCGACTCCCATTATTGCTTTTGTATGGCCTGTTTTTTATGGACTTATGTTTGCAGATTTCGGACATGGTCTGTTACTTTTCGGCTTGGGTATGTTCCTTAGATATAGAGCGAATGGGAATTTAAAGACATGGGCCACCCTTTTGGCTGCAAGCGGTGCAGCGGCCACCATAGCCGGTATAGGGGTAGGGGAGATGTTTGGTTTTCACATTTTGGAGTTTAATTTTTTTGGGTATGTTTTAGAGCCATTGGATGGGCTAGTGGGCGCTCTAAATGTCTCACAATTAACATTCGATCAGGTAGTAAACATACTCAAAGTATCGGTAGCTATCGGCATTGTGCACTTATTGATGGCGATGATACTGAAACTTAGAGCTGATATTTTGGACAGGAACAAACTTGCCGTTATGACACATGATATCCCTTATATAATCCAGTTTCTTGCCGTAGTAGCGTTGATACTTGCAGCAATAGGTTCTGGATACGATATAATAGGTATGTTTGGAATAACCGGTGTTACTCATGATGAGCCGGTACCGTGGTTGACATATCTATTCGGAGATTGGGTAACGGTGGAGCTGGTTGCAAAAGCCGCACCTCCAATAATCATTGCAACGGCAGGAATTATGATTTATGGGGGTAAAAAAGAACAAGAACTTGCTGCCAAACATGGCCATGATGAAGGAGGCGGATTAATGGGAATTGTTATAGAGGTCATACTGGTAAGGATAATTGAAATTCTTTCTAATGTGATTAGTTATACTAGGATTGGAATCATGTTACTGGTACATTCTGCCCTACTGGTAACGGTCAATCAATCATACGATACTGGAGGCGGCTTAGCAGTTTTAATTGGTGGTAATATAGGAATAATGCTTATTGAAGGATTAATTGTATATATTCAGACAATTAGGTTGCACCTTTATGAATGGTTCCCAAAATGGTATAAGGGCGAAGGTGTCGAATTTAAGAAATTAATTCCAAAAAAAGTGTATTCAAATCTTGTCTGGTCAGAAAAACAATCTATCTAAAAGATATAGTTACTTGAACAAAAATATTTTTTATCACAAAATATATAGATTTATTAACAAATGAAGCAGATTGACTTAATTTGTGATGGGGAATAGTGGAACAGAATAACCCTAATTGAGATTAATTAACTTTGATAGTATAGTTTCTCCTGGAATTTTCTGTTCAATCCCGGATGCTATCGCTGACAAATTTCTAACTTCTACCATGATCAGTTTTAACGCGGCAAGTACAATGCCCACACTAAACATGGTTCTAAAAGCTGACTGGGCTCTCTTCAGCCCAATTTGTTCAAATCCCTTCTCTATCTGTAATATCGAGTCTATATCGCTTGTTGGATTTTGCGGAACTATGTCTTTGTATACCGTGTTAGATAATTCTGCAATTGCCTCTGATATTTTTTCAGTGTTTATCATTTTTTGTATGGTTTCCTTTGTTACCTTGGAAGTGCTGGTTACCATAAGTTTATTTATCTCATCAGGAGACAGATTCCAAAATTTTCCTCGAAGTATAGAAAGCACATTATAAGAATCAATATCAACAGAAACTATATTCTTTGCTTCCATTGACTGTGATTCAGTATTCATTGCCCTTCCTAAATCATGATAGAAAACATGATCAAGATATACATCAAAAATTCTGACATCTCCTTTATCTTTGTATATAGTAGCTGCCTTACTAACATCATCAGCAAATTCACTTCCCACGATTGCAGAAACCGCCTCATCCAAATTCTTTGAAACGAGTGCTTTAACTACAAGATCACGTCGACCGACCAGTTCCTCTGCTCTCAGATTTATCTTCGGCAATAGTTCATCATAAGATTTACCAAGTGCCTTACCCTTTAAAATCATCTTTAAATTCCATGTAATATGCTTTACAAAATATGCACTGAGAATTTTGGCCCCGCCAGAAATATTGACCATTTTCGCGTGTGTATTCACTAAATATTCCTTCAGTGCATTTTCTATTTTATCAGCAGTATAGGGTTTAGTAAGCTTTGCTAAAGCATCAAGATAAACTGTATTCTTCATCCTTGTTACTAGTTCATCCATATCCCTTGACTCTGTCAACATTTGGAGTTCATTCCTTGTTAACATTCTTCCTTTTAATCCATGAGACACGACAGTTCCAAAAATTTTAGCCGGCATACTTACTTTGCTCAATGATTATAGCACATCCTTTTGTCAATAAATTTATGATTCTGCATCAATTTTAATATTTATTAAGTATATGCTGTGTTTATTTGCTCACTGTTTATAAATAGAGCGTGCAATTACAAGAGTTAGAACAGTTTCGCCTATTTTCAAACTCAAGTTAAACGAAACAAGGAAATCATACTAGTATTTTCTACCGTAAATGAGTGCAGATCATCAGAACATGAAATTTTGGTTTTAACGATCAGGGTTATTGTGCCTAACGGTTTATTGGTATTGAAATCACTTATTCGGTGGATTTAAGTCATTTATAGACCACACGTATTACGACTTAATGCCTTCAAAGGCAAACTGTGTGGGTCTTCTTTTCCATATCAAATTCTGTCGATTATAGAACTAGGAATTGATATTTTTCTACCTACAACACTAACAATTTCACTCCATACTACATCCTTAACTCCATCCATCGCCTTTATTTTTTCAAGGAAGTCAAGGATTGAAGCATTATCCTTAAGAATTGTTTCTACTCTCAGGTCAATTGTATGTTCACCTATGCTCTTACCGATATATGTCACTTCATCAAAATCGAGCATTTTATTAGCAACAGCATTTACCAATCCATCCCTTATGGAAATAAAAAAGTCAACACGTTTCCAGCCAAATTTCTCTATATCCAATACATAATGCACCTTTAAAAATTTACTTTCTAACCGCTTACGTCTCCTTCTAACAGTAGTAACGGGTATGCTTAATTTTGATGATAAACCTTTGCTGGATTTTGAATCACCATTTGGCGATAGTAAAATCTTTAATAATTTTCGATCCAAATCTGATATGCTAGATGCTTTTTTAGCTACCTTCCTAGACACTGCAAAATAATCGAACTACAGTTATATAATAATTCCTTTAGTAAATGCATATATTGTAATTAATTTAAAAGTAACATTAATTATTCCAAAAAGCAAGATATGAACGTAAATTAAATTAAGTTTTTAATCCAAAGAATGTGAGCACATCAAAATAAATTGATTATTTTTTTTGAAATTTTGGTTTTAACGATCAGGGTTATTGGGCCTAACGGTTTATTGGTACATAAATCACATTTTCCGTGGATATCAGTCATTTATAGTTGACACATGTTACAATTAATGCCTAAACAAAGGTGGGGATTTGGTTGTTTCTTGTTCATCGAAGGTAAAAACCAATATCCCCATCGTTAATGATTATTGATTGATTCATAATTTAGAATTTTGAAATAAGGCTGAAAAAAGGATAGGTTTCATTAGCATTAAAATCAAATTCGAAACCTAAAATTGTATCTTTATTTTTTCAAGTTCTGTAGTAAATCCTTTGAATATTACTTGCTGCGTCCTAGGCATTGAGTTTAGGTGTGTTTTGATAGCCTGAATAACACAATCTACTGCTTCCTTATCTGCAAATTGGAATTTTACTTTACCATATTCATTTTTAATTAACTTGATACGTTTGCAGTCTGGGTCATTACATATTTCTTTTGCAGTTGTTCCAACACGATTTGCCCAATCATTGAAGGTATTAGGATCCGCACTACTTGCTAAATCCCTCAAATGTTTTTGGATATCATCAAGTCCGTTACCATCTGCACCCATATTGATGAATTGACTTTGTAGGCCTATTAATAGTAGAGCATTCTGTCATCCGACAATTTGTTACAACTTCATAAAATTTCTTAATTCGACGAAGTTTATAGAACTAAGTAAAGAGGATTCAAGAGTAAATCCACGTACTATTTAGAATCTATAATAGTGTTCCGAATGAATAATCAATCACATCCCTTCGGCCCAGGATCAGGTTAGCTATTAGGATCGTTGTGCAAAAGTAGTAAACTTCTGTTTTTTAGGTCTTGGACAGTTCATATTCCTAATGACATCATCTACAACAGTGGATATATATTTCCACTTTGAAGATTAGAAAACGTTATGGCAGTAAGGAACTCATTATCATTAATTGCTTTACCAGTATATAATCCGGCCGAAATATGGAGGCTTTACTTATCTTTAATAACTATCCTGCGTTTGCCTTTTTAACATTGAATTTTCCTTGTACAAATACAGGTTCTTTAACTCCCCAACTCCACTTCTTCTTGGGGTTAACCCTGATATATTGGGGATTGGGCTGGTCAGTATTTTCCATATAACCTCCTTGACGAGTAACTATATCAGCAGCGCCATAGATCCTTACTCCTCTTGGATCCCATGGATCGATACTTTTCAAGTTATCAACCACAATTGCAACCTTGTTATTTTTCAAAACATTTCTAAATTTTGTGGATTTAAGAAGGTTCATTCCGCCTACATATAGATATTCACCATCAAAATCAAACCCAACAGGTACAACATCAGGCTGTACGGGTCCTTCTTGTTGTGTAGAGGCAGCCGTAGCTATTCTTGCAAGACGTTGAGACTTCAGATATTCTATTTCCTTTTGGGTAAATATCGACTTTGCCATTTGATACTAAAGAGTAAGTATTAACAAAAGATAAAGTTAACTTAGCAATTAGTTGATTAAACTGCTCTAGTGGCGGATTGCCAAATTATGATCTAGGATGAATTTAAATTAAATGAAATCAGAAAAGTCCTATAACTCCAGTATTTTCAAATAAAAAGTCGGGGTGAAGACCTTTTTCAAAATAATTTTTGGAGATATTCGGAAGCGGCGATAATATCTGATTTGTGACGCCGTATGCTAATCCTATCGGAGCTATTCCATACAATGGACCTTTAGTCAACTCGTATAGGCTTGATGGCATCCCCTCCTTGTCTACGGTAGTCATTGTTGCAATAACTTGCTGTGCCATACCTATTACTTCTCCGCTGCTCGGATCTATAATAGGCGAACCGCTGGAACCTCCCATGGCAACGATATCCGTTTGTATTCCCCATGGGTTGTTACTGTCATCATCGGGCATTAATCCCGCAATACGTCCA
>Ga0209382_10011940_pt1 | contig 10750 bp, 1 predicted proteins | sample SoiMetdeltSBSDD5_FD_187599 | JGI IMG/M metagenome (GOLD analysis project Ga0209382, IMG submission 187599) | Bulk soil microbial communities from a Populus tree surrounding site in Tennessee, USA - Soil MetaG P. deltoides SBSDD5 (SPAdes) (version 2) | ecosystem: Environmental > Terrestrial >...
GCCCACATAGGTGGCGTCCAGGGTGACGGTGATGGTGTAGCTGACGGTGTTGCCACCGGGCACCGCCGACAACCTGGCCAGCGTGGGACAGGTGACCGTTCCACCGAGGGCGCCCACCGTTCCCGTGCAGCCGTCGGCCGACGAGAAGAAGGACACCGAAGCCGGCAACTGGTCGGTGACCACGACGTCGGTCGCGTCCGATGGCCCGTCGTTGGCGACGGTCAGCGTGTAGTCGAAGTTCTCACCCGGCGAGACCGTGCCGGTGGTGGCGCTCGACTTCCCGATCCTCAGATCGGCCGCCGGACCGGCCACTCCGCCGGCCAGCTGCACCGAGGCGGTGTTGTTGCCGGCTACGGGATCCGGGGTCGTCGAGGTCGCGGCGGCCGCGTTGGTCAGGTCCGAGCCGTCGCCGGCATAGGACGGCGCCACCTGGGCCACGATGTGGAAGGTGACCGCCGGATCGGCGACCAGGAGCTCGGCGATGGTCGGGCAGGTGACCACCTGTCCGGAGGCGGTGCACCCGTCCGCCGAGGACACGAAGCCGAGCCCGCTCGGCAAGGTGTCGGTCACCACGACACCGGTCGCCGTCGACGGGCCGGCGTTGTCGACCAGGAGGGTGTAGGTGAGGTTCTCCCCCGGTGCGACCGGCCCGGTGGTGCCGACCTCCTTGGTCAGCACCACGTCCGCACGGGCCGCGCTCACCGTGCCGCCGGGGAGGCCCGCAGTCGCGGTGTCGTCCGTGCTGTCGGGATCGGTGGTGGTGGCACTGGCCGTGGCGCGGTTGGTGACCGCCGCGTCGTTCCCCGGGCCCGTGTACGAGGGGTTCAACCGCACGGTCACGGCGTAGGACAACGGGGCGTCGGCGATCCCCAGCGACGGCACCGGCCCGCAGGTCACCGGGGCTCCGTAGGCGCCGACGGTCCCGGTGCAACTGTTGGACGACACGAACGCCAGCGACGCCGGCAGGGAGTCGGTGACCCGCACGCCGGTCGCGGTCGAGGGGCCTTCGTTGCGCACCTCCAGGAGGTAGGTGAAGGTCTCACCGGGGGCGACGGCCGTCGCGTCGGACGGCGCCTTGCTCATCACCAGGTCGGCCGAGGCTGCACCGACGCCACCGGTGAGGCCGGGAAGCGTGGAGCTGTTGTTCCCGGGGTCCGGGTCAGTGGTGGCGGAGCTGACCTGCGCGGTGTTCGCGAGGTCCGAGCCGTTGCCGGTGTAGGACGCGTCCAGCCGGACCGTGAGGGTGAGCGTGGTGGTGGTCACGGCGAACTGCCCCTCGATCGCGCAGGTCACCGTCTGGCCGCTGGCGGAGCACGACGTCGCCCCGGACTGGGACACGTAGGTCACGCCGGTGGGCAGGGTGTCGACGACCTGGACCGACTGGGTGTACGAGGGACCGTCGTTGGTGACCTCCAGCGCGTAGTCGAAGGTCTGACCGGGAGCGACCGCCGTCGTCGTGGCCTCGGACTTCACGATGGCCAGGTCCGCGACCCGGGCTGCGGTGGTGTAGGTCCAGGCGACGCTGTCGTTGCCCGGGCTGCCGTCGTCGGGGTTGCTCACCGCTGCCGTGCCACCGGCCTTCGCAGTGCCGCCGTCGGCGGCAGCGCTGGCGAGGAACTGGATCGTGAACTGCGCGGTCCCGCTGACCATGAGGCCCGGCGCGACGGTGCAGGTCACGACGGTGGCGGAGGTCAGGGTGCAACCGCCGGGCACCGCGCCGGTGAAGGTGGTGTCCACGGGGGCGGTCACGGTCACCGTGGTGGCCGAGCCGCTGGTGGACGGGCCGTGGTTGGTGACCACGACCGACACGGTGCCGGTCTCGCCGGGGACCACCGCCGGGCCGACGGAGGGCAGGGTCCGGCTGCTGCTCACCGTGAAGTCCGAGACGGCGTTCCCCACGTTCACCGTCAACGCCGTGGTGTCGTTGCCGGCGACATCGTCGAGATCGTTGGTGAGGCTGGCGCTGCCGGTCAGCGTCGCGCCCTCGGCCGCACCCGGGTCCAGCATCACGGCGAAGTCGAGGGTGGCTGTTGCTCCGTTGGCCAGGCTCGCGGCGGCGATCTGGCACCGGATGGGAGGAGCGGGGAGCGTCTGGCAGTTGCTCGGCAGCGCCGTGACCGTCAGGCCGGGCGGCAGGGTGTCGATGTCGACGGTGGTCGGATCACGCGCGTTCGCAGGACCGTTGTTGGTGACCGCGACGGTCAGGGTGCCGGACCCCCCGGGGACCAGGCTGATCGGATTGGACGAGATCGCCAGGTCGTTGAACGCCGCGACGGCGGTGGCGACGGAGTCCGACGCCGTACCGCCGTTGGTGATGCCGGCGGGCATCGTCACCGATCCGGCGTTGGTGATCGTCGTGCCCGCTGCCGCGTTGGACACCGTGCCGGTGATGGTGAGGGTCACCGCCGCCCCCACCGGGAGGGAGGCCGTGGTGCTCACGGCATTGCCCGAGCCCGAGGTCGGGCCGCAAGTGCCCCCGCCGGTTCCGGCGCAGGTCCAGGTGACCCCGGTGACCGGGGCGGGGACGCTGTCGCCGACGGTGACCCCGCTGACCGAGGTCGACCCACTGTTGGTGGCGGTCACCGTGTAGGTGATCGGGTCGCCGGGATCCGCTGACGTCGCGCCGGTCTTGTTCACGTTCACCGTCACCCCGGACGACACGGCGAGCGTGCTGGTGGCAGTGTTGTTGCCCGCGGTCGGATCCTGGGAACGGCTCCCCGAGCCGAGCGACGAGGTCGCGGTCACGTCGCCGATGGTGGAGCCCGCCGGCAGTCCCGCGGCCACCGTGCCCACCACGTTGAAGCTGGCGGTGTTGCTGGCAGCGAGGCTGTTGGTGGGTCCAGTGCAGGTCCGGGTGGCGACCGAGCAGGTCCAGCCGGGGCTCCCGGCATTGATGGCGGTCAGGGTGAAGTTCGCGGGAACGGTGAACGTGACGACCGGGGCTCCCGCGGTGTCCGGCCCGTTGTTGGTGATGGTGAAGGGGATCGTGGCCGACGTGCCCGGCGTCACCGAGGTGGTCGACGTGACGGATCCGTTGGTGGTCAACACCAGATCGCTCTGGTCGAACGCGACCATGACCGTGGCGCAGCCGGTGTTGTTCGTGGCGTAGTCGGCGTTGGTGAAGCTGTAGTCGTTGGTCGGCGTGAGCGAGCTGGTCCCACAGACGTTGTAAGTGGTCCCCCGCGTGGCCGACGCGCTGATCGTCCCGGTGACGAACACCGTGCCCGCGTTGTTGCCGGCCGTCCCGGGCCAGCCCACCGTGCCCCGGGCGCAGGAGGCCGCGGTGGCCGACGACACCGTGCAGGTGCCATAGGTGGTGGCCTGGTTGGCCTTGTTGATCGCCGACATGGCGAAGCCCGTCGGGGACGTGATCGACAGGCCGGGGAAGTAGCCGGTCTGGGGCCCGAGGTTCTCGATGTCGAGCCGAGCCACGACGCTGGCGCCCGGCTTGCCCGACACGGTGGTGCCGGTCACTGCGAAGTCCGCGGAGCCGATGGACCACTTCTCGTTGGCCGCGGTGGTCGAGCAATCCCATCGGACGACGAACGTCCCGGGCGTGAAGCTGTTGCCGGAGGCGTTCGCGCACAGCCCCGCGTAGGTGTTGTAGATGGCGCCCGCGGGCGTGCCGCGGAAGGCGTTCGAGAAGAGCTGGTACGGCCAGGTCGCATGGGCCGAGCCGACACCGCAGGCGTCCGTGATGTTCAGCTGCCGGCCGTCGGAGAAGCTGCTGTTCAGGAAGTTGTCCAGGCACAGCGACGGGTCCCCGGTGAGCACGAACTGGTCGTCGGTGGTGACGTTCCAGCGTTGCCGGAAGCTGGCGGGGTTACAGGTCGCGAGGGCGATGTCCGCCTTGTCGAAGATCCCGGTCGTCGACCAGCAGACCTCCGGGTGCCCGGTTGGGCTGATCAGCACGTCGTTGATGTCGACCGGGAACGTCCCCGCCTCGGCGGGCGGCGCCTCGACGACCACCACCACCGTCACCGCCATCGCCGCCACGGCGACCGCGACCAGCCAGGCGCCCCAGCGTCGCAACTGGGCGCGCCCCTGGTTCATGGGCTCGGACCGCGAGCGCGACGGCGGCGACGGCGGCGCACGAGGAACACGGTGGTCGACGCGACGAGGACCGCCATCCCGCAGGCCACCAGGACCGGGAGAACCCAGGAACGCTCGGCCGGAGGGATGAGGACGCCGGCATCGGACGCGCAGCCCAGCATCGGGCGGCCGGGGTTCTCCTGCACGCAGACCGTGGTGGTGAAGTCCCGTCCGTCACCCGCCTCGGTGTCTCCGCCCTCCGAACCGGGCTGGACCACCTGCACCAGCTGTGCCTCCTCCATCTGCTCCCGCGATCCGGCGGTGATGGTGACCGTGAGATCCACCGAGCCGTCGGCCGGCAGTGGCTGAGTCCAGGTCAGGCTGCCGTCGGCCTGCACGGTGGCAGCGGGCCGGGCCGAGTCGTAGCGGAAGCCACCGGGGAGCAGCTGGATGACGGCCGCATCGGGGAAGTCCCGGTCGCTCTCGTTGTGGACCGAGATGGCGTAGGTGCGCTCGTCGCCCTCGCGCAGCGAGGGCCCGTCCGCTCCGACCGCGTGGACGTCGATGGCCAGCGGCCCCTCGGGTGGCTCGTCGGCGAGCGCCGGCGACGGCTGCGACAGGACGACGACCGCTGTCCCGAGGGCGACAGCGAGGCGGCGCCCCTGACCGCGGCGAAGGCCTCGGGCGGCGCTCACCGTCGCCCAACTCCGCCCAGCCGGGCGAGGCCCATGCAGGCCACGCCGATCAGGAAGGCCGCCCCACCCGCGAGGGCGAGGGCCGTCCAGCCGAAGCCGGTGAAGGCCAGGAACGATCCGCCGTCACCGCCGGAGCCGCCGGCGTTCGCACCACCTCCGTTGCCGTCCGGGTTGGCGACGGCGCTGTCGGTGACGGTGGCGGCTCCGAGGTTGTCGCCCGGGTCGGGGTCAGCGGTGGCCGCGGTGACGGTGGCCTGGTTGACGATCTCCGGCGTGGCCGCGGCCGTGCCGACCGCCGCGGTGAGCCGGTAGCCGACCCGGGCCCCCGGAGCCAGCGTCGCGATCGGGCCGCAGGTGACCACCCCGCCGGGCGGGCCGGGGGCGCCGGTGCACTCCGCACTGGCCGAGACCGCCGCCAGGGCCTCGGGCAGGTCGTCGGTGGTGGTCACGTCGACGGCGGTCGAGGGTCCGTTGTTCAGGACCGTGATCTCGTAGTCGACGGTGTCGCCGGGCGACACGTCGGTCGAGCCGACGACGGACTTGGTCACCACCAGGTCGGACTGGGCCGCCAGGGTCTGCACCACCCAGGGGTCGCTGTTGTTCGGAGGCACCGCGTCGGCCGTGCTGACCGCGACCACCGCCGAGCCCCCGGACAGCGTCGTGCCTCCCGGGGCGTCGGGAGCCACGGCGAAGCCGATCACCCCCGACCACGACGCCACCGGGCCCGCCTGGAGCACGCCGGCCGGCCCGGTCGCCGAGCGAGCCCCCGTCCGCCCCACCGGCAGGGACGCCGCGGAGCTGCGCAGGCTGGTGGTGCCAGGGCTGCGGATCGGGGGGATGACGACGTCGTCGACGCTGCAGGTCACCGTGGTCCGGTCCGGCGCGGTGGTGCAGCCCGACGGTTGGCCGGCGGTGTCGGCCAACACGTCGTCCGGCATCCCCACGGTCACCTCGATCGGCGGCTGGGACGCCGAGGGACCGTTGTCGGTGACGGTCACGGCCAGCGTGCCTCTGGCCCCAGGCACCACCGAGGTGGCCGTCTCAGCGCTGATGTCGACATCCGCACTGGCCGGCGAGACCCCACCCGGGACACCGCTCGCCGACGACGTGTTGTTGGACAGGTCCGGATCGAGGTTCGCCGCGGAGACCGAGATGGTGTTGGTGACGCCGCTGCCATCGCCGGTGTAGGCCGGGTCCAGCCGGACGGTGACGACGGCCGTCACCGATGAGGTCGGCAGCAGCAGCGCCGCCGCGTCACAGCTGGCGACATCGCCCACGAAGGTGCACGGCACCGGTTCGCCGGTGGCCTGGTCGACCGCGCTGACGAAGCTGAGCTCGCTCGGCATCGGATCGGTCACGACGACCTCTTCGGCAGCGTACGAGGTGCCGTTGTTGGTCACGGTGACCAGGTAGGCGAAGGTCTCACCCGGGACGACCGGTCCCGGGGTCGACGGGTCGAGCTGCTTGGTGACCCCCAGGTCGGTCACCACCTGCACCGGTGGTCCCTGCACCGACGAGCTGTTGTCGGACGGGTCGGCGTCGGCGGTGTCCGAACCGACGGTGGCGGTGTTGCCGATCACCGTGCCGAACGGGGTGCCCCCGGCCACCAGCACCGTCAGGTCGATCACCGACGGGCTGGCACCGGGCGGGAGCGCTCCAACGGCGCAGATCACCGTCTGGCCCGAGGCCGAGCACACGCCGGGGCTGGACGACACGAAGGACAGGTGGGCGTCCAGCTGGTCGACGACCGTGACGCCGGCGGCCGTCGACGGGCCCGCGTTCGCGAGCGTGAGCCTCCAGACCGCGGTCTGTCCCGCCACCAGAGAGCTCGGGGCGGCCTTGGCGATCGAGACGTCGGCCGACGGCGAGGCGATCTCGGTCGGCCCGAGCGTCGCGACGGCGGTGTTGTTGCTGGGGTCCGGGTCGGCGGTGGCGGCAGTGCTGCTGATGGTGTTGACGACCGGTCCCGACGTGACGTCCGGGCTCAGCCGGACCCGCACGACGAACGACCGCCGATCGTCCAGCCCCAGCGCGCTGACCGTCGGACAGGCGACGGCCCCGCCGTACTGGTCGACGGTGCCGGTGCAACCGTCGTCGGAGGAGACGAAGGCCAGCTCCGGCGGGAGCTGATCGGTGACCACCACGTTCCGGGCCACCGACGGTCCCGCGTTGTCCAGCGTCAGCAGGTAGTCGACGGTGTCACCCGGGACTATGACCTCGTCCTGGCTGGCGGCGAACCCCTTGGTCAGCCTCACATCGGCGCTGCCGGGACCGACCGTCGGCCCGGGACTGGTGGCGCCGTTGTTCGAGAGGTCCGGGTCGGCGGTGTCGGAGCTGATGAAGGCCGAGTTCACCAGGTCGGAGCCGTCGCCGGTGTAGGCGGGATCGAGCCGGACGGTGATCTGCCTGGTCTCGGTGGTACCGGCCTGGAAGTTCCGGTCGAAGACGCAGGTGACCACGTTGTTGTCGTCGGTGGCACAGGTCGCCCCCTCCACGTCGCCGAGGAAGGTCAGGGGGGCGGGCAGGGGGTCGACCCCCCTCGTGCGCACGCCGTCGGACGGGCCGGCGTTGAAGCCGGTGAAGGTGTAGGTGAAGGTCTCCCCGGGCGTGACCGGCCCGGGTGCGTCGAGGGCCTTGGCGAGCGACAGGTCGGCGCGGGCGGGGGCCGCCGCGCCCGTCGGGAGCCCCGCGCTGGCCGAGTTGTCGGTGGCGTCGGGATCGGTGCTGGTGGTGGCGACCGAGGCCTGGTTGGTGACAGCGGTGCCCGTCCCGATGTAGGCGGGATCGAGCCTGACCGTGACGGTGAAGGAGACCTCGCTGCCGGCGGCGAGGGTGGCGACCGTGGGACAGGCCACCGTGCCGCCGAAGCCCGTGGGACCGGCGTCGCCGGTGCAGCCGTCGGTGGACGACACGAACACCAGCTGTTGGGGCAGCGCATCGGTGACAGCCACGCCGGTGGCCGTCGCCGGTCCGGTGTTGGTGGCCGACAACCGGAAGTCGAAGGTCTCGCCCGGGGCGACGGCCGCCGTCCCGACGGTGGACTTGCTCATCACCACGTCGGCCTCAGCGGTGATCGGTGGGCCCGTGACGGTGGAGCTGGTGGCGCTGCTGCTGTTCGGCGTCGAGGTGCTCACCGTCGCGGTGTTGGTGATCTCGGCACCGGCCCCGGTGGTCTCGTCGACCGCCACCGTCAGCGCGATGTCCGCTTCGTCACCAGCGGCCAGGTGGCCGACGGTGCAGGTGACCAGCTGGCCGGCGGGCGTGCAGCTCGCACCGGTCGCCGAGACGAAGCTCAGGCCGGCGTCGAGGGTGTCGGTCACCGTCACGTCCTGCGCATCGGACGGGCCGGTGTTCGTCACGGTGATCGGGTAGGTGGCGTCGGCGCCGGCAGCCATGGCCGCTGGCGCGGCCTTGGTGATCGACACGGCCGCCACGGCGGTCACGGCCAAGGCCGTGGTGTTGGTGTCGTTGCTCGCGTCGGTGTCGGCACTGGACGTCGTCACCTCGGCGCTGTTGGTCAACACCACTCCGGCCGCGACCGACGCATCCACCGCGACCGTCAGGCCGAAGTCGACCGAGTCGCCCGCCGCCAGCTCACCGAGGACGCAGGTCACGGCCTGACCGCTTCTCGTGCAGGCCGCTCCGGACGCACTGATGTAGGTCAGCCCGGCGGGCAATGTTCCCGTAACCACGACGCCCTGGGCATCGGACGGTCCCGCGTTGGCCACGGTGAACGTGTAGGTCACCGCATCGCCAGCCGTCGCTGACGCCGGTGCCGACCTGGTCACCGACAGGTCCACGCTCGCCGGAGCCGGGGAGCCACCCGGCAGCCCGGCAGCGTCCAGGTTGTCCGACGGATCTGGATCACGGCTCGTCGGCGTGGCCGTCGCGGTGTTCGCGACATCCGAGCCGTCACCGGCATAGGACGGGCTCAACCGCACCGTCAGCCGGTAGGTGACTTGTCCCCCGACCGGCAGGGTTCCGATGGTGGGGCAGGACACCGTGCCGCCCGGCTCGCCGACGGTCCCCGTGCAGTCGGTGGAGGACACGAACGCGACGGGGGCGGGCAGGGTGTCGCCCACCGCGATGCCGCTGGCCGTCGACGGGCCGGCGTTGGTCACGACCAGCTCGTAGTCGAAGCTCTGGCCGGGCGAGACGGGTGTGGTCCCGACCGCGGACTTCGCCATCGAGACGTCGGCCGACGGCGCAGCCGTGGAGCCCGTGGGCACCCCGGCCGCCGAGGTGTTGTTGGAGGGGCTCGGATCGGCGGTGGTCGGGGTCGCGGTGGCGGCGTTCGCGATGTCCGAGCCGTCACCGGCGTACGACGGCTCCAACCGGACCGTGATCGTGTACACGACGCTGCCGGGGGCGCCCAACGAGGCGACGGTGGGACAGGACACCGTGCCGCCGAACTGCCCCACGGTGCCCGTGCATTGGTCGGAGGACACCAAGGCGAGCTGGGCCGGCAGGGTGTCGCTGACCGCGATGCCGGTAGCCGTCGACGGTCCCGCGTTCGCCACCGTCAGCCGGTAGTCGAAGCTATCCCCCGGAGCGATGGCCGTGAGACCCACGGCCTCCTTGAGGACCGACACGTCCGCCGAGGCGGCGCCCACGATGATCCCGGTCACGGTGCTGGAGTTGTTGGCCGAGCTCGGGTCCGCGGTGTCCGACGCGACGCTCGCGGTGTTGGTGAGCTCGGACCCGCCGCCGGTGTACTCCGCGGCCAGCCGGACGGTCACGAGGATGGTCCTCGAGCCGACCGCATCGGCGGTGAAGGGCTCGCAGGTGACGGTCTGGCCCGCGGCAGTGCACGTCGCCCCGGTGGCGGACACGAAGGTCAGGTTGGCGCCCAGGGTGTCGGTGACCACGCTGCCGGTCGCCACCGATGGCCCGGCGTTCCCGACGGTCAACCGGTAGGTGAAGGTCGCGCCGGGCGTGACGGCGCCGGTGGCCGTCGAGCTCTTCGCGATCGACAGGTCCGCTGACGGCTCGGCCACCGTCGGGCGCACAGGCGGGCTGGTGTTGTTGGCCCCGTCGGGATCGGCGGTGACCGACGAGGTCGCCCGCGCCGAGTTGGCGAGATCCGAGCCGTCACCGGTGTAGGACGCCGACAGCCTGGTGCTGATCGTGTACTGCTGGGTCGCACCCGCGGCGAGGCGGGCCACCGGCCCGCAGGTCACCTCCTGACCCGCCGCGGAGCACAGGCTGCTCGCGGAGCTGACATAGACGAGGTCGGGCGGCAAGGTGTCACGGGTGGTGAGGTCGGTGGCGTCCGACGGCCCTGCGTTGCGCACCGAGATCCGGTAGTCGATCGTGCCGCCGGGAACGACCGCCCCCGTGGTGATGATGGACTTGGTGGTCTGGAGGTCCGCGGACGGCGCGGCGATGGTCACGCCACCAGTCGCCGTAGCCGTGTTGTCGGTGCCGTCCGGGTCGACGGTGTCCGACGCCACCGTGACGGTGTTGGTCAGGTCGGATCCGTCGCCGGCGTAGTCCGACGCGACCCGGACGATGATCTCGACCGTCGCGGCCTGGCCCACGACGAGCCGCACGGCGCCTAGCTGACAGGTGACGGTCTGCCCGCTCGCTGCACACCCAACTGGCCCCGAGACGTACTCCAGGTCGTCGCCGAGGGTGTCGACCACCGTGGGGTCGACCGCGGCGGACGGCCCGTCGTTGGTCACGGTGATCCTGTAGCTGAACGTCTCACCCGGCGCGACCGTCGGCGAGCCGACCACAGCCTTGGTCACCGTCATGTCGGCCTCGCCCTCGGCCAGGCTCGGTATCCCCGTCAGTTCGGTCGAGTTGTCCGCCGGGACGGGATCGGTGGTGGCCGATGAGACTGCCGCCGTGTTGGTGACGTCCGAGCCGTCGCCCACATAGGTGGCGTCCAGGGTGACGGTGATGGTGTAGCTGACGGTGTTGCCACCGGGCACCGCCGACAACCTGGCCAGCGTGGGACAGGTGACCGTTCCACCGAGGGCGCCCACCGTTCCCGTACAGCCGTCGGCCGACGAAGAAGA
>Ga0209382_10011941_pt1 | contig 10750 bp, 4 predicted proteins | sample SoiMetdeltSBSDD5_FD_187599 | JGI IMG/M metagenome (GOLD analysis project Ga0209382, IMG submission 187599) | Bulk soil microbial communities from a Populus tree surrounding site in Tennessee, USA - Soil MetaG P. deltoides SBSDD5 (SPAdes) (version 2) | ecosystem: Environmental > Terrestrial >...
CAGCCGCTGGCAGAGAATCGGATGATTGTCGGCGATATTCGCGCCAATTAGAAGGATGACGTCGGCCTTTTCCAGATCCTCGTAGGCTCCCGGAGGACCGTCGGTCCCGAAGCTGCGCTTGTATCCAGCGACGGCGCTGGCCATGCAAAGCGTCGTGTTGCCATCGTAGTTGTTCGTGCCGAAACCCAGTTGGACCAGCTTGCCGAGCGTGTAGAATTCCTCGGTGACGAGTTGTCCGGTGCTGATCACACCGAGAGCGTTCGGTCCGTACTTTTGCTGGACGGACCGGAAGCGCTCGACCATAGTGTCCAGCGCCCGATCCCAGCTTACCGGCGCGCCGTGAAGCAGCGGCTTTGTCAGCCGTCCCTCGGCAGCGATCGTGTAATGCTCGGCGAGTCCCTTGGGACACAGCTTGCCGATGTTTACGGGATGATCGCAACTCCCGCGGACGCTCACCGCCCGGCCATCCTTCACGCCGATGAGCATCCCGCAGCCCACCGAGCAGTAGCCGCAGGTAGTCGGAACCCAAGTGTCCGCGGCCTTTTCGGCGGCCATGTAGCCGTACGTCGGATCGGAAACGTAGGAGTACTTCTCCGACAGAGTGTCGACGCCCAGCGCGCGCTTCCAGTTCATGCGGCCACCTTGCCGGCCTCAAAGAAGCCCGCCGCCATGTTGCGCGGAACCACGCTGACGAAGAAGAGATATCGTCCGAGCAGCTCACCAGCCAGCGCCGCTGCCAGCCCGATCATGGGGAATCCAAGCAGCGGCGCCACGATTCCGCCGGCGATCAGCAAGCCGAAACGCGCCAGGAACAGGTTCCTGAGGTCCGCCGAGAGCAGCCGCGCCGAGCCCTGTAGTTCGAATTCGTCGGAGCGAATCAGCCACAGAAATTTGAGTCCCTGATTCAATCCCTGTCCCACCGCGCCGGCTAAGACGAATAGCGGCAGGGAAAATCCGAGCACGGAAAGAAACACAGGACCGAGCATCGCCGCCGTCAAAAAGAATTCAGCGATGGTGTGGCGGCTATTCCACGACGGCCGCGCCGGAACCAGGTAGATGAACGCGCTGGCAATGATACCGCCGATTCCAAACAGCGCCGTCAACGCGCCGAGAGCGCTCGCCACCCGCAGTCCCGATTCCAGCGCGCCCGAATAAGCAGCGGCCATGCCGGCAAATAAGGTGAACAGCAGCACTTCCCGGCTAAGCCAGGAGCGACGCCACATCTTCAGCGCGCGATAAGCGTAAATCGGCCGCCCCAAGTGCAAGGTCGAAGCAGCCAGCGCGAGCATGCCGATCGCTACCGCCACGATCGAAGCGAGCTTCCAGTTTCCGATCCGCCCCAGCGCCGCCAGAATCCATACACCGCAGAACGCGCCCACTGCAAGTTGCGTGAGAACCGTCATCGCGACCAGCGGCAGGTGAGGATGCTCAGGCCGGACGCGGTGGTAATCAGCCTTCCGGACCTCAGTCGGCAAGCTGACCGGCAGCGTGACGCGAGTCGTCGAAATCGTCTGCTCAGCCGCAGGCAATCCGGGAGAATTCGCCATCCCCGTGTAGTTCAACCGCCACTCGGAAGCGTCGACTTGCTCAATCTGGATTGCCTCCTCCGGGCAGGCGCTGACGCAAGCCGGATCGCGACCTTCGGCAATCCGTTCGTGGCACATGTCGCATTTGCCGACTACGCCGCGCTCTTCGTTGTATTGCGGGACACCGTACGGGCAATTCCAAATGCAGTATTGGCAGCCGATGCAGGCGTCGGCGCTATGCAGCACGATGCCGTTGGCCGGATTCTTGGTGTAGGCGTCAACCGGGCATCCGCTCAAGCACGACGGCTCGAGGCAATGGTTGCAGCCCATGGAAAGGTAGAACCGCTGCGTATAAGGATAAGAGCCTCCTTCGATCTCCCCTACCCGCCGCCAGTTAATTCCCGCTGGGTTGTTGTTCTGTTCGCTGCAGGCCACCTCACAGCAATGGCAGCCGATGCACTTCGTCATGTCGAAGTGGAATCGATACTGCGTGTTAGCGGGGGTCCCGCCGAGGACGGGCGCGAAGTATGGATTGTCTTGAGTGACTCGGTCTTTGAGTGGCAGCGACACGCCAAGCGTCCTCCTTCGTTAAAAGCAGGACATCCTGGTCCCGGGATCGTTACCGCTGGGTAGTATTCGGCGAAGACATCTTTGTATCCGCCTGATCTAGCCTACGGCATCGCAGGGGCGAAAGGCCAATTGAAATGTTCGATTTGACGCCAAAGGTTTTTTTATGTTACAGCCGTAAGTAAAAGACATTAAACCGCTTCCATTTCTGGGATTATGCTGGCTAAGAGATTCCACCCAATCCCCAAGTAGCAGTTTATTTTCGCCTGTTCTTCTCTCACTGGAGTAGCCGCCCACTAGCAGTCCCTATCATCCAGTGGTTGTCTGGCCTTTCAGGTGGCGCCGTGGACTGTGCATTCTGGGTAGTGTTGGGTTGCTAGATTGGACGAAACGCCGTTGGCATCCGTAATGCGTTAGCAGAACTGCCAGCGAAAACGGCTCATGAGACAGGCGAAACCTATGTTTGTCAGGAACTTCTCCTCTTCCTCGACGTCTTACTTTGAAAGGAAAAGGCTGCCGTACGATGGAAACACTGCTTCAGGATCTTAAACAAGCCTTGCGTGCATTCCGGCTGAGTGCCGGCTTCACCTGCTCCGCCGTGCTCGCCTTAGCGCTCGGAATTGGAACCAACACCGCCATTTTCTCCGTCGTCAACTCCGTCTTGTTGAAACCGGCGCCCTTTCCCGACCCCGACCGCCTTGTCTTGTTCACAAACACTCCGGGGACTGGAACGGCCGCATCGCCGGCCAAGTTCCAACACTGGCGCGAACAAACTAGCGTCGTCCAGGACGTTGGCGCATTTCGGACGGGTGTGGTAAACCTGACTGCCGGCGCTGATCCCGAACAGATCCCCAGCGCTCAGGTCAGCGCCGATTACTTCCGCCTCTTTGGCGCGCCCGTGATCCGCGGGCGCACGTTCAACCAGCGGGAGGATTCGCCGCAAGGCGAGCGCGTGGTGATCCTGAGCCAGGGGTTGTGGGAACGGCGCTTCGCCAGCGACAATCAAATCCTCGGCAAGAGCATCTCGCTGGGCGGCGATCCGCACGTGGTGATCGGGATCATCGGGTCCAGCTTCGACTTTCGCGAGTTCGGCCGCGCACCCGATGTCTGGGTGGCTTTTCAGTTGGATCCCAACACCAAAGGTCAAGGCCACTATTTCAGCGCCGCCGGACGGCTGAAGCCCGGCGTCTCGCTAGCTCAGGCAAAGGCCCGGCTGAACGTTTCGGGAGCGGATTATCGCCGCAAATTCCCAACCGCGCTGCAAGCCAACCAGAGCTTTAGTGTGGAGCCCATCCGCGAAGCGATGGTCAGCAACGTCCGTTCGTCGCTGCTGGTGCTGTTGGGCGCCGTGAGTTTCGTGCTGCTGATTGCGTGCGCCAACGTGGCCAATCTCCTCTTGGCCCGCGCCATCGGGCGGCGGCGCGAGATTGCCATCCGGGCGGCGATCGGAGCGACCCGCAGCCGCATCGTCCGGCAACTGCTCACCGAAAGCGTGCTGCTCTCTTTGGCCGGGGCCGCGGTCGGTTCGATGCTGGGCATTTTGGGTATCCGCGCTCTGCTCAGCGTCAATACCGCCAACCTTCCTCGGGTGGGCCAGGAAGGTTCGCTGGTCGCTGTCGATTGGCGGGTTCTGGCCTTCACGATCCTGGTTTCAGTGGCTACCGGCCTTCTGTTCGGCCTGATACCCGCGCTGCAAACCTCCCGCCCCGATCTCAGTAATACTCTCAAGGAAGGCGGCGGGCGCGGCGGCACGGGCTTGCGACACAACAAGGCGCGGACGTTGCTGGCCATAAGCGAGCTGGCGCTCGCTGTGGTGTTACTGATGGGCGCAGCCCTGCTGATCCGGACCTCGATCGCATTGGCCGCAGTGAACCCGGGCTTCAATGGCGAGAACGTGTTGACCATGAGAATGTCGCTCACCGGCGACCGGTTCGCGAAATCCGCGGGAATCGAGCGCCTGGTGCAGGATGGCGTTACGCGCCTGAACGCGCTGCCGGGGGTTGCGCTCGCCAGCGCGGCCTGCTGTGTTCCGCTCGAAGGCGGATACGGGCTCGGATTTCTGGTGATGGGCCGGCCCCTCACGGACGGTCCGTTTCACGGAGGAGGCGGCTGGCTCACGGTCTCGCCCGGCTATTTTGAAGTGTTCAAGATCCCGGTGCTACGCGGCCGCTCCTTTACCGAGCGCGACGACGGCGCAGCCCCTCCGGTGGTCATCATCAACCAGGCGATGGCTCGGAAGTTCTGGCCCAAATCCGATCCGCTCAGCGACAAGATCTGGATTGGAAAAGGATCGATGCCGGAACTGGCAACCGAAACGCCGCGGCAGATTATTGCCGTTGTGGGCGATGTCCGCGGAGGCCTCGACCGTGAGCCAGGGCCAGCCATGTATGTGCCCAACGCGCAAGTGCCTGACGCCCTGAACGCGCTCAACATTCGCCTCACACCTTTGAAATGGGTGATCCGCACGCGTGGGAATCCGTTCTCGCTCAGCTCCGCAATTCAGGAGCAACTGCGCCAGGCGAGCGGGCTGCCCGTCTCCGACGTGCGTACCATGGACGAAGTGATCAGTAGGTCCACCTCACGCCAGCGCTTCAATATGCTTCTGATGACTGTCTTCGCCGGCGCGGCGCTGTTCCTTGCTGCCATTGGTATCTACGGATTGATGGCATACTCCGTGCAGCAGCGCACGCAAGAGATCGGCATCCGCCTGGCCCTGGGCGCCGAGACCGGCCACGTTCGCAGGATGGTGGTCTTTCAGGGTATGCGCCTTGCCCTGGTCGGAGTGGTGATCGGCGTGGGCGCGGCGTTCGGCCTGACTCGCCTCATCGCGACCTTCTTATTCGGGGTGAAGGAGAGGGACCTCGCCGTCTTCATTGTCGTGCCTGTTGTATTGATCGTCGTGTCCTTGATCGCGGTTTGGCTACCAGCCCGCCGCGCGACTCGGATCGATCCCGTAATTGCGCTGCGCGCCGAGTGAACCCGGACTGTAATTGCCCGGCGCCATGGCGCTTCCAGTCGGCATTCGATGGTATTGGATCATCACGGGTTTATCCGATACGTGTTCTCGGGGCATGACATGCGATGCCGTCCGATTCAGGCACGCGGCCGCTCAATCTTCGGGTGCGCCTGGAGATTTTGCGCCAGATTATCGGCCGCAATCGCTACTCGGCAGCGCGAGCGTCGTTATTGCTTCTGACCGGAAGCGCGGCTGCGCTCCCCTTCGAAGCAGGGAGATTATCATCGAGCATGCGCGAAAGCGGCTCTTCATAACCGTTTGACAGAGGCCGCTGCCCGGAAGTATCCTTCGAGGCGTGTATAAAGTTCTGGCGCTCTCCTTGTTAGTGGGCGCTGCAATGGCTCAGAATCCGAATGAGCCGCATGCGGCGCCGAAAAATCCCTTCGCTAACGACCTCAAGGCTATCGCCGAGGGCGAAGAAATGTACCGGTCCCAATGCCTCCCCTGTCACGGCACTGGCGGTGGCCGCGCAACGGCTCCCGACCTATCGCGCGGCACCTATGGCGTCGGCGACCGCGACGAGGATCTGTATCGAATCATCTTCAACGGCGGCCGCGTCATGCCGGCGTTTGGCGGCACACTTCGTGAAGACGGCGTTTGGAAGCTCGTCAGCTACGTCCGCACGATCTCGAAACCGCTTGTTGAAAAGCCGACCGGCAATGCCGCCGCCGGTGAAAAGGTGTTCTGGGAGAAGGGAAAGTGCGGCCAGTGTCACCGGGTCGGCTTCAAAGGCGCTGCGGTAGGACCGGAACTCACGAAGGTCGGCGCCAGCCGCAGTCTGCAGTATCTGCAAACTGCTCTGACCGATCCGGATAAAGACCTGGGACGCGGTTTCGCCACCATCACCGTTGTCACCAAGGACGGCAAGAAGCTCCAAGGGGTCCAGCGCGGCTATGACTTCTTCTCCGCTCAGTTCTACGATGCGGAGGGAAACTTCCATTCGTATTTCAAGAGCGACGTGAAGGAGCTGACCCGCGCGGAAAAGTCGTTGATGCCAAACTACAGCAAGACCCTCAGTCCGGCTGAGATCAACGATGTCGTCACGTTTTTGTACGGTCTGGGAAGGGGCGGGAAATGAGAACTCTAGCGATTGTTGCTGTGTGCGCCGCGCAGGCGCTGGTCGCGCAGGATACAACGTGGACAAGCTATGGCGGTGGTCATAATTCCTGGCGGTATAGCGAGATCTCCGAGATCAACACGTCGAATGTGGCGAAGCTGACGCCGCAGTGGATCTTCCAATCCAATGGCGGCCGGATGCAGACAGTGCCGCTCGTCCTGAACGGGTTGATGTACGCGACCGGACCGCAGAACGCGGCGTTCGCACTGGATCTCCTCACCGGAAAGCAGATCTGGCGCTACGAGAAAAGGCTTCCTGAGGGGACGATGGGTTGCTGTGGCGCCCCCAACCGGGGTTTTGCCGTCAGCGGCGACAAGCTATTCAAGGTCAACTACGAGGGAGTGCTCGTTGCTCTAGACGCCAGGAGCGGCGCGACTTTGTGGGAGGCCCAGGTGGCGAACCACAAAGTCGGCTATAGCCTGACAGTCGCGCCCCAGGTGGTCAAGGACAAAGTGATCATCGGCAACGCGGGCGCCGAGTTTGGCACGCGCGGATTTATCGATGCGTACAGCGTCACGACGGGTGAGCGGCTCTGGCGCTTCCATACGACCGCTGGTCCGGAAGATCCGAAGGGAATGGCAACCTGGAGCGGCGACTCCTGGAAGCGCGGCGGCGGATCGGCCTGGGTCACCGGCTCCTACGATCCGGAGACCGACACGATCTTCTGGGGCACCGGAAATCCGGGTCCCGATATGGTCGGCGATGTGCGTGAGGGCGATAATCTCTATACCTGCAGCCTGGTCGCGCTCGATCCGAATACGGGCAAGCTGAAGTGGCACTATCAATTCACGCCGCACGATGTGCATGACTACGATGCGACCGAGGACCTGCCGCTGGTCGATGTCAAGATCGGTGGGAAGACGGTGAAGGCCGTCATCCAGGCGAATCGCAATGGCCTGTTCTATGCGCTAGACCGGACGAATGGAAAGCTGCTCGTCGCCAAGCCTTACACGAAGGTGGACTGGATGACCGGGATGGATGCGAACGGCCGTCCGATTATGGTTCCAAACAAGGAGCCGAAGAAGGAGGGGAATCTAGCCTGTCCCGGTCTGCCCGGCGGCCACAACTGGTGGCCGACGACGTTCAGTCCGCAGACGGGACTTTACTACTTCAGCTCCGAAGACGGCTGCCAGATCTTCTATCGGCACGACGCCGAGTATAAGGAAGGCCAGTGGTATCAGTTGAGCAACCCCCGTGGTGTCCCAGAGGAGCCCGCCACCGGATCGATCAATGCGGTGGATCCCGCAACGGGAGAGACGAAGTGGCGCGTCGAAACCGCCCGGCCGCCTTCCGGTGGATTCCTCAGTACAGGCGGCGGTCTCCTGTTTATTGGCGACCGGGACGGCTACTTCATCGCTTTCGATGCGAAGACCGGCAAAGTCCTCTGGAAATTCCAGACCGGCTCACCGATTTCAGCGGGCGCCGTGAGCTATAAGTTCCGCGGCAAGCAGTATGTTGCGGTTGCCGCCGGTAGCAACATAATGACGTTCGCTCTGCCGTAGTTCCTCGAGTTTTGCAGGCCCCCGGCGGAACGGAAATTTAACGTTAAAAAGGGGCTCCCAAAGAAGGTTTTCAATGTATAATGCTTGACGGTCGGGGAACCCAATACGGATCCCATTGGACGCCGTTCTCCCGGAACGGCTCGCAGTCTCGCAAGATTTGGTGAAGGAGATTCTATGTCGAACTTCAACGGGCGCTTCTCGTTTTTTGGGCTGTTGACCCTCATTTGTCTTCTTATGCTGTCCAGTCAATCGGCCAACGCGCAGATCGCGTTTGGCTCTGTGGTTGGCAACGTCACCGACGCAAGCGGCTCGGCAATACCGGCCGCGACGATCAAGATCACTCACATTTTGACCAACGACTCTCGAAGCATCGAGTCGAACGAGGCTGGCGGCTACACGATCGCCACGGTGACACCCGGCACCTACACGGTTGAAATCACCAAAGAGGGCTTTCGCGCCTTTGCCGCGCCGAACATCCTGGTGAATCCGAATAACGTGGTTCGCGTCGACGCGCAGCTCCAGGTCGGAGCCGTGACGGAAAGGATTGAGGTCGCCGCCACAGCCGCCGCGCTTCAGACCGATCGCGCGGACATCCACGCCGAGGTGACGACGCGGGAATTGTTAGAACTTCCACAGCCGAACAGGACCTGGTCAGGGTTGCTAGCTCTGGTTCCCGGCACAACGCCGCCAGCCGGGCAGCTCACCGGCGGCACCAACAATCCGTTCAAGTCGATGACCTTCAATTTCAATGGCACGGGAACTAGTACCGTCGCCGTCCGGATCGAGGGCGTCAACGCGATGAATTTCTGGAGCACCAGCGCCCAGTCCTACGTGCCGTCAATTGAAGCGATTGAAACCGTGAACGTCGCGACCAACGCCAGTGACGCCGAGCAGGGTCTCGCTGGCGGCGCCTCTGTCAACCTCCAGCTTAGGGGCGGGACCAACGAAATGCATGGCCGGCTCTTTTGGTACCACGCCAACGCGGCGACCGAGGCCAACAATTTCTTTGGGAACGCCAGCGGCGTGTCCAAGGCTCCGCCACTGGTATGGAACAATCTAGGCGGCTCTTTGGGCGGCCCCGTGATCAAAAACAAGCTGTTTTACTTCGGCAGTTACGAAGGAGATTTTTTGCACGACGCGGATTCCGGAGTACTCTCCATTCCCGCCGCGCGAGAGCTCTCGGGCGATCTGAGCGGGTCTCCCAGCCCTATTTATGACCCCCGCACCGGGGACCCCACCGATGGCCGAAACAGGACTCCGTTTGCGAACAACCTTATTCCCCAAAGCCGGATCGACCCGGTTGTCAAAAGGATTATTCCGCACATCCCCGCCACGAACATTGCGGGAGTAACCAGCAACTACTACTTGAACCGCAAGAAAGTGTATCGTCTGCACAAGATCGACTCCAAAGTCGATTACAATGCCACCTCCAAGCTGAGGCTGTCGGCCCGCTACGGCTATCAGCCGTATTACAACTTCCAGACACCGATTTACGGTGAAGTCCTGGGCAGCAATGGCGGATTTCCGAATACCGGCGCTGCCAATTACCTGCAGCACGGGGCCGGCTTATCTATCTCCGGCCAGGGAACCTACGTGGCGAGCCCGACCCTCGTAATCGACGCCACCTGGGGCAAGACAAGCGCCCACCAGTTGCTCTTCCCGAATAAGGCCGATGAGCGGTATGGACTCGAAGTGCTTGGAATTCCCGGCACAAACCAGGGGCCTCTCCCGTGGTCCGGTGGCGTGCCGAATTTCGAGCTCGGCGGTGGTTTCGTCACGATGGGGATGTCGTATCCGGCGCTGGAATACATCCAGCCGCAGTATGAGTACACGGCTAACGCCAGTAAAACTAAGGGGGCGCACAGCATCCGGTTCGGTTTCGATCTGAGCCGCACGGTTCCGAAACACATCGAGCTCAGAGAGAACCGATTCATATTTAACGGAGGCGCCACCTCGCTGAATGGAGGTCCCGGAGCGAACGCCTACAATCGGGTGGGCGACTTCCTGTTGGGGCTCCAGCAGCGGCATTACAACTGGAAACAGCTTTTGCAGCCGTATCTGACCATGAACTCCTGGCAGTTCGCCATCTACGCGCGCGATCAGTGGCAGGTGAGCCGAAAGCTTACTCTGAACTACGGCGTGCGCTGGGAAAAGTACCCTGTTCCTACCAGAAAAGATTCCGGCATCTACTTCTATGAGCCTCTCAACAACATCGTCCAGGTGTGCGGCGAGGGCGCGAATTCCTCCAACTGCGGCATCCAGGTTTCGAATAAGTTGTTTGCTCCGAACATCGGTATTGCCTATCGCGTGAAGCCGACGTTCGTGATCCGCGCCGGTTACTCGTTGTCTTACGACCCGGTCAATATGGGCCGAGGCCAGATGCAAGCCTTCCCGGGTGAGGCGCAACTCGATGTGGCAGGACCTAACGCGTTCACACCGATTGGGAGTCTGAGCACGGGCATTCCCCTCGTTCCCGATCCAGTGGGAAATAACGGCTCCTACTTCATTCCGCGGGGAACGGGCAATCTGTCGGCCCTGAATGCTCGCAAGGATTATAACCGAGGCTACGTCCAGACTTACAACTTCACCCTTCAAAAAGAGCTCCCCTGGGGACTGGTCGGGCAAGCGGGCTACGTCGGGAGCCATTCTGTTAAGCTTCAGACTTCCTTGAATATTAACTACGGCCTGCTTGGCGGCGGCAGCGCGAGCCAGACCTTGTCCAGGTTCGGGATCACTGGTACCGCTTCGGTGCTCGAGCCGTTTGGCTCGGGAATCTACCATTCGCTCCAGACCACACTCAACAAGCGCCTCTCGAACGGGCTCGCGTTCCAAAGCGCCTACACGTATTCAAAGGACATTGGGCTGCTCACCTCGATTCTGATCCCGGAGTATCGATCTTTGAACCGGGTCAAGACGAACAGCGACCGCACGCACCATATCATCATCAGCAGCTCGTATCAGCTGCCATTCGGTAAGGGCAAGCGGTTCGCGCAACAGGCTGTGGCGTCCGCGATCCTCAGTG
>Ga0209382_10011942_pt1 | contig 10748 bp, 8 predicted proteins | sample SoiMetdeltSBSDD5_FD_187599 | JGI IMG/M metagenome (GOLD analysis project Ga0209382, IMG submission 187599) | Bulk soil microbial communities from a Populus tree surrounding site in Tennessee, USA - Soil MetaG P. deltoides SBSDD5 (SPAdes) (version 2) | ecosystem: Environmental > Terrestrial >...
GCCACCCGGAGAAATTGCCGGTTTTGCCCTGTCCATAAATTGCCGGTTTTCAACTGTCCACCGAGGCCGAGATCAGAGCGCGACTATCAACTGCCGGTCCACTCCTGGCGAGGGACCCTTGATAGGTAATGACTTCTTGCGAGTGTTCGACTTGGCATCGGGCGGGCGACGGCCTCCTTCACCGACGCCGACAGATTGAACAATGTCTCCTGCGGCATTTGTCGCGAGTGATCGCGGATAATGCGACCCTCGATCAGTCGGCAGCCAAATACTGAAGAGAGATGTCATGGCGACTAATCATCCGGGAACTTGGGACGTGTTCATCGCCCATGCGGGTGCCGATGTCGGCCCCGCAAAGGAACTCTCTGCGGCGTTGACCGCGGAGGGCCTGGACAGCTTCCTCGATGCCGCACACCTTCGCGTTGGCGACAGCTGGCCAAGTCGGTTGAAGGCGGCTCTTGCGCGATCGCGCGTCATTGCGGTGCTCGTCTCGCGGCACAGCGACCAGGCGTACTACCTTCAGGAGGAAGTTGCCATCGCGGTCGCGATCTCCCGCAGACAGCCATCTTCCGTACACGTCGTTCCCGTAATTCTTCGAGGAGCGGATCAGATGCACCTGCCGTACGGGACGTTCACCCGTCACGCATTGTACGAAGAGCAGGGTGGCTGGAGCGATGTGGCGAGTGCTCTCGCGACTCTCCTTAAGGGGCTCCCGCCACTGCAACCTAGTGGCGCGATTGGCCGTGCGAGTGAGCTGGTTGATGAGATCTGGGCCGGTCTGGAACCAGCTTTGTTAGACAGGGCACCACGGCTTCCCGAACACTACGGGCTCCGTTACCAATCCGATGGAGAGGATCTTGTCGCGAGGTGGCGCAATGGCGGCGAGGTGCAGCGAGTCACTCGTGAACAGCTCGAGGAGAAGATCACGCCGGAGTTGCTCCATCACATCGAGGTGCTCGAACGCGCGATGGAGATCAACAAAGCAATCTGGGACGAACGTTACCCACGTCGCGTCCTGGAGCGACGAAGCAAAGAAGCGGCGGAGAACGCCGCCCGAGCGATGTCAGAAGATCTGGCCGGTGTTCTCGATACGATTGAACAAGCCGGTATGTGGCTTGACGATCACTATCTGGAAATCCGCCGGATAGTGAAACAGAGCACTGCAGGACTCTGACGCCGGAACGTTGGCGTGGCACCGCAGAACGGACTCTGCCCCTATCGTGTTCCGCCCCACGGTCAGTGGCTCAGAGCGCGTCAGCATTCTGTCAACGTGTTCAGTCATGCGACTCACTGCGCCGCTGCCTACGTCGGTTGCTCGCCAAACTGCCAGTGCTTCCCGGGTCTCGGTGGCCGGCGACCATGCTTGAATACCTGACGCAGGGTGTTGCCGCTTGTGGCCAAGGCGGCGAACGCGCCGACGAGTCCACGAATCCAGCCCGCTTGCAAGGCTTCGTTGGTCAATAGAGGACTGCCCCACACAAAAAAGGCGACAAATACTCCGATGATTGGGAGGAAGAGGGGCGCGAGAGATCCGAATTCCGCTGGACTCGGCGATCCCTTGCGATGCGGCGCGTTCACGTCAAGTGGCCGTGGCAACTTCGCGATCAGCCAGGCCAGCAGAAACGCAAAACCGCCTCCTATCGCCGGAAACAGCCACAGCCCACGCTTGGCTAGATTGAGTCCAAAATCGTTCGTCACGGAAACAATTCCACTGAGCGGGCGGTTCCTGCGGGCCGTCACAACGTAGGAGAGAGCGATCCAGAAGCGATCCTTCCCGTGCGACGCCCAAAGACCCCAGCCGTAGTCCTCTTGGATGGGTTCGGAAAGCTTTACGCCCAACTCTGGAAAGCGCGAAGGCTCCTGCTTCAGCCACGCGCAAAATCCTCTCCGAAGCAACACGGATTGATGAAGTGCGGCTTCACTTCGCGGTGCTCGAAGAGATCAGTTTCGACTGTGAATCGCTCCATTAGCTACACCCGCAACTCCTGCCACTCATTGCACCCCTAATCCTTCGTATCCTGGACCAGCAATAGCTCCGACGTAAACCCAAGGAATCTTTAGAACCTGTTGCGCCGATGGCGGAAGTTTGGGTTCATCAAACGGTTTCAACAGGGGGCGCGGAGTTCGTCACCGTATCGACGATCTTGCTGTTGTCAGCCGTTCTGGCTGGCGTACACTGGGCGGCCGTCGTCGCCACGATTGGATTGACAGTCGTGGGAACAGTGTCGCTCCTGTTCGCCGTGTACACATATCCTGATGACTGAGTCCGCGTTTGGCGGTCCAGTACCGCGTGCCCGCACCCTGCGGGTGTTCGTCTCCTCGACATTCAGAGACATGCAGGCCGAGCGCGACGAGCTCGCGAAGCGCACCTTCCCAAACTTGCGACGTCTGTGTCAGGAGCGGGGCATCACGTGGGCCGACGTCGACTTGCGCTGGGGCATTTCGACTGAGGAGGCCGCCGACGGGGGCGTTCTTCCGATCTGCCTCGGAGAGATCGATCGGTGCCGGCCTTATTTCATTTGTCTTCTCGGCGAGCGGTATGGCTTCGTACCGCCTGACGTTCCAGAGCAGCTCTTGGCCCGCGAGCCGTGGCTCGCCGAACACGAGGCGAAAAGCATCACCGAGCTCGAGATCGTGCACGGCGTCCTGAAGGCGCGCGGTGATTCGACCCGCGCCTTCTTCTACTTCCGCGACCCGGGGTACGTGACCCGTCAACCGCCCACGCTTCAGGCCCTGTATCGAGAGACTCCAACGGCAGAGGAGATTAACGCGTTCGGCGCCGCGGAAGCTGGACGACGGTGCGAAGTGCGCCGCCAAAAGCTGGCTCGCCTGAAGGACGCCATTCGCGATCGCCACCGCACAGACGACGTCAGGTGGTTGCTTCACGAGGACTACCAAGATCCGACGGCTCTCGGTGCACTCGTCCTCGCGGACTTCACCGTGCTCATCGAAGCTCTTTTTCCTCCGCAGGCCGAGATCGATCCGCTCAGCGAGGACACGGCAGCGCACGAGTCATTCGCCGCCGAGCGGCGACAGGTCTACGTCGCCCGCCCGTCGGATCTCGAAAGGCTGGACGCGTTCGCCGACGGCAGCGGTCCGCCGCTCGTCGTTCTCGGCGAATCAGGAATTGGCAAAACTGCGCTCCTCGCCAATTGGGCCCAGTGGTATCACGCGCACAGCGCCGACACGGTGATTCTGCAGCACTACATCGGGGCCACGGCATCGAGCACTGATTGCTCGGCGACCGTGAGAATGCTGGTCGCCAAACTCGACCGGCATTTCGCGCTCGGTCTCAGGACGCCGCAGCGGTCGTCTGAGCTGCGGGCGTCACTGGCAAACGCACTGCAGGGGGCGGCGGCGAAAAGCCGCGTCGTTCTGGTCATCGACGGTCTCGACCAGCTGGATGACCGCGATAACGCGTTGGATCTTGTGTGGCTTCCGCCCACGATCCCCGCGAACATCCGCCTGATTGTGTCGACGCAGCATGGTCGTCTGCTCGAAGAACTGAGGCGACGGGAGTGGCCGGCGATGACGATTGAGCCTCTGAGCGAAGCGCAGCGTCGCCAGATGATTGAAGGCTACGTCGCAGAGAAGCATGGTGGGCGGCTTGGAGTAGCGGACACAACGTTGATTGCGATGGCCCCGCAAACGAGTAACCCTCTGTACCTCCGAACCCTGCTCGAGGAGCTGCGCCTGTTCGGCGTTCACGAACGGCTGACGCGACACATCGTCCACTACCTTACCGCTGCGACGGTGCTTGAGCTCTTTGCTCTCGTGCTGACCCGCTGGGAGGGTGATTACGAGCGGGATCGGCCTGGTCTCGTCGGCGAAGCAATGCGCCTGCTGTGGGCCGCGCGTCGAGGACTGAGCGAAGGTGAGTTATTGGAGCTTCTAGGCACCGGTGATGAAGCCCTGCCGCACGCACACTGGTCGCCGCTGCACAACGCAGCGTGGGAGTTGTTGCTCGGGCGGTCGGGCCTCCTCGGCTTCTCGCACGAGGCCCTCAAACATGCAGTTGCCGCGCGGTATCTCGGGGCTGCCGAAGAACGCCGCTCAGCGCATGCCGCTCTGGCGCGGTACTTCAAAGCGAAGGCCCAGGGCGTCCGTCGCGCGGACGAACTTCCATGGCACCAGGCCGACGCTCAGGAGTGGGACGAACTGGTTGCGACACTCTCGGACCTCGATCTCCTCAGTGATCTGTGTCTTCAGGAACGTGACGCCTGGCCGGAGGAGCGGCGATACGAGTGGTCTCTACTTTGGCGAACACTCGGCGACCGCTCGGACCCCGAATCCGTGTACTACCGAGCGCTGCGAGGCTTCCTCCAACGCCAGGGCCATAGCCATCAGACACGCGTCGTCGCCGAGCTCGTCGCTTCTGTACTCGAGACCTTGGGAAGGTTTCATGGGGCCGCCGACGCCTTGCGTATCGCTGCCGACATTGCCTATTCGTTGTCCGGGCCGAGCAGCGAATTGTTTGTCAACAGCCTGAACAATCTCGCGGGACAGCACAAGCAACTCGGCAATCTCAGAGAAGCCTCGGCACTGTATCAACAGGCCGCAGCAGCGTTGGAGGATGCACCCCAGCCGCATCTCGAATTGCTGTCATCGGTGCTGAACAATCACGCAATGGCGCACTTCGCCGCGGGACAACACAACGAGGCGCGTACGCTTGCCGAGAGAGCGCTGAATTTCCGGCGTCAATGTCTCGGAGAGCAACACCCGGACTATGCGATCTCGCTCGACAATCTAGCCGCGATGTATTCGGCGCTCGGCCAACGATCACGGGCGATCGACCTTCACAATCAGGCACTCGAAGTGCTGCGGCTGGCGCGCGGCCCGCGTTCGTTTGACGTCGCGACCGTCCACGCGAACTTGGCAATGAGCTATCTCGAAACCGGTCAGCACGAGCTGTCGCAGCGGGCGTTCGAAACCGCGATCGAGATCTATCGCGAGCTGCTTGGAAATGATGCGCCCGTCCTCGGACTCGTGTATCACAACCTGGCCACGCTCCACCAGCGTCGCGGCGTCACCGAGGCGGCTCGTACGTATTATGCGGAGGCCCTTCGTATCGAGGAGCGGGCACACGGCGAGAACCACCATGCCGTCGCGCGAAGCCTGCTTGGCCTGGCGGTGGTGTCGTTGCAGGATCGACGTGTGAACGAGGGTCGAGCGCTTTTGGCGCGCGCATCACGAATTGCATCGACTACCATGGTCGCCACACAGCCCGAGCGGGTGATGATTGAGCAATTGATTCGGCTTCTTGAAGGCGGGAACGCAACATGATCCGCGAATGGTTCAAGGGAGGACGTGGTCGCGAGAAGGAGCTTCTTCGCCTGGAGACCATCGCCGCGAGTCTCGCTGCTGGGATAATCATCGACGAGGCACGACCGTATCTCGAAGGGAAGCGAGTGCTTACTCCAGCCGAGACGTTTGTGCTGATTCACCGCCTGTATGGAGAGTCGCTCGATATCGCACGTCAGCTCGGCGACGGCGCTGCACAAGCCGAGGTGCTGTACAACTTCGGACGGTTGTATCAGGATCCTCCGCGTAAGTCGCTCTTCTTGATGAAAGAGTTGACCGCGGAGGAGTTCCTGACGGCTTGGGACGCGAGAGCCGGGGCCGTGCATCACCGTCGTCCCGAAGACCAGCGACAAGCGCTCACGTACTACCACCAGGCTCTGCGGCTGGCCCGCGAAGCGGGTCGAGTCATCATCGAAGCCAGTTGTCTCATCAACATCGCGGTCTCTCATCGTCATCTGGGCGAATGGGTGGAACACCAGCGATATCTCGAAGAAGCGGGTCCGGTTGTCGACAGGGTCGGAGATCCGGCGATGACCGGCCCAATGCGTCAGGCCTTAGCCGAGGAGAGGTCGTTTCGAGGGAATCGCGTTTAGCAAGCACCGATACGACTGTTCTGCGCTCGTCGCCCAAGGGCGTACGATCGAGTCACTCGGTGGCTTGTACGACTACAGGCTTGAACCTATCGCAGGGTGAATTCTTGCGCTTTTGGTCCTGATCGACGCGCAACCTCCTCGCGTGCATGCACCCGTAGCTGTCTTGACTGCGAGCAAGTGCGATGCTACAAGACACCCGCATGCTAAATCTGAGTGTCTGGACGGGGATCATCCTTGCAGCGACCACCGTCATCGGCGTGGCATGGGTGGTTGTTCGACGCCGGCGCGCACGATTGCGGCACAGTCGCTTCCCGGGATCGCTCCCACAGGAGATCTTCGCCAAACAAGCCCCTCCTCCTTTGGCTCGTGCCTCGTTTGGCAACAACGAATTTCGAAGCGGCGGAGCGGAGTCCCGTGGCAGCGGTGCTCGCCTGTAAGCTCCGCATTCCGTGAGGTCAGTGATGGCTCTCGACCTATCGACAATCATCTACCTCGCCGTTGGTTCCGTCGTTGTACTCGGCGTGGGCTGGGCTGTCGTTCGGCGACGGCGCGCGAGAGAGGCAGCTCGCATACAGGCACTCATGGCTAACGCCAGGTTCCGAAGCGGGACGCCGGAGAGTTCTTCTGGGGCCAGGCTTGCGCAATAAGATGGGCGGCTAGAGAGGACTCAGCGCGCGACAGCTGTCAAGCCAGCCTGACACAGCCGAATCGAGACGCGAACGAGCTGCTGCTTCGCAGGAGAGACTTTTCCGGCCAGCATCACTCCCTTGTTCCACGCCTCCGAAGCCTCGTCGGCTCTACCGGCGTGGAATTGAAGCGCACCGAGTCCGACATACGCGCGAATACCCCAGCCAACGATATCGTGCTGGGTGCACGCACGCACAGCGCTCTCGTAGGCGCTCTCCGCCTCCGGATGTCCACACAGGCGATGGACCGCGGCTCGAGAGACAGCCAGACCCGCATGCAGATCGAACAGCCGGCCCTCGGGCAAAAGGTGCTCCACATGATCGAACCTCAGGCGGGCGTCTTTGACATCACCGCGCAGCACGCTGCGCCAGGTGAGGCCGAGCGTAGTTTCGGCGACGCCGTAGAGGCTCGCGGCTGCGCGAGCCAGCGTATGAGCCTCATCGAGATCGAATCCCCACGTCACGGAGTCGGCGAGGCCCAGGAGCGCCTGGTCGTACCGGACCCAGGACCTCAACACGAGCAGGCGCAACCGCTCGAGATGAAGCCCCTTGTGCCGGTCACAGTGTTCGAGCCCTGTGGCGATGTGTTCGATGGCCGCATCGTAGCGTCCGAGTCCGCGATGGGCCACAGCCAGCAGCCTCACAGCTGCCACGAGGTGTGGTAGGTCCTTTCCTTTTCGCGCCACCCGAAGGCCGCGGTGGGCGAGAGCCAGGGTTTCCTTCAACTGGTGTGTTTCGGCCGCAACAACGGCCAAGGCCACCAGATTGGCTGCCTCTTCGTCATGCATTCTCGACACGCCGAACCGACACAGCCACAGCGCCGAACGGTAGTGACCTTTTGCCCCGGCATGGTCGGACTGGTACAAACAGAGGGACCCCATCTCGTGATGAGCGATCGCGCGCACACGTCGTCCTTGATATCGCCATGCGGTGGTGCGAAGAGCGAAGTCGAGCCGCGCATGCGCTTGGCCATACTCGCCGCGCAGAGTGTGGATCCGCGCCATCTGAGTCGCCAGGCCGGCGACCGTCGTCGTGGCCGTCTTGTCTCGCTCCAGAAATCTGCTAAGCGCATCCAGACAGCTCATTCCCACATCGCCCTCTCCGAGAGAGGTCCAGCGTTCCAGAAGCCGAAGGTCCCCGGACAACACCACCGCCAGAAGTTGTTCCAAGCGACCTGACTCGAGCAAGTGAGTGGGCAGATGCGCGACCATGTACTCCGACATGTTGGATGCACGCCGCCGATACTCGTTCCAGCCGACGGCCGCAAGAGCTTCATGCCCTGATCTCGCATCGACGAAATAGGGGCCGGCACACTCGGGGTCAGAGAGCCACTCGATCACGGAGCGATGAAACAGCTGGTAAGCGAGAGACTCTCGTACCCCCTCAACTCGCAGCAGGAACCGCAACCGTCTGATGCGGGCACGAGACTCCTCATGTGATTCGCCGACGATTTCGTCCACGACCCAGCCAGGCAGCGGCCCCTGGGCAGCGATGAGTGCACGCAGCAATGGAGCCATCGTCTGTCGATACTGATCGACATCGGGAAACAGTCGGTAAAAGTCAGCCGCATAGAAGGCAGCGAGCCGCCCAGGTACGACTCTGCTCAAATCTCCCGCAGAGATATCGCCCCGCTCGATCCCGTCGAGCAGGAGCCTGGCAATGAGGAAGTTGCCCGATGCCAGTCCAGCGACACGTTCTGCGATTGAGGAGGCTGCCAGTGCATCTGTCGCTGTATCAGGTACGACCTTCAGCAATCGCTCGGATGCATATCGCTCGACATCGGTGCGGTTCTCTAGACGGACGGCACCCAGATCGCTCGTTACGACCAGGCCGGCAAATCTTTCGAGCACCGCTGCCTCGGGCCTCGAAGTCGCGAACACGCGGAGCCAGACCGGAAGATCTCGTTGATGCGTGGCCAGCACATCGACGATCGATTCGCCCTGTCTCACCGCTTCGTCGAGCGCATCAACCACGAGCAACTTGTGTTGCGCAGGCGCCGCGACCCGCCGCAGCGGCTCGACGACCAGAGCCCGGAAGGCATCGCCGGCGGACGCGCGGACACATGCCGGCTCCCGCACGCCAACCGCCTCCCCGAACCCTGGTAGTCGTGATTCGAGCTGGGCGACGATCGACGCGACGAACTCCGCGGGGTGCAGCGTCCTCGGATTGCTGTGCGAGCAGAAATGAATACCAATGACCTCGTCCGACCTGTGCAGACCGAGCCATGCGGCAATGGCGCTCTTGCCCATTCCAGGCTCTCCGACGAGCACCATGATGCGCTCTCGTGCTCTCGCCACCCATTCGCCGACTTGATCATTCAGCCAGCGCCGGCCAGTGAAGCCGTCAGCATGCCTGGCGATGTCGGGACCGAAATCGAGCGGTGCAACACCAGAGACGCTCGGCAGGGACGGATCGCTGAGGTGTGAGTGATCGCCGCGAAGATAGCGCAGGAAACCGTCGAGAGCACGCTCATAGTCGCCCGTGAAGTCGATCCAGCTCCGACGAGCAAGGAGGAGGCTTGGCCCGACATCCACAGCGACCCGGAGAGGCACAATCGGCTTCCTGGTCACGAAGGCGAAGACAATCTCGTCCCTGCAAATGCTGTCCTCCCGTTGCGACCTGCTGGTAATGACGGCAGCGACAACGTCCGCATCCCGAATACCCTGCTCTATCTTGACGTCGAAGCGAGCGCCTTCCGCGACATCTCTCGTGTCCCACCAGACCCTGTGACCGCCGCGCCGTTCCAGATCAGAGACAAGGCGCCGCACGAACGCGTCAGCGTCATCGTGGGCATAGCTGACAAACACAAGGCGAGGCCCTGACTGTGGGCTGTCCATGTGCCTTGATTCTGGATCGTTGTGTATAGGGTCGCCATCTCGATCGATCGCACTGAGAGGTGGACCTCAGAACTCCGGGCACGTAGGTCTACCAGTCGGAAAACAACTGAATCTGCTCTGGTGGAAGCGGCGGTCGATTCAACGGCTTCTGCAATCCTGCAGCGGGGGCGCGCGGAATCGATGCGTCGCGATCGCCCAGTCTTGAATCGGGCCGGACACGCTCATCCAGTCTTCGCGCAAGAGAGACCTTCGCGCAACGCAGATTTCTCCCGCAGAGTCATGCCCCTGCGATGTACCGCGAGGTCGGTAAAGGCGGCTGCGAGCCCCCGCCATACGACGATTCACTTACTGTCCCAAAACTGTCCCAAAACCCGTATCGTTGGCAGCCTTGGAATTATCGCTCGAGCGAAAGCAGATGCCCCAAGTTCTTGAAAACATTGAGAACCACAAATACGGAATGGAGCCGTTGGAATGGAGGGCTCTTCGCCCAAGGCAGGTGCGCTACCAGGCTGCGCTACGCCCCGACTGGAATCCCGAACATTCTACCGCTCCTGTGAGCGGACCGCACATGGCTCTCCATACGGGCCCGGACCTCCCCGAAAGCGGTGCGCGACGCGCGCGAGAAAGGCCGAACAAGTGTAACGCGATCGCGCGAGCCGACCACGCGCTCGACGCCTCTCGAACGTCAGAGATACGACAACCACCAATCGCGCCGTCGCGCCTTCACGCTCGCAAACCAGCGGGCAGGTGGATAGAGCAACACGAGGACGACGAGCCATGCCGCGAAGACGACAGGCAGCTCGAACCCGAGGCCTTGCAGCCGGTCGGGGCTAGTTACCGCCTTGCGGAACGTGTCGAACAGCCCCGCAACGTCGCGTCCGGCCGCGGCGTTCGCAGCGATCGCGAGCGCGTGTGTGAGATAGATGTGGACCACATAGACGAACAACGGCACGGCGCCTAGCGTGACCAGGACGTCCGCGGCTCGACCACGCAGCCGCGTGAGCAGTGGCCAGATCGTCAACACCAGACCAAGCGTAACCAGCACGTAGTGAAGCGATGGCGGGTACTTCGTCACATCGAAGAACGACATCGTCGTCGCGACCCACGTCTGATGCGTGTCCCAGGCGGTGGGATCGCCGTACAGACGCGCGCCGCGCAGTACCGCGAACGTTGACAGTATGGCGAGACCTGCGGCTGGCACGAGACGATCCCGCCGGGCAGGATCGAGCGTGAACAGCGGGCCGCAGCCGTAGCCGAGCGCCATCACCCCGACCCAAGGCAGGATCGGATACAGCGCAATACCGATCGGATTCGCGACGCCGGGGATCGGC
>Ga0209382_10011945_pt1 | contig 10748 bp, 9 predicted proteins | sample SoiMetdeltSBSDD5_FD_187599 | JGI IMG/M metagenome (GOLD analysis project Ga0209382, IMG submission 187599) | Bulk soil microbial communities from a Populus tree surrounding site in Tennessee, USA - Soil MetaG P. deltoides SBSDD5 (SPAdes) (version 2) | ecosystem: Environmental > Terrestrial >...
CGACGATGAGCGCGCCGTTCGAGACCAGTACGACACTGCCACCGAGGATCGTGCCGAGCAGGATCGCGAGGAACGTGCCCGCCTCGATCAACGCGTTGCCTGCCACGAGCTCCTCGTCGCGGAGGTGCTGCGGCAACAGCGCGTATTTGATCGGACCGAAGACGGTCGAATGCGTCCCGAGGCAGAACAGCGCCACGAAGAGGGTCGGCACATTCGTGAGCCACAGTCCGACCGCGCCCAAAGCCATGATGCCGATCTCGACGACTTTCACGATGCGCGCAATCGTTGCCTTGTCGACGCGGTCAGCGAGCGTCCCTGACATGCCGGAGAACAGAAAATACGGCGCGGTGAACACGGCCCCAGCGAGCATCACGAGCGACGCACTGTCGGTCTGTTCCGCGAGGCGGAACGTCACGGCGATGCCCATCGCGCTCTTCAGCAGGTTGTCGTTGAAGGCGCCGAGGAACTGCGTGACGAACAGCGGCGCGAACCGGCGAGCCGTCAACAGTTGAACAAGAGGCGATCGCATGATTGATCTCCGCTCCTAGTGCGACGTCACCGCGGCCCAGGCCGCGTGCACGAGCCGCTCACTGATCGGCTCCATCTTCGACGGCAGTCGTCCGTACGCCGCGAACGTCACCGGCTGCAGCACGATGCCGAAGACGAGTGCCGTCGCGAAGTCCGGGTGCTGTTCGGGAATGTCTTTCGACGCGATGCCACGTTCGATCACACGCCGCACCGCATCGACCGGAGTCGGGGTGCCGGGCGCGAGCTTGTTCAACTGCGCATGCTGCACGAACAGCAGGAATCGGAACAACGTCGGGTTCTCGTCGTGCGCCTGGCAGAACCCGCGAATCATCGCCGCCAGCTTTCCGCGCGTCGTCGGCTCCCGGTGCGCGAGCGCCTCGAGCCGGCCGGCGAATTCGACGTAGTGATGTTCGAACGCCGCCCAGACGAGTTCGTCCTTGCTGACGTAATGGCGATAGAGCGCACCTTCGGAAATATCGACCGCTCGAGCGATGTCCCGCACGCTGGTTTCGGTCACGCCCTTCTCGACGAACAGCCGGATGGCGGCCTTTTCGAGGCGGTCGCGAGTATCGGGGAATCGATGTCGTGGCATAGTGAGTAAACGATTATTCACTATTATCGGCTACTGACTGAGCCTTGTCAAATCGAGCGATTTCCTCAGGAATTCGTGGTGCGAAGGCCCAATCGCAATGCCCGCGTTTGACGCCCTCTCTCGCGTCATGGACCAGGTGGTATGCTGCGGATGCGCGCCACTGGGACGCGTCTTCAGTCCGCGGAAAGGGCTTCGCCCACCCTCGAGTTCCTGGCCTCAGGGCCCAGGCCTCAGTGCCATTTGCCAGCGCTGGGCCCTAGGGCCTGAGCCCTGGGCCCTTCGTGATCGCCGCAACCTCTTTCAGCCTGCTCGCGGACGTCAGGCATTCTTGAAGGAGGCGGCCGTGTCTGCATCGGAATCTCCCGTTCGCGTTCTGCCGGACCATCCGAGCCTCGAGCATCAACGCAAGCGCGCCCGTGCACTGCTGCGCGCATGGCGCGCGCGAGATCCGCATGCCGCGCTGCACGACGCGCAGCGCGCGATCGCGCGTGAATACGGATTCACGAGTTGGGCGGAGATGAAGCGCCACATCGGCGCGCGTCAGTCCCTCTCGGCGCTCGATTCGGTCTCGCTGGTCGTGGCGGCACACCGAGCGCTCGAAACCGAGCTCGAGCATCCGCTCTTCCGCGACCCGCTCGCCCGTTCACTCGCCGGCAACGACGGATTCGCGCTGTTCGCGACACTGCGCTCCACATCGTGGCCTGGATTCGGCCGTGGGCCTGAACCGTACGTCTCGATTCGTACGCGGTACTTCGACGATGCGCTCCTGTGCGCCGTGCGCGAGCACAGGCTGACGCAAGTGGTGATCGTGGCGGCAGGCATGGACACCCGCGCCTTTCGGTTGAATTGGCCGAGTGGCGTGTCCCTGTTCGAAATCGATTCGAGTCGGGTGTTCGCTCGCAAGGAGTCGGTCCTTCACCACGTCGATGCGAGCCCGCGTTGCGAACGGCGGATCGTCAAGGCAGATGCGATTCGCTTCGCCGGCGCTCTGATCAAAGCGGGATTTGATCCGTTGCGACCGGCGGCCTTTCTCGTCGAGCGGGCGCTCGTCTACTTCGACACGAGCGAGGTCTTGCGTCTCTTTCGCCAGGTGAGGCGACTCGCCTCGCCAGGGAGCTGGCTCGGGTGTGAGTTCACATCGGCAGCCACGCTGGCGTCGCCCTTCATGAAACCCATGTTCGACCGCTTCAAAACGCTGGGACGTCCACGATGGATCTTCGGCATCGACGAGCCGGAGGAGTTTCTCGAGCGTTTTGGCTGGAGCGGTTCGAGCGTGCTACCCGGGGCGCCGCAGGCCAACTACGGACGCTGGCTGTACGGCTACTTTCCGAGAGGCACACCCGGCGTGCCGCGCTCGTTTCTCTTCGTGGGACGCAGACACTAGCCATCGCGGGCTCACGAGGCTTCCCCGACTCGCGATCACGCGCCTGCGGGCACGTTTTCAGGCGATACTCACGCACGTCGCGGAGGCTTCGCGGCAGCGAGAGGAGACAGCGTGTCAGCTTCCGCCTCAGTTCCCGTCGTCGGGAAACCGGCGCACATTCGCGAGTTCACGCCGCGCTCGGTTGCCGTGGGCTTGCTCGTGGCCCTCGTGATCGGCGCGTCGTATCCCTACGTCGTTCTCAAGTTCGGCTTCGGTCCGAACATCTCGGTCGTCTCGGCCTTCTTCGGCTTCCTCGCGCTCGGTCTGTTCTCGAAGAGTTACAACCGTTGGGAAAACAACATCGTGCAGACGGCGGGCACGACCGCGGGGCAGATCGCGTTTCTGTGCTGGCTGCTCGCTGCGTTCGACATCCTCGCCGCAGAACCGAACAGCGGCTTCGACGTGCATCTGACGATGGTGCAAACGTGGATCTGGCTGTCGGCCGCCGGCATCCTCGGCGTGTTCCTCGCCGTGCCGATGCGCAAGCACCTGATCGAGGATGAGAACCTGCCCTACCCCGACGGCATGGCCGCGGGCGAGACGTTGATCATGCTCGACTCCCACGGTCCCCAGGCGCGCAAGTCGTCGTTCGCGATGATGACGGCAGTGGTGTTGTCGGGGCTCACCTTCCTGGCCACCGTGCTGCGGTGGATTCGGGATTCGATTCCGCTCGTCGTCAACGCGTTCTCGACGCGGGTCGGCCTTGGCTTCGGTGTGTCGCTCCTGAGCATCGGCTCGGGCATCATCATCGGCCTTCGCATCAGCGTGAGCATGATGATCGGCGGCATCATCGGCTGGGTGCTGATGCCGCCGTGGCTGCTCGATCGCGGGCTGATTGCCGCCGACGCCCGGCGCGTCGACATCCTGCTGATCATCATGTGGCCCGCCGTCGGCATGTTGATCGCGGGCGGGCTATCGGGGCTGCTGCTGCGCTGGCGCGTGCTCGTGAAGACCTTCCGCGACATGACGGCATCGACGAGCACGTCGGAGGATCTGCCGCTTCGCTGGGTCTTCATCGGCGGCGGTCTGGCAGCAGTGGCGATGATCGCCGTGCAGCGGATCTTCTTCGGCACGCCGGTGTGGCACTCGCTGATCGCGATCGCGCTGTCGGTGCCGCTCGGATTGGTCGCCCTGCGTGTACTCGGTGAAACGAACTGGGGACCGATCAGTCAGATGACGAACCTCACGCAGGCGGTCTTCGGCGTCGTCGCGCCGGGCGATCTGCGCGCGAGCATGGTGTCGAGCGGTATCACCGGCGCGGTGGCGGCCGAGTCGGAAGGACTGATGCAGGACTTCCGCGCCGGCGCGATGATTCATTCCACGCCGCGCATCCTGACCTACATGCAGCTGCTGGCCGTTCCGGTCGGCGCGTTGGCGCTGGCGGCGATGTATCCGCTGCTGCGCGACACCTACGGCATCATCGGCGATCAGGCACAGCTGCTGAGCCCGACGTCGCAACGCTGGGTTGGCTTCGCGAAGCTGATGACCCAGGACTTTTCCGCCGCGGGCCGTGCCAACCCGGCAACGGCTGCGCGCGTATCGTGGATGCTGACGTCGGTCGCCGTGGGGGCGGTCATCGGCGTCGCGCTGACCGTGCTGGAGCAGCGCAAGGAGTGGCGACGGTTCATTCCGTCGCCCACGGGCATGGGGATCGCCATGGTGATTCCGGTCAACGCCGTCACGATGATCTTCATCGGCGCGCTGGCCGACACGATCTGGTCCAAAATCTCGCCGGCGACGCACGAGCGGTACTCGATTCCGATTGCGTCCGGTCTGATCGCCGGCGAAGCCCTGGTCGCCGTCGCGATTCCGCTGCTCGTGACGGTGGGGTTGATGGATTTACCCTGAAGACGATCTATGATGGCCGGCTATGAAACGCCGAGACTCCGCCGCCAACGCGAGTACGTCTGACGCCGACCGCGCGCTCAGGGACGCCCATCAGCTCGTGAAGGCGCTGAAGAAGGAAGCGCGCGACACGAAAGCCAGACTCAAGGCCGCCAAGAAGGCCGCCAAGCGCGCCGAAAAAGCCGCGCGCCGATCGCAGAAGGACGCCAAGGCCACGGCCAGGCCGGAGCGGTCGAAAAAGTCCGCGGACGAAAAGGCCGATCGGAAGGACGAGACGAAGGCGACCGCCAAAGCCAGCGCCAAGGCAAAGAAGGCGCAGAAGAAAGCCGCCAAAGCCGCAAAGAAGCACAAGGCCACGGCCGCCGACGCGCGCGCCACCAAGCGGTCTTCCGCGCCGGCCCAGCCGCGCCGAAAGAAATCGAAGCGAGCTTCGCCAAGAGCGGTCGAGCCCGCGTCGACCCCGTCGGAGATCGAACAGGCCGACTCGGGAGGCGATTGGAGTCCCGACGAGTGGACGGCGAGTAGTCTGCCCGACAACGACAACGACAACGACAACGAGTAGCGGCGCGGCATTGCGCGCCCCAACCGTGCCAGTCTGGTTATCATCGTCAGTCGGAGCGCATGCCGTATGACGACCGTGATGAAGACCAGCGTGGCCGTCACGCTGTTACTGATCTTCAACCTTGCGCCTCTGTACGCCCAGACGGATCGCACGACACAGATATCGATCGATCGCACGAGCCTGAAACACGTCTTCGAAGATTCGATCCGCCTGCTCGCGATGCAGCACTCGCTTCGCATCGGGCTGCAGGAGAAGACGCGGCACGAACTCGGGGGCCGTTTCTTCCCCGACTACAAACGCTCCGTGCACATGCCGCATCAGTGGGGTGACGGTGATTCGGGATTGACCAACTACGGCGGCCATCCCGGCCAGGGTGCGGCGTCCGGATTCATCTGGGTACAGCGCGATCCGAGCGCGCCGCCATCGTTCGTCGCCAATCGCGCGTATCTGCACTCCCGGCTGCGCGGCATGGCGTTCGCCACCGGCTACAGCCTGCAATTCGAGATCGGTCCGTTCAGCGAGGCGTCGATCGGCAATGTCGGCCTGCGCCCGGAGACGGCGGGCTGGGTCGATCACGTCATGACGCCGATCGGCGGACTGGCGATCATGATGGGCGAGGACCTGCTCGACCGCTTCGTCGTGACGCGCATCGAACACCGTACCGACTCGGTCGTGCTACGCGCCATGTCGCGCATGCTGCTCAACCCGGCGCGCGCGACTGCGAACGTCGCCGCGGTTCAAGCGCCGTGGTATCGCGCCGATCGTCCGCTCCGGCACATCGTCGTCCCCTAGCGCGCACCGGGCTCAACCGTAGTGTTCTCTTGCGGTGCCGGGGTCGTTCTTAGTAACGATCCGAGCGTCCGCCACGAACACCGCACGGCCCGTCATGTCAACACGCAAGGCCTTCCACTGGTTCAAGTCGACGTTCCATGATCAGATCGAACCGGCGATTGCCGGCACACCGTTCAGCGTCGATCTGATTGCCGCGATCGCCGCGCAGGAAACGGGTCACATCTGGGGACCGCTGCACGATGCACTCGACGTCGACGCGCTGCTCGAAATCTGCGTTGGCGATACGCTCGACGCCGACGCCGGCCGCTCGGCGTTTCCGCGGACGCGCGATGATCTCCTCAGCGTCTCGCGAGGCCGCGAGATGTTCGACGTCGCACGCGGCGCACTGCTCGCCGCCGCGCCCTACGTCGCGTCGCTGGCGAAGGCTGCGCGTCGGCCGCACAAGTTCTGCCACGGCTACGGCATCTTCCAGTACGACCTCCAGTTCTTCCGCAGGGACCCTGACTACTTTCTCAACCGGGAATGGCGTCGCTTCGATGCCTCGCTCGCGAAAGCCGTCGTTGGGTTGTCGCACGCATCGATCCGAATCGATCTCCAGAACCAGGCCCCGCTCACCGACCTGGAGCAAGTACACGTAGCCATCGCCTACCACACTGGAACGTTCAGACCCCAGAAAGGACTGCAGCAGGGATTCTTCGACGGCGAACGGTTCTACGGCGAAAGGGTGTTCGACTTCCTGCGGCTGTCGCAAACCGTTTCCATTCATGCCGCCGAACCAATACTTCGGGAGTCACAGCCCGGCATGGCACCGGTGGCACGTCCGACGTCGATCGTCGCAGACGGTGAGGTACTCGAGGTCGCCGTCCGCGAGACGGCGCTCCTCCTTCGCCGCGAACCGCGCATCGACAAGACGAACAGGAATGTGCTCGCACGTTTGCCAGACGGCCATCGTGTTCGTCTCGTCGCTGGACGGCTCGACGACACGTTCGTGGAGGTGGAGACGAGCCTCAACGGAGCACACTTCCGCGGCTTTGCCGCGTCGGCATTCCTCGCGCGTGTGTCTGGCGAACCCGAGATACCGGTCGTCGTTCCATCGGACTCGCCGCCGACGAACGGCATCGTCGCCGTATTCACACCGAGGAAACCTGGCACGTTCACGACTCGAAAGGCGCCGGCCAGTGCACACTCGCTGAACGAGCCGAATCAACCCCGACGTGCGGGCACCACGCCCGACGCACTGCGCGAGGAGATCGCGGCGATTGTGAACTATCTCGACGTCGAGAAGTCATCGCATCGGCGCTACCAACCCGTCGACGGACGCACCTTCTGCAACGTCTACGCACACGACTTCTGCATGCTGGGTGGGGTCTATCTGCCGCGGGTGTGGTGGACGGGCGACGCCATCGAACGCCTGTCGCGCGGCGAGAGCGTCGAGCCGCGGCTCGGGAGTACGATCGAGGAACAACGCGCGAACGATCTGTTCCAGTGGCTCCGCGCGTTCGGTCCGCGCTTCGGCTGGCGGCAAACCGGCACGCTCACGAAGCTGCAGACGGAAGCCAACATCGGCGCCATCGGCCTCATCGTCGCTCGTCGTGTGGACGATGGCAGGCCGGGACACATTGCGGTCGTCATCCCCGAAACAAGCGACGCGAACGCCAAGCGTGATGAGAGCGGCGAGGTAATCGCGCCGCTGCAAAGCCAGGCCGGCGCAACGAACTTCACGAGAAGCACGGGCCGGCTCAATTGGTGGACGCAGCCAGTCTTTGCCGATAACGGGTTCTGGCTGCACGCATGAGAAAGGCCCTGAGCCCGGGGCCCTGAGGCCTGGGGCCTGGGCCCTGAGGCCTGCTCTTATCGTGGCCGGATGCGTTTGGTGCTCTGCGTCGTTTCGGTCCATTCGCGGAACTGCACCGTCACCGATCCCAGCTTGATCACGTCTTTATCCGCGAGCGGCCGCGGCGCCACCACCCGTTCGCGACCGACGAACGTGCCGTTGGTGCTCTGCAGATCCTCGACCATCGCCGGCTGCGATGCCGTGGCGATTCGGATGCGCGCGTGACGCCGCGAGATGCCGTCGTGATCGAGCCAGACGTCGCACCGTGGATCGCGTCCGATGATGTTGTCGCCCTCGGAGAGCCGGAACGTACGGTGGTTCCACGACAGCCACCATCGCACCTCGACGCCCGTGGACGTCACGGTCCCTTCGAGGTCGGTCGCTTTACCGCAGAAGGAAAAGCCGATGCCGTGCGCCGTCTTGATGAAGGTGGGCGTCCGCGCGTCGTCGCCGAGCGCGCGGCGAAGCTCGCCGACCAGCACGTTGAGGTTCGCGTCGACAACGAACGTGTCGGGCCAGATCTGGCTGAACAGCTCGCCCTTCGAGACGACGTTCGGGCGGCTGGCGACGAGCGTGCAGAGCAGATCGAACGCTTTGGGGGAAAGGTGCACCTCTGCCCCCGCGGCCGACAGCTGCCGCATCTCCGAGTCGAGGACGAAGTCGGCGAACCGCACCCTCACGCCCGGCTCCAGGATTTAGAAGATCCTTCGGGAATCCTTAAGACTCGCATCGGCGCGCGGTGTCATGCTTCCCGGGATTCTACTTGGCCCGACCTCGTGGCGGCCCGTGAGGCCACTGATATGGTCCCGAACCAAACCGACCAACCGACCGTCAATCCTCGCAGGCCCGCGCGCGACCTGATCGTCGAGGTCCTCAAGAACATGCGACGCAATCTGGAACCACTTCGCTACTCGACGCTGGCACCGAGCCGGTATCTCGTCTACCTGCATCCGGCCGAGTACGCGCGTCTGGAGAGCATCATCCCGTTGCTGCAGGAACAGACCGCGCGGGCGCTGTCCGAGGAGCTCACCCGGCTCAACAAGCGCTCGACCGTTCAACGCTACACCGAACGTTTCCTCGGCAACGCCACGCCGCCGGTCGAGAGCGCGGCCGGCGAATGGCAGGTCGAGTTCCTGCCCGATCCCGACGGCGAAGTCGAAGAAGGCGCACTGCTGATCGATTCGCAACTGCAGCTGCCGCCGGCCCTGGAGCTCGGAGGCGGCGAGAAGACGCGCCGCATCACGACGCATCACGTCGGTACCAACGTCACCACCCGCGCGCGCATCGTCGAGGCGCCGGCCGTGGCCACCACGCCCGTGTTCGCGCTCGCGCGTCTGACCTATGACGACGAGGCCGGGCGCCATGCGTTCGACATCGTCAAGGACTCGATCACCATCGGCCGCGGGGGCACCACCTATCCCGTCGACGTCAAGATCATGTCGTCGGCCGATGTGTCGCGCGAGCATGCGCGCATCCGCCGTGATTCACAGACCGGACGCTTCTACCTGATCGATCTCAGCTCCCTCGGCACGACGCTCAACGGCCGGCATGTGCCGCGCGGATACGAGGAAGTCGACGGCACCAAGCGCGAGAACGGCGCCGAAACACCGCTGCCCGATCAGGCACGCATCGGACTCGCGGACATCGTCTACCTGCAGTTCGATGTGGTGAAATGACGCTGCTGCTGCTCGCCCGCTACGCTTTCCTCGCCGCCTTGACCGCGGTGGCGGCGATGCACATCTGGCTTGCGCGCAGCGAGCGTGTCTAGGTACACATGCGTACCGTGAACAGTCTCGTCGCCGCCGGCGCCACCGACACCGGCCGTCTGCGCGAGGTGAACGAGGATCGTTTCCACGCCGACGACGCGCGTGGCCTCTTCATCGTCGTCGACGGGATCGGCGGGCAGGCCGCTGGCGGCCGTGCGGCCGACGTCGCGCTCTCGATGCTGCGACAACGCCTCGAGCGCGAGACGGGACCGGTGTGCGAGCGCGTGCGCGAAGCGATTGCAATCGCCAACAACGAGATTTATCGCCTGGCGTCCACCCGCCCCGAATGGGACGGCATGGCGTGCGTCCTCACCGTTGCCGTGGTGAAGGACGGCGTCGCCACGATCGGCCACGTCGGCGACACGCGGCTCTACAAGCTTCGCGGCGATCGAATCGACAAGATCACCCACGATCATTCGCCAGTCGGCGAGCGCGAGGACGCGCACGAGATCTCCGAGCTCGACGCGATGCGCCACCCGCGCCGCAACGAGGTCTATCGCGATGTCGGCTCGGAGCCGCATACGCCATCGGATGCTGATTTCGTCGAGGTGCACGAGATCCCGTTCGAGCTGGACGAAGCCCTGCTGCTGTGCAGCGACGGGCTCAGCGATCAGCTCGACTCGGCCACGATTCAGCGGACCGTGAGCGAGCACGCCGGCGACGCCCAACGCGTCGTTCACGCGCTGATCGACGCGGCAAATACAGCCGGCGGCAAGGATAACGTCACGGCCGTGTATGTCGAGGGCGGAACCTTCGCGATGGGCCTTCCGTCTAGGCTTCCAGGCACCAGGAGTGCCGACCGTTCCCTCGGCGAACGCGCTTCACCGGACGAAGACACACGACCGAGGCAGCCCGAGTCAGTTCCCGCCGCGGGTCATTCGGGCACGTCGACGACACACCGCACGATGATCTGGACGGCGGCCGTCGTCGTAGCGCTCATCATGACCGGCTTCATCGTGTACCGAACGGCCACGTCGCTGTCGCTGCCGGTCAAACCGATCGTCAATGTACTGCCGACGATCACCCTCATCCAACGCGTGCAACCCGGTGAATCGATTGCCGCGGCCGTGAGCCGCGCGAAGCCGGGCTCCGAAGTCGTCGTCGAACCAGGCGAGTACCTCGAGCGCGTGACGCTGAGCGACAACGTCCGTCTGGTCAGCCGCGTGCCGCGCGGCGCCATCATTCGCCTGCCCGCGACGACGTCGGACACGAAACCGGAACCGGCGGTCGTCGCCACCGGATCGGACGGGGGTGAGATCCACGGCTTCAAGATCGTGGGCGACGCCCGTACACCGCTCGGGGTCGGCATTCTCGTGGCGGGCAACGGTGTGTCAGTCGTCGACGTCGAAGTCTCAGGTGCCGCCACCGCGGCAATTGCCTTTGCACGGGACAGCAGCGCGACGCTC
>Ga0209382_10011946_pt1 | contig 10748 bp, 9 predicted proteins | sample SoiMetdeltSBSDD5_FD_187599 | JGI IMG/M metagenome (GOLD analysis project Ga0209382, IMG submission 187599) | Bulk soil microbial communities from a Populus tree surrounding site in Tennessee, USA - Soil MetaG P. deltoides SBSDD5 (SPAdes) (version 2) | ecosystem: Environmental > Terrestrial >...
TCCGTCTTCGCGCGGGCGATCACCAATTCGGCCACCTTGCTCCCGAGTTCCATCCCGGCGGAAACGTCGCTCGGAAATTGCACGCCCGCGTTGAGCCGCGACTCGCCGCACTCCTGCGCCTGATCGGCGAATGTTTGCGCGTCATTCGGGAAGAGGTAGCCGAGCACCGCCGCCGCCGCGCTTGCCGCCGCCGCATGTTCGCTAGGATAGGACGGGCTGTTGGGGACGGGAATAGCGGGATCGACTCGCGAACTGACCTCGCTCGGGCGCGGGCGGTTGTAAACGTACTTCGAGTCCCAGGCGGCAATGGTCGCGTCGTAGATCGCCACATTCAGTAACGCAAGTATGCGCGCGCTGCGCGGCCCGGTGATGTTGTTTCTGACAAGTTGATTGACGGCGATCTCGTTCCAGCGGTAGCCCGGAGGGCCGGCGTCCCAGAAGCTGATGGCGCTGAGCGCCGCGGCGTCGCGCTGACCGGCGCGCGCGATCAAATTTCTGACTTCGGCCACTTGCGCCAACCCGTGAGGCGGCCGCGGGAGCCGGAACTGCGAGCCGGAAGTTATTACCCAGGTCTTCCACTGCCCCGCCTGCGGTTCGATTTGCGGGGGGCCGTGGCGTCTGCATAAGACCCATGAGAAGCCCGCAAGCTGCTGAGTGATATCCTGCGCCTGGGCCGGAGCCAGGTTAAGCGAGACCAGTGTGGCGACGACTAAGATTCTGAGCCAGCGTTTGCGCCGACAAGCTAAGTTGATGCGATTCATGTAATTCTCCTTTAGATGAAGTTGGTATTTGCGGTCGCTGCCGTCTCTGGCGCGCCTTTAACTACCCTCAGCTATGAAGGCGTCGCCTGCGCGGAAAAGTGTTCATGCCGGCGAGATTTTTTCGCTTTCTCTGCCTGGCCGGTCTTGTGTGAGAAATTCGGCGATTGATTGGAGGGAGCCACGGGCTGTGATAGCTTATTTCGCCATCGCTTGGTTTTTCCGTTAAGGCTAGGGAGGGTTCAGCATGTCTTCATCATTGGCTCGTCGAGACTTTCTCAAACAGAGCGCCGCGAGCATTGCGGCCGCGTCAAGCGGTTCCCCAACGGGCGCCGCGCAATCGGTCAAAACAAAACGAGAATTCAGCGCCTACCAGCAAAAACGTCGCAAGCTGCTCTGGAGCCTGCTCGGCGATCTTCCAGTCGGCCATCGCCCGAAACCGCCGAAGCTGATCAGGACGGAAAAAGGGGACGGCTACACGCTCGAATACCTCACGCTCGATCTGAACGGAATCGAGCCTGTCCCCGCGCTGCTGCTCATTCCTGACAAACGCCAGAAACCCGCGCCCGGCCTGCTTTACATCCACTGGCATGGCGGCACTTATCCGACCGGCAAAGACGAACTGTTGACGGGGCGCAAAGTGTTGCCCGCCTACGCCCCGGTGGTCGCCGAGAAAGGCATCGTCACGCTGGCGATTGACAGTTGGTGTTTCGGCGAGCGCATGCGCGACAAGGACGGGCGCAACGGCGAATGGGACGCGTTCAAGAAGATGATCTGGAATGGGCAGGTATTGTTCGGAATGATGATCTTCGATGAACACCGCGCGGTTGATTACCTGGTCTCGCGCCCCGAAGTCGATCCGAACCACATCGGCGCCTTCGGCCTCTCGATGGGCGCGACCAAGGCGTGGTGGCTGGCGGCGCTCGACCCGCGAATCAGACTCTGTGTCGATCTCTGCTGCATGACCGACTTCGATGAGCTGATCAAAGCCAACAACCTGAAAGGCCACGGCATTTATTACTACGTGCCGAGCCTGCTCAAACATTTTTCGACGGCGCAGATCAATGAATTGATCGTGCCGCGCGCGCACCTCAGCCTGAACGGACGAAACGACTCGCTGACGCCACCGGCTGGCGTCGAGCGCGTGCGCGACCATCTGGCGCCGCTCTACGCGAAATACGGCAAGGCTGAAGATTGCCGAATCGAGCTGTTCGATTGCGGCCACGAAGAATTGCCTGAGATGCGACGGCTCACGCTGGAATGGATGGATCGGCATCTGGTCAACGCGTAATTCCACGCCCCGGCGCGCCGGCCGATGAAGAGCCTTTTGAAAAGCCACTCTGGCCAGCGAGGTCGAAGATTTACTGCAACATTTTGCGCCCTCCCGCCACTCACTCAACGTAGCAAAGCAATGAACACTCCCTCCGCGTATTTTCAAACGCGCGGGGATCGGTGTTTTTACCGGATCGGTTTTCAACGGCGTATACAGGATCAGCAAGTGATGTTCGCAACAAAGAACGCGTCAATAGAACGCGGATGACACAGATGCGGCGGATCATCGCGGATAAAGCCGGCAAAGGTCGGCGTCAATCCGCTCTATCCGCGCCATCCGTGTTCTATTAACCCGTACACCGACGTGAAAACCGCTCTAGTCGTCCCAAATCATTTTCGGAACCGCCTTTTCCAAAACTCCGTATGGAAAGCGGGACAATCGTTGATCAATCCGGGATTCGAACGTTAGAAGAGCACGGAGTCGAAATAATGAAGAAGAGATCGCGCAAACTATTGTGGATATTGGGCGCGCTCGCCATCCTCAGCGGGTTGGGGGTGACGGGCTTTGTCGTAATGTCGCGCCCGACGACCGACATTGACTCTTCGCGATTGGCCGCGGTCGAACGCGGCGACATCGCGCGCTCGGTCGTCGCCACGGGCCGCGTCGAGCCGATCACCAAGGTCGAAATCAAATCGAAGGCCAACGGCATCATCAAAGAGTTGAAGGTTCAGGTGGGCGACGTCGTCGCGGCGGGACAGACGCTGGCCGAACTCGACAAGGAGAACCTGGCCGCGCGTGTCCGCGAAGCCAAAGCCGCGTTGATCGGCGCGGAATCCAACCTGAAAGCCGCCGAGGCCCAGCTCGAAAAAAACAAAGTAGAAGCCGAAGGCCCCGACGTCCCATTCACCAAACGCAATTTCGAGCGCGCCGAGAGGTTGCTGAGGGAGGGCGTGCTGCCGCAGCAGTCTTACGACGACGCGCGCGGCGCGCACGAATTGGCGCTGAACCGCCAGAACGTCGCCCGCGCGCAGCTCAGCGTGAGCGAGGCGAAAGTCTCGCAGGCCAAGGCCGAGGTCGCCCAGGCGCAGGCCGCCGTAGACCGCGCCGAAGAGGAGTTGAATTACGCGACCATCCGCTCGCCGATCGGCGGAATGGTCCTCTCGCGCGACGTCGAGATTGGGTCGCCGGTCTCTTCGATCTTAAATATGGGCGCGGCGGCGACGCTGGTGATGGTGCTCGGCGACATCAGCCAGGTCTACGTGCGCGGCAAGGTTGACGAGGCCGACATCGGCGTAGTCAAACTCAACCAGCCCTCGCGGATCAAAGTCGAGACGTTCAAGGACAGGGTATTCGACGGCAAGGTCACGCAGATTTCGCCGCTCGGCGTGGATAAGGACAACGTAGTGACCTTCGAGGTCAAAGTCTCCATCAACAACCCGGGCAATCTGCTGCGCGCCAATATGACCGCCAACGCCGAGATAGTCCTGGAAGAACACAAGGGCGCGCTGCTCGTCCCCGAAAGCGCCGTGATTTACGACAAGGAGCGCAACGCCTCGGTCGAAATTCCGGCGCCGGGTCAGCCCAAAGGCCGCGAACGCAAGCCTATTAAGGTCGGCGTCAGCAACGGCTCGCGGACCGAAGTTCTCGAAGGGCTGAGCGAGAAGCAGCAGATCATTCTTCAATAGGCGCCGCCTCGGGAGTGGGGAGTGGGGAGTAGGGATTTTCTTTCCCCACTCCCCACTCCCCACTCCCCACTCCCTAACTTATGCGCGAACTGCTCACACAAACCTGGTCGAACCTGATGGCGCACAAGCTGCGCAGCTTCCTGACAATGTTCGGCATCGTCTGGGGAGTGATCTCAATCGTGCTGCTCTCGGCGCTCAGCTCGGGCTTTCAGCAGGGCAATATGCGCGTGCTTAAGGAGCTGGGCAAAAATATCATCATCATCCGCAACGGGCGCACCAGCGCGCAGGCCGGAGGCGAGCGCGCAGGCAAGCTAATTCGCCTGGAGATCAGCGACGTTTACGCTTTGAAAGAAAAAGCGAAATTGCTCGAACACGTCACGCCGGAGCTGATGCGCGGAGGGGTGAGCGCCAAGAGCGCCTTCAACGCCAGCTCGACTCAGGTGAGCGGCGTCTGGCCCGTTTACCAATACATCCGCACCATCGAGGTCGACCGAGGGCGTTTACTCAGCGAGCAGGACAACAGCGAGGCCCGCCGCGTCGTGGTCATCGGGCACGAAATGTACAAACAACTGTTCGCCGACCGCGACGCCATCGGGCAGCAAATTCAGCTCAACGGGATTCCATACACCGTCATCGGACGCGTGCGCAAGAAAGAGCAGGATTCGAATTACACGGGCCCGGACAACAACCGGCTGTTCATGCCATACGAGACGATGCGGAAGGACTTCCCGATGGCCGGCAATAACGTCACGCCGGATCACGTATCGGCCATCATCGCCGCGCCTTACGAACACGTCGCCGAAGAGTTGAACCGGATTGTCGAACGCGAGGGCAAGATCAACTTCGAGAAGATCGGCCCGGTCGAATCGGAAATCCTTTCGATCGCCGCCGCGCGACACGGCTTCGACCCCACGGACCGCGAGGCGCTCTCGATGTGGAACACGGCGCTCGAAACCGTCTTCTTCAACAAGATGATTTCGAGCATGCGCGAATTCTTCATCTCGGTGAGCATCATCACGCTCGCCCTGGGCGGCGCGGGCGTGATGAACATCATGCTCATCTCGGTCAAGGAGCGGACCAGAGAGATAGGCGTCCGCAAAGCCCTCGGCGCGACTTCGCGCAACGTGCAGTGGCAGTTCTTCAGCGAGGGGCTGCTCCTGACGCTGCTCAGCGGAACGATCGGGTTGGGCGCCGGCGTCGGGCTGTGCAAACTGGTCAATCTGCTGCCGCTGCCCGCGCGGTTTTCGGGAATGATCATCACGTGGCAGACGGCGGCGTTCGCCGTCGGAGCGCTGGCGCTGATCGGGATCGCGGCGGCGACTTATCCGGCGCGGCGGGCGGCCGACCTGCCGCCGATCGAGGCTTTGCGATACGAGATGTAAATGGCGTTATTTTTGTGGTAGGCGGAGCCTTTGGAGTGCGGTTGCTCGGAACCGCTTTGGTAGTCAACTTCGATTCTGCGGCAATGATCGGAAACTAGCCCACGACGTCCTTTGTCCCGGAAGTCTGTAGAATCCGAAGAGGACTACCAAAGCGGTTCCGAGCAACCGCACTCCAAAGGCTGTCGCCATTCAATTTCAGTGACCTCAATCTGAGGTTAAATCGAATGGTAATCAAAGAAGTCTTCATTCAAGCCATCAACGCTCTAATCGGTCATCGCATTCGCGCCGTGATGACGATGACCGGAATCGCCTGGGGCATCGTCGCGGTCGTGCTGCTGATGGCTTACGGCAACGGATTTCACAACGCGATCATGACCGGGTTCCGCCGCGCCTTCAGCAACGGCACGGTCGTCGTCTGGAACGGTCAGACGAGTATGCAGGCGGGAGGCGAACGCGCGGGACGTCGCATCCGAATGAAAGAAGGCGACGTCGAAGCGATTCGACAATTGGGCCTGATCAAATACGCCAGCCCGGAATACGTCAGATACCTGCCGCTGGCCTACGGCATGAAGCAGACCACCTCCGCCGTGCGCGGCGTCGCCTCGGAATACCAGCTGATGCGCAGCGAGATCGCCGAATTCGGACGATTCATCAATGATGAGGACGTGGAAAAAGAACGCCGCGTCATCTTCCTCGGCTCCGAGGTCGTGCGCAAGCTCTTCGGCAATGCGCCCGCCGTTGGCGAGACGGTGCGCGTCAATGGGTTGACGTTCGAAGTCATAGGCGTGCTGACCCAAAAGGTGAGTTTCTCGAACTATTATTCGCCCGACAAATACTCAGTCTTCATTCCCCATACCACGACCAAACAGCTCTGGAACTCGGAATATCTGGACAACGTGGTCTTTCAGACGCTGAGCGTCGCGCAGCACAACCAGGCGGTCAAACAGGTTCGCGAGGTCCTGGCCTCGCGCCACGGCTTCAACCCGAAAGACGAGCGCGCCCTGACGCTCAACGACTCGGTCGAAAACGCGAAGGTGATCGGCGGGATCACCGGCGGATTGAAGATCGTTCTGAGCGTCATCGGCGCGCTGACATTGACGATCGGCGGCGTCGGCGTGATGAACATCATGTTGGTCAGCGTAACTGAGCGGACGCGCGAGATCGGCGTGCGAAAGGCGCTGGGCGCAAAACGCCGCCACATCCTGATTCAATTCCTGCTCGAAGCCCTGGTGATCACTTTCCTCGGCGGGCTGCTCGGGATTCTCTTCTCTTACCTGCTTGTGACGTTCGCCGGCCATCGCCCGTTTTTGGCCGATTTGCTGGAAGACCCGACCCGGCAGACTGACATCTACCTGACGCTTTCGGGCGACGTCGTGCTGACCGCGACAAGCATCCTGATGATCGTCGGCGTCCTCAGCGGACTGTGGCCCGCGCTGCGGGCGTCAAAGACCGACCCGATCGAATCGCTGCGCTATGAATGAATCCGGTCCGGTGATTGCGCTCGGGAGGCGCCATCGGCTAATATCCGCCGGCGCCTCTGGCGCAAAACTTGCGCAGACAGTTAGAGTGAAGTTTGCGCGTCCATTACGCTTTAAACCAATCGCCCGTCCGCTCCTGACACCTGACGCCAACTACTTTATACTTATCCTCGTGTGGATGGGCTAAATGGCGCAATCGCAAAATATCGCCGGCAGGCGGACGAGATGGAGGAATTTCTCTCAAGTAGTCCCGCCGACGCCGTCGTTTGGCCCCCGGGCCCCGGACGGTGGTCAATTTTGGAAATCGCCGCGCATCTGGCCGACGCCGAGCTGCTGGCTTCGGCGCGCATCCGCCGCGTTTTGACACAGGACCGTCCCGAAATGCATGGATATAAGCAGAAGTTGTGGGCGCAAAGTCTGAAGTACAGACTGCAGAATATAGAAGCCGTGTCGGCGCGCTTTGTCCTATTGCGCCGCGAAAACGCCGCGCTGCTCGATATGATCGGCGAGGAAGCTTGGCGGCTGAAAGGACGACACGACGAATACGGCGAACTCTCGTTACGGGAATTGATCGAAGATTATATCACCCACACCGCGAAGCATCTGGATCAAATGCGCTCGGCGGCGGGGGCTTATGAAGCTTCAAACATCAAACCGCACGCTTGATTGCGCGTTTGAGAGGTACAGAAATGACGAAGACAAAGGACAAAACCCCTCCCCTAAAAGAGACAAAGGACAAAGTGGCGAAGGGTAAAGAGACAAAGGACAAAGAACCTAAGAACAAAGAGCTGAAAGGCAAAAGCAATCTGGTAGGGCGCGTTAAGAAAGTGATCAAAAAATCGCGCCGCAAGCTGGGTGAAGAGAAGTTTGAGAAGCAATTGCGCCGCACCATTGAATTTCTCGCGCAGTTGCAGACGAAACTCGATAACTCACATGCGCCCGGGGAGAACGGTAAGGCTCCGGCTAAGGTCGAAAAGAAGCCTACGCCGAGGGCCGGGAAGAAGGTTGAACAGAACGCCCAGAATTCCTCGAAGAAGGCGCGGCCGGACAAAAAGAGCGTGAAGAAGCCTGCCGGCAACGGTGTGGGTAAAAAGCGAAAGGGCCTGCGAATCGAAGACACGGCTCCGGCGGCCGAATCCCGCGCCGCTCTGCAAGTCGAAGTGTTGTCCAAAGAGCGGTAGCGCGACAACCGGCGATCCATGGCCATATTGATTGATTCTTTTTATAACGGCGCGCGCGGACCCGTTCGTTATTGGGGTCGCCGCTGCGGCCATCTTGTTTCAGACACTTCCCTCGAAGAGCTGCACCGGTTCGCCGAAAGCCTGGGGCTCCGGCGCGAGTGGTTTCAAGAGAAATCGATCCCCCATTACGACCTTACCGGCGAGGTTTACGACCTGGCCCTGAAGCGCGGCGCGAAGCTCGTCTCCTCGCGCGAGATCGTGCGGCGCGCGGTGCGGATGGACGGAAAACCTAAACCACGAGTCGGCGCCGCCGGGCCGAACCGACTGTGAGCGCGGCCAAATTGACAGTGATTCAAACCACGTGCTACTTTGGCCGTTCTTTTAACAATCATCCGTCAAGAGGAGTTACCGCATTGGATTTAAGCTCACTTTTCAGGGTCCCCATAGGCGACATGATCCTGTGGTTCGTGGTTTTCCTTTTCTCCCTCTCATTTCACGAAGCGGCGCATGCGTGGACTTCAGAGCGGTTTGGTGACGACACAGGGCGGTTGCAGGGCAGAATCTCTCTCAACCCGATGGCTCACATTGACCCCGTGGGAACGATTCTTTTCCCCCTGATGGGTTTTTTGCGCATCGGCGGCTTTTTCTTCTTTGGGTGGGCGAAACCTGTCGAGACAAATCCGTTGAGGTGGCGCAACAAAGACCTGGCGAACATCTCTGTTTCGGCGGCGGGGCCGATAAGCAACATGATCCTTGCCGTCATCGCTTTCACCATGCTCAGGGTGATGATGGTGACAGGAAGTTATGTCCACAGGGATCTACAACCGGGAGGGCCTTTCGATCTAGTTACGCCGATGCCCGGGATGCCGGATTGGGCGCTCCCGGTGGGGACTATGGTCAGCGTGTTATTGTTGACCAACGTTTCGCTGGCCGTCTTTAACCTGATACCGATTCCGCCGCTCGACGGTAGTCACATTCTTTACACGCTGCTCCCGGACAGCCTGAAGGACACTTACTCCAACCTGAGCCAATACGGATTTCTATTGCTGATCCTGCTCTCGGTGCTTGGAGTCTTCGGCGCAATCATCGGTCCGGTTATTGGGTTTGTAGACTATATGTTGCGGATCTGAAGAGCGAAATTTATGTCATATTCGCAGCCTCATCAGCGCCATTACCCATATGAAGAGAATTGTTAGCGGAATGCGCCCGACGGGTCGTTTACACCTCGGCAATTACGAGGGCGCGCTTAAAAACTGGGTCAAGCTGCAGGACATTTACAAGAGCTACCATTTCATCGCCGATTGGCACGCGCTCACCAGCGATTACGCGGACACGTCGAAGATCAACGAATACACGATGTCGATAGTCACCGACTGGCTGGCCGCCGGACTCGATCCGGATAAGACGACCATCTTCGTCCAATCGCTCGTGCCCGAACACGCCGAACTGCACATCTATTTTTCGGCGGTCACTCCCCTAGGTTGGCTCGAACGCGTCCCGACCTACAAGGAGCAGCGCGAGAACATTACCGACAAAGACATCGGCAATTACGGCTTTCTCGGCTACCCGGTGCTGCAGGCGGCCGACATTTGCATGTATAAAGCCGACTACGTGCCGGTCGGCCAGGATCAGGTCGCCCATGTCGAGTTGACGCGCGAGATAGCTCGCCGCTTCAACAATTTTTACGGCGAGGTCTTCCCCGAACCCGAGGCGCTGTTGACCGAAACGCCGAAACTCACCGGCACCGACGGGCGCAAGATGTCGAAGAGCTACAACAACACCATAGAGCTCAGCGATCCGCCCGACGTGATTCGCGCAAAAGTGCGGCAGATGATCACCGACCGCACCCGCGTCAGACGTACTGACCCCGGCCATCCTGAAATTTGCGACGTCTGCCAGATGCATCGCCTGTTCGTCCCCGCCGCGGTCGCCGATGAATTCGATGAGGGGTGCCGGAGCGCCCGCATCGGCTGCGTCGATCACAAAAGCGCGCTGGCCGACGCGCTGATCGAATATCTGGCGCCGATCACCGAACGGATGAATTATTACCGCGAGCGTCAAGACGAAGTCCGCGACATCATCATGGAAGGCGTAAGACGGGCGCGCGAAGAGGCGGGCCGCGTGATGGGTGAAGTCCGCAGGGCGATGAAGATAAGTTGGGGATAAATGTCAAAGGCGCAGAACGGGGAGCAATTGGTTCCTTAATGGCGAAAACACACTCCCAAAAAAGCAAGAATCGCCCAGCTTCGACGAGCGTCGCCCTGGCCGAAGCGCAGGAACGGGACGACGAGGCTCGGCGCGACTCTTACCGCGTCAAGCTCGAGATCTTCGAGGGGCCGCTCGATCTGCTGCTCTACCTGATCAAGAAAGACGAGATCGACATCTACGACATCCCGATCGCGCGCATCACCGAACAATACCTGGCCTATCTCGAGCTGATGCAGGAGCTGGACATCTCCGTCGCGGGCGATTTTCTGGTGATGGCCTCGACGCTGATCTACATCAAATCGAAGATGCTGCTCCCGCCCGATCCGAAGGTCGACGGCGAGGAAGACCTGGGCGAGGACCCCCGCGCGGAACTGATCGAACGGCTGCTCGAATACCAGAAGTTCAAATCGGCGTCCCAGATGCTCTATTCGCGCGGCGAGATCGAATCAGCCTGCTACACGCGCGGCCCGCTCGAAACCGACAGCAGCAATCCGGAGGTCTCGACCACCCTATTCGACCTGCTCCGCGTCTTCCGCGAAGTCCTCAAACGCGCCGAAGCCGAGATCGAGATGGAGATCGCGCGCGACGAGATGACGATCGCCGAAAAGCTCGCGCAGATTCACGCTATGCTCGAAGAGCGCGAGCGGATCAACGTGCGCGAGCTGTTCGAGATGTCGCGCTCGAAGCGCGAGCTGATCATCACTTTCCTCGCCCTCCTCGAGCTGGTCAAGGAGTGGAAGATCTATCTTACCCAGGACGAGCCGTTCGGCGACATCTTCGCCA
>Ga0209382_10011948_pt1 | contig 10747 bp, 14 predicted proteins | sample SoiMetdeltSBSDD5_FD_187599 | JGI IMG/M metagenome (GOLD analysis project Ga0209382, IMG submission 187599) | Bulk soil microbial communities from a Populus tree surrounding site in Tennessee, USA - Soil MetaG P. deltoides SBSDD5 (SPAdes) (version 2) | ecosystem: Environmental > Terrestrial >...
CACGCCGACGCACATGATGAAGAACGCGACGAGCAATGCGAGAGGTCTCATGTACTGCCCCTCCGTCCAACGCTGCAAAATGAGCCGCGCGCGACGACGACCCGGTGCCCGCCGCCTCCATTTGGATGTTTAACCTGCGACGCTTTGCGGCCCCCCCTCCTTGTCGCGGAGGTGAAAGAAGGCCAGGACATACCCGTCGGCATCGGTGACCTCAAAGCCCCACAGCCCATCGTCGATGAACGACAACTTCTGTACAAACGACGCACCGCGCTGGCTCAACTCGTCGAAGAGCGCGTCGGGGTCCCGAGTGTAGATGTACGCGTCCCACCGAGCCCATGGGTGTCGAGTGTGGTTTGGCTGTGGGAGCACGTCGGGAAGGATCGCCTTGAGCATGATGCCGATGCCATCCCGACTCAATCCGGCGTAGTACACGTCGCCGTCCGGACCCTGGAAGTCGAGCTGAAAGCCGAAGCGCTCGATGTAGTACGCGATCGACACCTGCAGGTCCTTCACGATGAAGAACGGGCTGATGGACAGAAGATTTCGATTCGCGCTGTCGTCTTTGGCGCGGTTCGCAGCAGCGTCGGTCGAGTCCGTGCCCATGGCGGCCTTCTATCGTTCAGTTGCTTCAAGGCGCAACGACTGTTTCCAGAACATGATCGCGCGGGACTGCTGGCGCAACGGCTCCAACTTGTTAGACACCCGGCCTGAATGGTACATCGCCCGAGTGACGTTCACGATTGAAATTGAGCGCGAAGACGATGGCCGCTGGATGGCCGAAGTTCCCGCCTTGTCGGGTGTCATGGCCTATGGCCAGGACCGTGACGAAGCCGCCGCTCGCGTGCAGGCGCTCGCTCTTCGCGTGATTGCCGAACGGTTGGAGCATCGCGAAACGCCCGCCGAGTTCGTCAACGTCATCTTCCAGGCGGCGTGATCCCGGCGTCTCATCGCCGCAATAGATAGATCGCGGTGGCGATCCCCATCACTCCAGCGACGGCTGCGACTTCGATCCATGTGACGGTGGCCACGATCACTGCGACGATGATTGCGCACGTCAGTGCAGGAACGATCGGACCACCTGGCGCGATGAAGGGCTCGCCGTGAGCGCGCACATCTCGTCGCCGCAGTTGCCACGCAGCCACGGCCACACCGATGTACACGAGCAACGCGCTGACGTTCGACAGCACTAACAGACGTTCGAACGATCCGGTCAGGGCCAGCACAAGGGCAACCGCCGCATAGACGATGATGGCGACGTGTGGCGTACGGCGCGTCGGGTGGACGGCGCCCAGCGCGCGAGGAGCAAGACGGTCCTGGGCAAATGCGAACAGGGACCGTGGCCCGGTGAGCACCGCACCGCAGAGGTATCCGAACATCGAGACTGTCGCGCCTATCAACATGAGCGTCCGCCCGAAAGGCCCAACCGCGGTGGCGGCCGCTTCGGCCAACGGAGCGACCCGATTGTCGGGCAACGCGGTGCCCAAGAGTCCCTGCGCCACAACTTGTACCGACACGTAGAGGACCACGACACCTGCAATTGCTATGAGAATCGCTCGTGGAACCGTGCGCGACGGATCGTGCACCTCGCCGCTCGGCTGAAGCGCCCCTTCGATCCCCAGAAACGCAAAGATCAGGACGCCCGCGGTGCTCATGACCAAGGCCATCGATGGGGTCGACGGCCACGACAGGTAGTCGACTCGAACGAGTGCGGCCCCCACGACGACGAACAGGACCAGCGGCACCATCTTCGCGACGACCGCGACTTCAACGAGTCGCGCGCCCCCACCGACGCTTCGAATGTTGATTGCCGTCGCGGCAGACAACACTGCCACCATGAACAACGCGCGGACGCCCCACGAGGATGTACCGATCAGAGCCGCCGCCGAGGCGGCAAACGCCGATGTCACGAAGGCCACCGCCGCCACGACACTCACGACATTGAGGACTCCGGTCAGGAATCCGGGCAGCGGTCCAAGCGCGGCTTCGACATAGCCATAAGGGCCTCCGCTGGTGGAGACGCGGCTGCCCGCCTCAGCAAAGCACATCACGCTCAGCGCCATGATCCATGCGCAGATGAGATACGCGAGAATAGCGGCTGCGCCAAGTTGTGCGGCCACAACGGCGGGCAACACGAAAATGCCGCTGCCGACGGTGTGATTGAAGATGACGGCGGCAAGTTGGCGAACACCTAGTTCGCGCGACAGCAATTCGTCCGGGGCTTTCGGATCTCGGCTCTGGGCTCTCGTTTCGAACATCATCGGCCGAAGACTGTACACTGGATGCCACAAGTAGCCATGACTGTGCGCGACTGGCGTGATGCCGACCCTTCGGACACACAGGTACTCTATGCACGCGAACAGGAATATTGGGTTCGCGAGCTCGCGTGGGATGCGTCGACCGCCTGGCGCGAGATCGAACAGGCCCGGGTGACCTGGGGTCTGCCTGGATTCCTCGCAATCGATACGGACCGCACGGTGCGAGGCTGGGCGTACTTTCTTCCTGAAGGGGAGACGGTGCACCTGGGTGGCATCGTGGCGGACACCCGCGAAGCCACGGGCAAACTGATCGATGCGTGCCTCGAATCCGCGCTGCGGCCGCCACGCCCGGCACGGGTCTCGTGTTTCCTGCCCACGCGCGCCGAGGGCTTCGAGGAGTTGCTGCGCGACCGCGGGTTCGTCTGCGAGCACTACCGGTACTTGAGCCGGCCGATCGCGAAGGGCGAGGAGACGATTGAAGCGGAGAGCTGGAATGCCGGCGATCTTCTGCCCGCGGCAGCTCTTCTTCGCGACGCCTACGGCGTCGAAGGCAAACACTTTGCCCCGCGCGGCACACCCGAGGAATGGGAACAATACGTGCGGAGCCTGGTGGAGCGCCCCGGCTGCGGCGTGATCGAACCGTCGGTGACACGCGTCGTTCGCAATGGGACGGCGCTGCAGGCGCTCGTGCTCGCGACGCGCATTGCACCGGGCACTCTGCATCTGCCGCAAGTCGCCGTACATCCGACCCGGCGTCGCGAGGGGCTCGCCCAACGTCTTGTCGAGCAAGCCTGCCGGTCGGCCGCCGCGCGCGGGGTGAAACAGGCAACACTCCTCGTCGCCGAGAGCAACACCAACGCGCGGGCGCTCTACGAGAAGATGGGGTTTACTGATACGTCCGCGTTTCTGGCGGCAACGTTGACGCTCTGACCGGGCTCACTTCGCCTTCGTGAAGCGCTCGGTGACCTTCGCCAGCCGTCCTTGCGACACCACAGCCGACTGGTTGGCATCGCGAATCTGTTCGTAGACCTCGCGTCGATGCACGCGCACGTCAGTCGGCGCGACGATGCCCAGTCGGACGCCGTCCTTGCCGACGCGCAGAACACGCACTTCCACGCCGTCACCAATCATGATGGCTTCGTGCCGCCGCCGTGTGAAGACCAGCATGGGTTACTCGGCGTCGACGAGGACGTGACGCAGTGGATAGAGACAGTTGTGCGGCAACACCTGCTGCCCCATCATCGTGCGCGGGTTGATCACAATGGGAGCACGCAGGTTGACGGTGAGCGCGCCGTTGTTTTCCATCATCACGAGCGCGAGCCACACGAGTGGCTCGTCGTCAGTCGCACCGAGCCGGCGACGGTCGGTCGCGCTGAGCTCGCAGCGATAGCTGTCGAGCACCATCCTGGGGTCGATAGCCAGGAAGGACGCATCGGGCCCATCGAGGGCGTGCAACCTGCGGAGTGGCGTCGCATCTTCGGCAGCCATGACGACCCACTGCCGGCACGATTCGAAGCCCGGGATGCCGTCGGGGAACGTCACCGCCTCCGACACGGTGATATCGGTCTCAGTCGCAGCTTGCGCGGGCGTCATCGCAGGTAATCCATCAGGGACATCCGGGTCACCGAGTTCACCGCGCCAAGCGCGGCACGATAGGCGGCATCGGCCTGGGCCATCCCGGTTATGGCTTCAGCCATGTTGGTATCTTCGAGGGACGACAGCCGCTTGACACTCGAGCGACGCAGCTCGCTCAGCCTCAGTTTCTGTTCATCGATCGTGCGGAGGTCCGCGCCCACGCGGCCCTGTGCCGTCGATACGCGTTCGAACATGCGCTGAAGCGCCTGCATCCCCGCGTCGATTCCGGCATTGTCGCCAGCGCGTACGGCAGCGATCAGGTCGTCGAACTCCGCGAAGATGTCCTGCGGCTCCGTACCCTGCGTCACGAGCTGACCGTTGAAGGCGATCTTCACGGCCCGCTGCTGGTCGATGTCGACCACCATCTCGGACGTCGAGCCGGCATAAGCCGAGATCGGACCACTGCCGACTCGGGTGTAAGGCGCGACCGTGCTGGCCGAACCCGAGAACACGAACGTGCCGTTGAACGATGTGTTGAGGTCCCCGAAGACGGTGTCTCGGATGCCCTCGAGATCCGTCGCGGCCGCGTCGCGCTGAATCTGCGTCTTCGAGCTGCCGCGCGCGCTCGCGGCCGACACCTGGGCACGCTCCATCTGCATGATGAGGTCGGAGAGCACCGTGTCGACGACAGACAGCCGCGAGGCGACCGAGTCGGTCGCACGGGCGTACTGATCGATGGCCGCCGTCTCGGCATGCTCGCCGATCGATCCGAGCGTCGCGGACGGATCGTCACTCGGCTTCTCGATGCGCTTGCCGGTCGAGACCTGACGTTGAAACTCGATCAGGCGGCTCGCGGAGTCCTCGAGGCCTGCCGTGCTGTTGCGGTTCTGCGCGTTGAAGGTGACTCGCATGGCTACCTCAGAATCCCGAGCAACGTGTCGAGCGTCGCGTCGATCGCGCGGAAGAAACGCGCGTTCGCTTCGTACGCCTTCTGATACTTGAGGAGGTTGACCGCCTCTTCATCGAGCGAAATGCCCGAGACCTGGTCGCGCAATGCGTCAACCTGGTTGACGATGTCCTCGCGACTCTGCTGCTCGTTCGACGCGCTCTGTGAATCGCGCCCCACCCGGTAGACGAGCTGACCCCAGCTGTCGTGGAACGTCGCGGATCCGCCCACCACCCGAGCGTGCCGGAGGGCCGCGATCTCCCGCGCCGTCGTGTTGTCACCAACCGGCGCACCCGCGCCCGCCGCAGCCACCATGTCAGCGTCGGCGGCCACGACCGGATCGACTGCAATTGCGCCAGCCGCGCCAGAGGGACCAACGATGGCTGGTGAGAAGGTGAAGAGGTTGCGGCCCGTCCCGCCGTTACCGCCGACACCAGCGGCATGCAGCGTATTCACATTGGTCGCAAACTCGTACGCCAGCGTATCGAGGCTGGCCTGATAGCCGGGCAGCAGCACGTCGCGCGCGTGAATGAGGCCGCCAATCTTACCGCCGTTGATTTCCGACGTGATGTCGACGCCCGCGGAAAAGACATGCGACACACCCGAGACGACCGATGTCTGGACTGCGTAGTCGTTTTCGCCAATCACCAGGGCCCGGCCGTTCCCGATTGTGATGTCCACGCCGCCGTCCGCGCGCTGCAGCACATCGACGTCGACGAGCTCGGACAGTTGCCTCACGAGCACCGACTGCTCGTCCTGCAGATGGAGAATTCCGCCGCTCGACTCGCCAGTGCGGGCGATCGTCTCGTTGATCTTCGCGATCTGCGCGGCCAGTCCGTTCACGTCCTGGGCCGCCGACGTCACCTGAATATCGGTATCGCGCTGGGCGATCGCAATTCGCTGGGCCATGTCGCGGAACGAATCGGCGAGCGATTCCGCCTGCAGCAGGACTTCCTGCCGTGCCACTGAGGACGAGGGACTCTGTGAGAGCGTCGCAAACGCATCGAAGAAGCGATCGAACGCTGCATCGATCGACTCGCCCGGCTTCCCGAGCGCGACTTCAACGACCGACAGGACGTCTGCGAGCGCGGCTTCGCGGCGCTCGGCGGGCAGTTCCTGCTGCAATCGACGCTCGATGAGAAGGTCGCGGGCCGACCGAACCGCAATGACATCGACGCCACGACCGGCGGTGCGGTTCGACTCCGGTGGCACGGCCGCCATATCGATGACGCGCCGTGTGTATCCGGGCGTATTGACGTTCGCGATGTTCTGCCCCGTCACGTCGAGCCCGAACCGCTGGGCATCGAGTGCGCGCGCGGCGGCGGTGAGACTGCTGAACAGGCTTGACATCTCTCGCTACACGCGTGCGTCGAGCGCCTGGCCGGCGTACGACGACGCGGTCCTTCGTGGCCCGTACTCGCCGCGACCCTGGGCCTCCAGGCTGATGCCAACGAAGTGATCGAGCGCGTGTCCGAGTCGTTGGCAGCGCACGAGCGCGCCGCGGGTCTTGTCGACTTCGACGCGAACCGCGTGCTGCTCTTCGGTCGACAACGAATCCATCACCGTCAGATCCGCAAGAGCGCCCTCGATCTCGGACTCTCCGGCCAGCAGCGTCTCGAGGTGCGGCCGCGCCATCGCAGCCGCCGTCTGCTCGAGCGCCGCGCGCAGACGCGTGACGGCAGCCACGGCACGTGTACCCTGCTCGCTCATCATTTCTTGTCGTCCATCATGTGATTGATCAGCGCATCGGCAAGCTGCCCGGCATCGGCGCCGAGGGTGCCGTTGGCCAACGCCTTCTTCGCCGCTTCGACCTTGTCTGACCGGATGGCGGGGACATCGTTGGCCGCCTGGACAGCTGAGTTGATCAACGTCGCGTCGGGCGACACTTCGACGCGGTCGGCCTTGGCCGCCTTCGCCTGGTTTTGTGCACGCTCGGTGCCCTTGGCGGATTCGGTCCGATCGACGTGCGTCGGAAGCGGGGTCCCCTGGTTGCCGTCAATTCGTGAAGTCATCTACGGGTCTCCTGCAGAACGGAGTTGGTTGCAGCTGTGAAATCGGCAACCAGCCCCTCGGCCTTTAATCCTGCAAAATGCTCGGGATTCAGCGGCTCTCCGTTCGCGTCGGTCACCTCGAAATGCAAGTGGGTGCCGGTTGCCCGACCACTGTGGCCCGCCCGGCCCACGACGTGCCCGTCCCGAACCTGGTCGCCGGGCGCCACCAGCGTTGTCGAAAGGTGAGCGTACCGCGTCCGCACCCCGCCAGCGTGTTCGACGACAACAGTCTGCCCGTAGCCGCCTTCAACGCCCGCCGAGACGACCGTGCCCGCTGCCGCCGACGGGACGTCCTGACCGTATGCCGCGCGGATGTCGATACCGCGATGAAATCGCGCCGCGCCGTGCAACGGATCGCTTCTCCAGCCAAATCCGCTCGTGACCTTGGCGCCGGGCCCGAAAGGCAGAACCCGGCCTACGTCAACAGATGAACCGCCGGACGGCGGGTCTTGCTCTGTAGACCCGCCAGAGTCGATCGACGGAACGCCGGGCCCAACGTTCGGGACCCGGCCTGCGTCGCCCTCCGGGTGCATCTTCTGCAGCGCATCGAGCAACTGTTTGCCGAGGCCCAGCCCCTGCGCCCGTGCCAAATGGCTGGCAAGTTCCACGTCGATCGTCTCGAGCATCGTGTCCGCGCCGAACCCGCCACTCTTGCTCTCTTCCTCGTCATCCCAGGATCCCGCCTTGCGCATCTCCTTCAGCATCTGGAGCAGGAGCATCGACTCGAATTCCTGCGCGACGCGCATGAGCCGATCGCGCTCCGAGCCGGGCTCGGCTTGCGCATTCGAGCCCGCTTCCGCGCGCGCACGGTGAACTACTCGGCAAACCCGCTTGTGTCGGTCATGCTGGGAACACTCATCCTTCGCGAGACCGGCCGTTTTGTCAGCCGGGTACTGGACGGAGTCCCCCAACACAAGCGGGCCGCGATGTAGATCTCCGATCGACTCTATGCTCACAGGATCACCACCTCGGCGCGCAGCGCGCCCGCGGCTTTGAGCGCCTGCATGATGGCGATGATGTCGCGTGGTGTCACGCCAAGCGTGTTCAGCGCGCGCACGACGTCTGACAACGTGGTGCCTTCCTCGAGCGCCACGAGCTGCCGGGTTTCCTGGTCGACGTTCACCTGCGTGTCCGGCGTCACCGTCGTCCGTCCATTCGAGAACGCTTCGGGTTGAGACACGTTGTACTGGGTGGAGATTCGCACGGACAGGTTGCCATGCGCGACGGCGGCCGGGCCGATCCGGACGTCGCCGCCGAGAACCACAGTTCCGGTCCGCTCGTTGATGACGACCCGCGCCATCGTGTCGATCGCGATCGGAAGCGGCTCGAGTCGCGCCACCAGATCAGGCACCGCCGCCCGGTATTGGGCCGGCACTCGAATGATCACCGTTCCGGCGTCGCTGACGTGCGCGCTGTCTGCCCCCAGTTCGATGTTGATGGCCCTGGCGATACGTCCTGCCGACACGAAGTCAGGATCGCGCAATGACAGCCGCAATTCCTCAGCCGGGGCCATCGTCGTCTGGCGCGCGACCTGCACCATGCCTCCGGCCGGCACGCGACCAACAGTCAGATGATTGACGGACACCGAATTGCCGGCGCCACCTGCGCTGAAGCCGCCGATCGACAGCGGTCCCTGAGCGATTGCCACGATCGACCCGTCGGGACCGCGAAGCGGCGTCGGCAGGAGCGTGCCACCCTGCAGGCTGCGTGCGTCGCCGATCGACGAAGCCGTCACATCGAGACGAGCGCCTGACTGCGCGTAAGGGCCGATCTCTGTCGTGACCATGACCGCCGCAACGTTCTCGATCTTGATTCCGCCCGGTCCGATCGCCACACCGAATCGCTCGAGCATGTTGGTGAGCGTCTGCGCCGAAAACACCGTCTGCCGGCGATCACCGGTCTTGTTCAGCCCGACGACCAGTCCGTACCCAATCAGCGGCAGCGAGGTCGGGCCTTGAAGCGAGGTCACATCCTTGAGTCGCGAGACGGCAATCGGCGCCGGCGTCTGCGCCGCGGAGGGTGAGCTGAGGGTCATCATTACCAGCGCCACGGCAACCAATGACTTCACATGTCCTTTCCGATCACGACACAGTGAGGCACCGAGGCACAGAGAAAAACCTTTAGGGTCTCTGTGTCTCAGTGGCTCGGTGTGTCGTAGACCAGTGAACGGTGCGCGTATCAGCACAACAGTCTCCAACTCAGAAGATCTTGTTCAGCACCCGTACGATCCAGCCAGGCTTGAGGTTGTCCTTCATCAGTCCGCGGCCGAAATAGCGAACCCGCATCTGGCCAATCGCGGTGGAAGGCACGACGTTTCCCGGTCCGATGTCTGCGGTTCGCACGACGCCCGTCAGCACCAGGATCTGAATGTCGCCGTTGATATCCACCTCGCGGACACCCTCGAGCGCGAGGTCGCCGTTGGGCAACACCTCGACCACTCGTGCGGACAGCGTGGCCGATAGCTCCCCCGACCTCGTCGTGCTGCCGCCGCCCTTGAAGCTCGTGTTCGAGTTGACGGCAGCAAGCGACGTCGGATCGAGCCATCCCGGATACTTCGATTCGAGGCCAAACAGATGCGTGAGTGATGCCGAACCGCTGCCGGTCTTGTCCAGATTGCTGTCCGCAGCTCCGATCGCCGAAATGCTCTCCACCACTCGCACGGTCACGAGATCGTTGACGCGTCGCGCCCGGAGGTCGGGCAGCAGCCCGGCCATCCAGGTCGTGTCAGGCGCCGTCGTCGTGACCGGCAGCGTACGTGCGGCGCTGAGATACCGTGCGTAAAGCTCGTCGTAGTTGTCGCTCGGCTTCGGTGGCGTTTCCTCCTGCTTCTGTGCCGCCATTGCGGGTGCGGCAGCAAGCAGCAGAACGAGCACGCAGATCTTTTTCATCGAACGATCTCCACGGACCCAGGTCCAGTAATGCGGGCCGTGAGGCCCCGCCGACTCGAGGGGAGGAGCACGCGAATCAGGTCGCCGACGTGACCGCTGCCCGACGCGCGCCCGACACCCGTGACCTGGATTGCACCAGTCGACACACTGACCCTGACTTCGTCGCCCGACTTGACGATGGGCGGCACGAGCACGACGCCCGTGGTCAGAATCTCTCCCGCTCGCAGGTCACGGCGAGCCTGTGCCCCCACGACTTCCTTCATCGTCGGCAAGCGGTCCAGCAACATGTCTCTGAGCTGCGTCTCGACCACTTCAATCGCATCGGCTTCGATGTGCTCGCCACGCGTAACGGCGCGATTCGATCGAACCGCCGATCCCGTGACGTCGAGCCTGGTGACCACCGAGCCCACTCGCGCTCCTCCGACAACGAGGATGAAGCGCATCGGGCGGCCGAGCCTGGATCCCGGCTCGGGGAAGGCCACCAGCGCGTCGCACTCTCCGACCGTTACACCACGGCACCGCTCGCCCGTGCGCGTCATCTCGATGATGGACACCCGCACATTGCCCATCCGCTCCTGAACGGAGCGTTCGATAGCGACCGGCACGGGGCCCGTCAGCGCGAGGCTGAGCGCGATCACATGGAACATCACGGTTACCGGGCCAGGTTGTTGATCTGTTGGAGCATCTCGTCAGCGGTGCGAATCACTTTCGAATTCGCCTCGTAGGCGCGCTGACCGAGAATCATGTTGACCATTTCCTCGACGACGCTGACGTTGGAGTCTTCGACAAACCCCTGCGCCAACGTGCCCAGGCCGTCGGTGCCGGGAACACCGGTGACCGCGTCGCCGGACGCGGTCGTCACCGCGAACAGATTGCCGCCCAACGCCATCAGCCCGGCCGGGTTTTGAAAGTTGGCCAGCTCGATGTTTCCCACCTGCTGCGTCGCGTCCTGGTCGGCCAGCTTCACTGAGACGATGCCGTCCTTGGAAATCATCACGGTCACGGCGTTCTGCGGGATCGTGATCTGCGGTT
>Ga0209382_10011950_pt1 | contig 10747 bp, 3 predicted proteins | sample SoiMetdeltSBSDD5_FD_187599 | JGI IMG/M metagenome (GOLD analysis project Ga0209382, IMG submission 187599) | Bulk soil microbial communities from a Populus tree surrounding site in Tennessee, USA - Soil MetaG P. deltoides SBSDD5 (SPAdes) (version 2) | ecosystem: Environmental > Terrestrial >...
GGTGTTGCCAAGGGCGTCTATCCCCTCACCATTTCCGCCAGCGCCGCCGCTTCAGCTAGCGCCAACGTGGACTTGGTTGCTGGCCAGCTTTGGACAGCCACCGCTCTTGCCAACGCCAATTGGTCCGTCGACACCAATTGGAGCACTGGCCTCGCCAGCGGCCCGGGCGACCACGTCAAGATCGAGGACGCCGGCGTCATCAGCAATATTGTCAGCGCCAGCACAACCATCGATTCACTCACCTATGCCCGCTTTCTCAACAACGCCACCAACAACACAGTCATTGGCCCCGGCGCAACCCTCTCTGTCCTCGGAGCCGGTGGTTTCTCCGCCAATGTCGAGTCCACCAACGGCAACAATAAGGTTACCACCATCAACATTTCTGGTGCTGGAAGCCTCGTAGTGAGCAATGACAGCGCAAATTTCGCAGTCAACGCTCTCAACGCGGGCAACGATGGCACCCGCTTCAACCTTCAGGCCCTCAATGATTTCATCGCCGTCGTCAATCGCTTCGCTTTAGGAGACGCCTCCTTTGCCCAGCAGGGTGCCTGGGGCCAGCAACTCATCCGGGTAACCCTCGCGCGCACCAACCGCATTCGTGCCGGATTTGTGGGCGATTATAATGCATTGGAGAACACCAACTCCATCACCTTCTTCAACAACACCGAGCGTTTCAATAATGGCTCGGCTAACAACATCGATCTCGGCATCGTCAACGTTTTTGAAGCCGACAGCCTGAACATCGCCAAGGTCGCGGCTGGCTCCGCCAATAACATCCTGCGCTTCAACTCGACCTTCCTCACGGGAACCCCGCGTCCCTCCGCCTCCTTCCGCGGCGTGGGAGGCGGGCGCATGAGCTTGTTCGCCGTTGGGCTTCCTTCAGGAACTCAAAACGTTGCCGCCAACTCGCAAGCTACTGCGGATTTTCGGGGCGGCACTTTGGACTTGCTGGTGGATACAATCGTGCTCGGAGCGAACCGTTCGCGTTACACCAACACCGCGGGGAATACCTTTGGTCGCGGCACCCTGGCGTTCAACGGCGGCACGGTCGATGTCAATGTGGCTCGCCTTGGCTTTCAGCGATACACCAATGACGCCTACGGTCGCGGGACCATCATCGTCGGTGGCACTGGCGTGCTCTCAGTGAACGATTATGCCGAGTTGGGTTACACCACCGCCGGCGACCCGGTGTCGGGCGATGTCTTCATCGCGCAAACCTTCGGGCAACTCGTTGCTACCAATGGCGGCACCATCCGCGTCAACCATATCGCCGTCGGCGCGGCCAGCACCAACAACAGCATCACCATGTCTGCCGGTGGCAATCTCGTTCTCTCAAACACAATCGCCTCCGCCGAGCGTCCGCTCAGTGCGCTGGACATGGCCAACTCAGCCCTCACGCTCCACATCGATGGTATGAACACGAACGTTCACGTCGCCAGCCTGGTCTCCGGCGGCCTTCAGAACCTGATCAATATCGCGGCCGTAGCCAACGTGGGATCATATCCTGCGCAGGTTTCCCTCATCGCTTACCAATCCACGCCCTCCGCGCCCAACTTCAGCATGGGAACTCTTCCCGCCGGCCTGTATGGCGCGCTCATCAATAACTCCGCCACCAAAACCATCGATGCCATCATCTCCACCAACCCGCCCAAATCTTTGGTGTGGCGCGGCGACAAGAGCGACAACTGGGACCACTCCACCCTCAATTGGGTGCTCGCCGGAACCTCCATCGAAACCAATTTCGCCGACGGCGATTTCGTTATATTCGATGACACCTCGACCGGTTCGGGCACCGTTAACCTGGCGGAGACCATTGTTCCCGGTCAATCCCCCACCATTCCCGGAATCACCGTCAGCAACGCCAACTACACCTTTGCCGGCTCCGGTGCGATTCTCGGAACTGCTCGGACCTTCAAAGCGGGCACCGGCACCTTGACCTTCAATGGCTCAACCGAAACTTCCATGCAGGTCAGTCAAGGCGTGCTCACTGGCAGCGGCACTATCGGCGCGGTGTCCGTCTCTTCCGGTGCAGCATTGTCCTTCACCGGAACCATCAATGGCGGGCTCACTTGCGCCGGATTTGCGACCAACGGAGGAAGCATCGCTGGCCCGCTCACCCTGCAGGCTGGGGGCGTGTTCGAAAACAACGGCAACACCCTCGGCACACTCACGTTGCAGCCGGGCACGTTGCTGACCAACTCCGCAAACATGAACGGAGTCGGTTCGCCGGGCATACCCACCAACTGCATCGTGATAAACGCGGGAACCATCGAGGGCGTCCGGATCGATATCAATGCCGGCGGCACGTTGAAGGGCACAGGCATTTTCGAAATGAGCAATCGCGTCCAAGCCAACGCCGGCGGAACCCTTATTCCCGGCAGTTCCATCGGCATCATGACCGTGGCGGGTACGATCGGTCGTCTCGATCTTTTTCCGGGCTCCACCACCATCATCGAGGTCGATCTTGCCCACCCGGATGTTAACGATGTCATCTTTAACACCAGCCTGAACTTCGGCGGCAACAACGCGTTTGCCGGCGGCACGCTTCTCATTACCAACGTCGGCGCCACCCCCTTTACCGGGTCCGAGACGTTCACGATCTTCAAACCCAATTTTCCTGGTGACGTGCTGCACAACAATTTCAGTCTGCCGGTTGTTGTGCCGCCTCCGGGGTCGGGGCTCACCTGGGATGTGAGTCGCGTCCGGACAAACGGTATGTTGAGTATGGTGGGCCCGCCCACAAACAGCCTCTTGGCTACCTCCACCAACCTCACGTTTTCCTGGCCGTCCACCTTCCTGGGCTGGCGACTCGAAGTGCAGACCAACGCTCTTGGAATTGGCATCAGCACACAATGGTTCACCGTGGCCGGTTCGGTTTCCACCAACCTCATACGCCAACCCATCAACAAGACCAATCCGCCTACATTCTATCGCCTCGCTTATCCGTAAATGCGTCAACCCACACGCGCAAGACAGATCGGCCTTTGGGACTCGGTACTCCTCTGGGCATCGGGCATTGGCGCCTGGGCGGTCATTCCCTTGCCGTCAGCCGCCGAATTGAAAGTAGACCTCGGTCCGCTTGGACGGCCAGATATTGCCGCACCCCACTTTGTCGAATGGAAATTCGACCCTGCAAGCCCGTCCATGAACTTTGGCGGCATCAAAATTATCCTCAGCAGCGGGCATGCACTCGAAGCGGGCATCTACAAATTCGGCATTGATTATGGCGCGCGCGTTGCCTGCGACGGCATTTTCGTCAAAGAGGGTTCCATGGAAATGGTTGTTTCCGGTCTTGCACCCGGCCCCCATACCATTGCCACCTTTCACAACTCCATTTGGCCGCCCGACCGGCCGGTCGCTAAATTCAAGGTGTTCCTCGACGGCTCTCTTACCCTTACCAACTTTCAGCCCACCACTCAGGTTACGAACGATTACGATCTAGCCAGTGCGTACGTGCGATTCAATTCGTCTGCCGGCCAGGACGTGGTTTTGAGGTTTGTGCCGGATGCATCGGGTCCCATTGTTCTCAATGGTTTTGAAATTGATTGCAGCGATCCATCGGCGCGGGCCATCAAACCATCGCCAGCCAACGATGATGAGCATGTGGACGCCCCCGTCGGTTCGGTGAAACTCAGTTGGGTCGCGCGACCTTCGGCCGTCTCGCATCACATCTACTTTGGCCTCGACGCCGCCGCGATCGCCACGACTGACCGCCGTTCGCCGTTCTTCAAGGGCACCCAGCATGGGGCCGAGTGGCTGGCCAGCAACCTCAATCATCGGATCACTTACGCCTGGCGCGTCGATGAAGTGGATGCTGCAGGCAACGTGGCCAAAGGCGAAACATGGCGTTTCGGCACCCGCTTTCCGGCGTTCCCGACCGCGGAAGGTTATGGACGATTCGCGCGCGGCGGCCGCGGCGGCCGGGTGATCGCGGTGACAAACCTCAAGGACAGCGGTGCGGGCAGCTTGCGGGCGGCGGTCGAAGCAGAGGGTCCACGCACGGTTATTTTCAATGTGTCAGGCCTGATTACCCTTGAATCCAGGCTGGTGATCAAAAACCCTTACCTCACCATCGCGGGCCAGACCGCACCGGCGAAAGGCATCTGTATCCGAAAATACAACCTCGGCATGAGCGGGACTAAAGATGTGATTGTGCGCCACCTTCGTGTGCGGCCAGGCAATCTGGCGAGCGTGACGCTCGACGGAATGGGCATGCAAGGCAGCGATCATTGCATCATCGACCATTGTTCGGTGAGTTGGTCGATCGACGAAGCGTTCAGTTCGCGCTCCGCCAGGAACATAACCTTGCAGCGCTCCCTGATCTCCGAAGCACTCAACGATGCCGGCCACAAGAAGTATCCCCCTGGCACGCAACACGGTTACGCGGCCAGCATCAGTGGCTTGATCGGAAGCTTTCACCACAACCTGCTGGCTCATTGCGCGGGGCGCAACTGGAGTCTTGCCGGCGGTCTGAACCAGGGCGCGCGTCACACGGGCTGGCTCGATATCCGCAATAACGCGGTCTATAACTGGAAACACCGCACCACCGATGGCGGCGCCGCCAAAGTCAATTTTGTCAACAATTACTATAAGCCCGGCCCCGCTTCCCGATATTTCAACGTGCTCAATCCGGAACGAAACAACATCAAGGGATTTGGCGCGCAGGATTATTATATCGCAGGGAACGTGATGGAAAATCGCTTTGGCGCTGACAAACCGCTGGCCGGTGTCACCCAGCCGGAACCTTACGAGAATTTCGTCGTGGATGCGCCCTTCTTCGACCCTCAGGTCTCCACGCAATCGGCTGAAGATGCTTATCAAAGCGTGCTCTCCGACGTGGGGTGCAATCGTCCTATGCTGGACGATCACGACAAGCGGGTCATCCAGGAAGTGCGCGATGGCACGACCCGTTATCGCGGCAGCAAAACGGGCTTGCCCGGTCTTCCTGATTCGCAGGACGACGTCGGTGGTTGGGAGGAATACCCGGAAGTGCATCGTCCCGCGAATTGGGATACCGATCACGATGGTATTCCAAATCAGTGGGAAAAACGCGCGGGCTTGAACCCGAACGATCCCGCTGATGGTAACGGAGATCGCAACACGGATGGCTACACGAACCTCGAGGAATACCTTGGCTGGCTTGTGGGCGAATTTCCCGATCCTAAAAATCTATGAAACGCACTCGCAAACTGCTCGGGGCCTTCCTTTTCGCCTTCAGCGTCTCAGGTATGGCCGCTCCCGTCCCTGCATTTCCCGGGGCCGAAGGCGGGGGCGCGATCACGCCGGGTGGCCGTGGCGGGCAGGTCATCCAGGTGACCAGTCTTGATGACAGCGGTCCCGGCAGCTTTCGCGCAGCCCTCGAAGCCAGCGGCCGGCGCATCGTAGTCTTTCGCGTTGGTGGTCTGATCACGCTTACCAACCGGCTCCGCATCACTGAGCCGTTCATCACCATCGCGGGCCAAACAGCTCCGGGCGACGGCATTTGTGTGCGCGGCGAAACCACCGAGATCAACACCCACGACGTTATCATTCGTTATCTCCGTTTTCGGCGCGGCGAACTCAAGCGGCGCGACGATGGCCTGGGAGGTTATCCGGTTCGCAACATCATTCTGGATCATTGCTCGTTCAGTTGGGGCCTCGACGAAAATATTTCGCTCTATCGTTGGATGGAGAAGATGCCTCAGGGGCCGGACAAGAAGAGGCCCACCGAAAACGTGACGATCCAATGGTGCATTTCCAGCGAAGCGCTGGACCTGAACAATCACGCTTTTGGCGGCACGTGGGGTGGACGGAATGGCTCCTTTCACCACAATCTTTTTGCCTGCAACACCGGCAGGAACCCGAGCATCGGGTACGGCGACCATTTCGATTTCCGGAATAACGTCCTTTTCAATTGGCGGCATCGCACCATCGATGGTGGCGACGCCAGTTCGTGGGTCAATGTCGTTGCCAATTACTTGAAACCCGGTCCCGCGACTCAAGAGGATGTGCGCTTCCGCATTTGCCGCCCGCAGCACCTGAACATGTTCAGCGAAGCCCCGACCCCAGGCAAATGGCACGTGGCAGATAATCACGTCGTAGGCAATGACAGGATTACCGCCAACAACTGGGACGGCGGGGTCGATTTCGACGCTCCCGACGCGAAAGTTGCCGGTGGCCTGCACGCCGTCATCGAACGAGTGCGCGGGCCGGCTCCATTCGCAGCCACCCCCGTCCAACAGCAAACCGCCCAGCAGGCCTACGAGCTGGTCTTGGCTAATGCTGGCGCCACTCTTCCCAAACGCGATCCGGTCGACACCCGCGTCATCGAATCCGTCCGTACTGGCAAACCCAAAGTCGGCAATGGAATTATCACCACCCCTGCCGACGTCGGCGGCTGGCCAGAATACAAGTCCGCCCGTCCCGCGGCCGACAAAGACAAAGACGGCATGCCGGACACTTGGGAAAACAAACACAGCCTCAACCCCGGTGACGCTACCGACAGCGCGCAAGACAAAGACCAGGACGGTTACACCAACCTCGAAGAATACCTCAACGGCACTCACCCGGCCACCTTCATCGACTATACCAAGCCGGAAAACAACGTGAACACCTTAAAGTGAGGCGACTCTCTGGCAACATGCGGAGCCCCGGCTTCTTCCTCGTTTGCTATCTCTTCTCAACCTCTGTCATTGCAAAAGACTTCCATCTGTTGAAGCCCGAGGCCTTCGGTCACCACATCGAACGTTTCAACACCATGGAAAACGAAAACGTCACCAACTTCGTTTCCAATGCCAAATCCTGGGAATGGTTGCGCGAGAACATCCCTTTCTTCGAATGTCCCGATCGCGAGATCGAAGAGATTTACTATTTCCGTTGGTGGTCCTTTCGAAAGCATCTCAAGCACACCACCAACGGTTTTGTCCTTACAGAATTTCTCACGCCCGCCCGTCATGCGGGGCCCCACAACACCATCAGTTGCGCTGTTGGACATCAGCTCGCCGAGGGTCGCTGGCTTCGCAATCATCGCTACCTCGACGACTACACCCGGTTCTGGCTCCGCGGCAACGCTGGCCAGCCCGTCAAACACTTCCATAACTTCAGCACGTGGTTCCCTGCAGCCGTTTACGATCGCTACCTTGTCAATCACGACCAAAACTTCCTCATCACCCTCCTGGACGATCTGGCAGCCGATTACCGGGTTTGGGAACAGGAACGCAAGCTTCCAAACGGCCTCTTCTGGCAGCACGACGTCAAGGACGGCATGGAGGAATCCATCAGCGGCTCACGCACTGCGAAAAATATGCGGCCCACCATCAACAGCTACATGTTCGCCAATGCTCGCGCCATTGCCGCCACCGCCCGTTTGGCCGGACGAACCAAACTCGCCGCAGAATTCGAGGAAAAGGCCGCCGAACTCAAACGCGTTATCCATGAAAATCTTTGGGACCCTAATGCAAAGTTCTTCAAAGTGCGCCAGGCAGACGGCCAGTTGTCCGATGCGCGCGAGCAGATTGGCTTCATTCCGTGGTGCTTCAGTCTTCCTGACCGTGGGTACGAAGGCGCCTGGGCGCAGCTAATGGACCTGGAAGGCTTCCGGGCGCCTTACGGCATCACCACCGCCGAACGCCGTCATCCCGATTTCCGTTCGCACGGCTGCTGTCGCTGCGAATGGGACGGCGCCGTTTGGCCCTTCGCCACGTCGCAAACTCTGGTCGCACTCGGGAATGTACTGCGCGACTACCCGCAGTCCATCGTCACCTCAGATAACTACTTCGACGCCTTCCTCACCTACGTCCGCACCCACCGCTTCGACGGCAGGCCCTACATCGGCGAATACCTTGACGAGACCACCGGCCAATGGCTCAAAGGCCGCCAGGAACGCAGTCGGTACTACAATCACTCCACTTTTGCTGACTTGCTGATAGCCGGTGTGATCGGGTTGCGTCCTCGGCCGGACGATGTCGTGGAAATTCATCCTCTCTTCCCTCACAGCACGTGGAACTGGTTTTGCCTCGACGGGGTGAAGTATCATGGCCGCACCCTGACAATTCTCTGGGATGCAGACGGAAAGCGTTACGGACTCAGCGCGGGATTGATCGTCCTTGGCGACGGAAGAAGAATCGCACAATCGGACCGACTGGGACCGGTAACCGGGAAGCTGCCATGATATGGTTCAGAGGCCTAACTGCTGTGGTCGCTTGCGTCGCGACTGCGCTGAGTCTCCAGGCGGCAGAGATTTCTCCCATCGTCTCTACAAGCTCCGATGGCAAACTCGCGTACCACGGAGATGAGCATGGGAATCGAGTACCTGACTTTTCGCACTGCGGTTATGCTGGCGGTGATCAACCCATCCCGGACGTGCCGATCCGCGTCGTGGTTTCTCCAGGAAAGGGCGATAGCACCATGCGAATTCAACGGGCGATCGATTATGTGGCAGCACTCCCGGCTGACACAAATGGTCTGCGCGGCGCAGTCCTGTTGTTGAAGGGAAGACACGAAGTCTTTGGCGGTTTGTTGTTCCGTGGTTCTGGCGTGGTGTTGCGCGGGCAAGGGATGAGGGATGACGGCGCGGTGCTCGTTGCCGCGGGAGAGGACCGCCGCGCGCTCATCCGCATTGTCGGGCAGAAGGACCTTACGATTCGAACGAATTCCGGATGGGAGATCGCAGACGATTACGTTCCTGTTGGCGCGACCAGTTTCCGGCTCAAGAAAGCCGCCGGCCTGAAGACTGACGACACTATACATGTCATCCGTCCCAGCACACAAAAGTGGATCGAGAAGCTCGGGATGGTCGAATTCGGCGGGGGCGAAGGTAATTTTCGATGGAAACCCGGCAGCCGTGACCTCGTCTGGGACCGCGTGGTAACGTCCATTGAAAACGATCACGTCACCATTGATGCTCCCATTACGACGGCCATCGAAAACGAATTTGGCGGTGGACACGTGGAAATTTGCTTGTGGCCCGGTCGGCTAAGCAACGTGGGCATCGAGAACCTGCGTCTTGAATCCACCTTTCGTGCAAGCAACCCCAAAGACGAAGACCACGCCTGGATGGGCATTACGATGGAGAACGTGCAAAACGCCTGGGTACGCCAGGTGGCCGGGAAGCACTTCGCCGGCTCGCTGGTCGCCATTTATGAAACCTGCAAATGGGTCACGGTGCAGGATTGTGTTTCTTTCGCGCCCGTGTCTGAAGACGGCGGATACCGACGGAATACATTTTTCACAATGGGGCAAATGACACTGTTCATCCGCTGTCATGCTGAGGAGGGGCGGCATGATTTCTCCGTCGGCCACTGTGCAGCCGGTCCCAACGCCTTCGTGCAATGCGAGGCCACACGGCCGTCGAGTGACAGCGGGACCATCGAAAGCTGGGCCTCCGGCGTCCTCTACGACAACGTGGTCGTGGATGGCAATGCCTTGAGTCTGTGCAATCGCGGCAGCAGCGCTCAGGGGGCAGGCTGGGCCGGCGCCAACTCCGTGTTCTGGCAATGCCAGGCGTCGGTGGTGCGCTGCGCGAATCCCCCCACCGCGCGGAACTGGGCCTTTGGTTGTTGGGGCGAATTCGAAGGCAACGGTATTTGGCGCGAATCGAACTCATTCATTAAACCCGAAAGCCTGTACGCCGCGCAACTGGCGGAGCGGGTGGCGCGCGAGACGCAACTGATGCCGCGCTCAAGGGGAGAAGCAACCAATCCAACCCTCGAGCAAGCCGCGCAACTTGCCGCCGCAGCGCGTGAACCACCAATGCAACTCCGGGACTACATCGCCGCCGCTTCGACTCGCGATCCGATCCCAAGTGAACCCGGCAACGCCAAGCGTATCGAAACCGTAGCGGCGGCTGAAATACAATATTCGCCTCCCACAAATAACTTATTAATTACTAATGGCTGGCTCACCTGCAACGGCCGACTGCTGATCGGAGGCCGGACCGGCGTTGCATGGTGGCGCGGCAACGTTCGTCCGAGCGAAGCGCCCGCATTTGGCCCCGCCTTGACCCGCTTCGTCCCGGGCCGGATCGGGCCTGGCTTCACAGATGATCTGGAGGAGTTGGCCGGTTCGCTGCAGGCCAGCGGACACGCCGCCCTGGATCACAACCACGGCCTTTGGTATGACCGGCGTCGCGACGACCATGAGCGCGTGCGCCGGATGAATACAGACACGTGGCCGCCATTTTACGAACAGCCCTTTGCGCGCAGCGGCCAGGGCACGGCGTGGGATGGGCCGAGTCGCTACGACCTGACCAGATTCAATCCTTGGTATTGGAGGCGCTTGAAGGATTTTGCGGGCGTGTGCGATCGGCGAGGGCTGGTCCTGTTCCATCAGAATTATTTTCAACATAATCTCTTGGAAGCAGGCGCGCACTGGGCGGATTTTCCCTGGCGTTCGGCGAACAACATCAACGACGCCGGTTTCCCGGAGCCGCCGCCATACGCAGGCGACAAGCGCATTTTCATGACGTACCAGTTTTACGACGTCACACATCCAACTCGCCGGGAACTGCACCGCGCTTACATCCGGAAATGCCTTGAGAACTTCGCGGGCCACGCCAACGTCATCCAGTTCACCAGTGCGGAATACACCGGGCCGCTCAGCTTCGTCGAGTTCTGGCTGGACACCATCGCCGAGTGGTCGCGCGAGACCGGCCACCGGCCAGTGATCGCCCTGAGCTGCACCAAAGACGTGCAGGACGCTATCCTCGCCGACCAAAAACGCGGCGGGCTGGTGGACGTGATTGACTTTCGGTATTGGTGGGCGACGGATC
>Ga0209382_10011952_pt1 | contig 10745 bp, 8 predicted proteins | sample SoiMetdeltSBSDD5_FD_187599 | JGI IMG/M metagenome (GOLD analysis project Ga0209382, IMG submission 187599) | Bulk soil microbial communities from a Populus tree surrounding site in Tennessee, USA - Soil MetaG P. deltoides SBSDD5 (SPAdes) (version 2) | ecosystem: Environmental > Terrestrial >...
AATGGCCGACTCCTCGCATACCCGTAGGTCATTCCCCAGGCCGAAGTGGGCGCGGCTGGGATCGAACCAGCGACCTCTCGCGTGTGAAGCGAGCGCTCTCCCGCTGAGCTACGCGCCCTGGAGCGGCGATTGTAGAGCCGGGTCCGGGGCGGGGTGGCCGGCCTTGACCGCGAGGATCCCGTCCTGCATGCCCATCCCGGGGTGCTCCTTCGTGGCCCAGGTGCCCCTCGTGATCTCCACCAGCTCGAACCCGAGCCGTTCGAAGACCCCGCGCACGTAGTCCTCGCGAAACGCGACCGTGTCCTCCGGATAGTCGGGCGTCGACACGCGGTAGCTGCCGAAGTCGTGCACCGGCTGGCGCTCACCGCGCTCCGTCTCGATCTGCGCGAGCGTCGTGTCGTTCAGGAGCAGGAAGGTGGCCCAGAGCCGGCCACCCTGCTTCATGACCCGCGCGATCTCCGACATGTACTGCTCGAACCCGTCCGCGAGCATGTGCGTGAAGACGGAGATCAGGAACACGAAGTCGAACTCCGCGTCGCCGTAGGGGAAAGTGAAGTCCGCGGCGGCGATCTGCCCGCCCGGGTTGTCGAACCTGGTGGCGATGTCCGCGTGCGTGAAGCCGAAGTTCGGATAGCGCGGTGTGACGTTCGCCGCGCACCAGTCGATGCAGTCCCGGAACAGGTCGAAGCCCTCGTATCGCCCTTCGGAGGTCAGGTATTGCGTCAGCGCGATGGCCACCCGCCCGGCTCCGCAGCCAGGGTCCAGCACGGCGTGGTGGGGCTCGAGGCCGAAGTGCCGCAACGCCGCCACTCCCGCCTGCGCGGTCTCGAAGAACTCCTCGGCGGAGGTGTTGTAGCGGAGGATCAGCTCGTCGGGCGGCCGCAGCTCGGCAATCTCCGCCGTCATCGCTTCAGCCGCAGCCCCCGCCGCGTGGAGGCCGCATTGCCGGCCGAGTCCTTCGCCGTCACGAACACCGTCGCCTTCACACGCCGGTTCCTGCGCCATGCACGCCGCACGATGCGCACGGCCCCCCGCGAGTACCGCAGCCGGAACGTGGTGGTGGTGCCCTGTGCGATGTGGGCCGACACGGTGCGCAGTTTGAACGCTCTCGCCGCGCCGGGCGCGCGCAGGCTTCCGCCGGCTGTCGCAGTGCACGCCTCGTTGCGGCACGTCGCCTCCACCACGATCCGCCCCTGCTTCCGCCTGATCCGCGTGCGCAGGCGCGGCGGCGTGGAGTCCACCAGGCCCGTCGCGCCGGGCGCGACCGTCAGGTCGCCGGTTGCGGACGGCGGGTCGAGGACGGTCCAGCTCCACGCCGCCGGGCTCACGTCGACGTTCCCGGCAGCGTCCGCGGCGCGCACCGAGAATGCGTGCGGGCCGACGGACAGCGCCGCGTAGTCCTGGGGGGACGAGCAGGCCGACCAGGCGCCTGCGTCGAGCTTGCACGTGAAGCTCCCGCCCGATTCGTCGGATGCAAACTCCAGCCGCGCGGTGGTCGCATATGTCGACACGGGGCCGTAGGTGACGGTGGTCTCGGGGGCGCGCGTGTCCGGCAACGCCGGATTGACCGTCCACGACCACGTTGCAGGCGTCGAGTCCGCGGTGCCCGCGGCGTCCACCGCGGCCGCCTGGAAGGAGTGCGCGCCCGCGGACAGGCCGGCGTAGTCCCACGGCGACGAACACGGGGTGGGCGTTCCGCCGTCCAGCCGGCAGCGGAAGGTCGTGCCCTGCTCGTTCGAGCGGAACTCGAACCGGGCGGCGGTCGACTGCGTCTCCGCGGGCGGGCCCGAAGTGAGCTCCGTGTCGGGCGGGCCGGGCGGGGAGCCGAACTTCAAGCGCACGAATTTTGCGACCGACGGCACGCCGTCGGTATTCAGCACGAACAGCATGTAGTAGCTCGGCGGCGCGAGCGTCGATGCGGCGGGTGCCGTGAAGGTCAGCTTGCCCGCCGGGCCGGCGGTCGCGGTCAGCGGCACGACGCGCTGGCTCATGTCGTTCGCATGCGTCACGGCCGCGGGCGCGACGAGCACCGCCTTGGCGGCGTCGGCCGAGGTGTCCACCGTGACCGTCTGGCCGTAGGTGATCTCCGCAGGCGCGGACAGGATCTGCGGGCGCGGCCCGCGGAAGAGGTACGGCGGCTCGTAGATCTCGGCCGTGTCGTTGGTGCTGCCGCCGTAGCCGTCGTCTCCCGCCGACATCACGCGTGCGTCGGGCAGCAGCAGCGCGACGGAGTGATACGTGCGCAGCTCGTCCTGCGCGGGGCCGAGACGCCACTGGCCGGTGACCGGGTCGTACAGCTCGATGTTCCGGTGCACTGCCGGGTCGCCCGACCGCCGGTTGCCGTTGAGGATGCCGTAGCCGCCGCCGACCGTCACCATCGAGCCGTCCGGCAGCTGCACGGTGTTGTGATGCGCGCGGCCGTGGTTGAGGGAGGGAGCCGCCGTCCAGCCGGCTGCCGGGTTGGTCTCGTCGAACACTTCGACCAGCGGGAGCGGGGTGGACGTGCCGGTGTCGGGGAGGGCGCCGCGGTTCACTCCTCCGATCAATGCCACGCGCGTCGAGCCCTGTGGCGTGCCGGGCAGCAGGACGCCGCTGCCGAACGTGTGCCGGGCCGGGTTGGCCGCGTCCTCCCACGAGAGCGCCCCGACCTTGCTCAACCGGAAGAACCAGCTATCGGTCGGCTCGGGCCCCGCGACCAGCACGCGGCCGCTCGGCATCTGGAAGGTGTGGGGGTAGAGGCCGCCGGCCGGCGGATGGTCGGCCTCTCCCCTGACGCTCAGCAGGGTGACGAAGTCGATGTTCGTCGTGTAGCTCTCGATCTGGTTGTTGACGTGCGGCTCGCCGCGCTCGTCGAGGCCGTCGAGGACCACGGTGCGGCCGTCCGCGAGCAGGACCTGCGTCGGGTACCAGCGGCCGTGGCGCATGTCCGCCTGCTGGCGCCATGTCTCGGCGATGGGGTCGAAGGTGAAGATGGTCTTCAGGCCTTCCCGGCGGCCGACCGTGCCGCCCATCACTAGCACGGTGCCGTCGTCGAGGATCGACTGGCCCGCGCAGAAGATGTTGGCCGGCTCGTCCTCGCCGCCCGGGATCTTGGGTGGATAGACGGCCTTGGTCGTGCGCGTCACTGGATCGAGCAGGAACGCGCGGCCTTGGGTCGTGCCGGTGAAGTAGAGGATCTTCCCGGTGCGCAGCAGGACGGCGTGAACGGCGACTCCTGGGATCGAGAACTTGGGCGTCCACTGCCCGGCCTCGGCCGGCGTCGCGGTCGCGGCGAGGCTCGGTGCTGCGGCCGCGGCCGCGTCGGCCGTCGCCGTGTCAGCTGCACGGGCCCGGAGCTGTGCGTGCTCGGCAGCGTGGACGGGGCCGAGCGTGCGCTCCTCCTGCGCGCGCAGCGCGCGCTCTGCCGCGGGCGTGTCCGCCACGCCGCCGTGTGACGCGCTCGCGGGCGCGCGGCTGCTGCCCGCCAGTGACGGCGCAAGGGCCAGCACCGCAGCGCACCCCAGCGCCGCCGGCCAAGCTCGCCGTAGAAGTCGTGTCACGACAGTCTCCCTGAGGTGACACTAACCGTGCGCTTGGACGCAGGCAACCAAACGGGGCGGTTGCCGCCCGGCCCACCGGCTAGGGTGCCGCCCCGCATGTCGCCGATCCGCCCAGCCGACCCTGACGCCCGCCCGGTCGTGGAGCAATCCGCCGGCCCGGCGGCCGTAACGGGTTGGCGGCGCGCGGCCGAGATCTCCTACGTGATCGTCGCCGCCCTCTTCATCGTGTCGGTGTTCGTGCAGTTCTTCCTCGCCGGCCTCGGCGCGTTCGGCGCCGAGAGCTTCGAGGCACACAAGGACTTTGCGGGTGTCTTCCACCTGTTCGCGCTGCTGCTCGTGGTCCTCGCGCTGCTCGTGCGCCGCAATCGCGTCGACCTGATCCTCGTGATCACGTTGTTCGTGCTGACGACGATCCAGTTCAGCCTTCCCGAGGCGAACGACGGCTACGTCCAGGCGCTGCACGTGCTGAACGCCCTGGTGATCTACACCGCCGCGTACCACGTGCTGCAACGCAGCATGAAGAGCGTGCGGCGCGCGGCCTTCTAGGACCAGGGTCAAAAACCAGGTGGGTACGGCGCGCGCGAGGCCGCCGTCCGGGGGTGCGCGGCCGGAGACTAAGAACGGTTTTAGCATCTCCGGACGCGCACCCCCGGACGGCGGCACCACGGCCGCGCTAAAGTGACCACCGGACCGTGCTAGGCGGGGCGCTAGCGGTGCCCTGGTACCCGCAATCCGCTCTAGCGGGGCTGAATTCCCGTCCAAGGGTTCGGCTTTCAGGGCCAGTACGCCGCGCAAAGCGTTGATGGTCAGGTCCCGCGCGATGGGGTCCCGTGAACCAGGTCAGATCCGGAAGGAAGCAGCCTTAAGCGGTCTTCTCTATGCGCCGCGGAACAGCCTGGCTGGAGCTGCAACGCGGCTGACACGCCTGGGGGCCCGTTCTCGACGACGGGTGCACGGTCCTTATCCACAGCCCCGCTGGTAGAGCACCCACGACTCGTTCCCGGCCACGGGTACGAAGCCGGCCGGGACCTGCGCCTCGACGCGCTTCGGGTCGCGCGGGTCGAGCACGAACTTCTCCTCCACCTCGCGGTTCGCCGGCGCCACGTAGAGGCCGCGCACCGGTCGCTCGAGCTGCGCCGACACGAAGTCTTCCGAGTCGCGGTCGAGATACCAGGCCAGGATCGGGACCGGCCGGTGGTTGGGGACATAGACCGGGCTGCAGCGCTCGAGCAGCGGCTCGCCCGTGTCGCTGCGCGTGAGGTCGCGCAGGTCGTCCTGGATCGCCCCGCGCAGCTGCACGCCGTCGCGCAGCCGGTCGAGCCGGTCGGTCTGGTGGGAGATCGTCGAGCCCACGAACGCGATCAGGAGCACGGCGGCACCTCCGATCCACAGGCTGCGGGTGCCGCCCTGCGGCCGCTCGCGCCAGCCGAACGCCGCGTAGCCGAAGAACACCGCCAGCATCGCGGCGGGCAGGAACAGGTAACGCCCGAGCAGCGACAGTCCCGCAATCCCGATCACGACGAAGGCGAGGCCGCCAAGGAGGGCCAGCACCGCGGGGACGCGCGCGCGATCGCGGGCATACCGCAGCGCAAGGAAGAATCCGGCCGTGCCGCCCAGGAGCGGCACCCAGCGCAGGATCTCCCCCAGCCGGCGGGGCATGATCTCGGGCACGTTCTCGATCCCCTGCGGGCGGCCGAGGGTGTCCGCCGTGTCTCGCGTGAAGGTGAGGGAGTGGAGGGGGTCGCCGGTCACGACCAGATCGCTCAGCGCCCACAGCAGAGGCGGCGCGGCTGCCGCCAGCACGTACTTGACGTCCCGCGCGCGCGGGAGGCCGTCCGCCATGTACAGCAGGTAGGCGGCACTCACGAGCCAGGCCTCCGGCCGCAGCAGCCCCGCGAGGCCGAGCAGCACGAACACCGGCATTCCCCGCCGCGGCCGCCGCACCTCGAGCACGGCGGCGGCGATCAGCAGCGCCAGGAACGGGATGTCGACGTAGGCGCGCACCGCCTGCGACACGAAGGGGTCCCGCGTCGCGACCACTACCGCGGCCAGGATTCCCGCCCACAGCCCGAAGCACTCCTTCCCGAGCAGGAACACTCCCCACACGAGGGCCCCGAACGCCAGCATCGCGATGGCCAGCATCGCCGTGTAGCCGCCGTCCTCGCCGAGCAGCGACAGCGGAATGCCCACCGCCTCGCTCAGCGGATGCGGCGTGGGCGCCAGCGTGGTCTCGTAGTCCGGAGTCCTCCCGTGGGCGATGTCGCGGGCCCAGATCAGCGAATAGAGCGTGTCGTAGTTGAGGAACGCGCGGCTGAAGGCCAGCCACGTGGCGCCGCCGATCGCCGCCGCGGCGGCCGCGTTGAGCAGCCAGGGGGGGAGGCGTGAAAGGGCGCGCACGGAGCGCGGACGATATCTCCGCAGCCCCCGGAGGCCCTCGACCCGGCAGCTAGGATGAAGTCGCCGCCCATGACCAGCCTCTATCGCCGCCATCGCCCGCAGACCTTTGCCGACGTCGTCGGCCAGCCCGCGATCGTGCGGACCATGAGCAATGCCGTCGCAAGCGGCCAGGTCCACCACGCCTACCTGTTCGTGGGCGCCCGCGGCACGGGGAAGACCTCTGTCGCGAAGATCCTGGCTCGCTCCCTCAACTGTGTGAACGGGCCCACGCTCGAGCCCTGCGGCGAGTGCGAGTCGTGCACCGCGATCACGAGCTCCACCTCGATGGACGTGATCGAGATGGACGCCGCCTCCAACAACTCGGTGGACGACATCCGCGACCTGCGCGAGAAGGTCGGGTTCGCGCCCACGGGCGAGCGCTCGTGGAAGGTGTACATCCTGGACGAGGCGCACATGCTTTCGACGCAGGCGTGGAACGCGTTCCTGAAGACGCTCGAGGAGCCGCCGCCCAACACGATCTTCGTGCTTGCCACGACCGAGGCCCACAAGGTCCTCCCGACGATCGTCGACCGCTGTCACCGGTTCGACTTCCAGCGCCCGTCGCTGGAGCAGATCACGACGGTCCTCCAGCGGATCGCGGACGCCGAGGGCATCAAGGCCGACGGCCGGGCGCTGGCGATGATCGCCCGCGCCGCCGGCGGCAGCTTCCGCGACGCGATCGGCACCCTCGACCAGCTCGTCACCTATGGCGGCAAGGAGGTCTCGTTCGACGAGGTCCTGGAGCTGCTCGACGTCGCGGACGCGGACCTGATCTTCTCCGCCACGGACGCCGTGATCGCGCGCGACCCCGCCGCTGCGCTGCGCCGCGTGCAGGAGCTGAGCGAGTCGGGCCGGGACCCGGTCCAGTTCATGCGGGACCTGACGGCTCACCTGCGGCACCTGATCGTGGTCCAGACCTTGGGCGAGCCGCCCGACTCGTTCAGCGTCACGGCCGACCAGGTACCGCGTCTCGAGACCCAGGCGAAGGAGCTGGCGCAGGCTGACGCCGTGCGCACGATCGACCTGCTCGCGGACGCGATTGCGCAGGTCAAGGAGGGCTCCGACCCGCGCACACAGCTCGAGGTCGCGCTGCTGAAGGCGGCCCGCCCGAGCGCTGACGCATCGGTGGACGCGCTGCTCACGCGCATCGAGCGCCTGGAACGGGGCGGAGCCGCGCCTGTGCAGGACGAGCCGCGCGTGACCAAGGCCGCGACACGCTCGGCCGCGCCGGTCGAGGCGGTGGCAGATCCGGAGCCGGACCCGGCACCTGCCCCGGCGCCCGCGCCGGTCCCTGCGCCTGCGCCCGCGCCCGAGCTGCATGCGCTGTGGCCGGCCGTGCTCGAGCGCGTGGGCGAAGGCGAGGGCGGCGAGATGCTCGCCGCGTTGCTCGCCGACGCGCGCCCCGTCGCGCTCGAGGAGGATGTGCTCGTGCTCTCCTATCCCGCCTCCGCGTCCTTCAGCAAGCGCAAGATCGAGGACCGCGCCAACGGGCAGCGGCTGGGCCGTGCGCTGGAGCTCGTGGCCGGTCGCTCCTACGGGGTCCGGATCGAGCTGAGCGACGACGAGCAGGCGGCTGCGGCCGCGCCGCGCCTCACCGAGGACGAGGTGTACGAGCGCATGAAGAGCACATTCGACGCCGAGGAGGTCCACGAGGACTGATGCCCCAGCCCAACATGAACAAGATGCTGAAGCAGGTCCAGCAGATGCAGGCCGAGATGATGAAGGCGCAGGAGCAGCTCAAGGACGAGGTGGTGGAGGCGTCTGCCGGCGGCGGGATGGTGACCGTCAAGATCACCGGCGACCTCGAGGTGAAGGAGATCGTGATCCGGCCCGACGCGCTGGGCGGCGAGGGCGAGGCGGTCTCGGCGGAGGACGTCGAGATGCTCCAGGACATGGTGCTCGCGGCCGTCAACGAGGGGATCCGGTCGGCGCAGGAGCTCGCGAACCGCAAGCTCGGCGGCCTCACCGGGGGGCTCGACCTCGGCGGGCTCGGCCTGCCGGGGATGTAGCCCTACTTGTTCTCACCTCCGGTCAACCGGCTCATCACCGAGCTGTCCAAGCTGCCCGGCATCGGGCAGCGCACGGCGCAGCGGCTCGCCTTCCACATCCTGCGCGTGTCGGAACAGGACGCGCTCGGGCTGAGCGTGGCGATCAAGGAGGTGAAGGAGCGCGTCGGGCTGTGCGAGGTGTGCTTCAACCTCGCCGAGGGGCCGCGGTGCGGCATCTGCACGGACGAGCGCCGCGACCGCTCCGTGATCTGCGTGGTCGAGGAGCCCGCCGACGTGGTCCCGATCGAGCGCACGCACGAGTACCGCGGTCTCTACCACGTGCTCGGCGGAGCGCTGTCGCCGATCGACGGCGTCGATCCCGAGGACCTCAAGATCAGCGAGCTGGTCGAGCGCGTCCGTGACGGTGACGTGCAGGAGGTCGTGATCGCCACCAACCCGACGACGTCGGGCGAGGCGACCGGCTTCTTCATCGCCGAGGCGCTGCGTGCGCTCGGCAAGGAGGTGGCCGTCACGCGCCTCGCCAGCGGCCTGCCCGTCGGCGCCGACCTGGAATACGCGGACGAGATCACGCTCGGCAAGGCTTTGTCGGGTCGCCGCGCCCTCTAGACAATGCCCTCGGCTAACGTCGAGGCAGTGCGGACCTGAAGGGGACCGCTCGCGCCAGCGGCATCGTGATCGAGGAGCACTGGGCCAAGGACGACGCGCCCGCCGCTCTCGCCTATCCTGACCCGCCATGAGCTCGAACGGCATCGTGGTGATGAAGTTCGGCGGCACATCGGTCGCCGACGCGCAGCGGCTGATCGACGCCGCCAAGCGCATGGTGCGCGCCCGCGAAGAGGGCAGCTCGGTCGTCGCCGTGCTGTCGGCACGCGGTGCGACCACGGACCAGCTGGTGGAGATGGCGCACGAGATCTCGCCCGAGCCTCATCCGCGCGAGATGGACATGCTGCTCTCCACGGGAGAGCGCATCTCCTGCGCGCTGTGCGCGATGGCGCTCAACGACCTGGGCAGCGAGGCGATCTCCCTGTCCGGCTCGCAGGCGGGCATCGTCACCGACACCTCGCACACCAAGGCCCGGATCCTGGACGTGCGCGCCGATCGCATCCGCGCCGGCCTGGACGAGGGGCGCATCGTGCTGGTGGCCGGCTTCCAGGGCGTCTCCACCTCCCGGGACGTGACCACGCTCGGGCGCGGCGGGTCTGACACCACCGCGGTCGCGCTCGCGGCCGCGCTCGGCGCGGACGTGTGCGAGATCTACACCGACGTCGACGGCGTGTTCTCCGCCGACCCGCGGATCGTGCCCGACGTGCGCAAGCTCCCGGTGGTGTCGTTCGAGGAGATGCTGGAGATGTCGGCGTCCGGCGCCAAGGTGCTGCAGCTGCGCTCTGTGGAGTACGCGCGCAACTACGGGGTGCGGATCCACGTGCGGCCGAGCTTCGGAGACGGCTCCGGTACTCTCGTCCTCGGGGAGCACGAGACCATGGAACGCCCACTCATCACCGCAGTCACCCACTCCACCGAGGACGCCCGGGTCACGCTCACGGGCGTGCCCGACCGGCCCGGGATCGCGGCGCGGATCTTCGGCGCGCTGGCCGCGGCCGACGTGAACGTGGACATGATCGTGCAGAACGAGCCCGTCTCGACCGACCACAGCGCGGAGATCTCGTTCACGGTCCCGAAGTCGGACGTGAACGTCGCGCGCCGCTCGCTGGAGGCCCTGACCGGCGAGCTGGGGCTCGACGCGGTGATCGCCAACGAGGAGATGGGCAAGGTGTCCGTAGTGGGCGCGGGCATGCGCAGCCACCCGGGCGTCGCCGCGAAGGTGTTTCAGACCCTGGGGGAGAAGGACATCAACATCGAGATGATCTCCACCTCCCCGATCAAGATCTCCTGTGTGATCGCGGCCGATCGCGTGCCCGACGCGGTGCGCGGCCTGCACGACGCGTTCGAGCTCGGCAAGGACGAGGTCGAGCGCGAGGACGGTGGGCCACGATGAGCCTCCGCGTCGCCGTGGTGGGAGCAACGGGCGCGGTCGGCACCACGATGCTTGCGGTGATGAGCGAGCGTCGCTTCCCGGCGGACGAGGTCGTGCCGCTCGCCTCGCAGCGCTCCGCGGGCAAGAGGGTCGCCTACGGCACCGGTGAGCTGGAGGTGCGCGCCCTCGCCGAGGATGCGATCGACGGCTTCGACGTCGCCCTGTTCTCGGCCGGCGGCGGCGTGTCGAGAGAGTGGGCGCCGAAGTTCAAGGAGGCGGGCTGCGTCGTGGTCGACAACTCCAGCGCGTGGCGCATGGAGCCGAACGTGCCGCTCGTCGTCGCGGAGATCAACGGCCATGCGCTCGAGCGTCACGAGGGCATCGTCGCGAACCCGAACTGCTCCACCATGCAGATGGTGATGGCGCTCAAGCCTGTCCACGACGCCGCCGGCATCGAGCGCGTGATCGTGTCCACCTACCAGTCCACCTCCGGCACCGGCCAGAAGGCGGTGGAGGAGCTGCGCGCGCAGGCCGAGGCGGTGCTGGGCGAGGACCCCGTGCAGGCGTCCGTGTATCCCCACCAGATCGCCTTCAACGTGCTGCCCCAAGTCGAGACGTTCAAGGACGGCGACGACTACACGACCGAGGAGCGCAAGATGATGGCCGAGACGCGCAAGATCCTCGAGCGCGACGACATCGCGATCTCCGCAACGTGTGTGCGCGTCCCCGTCTACAACGGGCATTCGGAGTCCGTCAACGTGCAGACGCGCGACGACCTGTCGCCCG
>Ga0209382_10011953_pt1 | contig 10744 bp, 7 predicted proteins | sample SoiMetdeltSBSDD5_FD_187599 | JGI IMG/M metagenome (GOLD analysis project Ga0209382, IMG submission 187599) | Bulk soil microbial communities from a Populus tree surrounding site in Tennessee, USA - Soil MetaG P. deltoides SBSDD5 (SPAdes) (version 2) | ecosystem: Environmental > Terrestrial >...
CTCCTGCATCAGCTCCTCGAACGTCGGGTGCTGCTCGGGACCGATGCGCCGGTTCGGAAACAGCGCCAGCTCCAGCCAGCGCTCATTCTGGTAGTCGTGCGGCTGGTAGAACTCCTGGGGATCCCCGGTATGAATGAACACCGGCAGCTGGAGCCGGGCCGCCGCCGCCCAGATCGGCTCGAGCGCTGGATCGTCGAGCGCGAGTCGCGATCCGTCGGCCTTGCGGATCGTCTGCCCGAACGACTTGCCGATCTCGCCGATCCCCACCGCACCGGCGGCCACATCGGCCTCGAGCTGCGCGATCGCCCGCTCGGCCCAGCCCGGCCCCACGTTGCGAAAGTCGATCCCGGTCAACACGCGCACTCGGGTCTTCATCTCGGTGGCCGCGATCGTCGCGACCACGCGCCGCAGCTCCTCACCCGACGTGTTGCCGGCCGAGACCATCAGGCGCACGTTGAGCGCGTCGAGCTCGCCTCCCAGCCTGCCGAGCGTCTCCGCGGATCCGAGCAGGTCGCGCGGATGGCCGTGAAAGTCGATCACCGGGTACTTCGCCCGCGGCACGGGATGGCGGGGGACGACGAGCGTCGAGCGCGGCCGGTAGTCGAGAATGCTCGGCACCGGGCCCTCGGGACCCATACAGGTCCGCGGACGGATCTCGGTGGTGCCTGGCGGACACGACTCGCCGGGCCCGATCGGCTTCGCCCGCTCGCCTCCTCGCTGTGCCGCCAGCCCGGGGGCAGCGACGGTGACGGTGCAGAGAGCGACGAGCCAGGCTCGCCACGATCCTGAGTGGGTGATTCGCATGTATTTCGCTCCTCCGCGCAGCTGGATATCGTTCAATGTCGTCTAACCGAGGATCTAGGACTATGATGTTGCTCTGGATGAGCCTTGCTCTGATCACCGCCGAACCGCTGTCCACTGCCGCGGCGCGAGACTGCTGGGTCCGCGGCGACCGTGCGAGATTGGCGACACGGGCGAGCCCACACGCCTCCACGACCCTGGTTGTCGGCAGCGACACCATCACCGTGTGCTACGCCCGCGTTGCCAAGCGCGGCCGCCCGGTCATGGGGGGCCTCGTGCCGTACGGAGAACCGTGGCGGCTGGGTGCGAATGAAGCGACGGCGATCTATGTCCCCTTCCGCGCCACGATCGCGGGCGTCGCGGTCGAGCCGGGATGGTACTCGCTGTACGCCGTCCCCAGCGAGCGCGAGTGGCGCATCGTCGTGAACCCCGAAACACAGCGCTGGGGCATTCCGATCGACGCATCGGTGCGCGCGCGCGACGTCGGTGCGGGCACCGTGCCGGTCGAACGCGTCGAGGGGACCGTCGAGGACCTCACGCTCACCCTGCGGCGCGAGGGTGCGTCCGGCGCCGTGCTGGAAATCGCGTGGGAGAATACGCGCGTGCGGGTGCCGATCGCTACCCGCGGCCCGCGATCTCCTTGAGCGCGGCCGCCAGCCGATCGGCGTCGGCCGGGGCGTTGTAGAGCGCCGGCGTCACCCGTACACAGTCGCCACCGGCCAAGCCGGTCCGCCACGCGGTGAAGAGTCCGTATCGCTCCAGCAGCTCGGTCGCGACGGCCTGGTTTTCGGCGCGGCTCGTGCGCCGGCGAATCCGGAACGACGTGATGGCCGCGACCGAGCCGGGATCGTCCAGCGTGAGGATGTCGATTCCCGGTGTGGCGCGCACCTGGGAGACCCAGCGATCGCGCAGATAGCGCACGCGTGCGGCCTTGTAGGTCGGTCCCACGGCGGCGTGAAAATCGAGCGCCGCCGGCACCGTGAGATAAGTGGCGAAGTGCGCCGTCCCGGTGTGGATCCGGCTGTTGATGCTCGCGGCAGGACTGGTCTCGTCGCCGTACATCCGGTCGATATCGGGCAGGCGCCCTCCCTTGATGTAGATCACGCCGGCGCCGATCGGTGCGCCGAGCCACTTGTGGAGATTGAACCCCACGAAATCGGCGCCCAGGTCGGACAACGTGAGATCGAGCTGACCGAAGGAGTGGGCGGCGTCGACCACGACATCCGCGCCCTTGGCCCGGGCCAGCTCCACGATCTGCTTCGCGGGAAGGATGAGGCCCGACTTGTTGTTGAGATGCGTCAGCAGCAACAGCCGCGTCCGCGGATGTTGCGACAGCGCCCGCTCGTACGCGGCCAGCGCGGTCTCGTGCGACGCCGGCTCCGGCAGGTCGAAGCGCGCCACCGTGACGCCGCGCCGCTGGGCGAGCCAGTTCATGGTGTGCTGCATCGCCATATAGTCCACGTCGGCATACAACACGGTGTCGCCGGGTTGCAGCCGGTTGTACTGGGCAATCAGGCAATGGAGCGCTTCGGTAGCGCCGCGGGTGAAGGCGATCTCGCCCGGTTCGGCGCCGACGAGCTGCGCGACGCGCGCCCGGGCGGCCTCGAGGTCGGTCTCGTAGCGGCGGCGCGCGTAATGCGAGCTCTCGAGGTTGACGCGGTCGATCTGCCGATGAAACTCCGCCAGCACCGGCAGCGCCATCATGCCGTAATAGCCGGCCTCGAGGTTGGTGAACTGATTGGCCACCCGGTAGTGGGCGCGGACCCTCGCCCAGTAGGCCTCGTCACGGGCCACCGTGGCAGCAGGGCCGGTGGGCCGATTGAGCGGCGGCGGCTCAGGATCCTGATCGACCTGGGTCGATGCCGAAGCGAGCGGGGGGCGCGCGGCCAAGCCGAAGCCGGCCAGGCCGCTGGCGGCGAGGAAGTGGCGGCGTGTGACCATGCCGACAAGCTTAGGACACGCGTTGCCTCGCCGCCAGCGCGTCAGCCTTCGTGACGGGACCCGGCGGATGGGCTAGGCATTCATCCGGATCACGGTTTGGCCCTGGGAATGTCCCGCGCCCACGTGGCGCAACGCGTCCGCGGCTTCGCGCAGCGGGTACCTCCGCTCGATGAACGGCTTGATCTTCCCGGCTTCGACGAGGTCGGTCAGCACCAGCAGGTCCGGCTGATTCAGCGAGACGATGAAAGGCTTCAGCTTCCGGGTCGTGAAGCGAGAGGTTACCAGCATGCCGATCATCCGTACGAGCCACCGCGTTCCGGATGTGCCGCCGGAACACGAGACGAAGATCCCCGTTGGCACCAGGACGCTGCGGCAATCCGACAACGAGCGATTGCCCACGGTGTCGAGTAAGACGTCGAAACGCGGTCCCAGCATGACGAAGTCCGTCGTGGTGTAGTCGATCACCTCGTCGGCGCCGAGCGTGCGCATGCGCGCGACGTTGCGCGTGCTGCAGACGGCCGTCACCCTGGCGCCCAGCGCTTTGGCAATCTGGACCGCCCATGACCCCACGCCACCCGACGCGCCGTTGATCAGGACGTGCTGGCCCGCCTTCAGGCCGCCGGCGTCACGCAGCGCCTGCAGCGGCGTCACGGCCCACGGCGTCGCGGCGGCTTCTTCGAACGACAGGTTGCGCGGCTTGGGCGCGAGTCGTGCGCCGCGCACGACGACGTACTCCGCGAATGCGCCGTTGGTCGTCTCGCCATAGACGTCGTCGCCGCACCGGAACGCTGTGATCTGCGCGCCGACCGCCTCGACTCGGCCGGCCATGGCCGAGCCGGGGATGGTGTGCTTGGGCCGCAGGATGCCGCCGACGCTGGGGCGGATCACGTAGGGCTTGCCGGTCACGATGTGGTGGTCGCCGACGCTCACGCCCGCGGCGTGCACGTGTACCAGCACCTCGTCGTCTCCGGGAACCGGGCGCGCGATCTCCTCGTACGCCAGCACGTCGGGCGTCCCGTACTTCCGGCGCACAATCGCGTGCATGCGATGGCGGGCCGTCATCGGCGAGTGCGTCGCGCTCATCCCCAGATTCGCCAGCCGAGCACACCCCACCATGCGAGGTACGCGACCACGCTGACGTTGATGACCCCGGCCAGGATGGCATGAACGCGCGCGGGACCGCGCATGGCATGTCGCGAACGCGCCACCACGACCAAACCCAGAACCGAAGCCACCGCGAAGAGCGTGATGCAGACAAAGAGGCCAATGGACCACGTCGTCGCGGCGCCGAATCGGGCAATCGCATCTTCTCTGGACGCTGTCACGATCCAGTAGCATGCGATGACTGCCAATGCCGAGAGCAACGGCCACACGGCCAACCACACCTGAGCGTTGTCGGGTCGCTTCCGCAGGACCGCGACAACGATCAACCCAAGACCGAACAGCAGGCTCGCCAGCGTGGTGAGGCCGAACGCGCCGCCAAGGCCCAGGGTCAGGTATGCTGTCGCCGGAGAGATGCGACGGAATGAGAGTGGCCCCGCGAAACCGGCTATTTCCAGGCTCGCCGGGCGTCCATTCGCCGAGTCGTTTACCAGGGCGAGCGTCGCGACGGGCTCCTCCAGACGGCGAAACAGCGTCGCGGAAACCGGCACGTAGCGCAAGGCAGGTTCGAACACCGGATCGAGCGTCACGCCGCTATCGTCGATCCGCGCTCGTACCAGGCCCTGCATGCGCTCCAGGAAATAGAAGCGCTGCATGCGGGGATTGTCGGCGACATACCATCCGCTGTACGCCCGCGCCAGCGATGACATCGCTGTGGTGGGAGGTGGAGTGAGGCGTGCCGCACCGGCGGTGAGATAGCCACGAATCAGGGCGTCGATTTCGCGAACCGCTGCCCACTTGTTGCTGTTGATCGAGAACGCGTACCCGATACCGGCGTCCGGGCGATAGGCGAGGGTGGTGAGTCCACCCGGAACTTCGCCCGTGTGTCCCGACCAGACGAACCCGCCGGTCGCATAGGTCATCAGGAACAAGCCGTAGCCAACAGAGAGTCCGGCCCGCGCGGTCAATGAGCTCGTGGGGAGCTCCAATCGTGCCATCGCGGCTGCCGGCAAGAGTTGCCGCCCGCCCACCGCTCCCCGATTGATCAGGAAACGCAGATACGCCGCCATGTCCGTCGCCGAGGCGTTGATCGCACCGGTCGGCCGCCCGGCCACGTGCCAGTATGGGAACGGCGTCCGACCGTCTCGGTGATACAGCGTGGCGGTTGGCAGTTCAGGGCCGGGCTGCCGCAACGTCGCCGTTCTCATGCCGATCGGCACGAACAACCGGTCATGGACGAGCTCGTCGAATGGTCGATTGGTGACTTTCTCAACGATGTACGCCGCGACAGGCGGACCCCAGTTGGTGTAGGAGAACCGCGTCCCGGGCCGCCAGCGGGACGTACGACCTCGTGGATCCAAATCGAGGCCTTGTCGCAGCGTGAGCGGCGCCGGGTCGCTGTTGGCAAACACCCGCAACGACCAGTCATCCCACCCCGCGGTGTGCTCGAGCACATTGACGAGGCGCACCGGGTCAGTCGCCTCCCACGGGTTGATGAAGGCGATCTCTGGGATCAAGGGTTGTATCGGATCCTCGAGATGCAGCCGGCCCTCCTGTTCGAGGAGCAGGACCATCAGCGCCGTGAACGTTTTCGATGTTGACCCGATGCGGAACAGGGTCTCCGCCGTCGCGTCTCGCCCGCTCGCCACGTCCGCCCAGCCCAATCCGGCCTGCCACACCACGCTGTCGCGTGACACGACGGCGACGCTGACCCCCGGTGTATGCGTGCGCTCGAGCACGGCGCGGATGCGGGACTCCAGCTCCGGGATCGTTCGGGGTGGCGTTTGAGAGTCGCTTCGCTGGACGGGAGCGACGAGCATGGCGATGAGTAGCGGATACGACATCACAGCTTTACCTGAACTCCCGTCACGAGCGACCGCAAATTGCGTTTGACTGGCGGCGGCATGCTGCTGTCGTACTGCTGCCTGAATGCAATCGAGAGCCCGAGGCGCTCCGTCATCATCCCAAGCAGCTTCGCGTTGAACTCCGCCTGGCGGTATGGCGTGTTCTTCCGCAAGCTCCAGAAGTAATGCATGTCCTGCTGGAAGCCGAGCATGGGCGTGAGTTGCAGGGAGAGCATATCGTGCACGCCGGTAATGGGTCCCTCGACGCCGGCCGGGATGCCCGCCGCAAATGAGAGCACTCGCCCGTACTCGGTCTGTTCGTTCTTGCCATACCCAAGCCCGGGTGCGAGCAGCAGTGAAACTCGGTCTGACTTCACCAGGAAGTACCCCAGGCCGGCGATCGTCGTAGAACGGTACTCCAGGAATTGCACGTGGTTGACCTCAAACTGGCTGCGGCCCATCAACACCACGCGCGGCGTGAGCATGCGGCGCCCCCCCAGCGTCAGCCCCCACTGATTCACGTCGGCAGAGTCCGGTTCCCGGCGCCAGTAACTCAGATTCCCGTCGAGCGTGACGCCACCACGCGCGCCGGCCCGTGCCACCCCGAGTGTCACCTGTGCACCCAGCGTCGAGCCCGCGATGCCGGGCGCTATCGTGGAGATGTGCGTCATGGAGGCGGTCACGGTGCCGGACCATGGCGAGGGCGGTGACGGTGGTGCCGGCACGGGCGATCGTGATGCGACGGCGGCCGAATCGATGACAACGTCGCCGACGCCATCCACCGACATGGAAATCTTGCCGCCACCGGTCGATGTGACGCGCCCGACGAGGGCACTCCCTCCGATCAGGCGGATGACCTCGGGTTGCTGGGCCGCCGCGCCGCGGGGGAGGGGGCACACCACGAGGAGGAATGCAGAGAGCCGGAGCAATCTTCGCATGGCTAGTGTCTCGGTAGGGGTTTCGAAGTTCGGACGGCGGCGACGACTTCACGGATCGCCTGGATCGAGAACGCCGCTTCGGTCCGCTGTGTATTTAACGAGGCGTGAGTTGCCGTTGGCAGCGACCAGTGGCTGCTGTTAGTGGACAATTGTGGAAGCTCATCCTGCAGCGCCGTCCATCCTTCTCCGGCTTCCGCCAATGCGGTGACGACCATCAGCGGCCGGTTTCCCAACGTGACAAGCGTACCGGCCTGCTGCATGGCCGTGGGCGCCGCCGCGAATTCGTCGCGCTGGCTGCGGGCCATGCGTGCGGTGGACCAGAACAGACGCTCCTCGGCGCCCGACTCGCTCGGCAGGCTGTCGAACGCGTGCCGGTACGCGAGTCGCGCCACGCCGAATCGGGCCAGGGACGGGAACAGCGCCGAGACACGACGGAAGCGGGAATAGAAACGCGGATACCACGGCAGCGTGAATTGACGGGGATCGGTCGAGTCGAGCAGCACGACGCCGGCCGTCTCATCCGGGTACCGCGCCGCGAACGCGCGCACGTACAGGCCGCCGAACGAGTGACCCGCCAGCACATACGGGGGTGCCTCGTGCGCGCTCGACAGCAAGGCACGGAGGTCTGTAGCGATGGCCATACCGTCTTGCTGGCTGGGAGCAGGATCGCTCCAGCCGCGTCCCGCGCGATCGAACACACACACGCGTGTCTCGCGCGCAACGTCGGGAACGATCAGTCCCCAGGTCGCCGAGCTTTCACCGTAGCCCTGCGCCAATACGACCGTCGGGCCGCCTGATCCCTCGCAGCGCAGATACATGCGGCGCCCGCCACCTACGTCGAACAGCTGACCGGGCATGGGGAACGCGCGGAGCTCGCGCGATTCCTGCACCGTCTCGTACATGGCGCCCAGCGCGGCACCGGCAACGACGGCGAAGCATGGATAGACCAGCCAGGCGCGAACGGGGCTGTGCAGCTCACGACGCACCCGCAGGGTCATCCAGACGACCAGTGCGAACAGCAGCACCGGTGCCACCCACGCGATCGCGGCGGTCGCCACTACGCCCGGCCAGATGAGGAGCAGGGTGCCCGCCAGTGCCAACCATCCCGCCGCCATCAGCGCCCAGCGCTGCGGTTGATCGCTCCGTCGGGCCGACAACACGCCGAGCAGCACCCCCCCCGCAGCGAACGCGAACAGCACGGCGGCACTGATCACGTTCTCGCGAGCGCCGGGGACGACAAGCAAGACAAGGACAAGGGACGAAGTGATCGCGGCGAATGCGGACACGATCACGATCCAGGCGATACTGCGGGTCGAGGGACGCGGCGGCGTCGGCGCAGGAATTGACATCAAACACACCGGGTGGGAGACGACGCCGCAACGACGTGTTGCGGCGCGACGAAGTATAGCTGGTGGGACTCCCTAAGTGTGGGGCGCTGTCAACCAAGGTGGAGGTGAAAGAACGTGGTGAAAGCCACGAGCACGATCGCGCACAGCGTAAAGACGACGGCATGCACGCGCTCGCTCTTGCTGCGCAGGGCGATGAGCAACAGGACTACCGTCGCCAGTCGAAACGGATCGGATGGGTCCAGCCATGGCAGTCCGCGCACGATCACGCCGGCGGCATGTGCCAGCACCACCTGCAGGGCAAAGGTCCCAAAGAAGCCGAATCGGCTCGAGAAATAGTACTCCCGATAGTTCGTGACGGGATCGGAGGGATCGGGAATCGCGATGGAGGTCAGGAAGTAAAACACAATCATGGGACTGAGGTACAGGACAAAGCGGAAAAAACTCCACTCCTCAATGCTGCGGTAGCTCCAGAACAGCCACCACAGGACCAAGCTAAAGAAAATGAGCAAGACGACCCAGGCCGTATGGAGCCAATAGGGCCGGACTCGGTTGCGCGTGCGATACAGCTGCGCCAATCCCTTGAGTAATTGGGTGACCGAGAGGCCCAACACGATCGACATCACGACCACGACGTGTTGGTACGGCGCTACCTGGACAAGGGAGTTGAGCATCGAGCCCTATATTAGTTGTGAAACTTGTTTGCCGTAATGTTTGCCGGTCCGTGAAGATCGATCGCCAATATCGTCCAACCGGAACACTTACGTGCCGATGAGACAACGGCCCCGCATGGGGGGCCGTTGCATTCAAATCCGCCGCTTTTCGTCGGGCCTGCGTGTTTCCCTAAAATCGTAGTGTCTGTGTGCCCTCGCGCAGCGCGCGGCGAACGCCGCGCCATTCGAAGACCCCTGACAACCCTGGCGGCAGCACGATCTGCGCGCTGAGTCCGGTGGCGCCGACGCGCTGCAGCTGTATGTCGATGTCGCCGGCCGGATGGGGAACTCGCCCGGCCGCGCGCCGCAGCGGTCCGAGTGCGGGCGCGATGCGCACGGTCCGAAAGCCCGGGCTCGATGGACGCACCCCGAGCACCGTCGCCAGCAGTCCATAGAGGGGATGCGCCGCCCAGGCGTGGGTATCGGAGCGCGTGGGCTCTGGATTCTCGGGCGTCGACGTCATGCCGAGCGCCAGCATGGACTGCCATGGGGCGAGTTGTTCGACGTACTGCTCCGCGTATCCCGCCTTGCGCAGCGCCTCGAGCACATAGAAGCCGAAGTAGTACGACGCGCGCGTGAGCGTCGTGTCGGCAAGCACGCGCTGCATCAGGGCGCGCTGCTCGGATGCCGGCGCCGCGTCGGTGAGGATCGCGAGCACGTTGGTTTGCTGACTGTACGCGCTCGTATCGGGAGCGTCGCGGAATAGCCCCCCCCCGCGTGAGCGGTCCCACGCCCGCGCGCGAACCGCCTCGATCACGGCGTCGGCGCGCGCGCTGTACTCGGCTGCCGTCCCGTGCCCACCGACGGCGTCCTCCAGTTCGGCCGCTCGCCGCAGCGCATACGCATAGAGAAGAGAGATCGTGGTGGAGTGCCCGTGGTCGGCTCCCGGGGGAACGCCGCGCGGCCATGGGTTCGTCCAGTCGACGTAGTTCCAGTGTGGCATCGGCCCGAGCATGCCGGTGGAGTCCACCTGCTGCGCGTACCAGTCGAGGATCCCGCGCACGCCGGCCAGCCGCGCGCGCACGAAGGCGTCGTCGCGTCGGTGCATGAAGAAGTCGTGCACCATCGCCACATAGATCAACGAGAAGGGCGGGATGATCTGCGGAAGGGCGGAGGGATAGCGGCTGCCGGTGAGTCCCTCGGGAATGCGCGAGAGGTCGAAGTGCTCGATGGCCTGCCTGAGCAGCCGGTCGTCGCCTGCGACGTACAGCGAGATCAGTCCCTGGATGCGCGTGTCGCCCACGTACTGGAGCTGCTCCCAGTAGGGCGTGTCCATGTACGTCTCGAACGCGCCGATCCGCGCGCCGTTCCAAGCCATGCGCCAGAGGTCGCCAAGCCAGGGAACGTCGCTATCGAAGCGCCCGCGCTCCTCGAACGGATACGCGGTGAAGACCCCGTGCAGGTCGTGGATGCGCAGCGGCTCGCCGGCAGTGGTGACGTCGAGTTGGATATAGCGGAAGGACCGCCAGTACAGCGTTTGGAACCGGCGACGCTCACCACCACCGGGCAGGATCACGTCGCGGACGCCGCGCAGCGTGCGATTCGCGACCGAATCGCGGTGTCCCTTACGCCCCAGCGAGTCCACCAGCGCCTCCGCGTAGGTGAGGCGGATGCTCCCCCCGTTGCCACCGCTCGTTTCGATCACCGCGTAGGCGTTGGTCGTGTGCGACTGGTCGAGGAGCAGGGACGCGCGGGTGTGCGCCGGGATCACGAGGTCGCTGGTGCCGCGCAGGAAGGCGCCGCCCGTCGCGAGTCGCTGCACCCGCTCCTCCATGGCCGGGATGGAGCGCGGCTCGAGTTGCCAACCTGACATCTCGCCGTATTCACCTGGCTGCATCGCGCGCCGCTTCGCGCGTCCGACGATGGCTCCGCCGGCGGCGCCACTGAAGGCGTTGAGGGGTGCGGAGGCCCGGGCGTTGGAAGCGACCACCACCTCGCGCCAGGCACGGTCGTCGTACTCGGGGCGCTCCCAGCCCCACGGGTACCGCGCCCCGTCGATAGAATCGCCCGGGGCCGCCGCGTAGTAGTTCCCCATGCTCGCGGTCGTGATCACGATCGGT
>Ga0209382_10011954_pt1 | contig 10744 bp, 8 predicted proteins | sample SoiMetdeltSBSDD5_FD_187599 | JGI IMG/M metagenome (GOLD analysis project Ga0209382, IMG submission 187599) | Bulk soil microbial communities from a Populus tree surrounding site in Tennessee, USA - Soil MetaG P. deltoides SBSDD5 (SPAdes) (version 2) | ecosystem: Environmental > Terrestrial >...
GCGACACGGCGCGCGTCAGACTCGCCCCTGGTTACGACGTAGCCGGTTTTCAGGCGAACGTCATCGCCACGATCCAGCGAGTCGAGCAGTACCTGTTTGAGTTGAGCCTGATGCCGGCGATGGCGCTCTGCGACGACGCGCCGAGGTTGCCGGCGCTGCCGGAAGTCGACGGGCAAAACAAGGTCTACCTGCTATTCAGTCCCGGCGCGGCGGGGATTTCTATCACCAACCTCGACAAGTCTGATTTCCTAGTCCTCTATGAAGCAAAGCGCGCCGTGGAGATCAGGAGCTTGTTGTCACGGCTCGCCCCGGCGAGAGCGAGACAAGCGCATGACACCCTCGCGGAGTGGCTTGAGAACGGCGCGCTGATGATCGCCAATGAAAACAGACAGGGTTGAGTATGAACGGCCAAAACCGAAAAGACATAAAACCTGGGCTTGAGGTATACATCGTCCAGAAACAGGATCAGCGTACTGGAAAGAGGACCCGTGGAATTGTGAAGGAGATACTGACCAGTTCCGCTCATCACCCGCATGGCATCAAGGTGCGCCTTGAATCCGGCGAAGTGGGCAGAGTCCAGGAGATTGTCGATAAGGGCTAAATAGGATACGAAAATGTTAAAAATGTTGACGGCTATTCTGGCCGTGTGGTAAGTTCGCGCCCGTCATCATCAAATAACAAAGTGGTCACAGGTCAATAATGAAAAAGTTATTTGAATGTTCACTTCTTCAATAGATCACTTCTTCAATAGTCGCTCCATCAGTAATTCGCTTCTTCAATAGTTCGCTTCTTCAATAAGCGCCTGGGTAACAGTTTTCGGTGTACAGGAGCCTTGCGAGTTGTTTACTCGCGCCCTTGCGCCGGCGCCACTGCGCTTAGTTCGCTTCTTCAGTAGTTAGTGATCTCCCGGCTCTGAGTTGATGTACGCTCTCCGGCGCTATGACCAAGCCTGGTAGAACACTGCGGATAGACCACCCATTTTCAGACCACATTGAAATATTGATCAACTATGAAGAAACTAAGCCGCCACTATGCGCCGAGATTGATCACCCTGTGCTTGATTGCGCTCGGCCTGGTCATTCCACCTTCGGCCGGCGCTCTTGATGCGACAAGCTGGAGCCAACAATCAATATACTTCCTTCTCACTGATCGCTTCTCCAACGGAAACACCGGCAATGATAACTACGGCGGATTCAATGCCGACCGCAGCGATCCACGCAAGTGGCACGGCGGCGATTTCCAAGGTGTGATTAACAAATTGGACTATATCAAGGGGATGGGATTCACTGCGATTTGGATCACACCCGTGCAAATGCAGCGTCATGTGAACGCCTACCACGGCTACTGGACCTATGACTTCTATGGCGTCGACGGCCACCTCGGCGACATGAGCAAGCTCAGGGAGTTGGTCAATACGGCTCATTCGAAGGGCCTCTACGTCATGCTCGACGTGGTGGCCAATCATACTGGCGATTTCCAGCCGTTCAACGGCTTCGCCGCGCCGCCTTTCGACAGGTTCGATTGGTATCATCACAACGGTGATGTGCAAAACTATAACGACCAGTGGTGGGTCGAAAACGGCGACGTGGCGGGACTGGACGATCTCAATCAAGAGAACCCGGCCACTGCGGGAGAGTTAAAAAATTGGATCTCCTGGCTGCGAACGCAAACCGGTGTGGACGGCCTGCGCGTCGATACGGTCAAGCACGCGCCAAAATGGTTTTGGCGCGACTTCGATGCGGCGGCCAACACTTTCACTATTGGCGAAGTATTTAGCGGCGATCCGGCCTACGTCGCCGATTATACGAACTATCTGGACGCGACGCTGGACTTTCCCCTCTACTACACAATCAATAATGTCTTCGCGAGAGATCAGTCGATGTGGCAAATCAACAACCGCTTCAGAGACGACTGGCGCTACAAAAACAAATTTACCAATGGCGTATTTGTAGATAACCATGATGTGCATCGCTTTTTATGCGACGCCACTGGACGACCTGGCGCCAACTGGGATAAATGGCCGCAGCTTAAAGCTGCGCTTGGTTTCGCCTTTACTATTCGCGGCATTCCGATTGTGTATTACGGCACAGAGCAAGGCTTCACCGGCTGTAATGATCCATTCAATCGGGAGGATCTGTTCGACAGCTTCAACACGGCCAATCCGCTGTACTCCTATATTCGGCAGCTCAACGCCGCAAAGCGGGCGCATCCTGCGCTTCAAGACGGCTGGCAGGAGGAGAAGTGGGTCAACGACAGCTTTTATGCTTTCCAGCGCTCAAAGAACGGCGATGAGGCTGTGGTGTGCATAAACAACGGTTGGGGGCCGCAGAGCGTCAATGTGCCGAACCTGAGCAACCTGTCTAACGGAACTGTGCTACATAACAGCATGGGCGGCGATAGTGTAACGGTTAACAATGGCGCGATTCCCTGCAATATGGCGGCCAAGGAAGTCAAGATTTTTACCAAGTAACTGATCGGTACCGCTACCGCGCGCGTAAGCAAGCGGCCGACTCATCGGTCGGCCGCTTGCTTACGCGCGCGGTACTGTACCAATCTCGACAGTCGTTCGCTCCTTCTCCCCCAAACAAGCGAAAATCGAAGCAGCAAGCTCGTCCGCCTTGCTGCGCATTTTTTCGAGGATGCGCGTAGCGCCGCCTGGCCGGCGGAAGCTCTTCGATCATTCCGTCGGCGTGGCGGTACTACCCACTTATTTTCCGAAGGAGGAAAACCCATGTCTCGTTTACATGCGCGTTCATTTGTGAAGAGTGTATCGCTTCTCGCCGTATTTTCACTGCTTTTGAACTTTGTCGCAGTTCCCAAAGTAGTTGGGCAAAAACGAGTCGAGACGCCGTTGAACACGGCTTTCCAAAAGGCGGCCGAAGATTTCAAAGTTCCCCGCGAACTGCTTATTGCAATCGCATACGCCGAAACACATTTTGACTGGCACAACTGGGCGCCCAGTTCAGACAACGGCTACGGCCCGATGCACCTGGTTGCTAATCCGCAGGCGAATACACTTGAGGTGGCGGCAAAGTTGACGGGCATCCCCCCTGAAGTTCTTAAGTCGGATGTGGACGCGAACATTCGCGGCGCCGCCGCGCTGCTGCGCGCTTACGCCGATGAAGTAGGTGGAGTGAAGGATCCCCAGGACTTAGCGGGTTGGTACGGGGCCGTGGCGCGTTACAGCAACGCTTCAGACCCGCCAGTTGCGCGTTTATACGCCGATGAAGTTTACAGGTTGCTGAACAGCGGTTTTAGTGGCTCCAGTCGACAAGACGAGGTGATTACTGTCACCGCGCTAGATGTAGAGCCCCAGCGCGGAAACTATGAGACGGTAACCCCGCTCTCATCTCCGGACTACTTGACGAACGCGATGGATTACGGCCCGGCGCTCTGGGCGCCTGCTGATCCGGGCAACTACACTGTTGCGAGTCGCGAGAGCGATTTCCCGATCAACTACGTTGTGATTCACACTACGCAAGGGTCGTACGCCGGAACGATTAATTGGTTTCAGAACCCTGCGGCGAACGTAAGCGCGCATTATGTTATTCGCTCAAGTGACGGACAGATTACGCAGATGGTGCGCGAAAAGGACATCGCTTTCCATGCGGGCAACTGGACCTATAACACGCAGTCCATAGGCATCGAACACGAAGGCTTTGTCGACAATCCGTCGTGGTACACGGACGCAATGTACAGGGCGTCCGCAGCCTTGACGCGCAACGTTTGTCTTAAATACGGGATTCCCATGACTCGCTCGCGCGTAATCGGTCACTTCGAAGTGCCGGGCGCGACGCACACAGACCCGGGGCCGAATTGGAACTGGACCTTTTACATGCAACTGGTCACGCAGAGTTCGTCTTGGGAGACGATCGTTGACAACGAAACGAGCGGACGCTTTACGGCGAGCGCGAACTGGGACACTTCCAGCTTTAGTAGTCAACGTCGCGGCTCGAACTATCGCTTCACGACGCCGGAGGCTGTTAGCGACGCGGCATGGTATATGGCAAACATCCCGGCGACTGGCAATTACCAAGTCTATGCGTGGTATCCCGCTAACTCCGGTTACAATTCTTCGACTCCGTATGTCATAGTCACGACGAGCGGCAATCAGGTCGTGCATGTCAATCAGCAGATAAATGGAGGCAGTTGGGTCAGCCTGGGAACCTTCAACCTGAGCGGAGGCGACTATAATGTGGTGGGTGTCAGCCGTTGGACTTCAGGAACCGGCTACGTTATCGCAGACGCAGTGAGGATAGTCAGGCGTTAATTTACAGCGGGTTTCACATGTATGAAGATTGTTAGCCACAGAGCGCACAGAGGGCACAGAGGGGTAATGAATTCTCTGTGTTCTCTGTGACCTCTGTGGCTATTCATCATTATGAAAGCCGCTTACCCGGCAGGTATTGGTAGAATAGCGGCGAGCCGCCCTGATTCGTTCATATGGGCGGCTTCGCCAGGCCGTGGCGAAATGAATATATCGCCAGCTCAAACCGGTCACCGACCTCGAGTTTGCTGAAGATCGAGGTCAGGTGGTGTCGGACGGTGATGACGCTGATGCAGAGTGTGTCGGCGATCTGTTGATTGCGCATTCCCTGGCCGACCAGTTCGATCACTTCCCGTTCACGTCCGGTCAATCTTGCTATCTTCACCTCTTCGTACGCGTCGCGCTTGGAGACTGGCGATCGCCAATCCAAAGCGGGCGCAGCGCCGGTTTTGACGCCTTCGCCCTGCGTTTCCATTGAGGCGTTTGCGCGCGCCTGCCTGAAGTCGTTGACGACCTTCGTCATCAGTTCGCTGCTGAGCCAGACCTCTCCCGCCAGCACTTTCCGAATGGCGTTCACCAGAGTCTCCGGACCTTCTATTTTTCGCACGATTCCCATTGCGCCCTGGCTGACGGCGGCGTAATGAGTCTCGATGTCGCTCAGGCCGGTCAGAATGAGGACGCGTGTTTTCGGCGCCACGGTTTGCATTCGGGGCAAGCAGTCGATGCCGTCTTCATTGCCGAGTTTGATGTCGAGCAGCGCCACATCGGGCAGCTCCCGCTCGGCGATGGCGAGGGCGTCTTTAATCGTCGAAGCCAAACCCACCACTCGAAACCCCGGCTGATGACCTACAAGCAGGTTCAGTCCCTCGCGCACTATCTCCTCGTCTTCGATAATTAAAATTCTCGCCTCACGCATGACATATAAAATCGAACTATTAGGGCTCGCAGTTATTAATCAATCAAGGAAGGCTCTCAAGGCGTAGTTGTCGGGAGGGGATGAACGTCGTATTGAGACCATCTGTTGCAAAAAGCATAATCCGACAGACGTTGAAGAATATCAAGAGGCTTAAGTCGCAAATATCTCAAATACCGGCATTTATAATATGAGCATAAGCGTCAATAAACCGCTTAGCCCGAGAGAAAAGACGCCGCCGGCAACAAACTCCCACGACTTTTCGAGCGACACCCGCGATAAGGATTTCAGCCCGTGCTTGGGGAAAATAAAATACACGAGGCCTTTCAACACCAGGGCATAGCCGATAAAGGTCAAAATCATCGGCAACCCATGCCACACATTATGGAAAGCGACGATTAACGCGCCAAGCGGAAAATGTATGAAAGCGACGATGAAGCTGCCTGTGGCGCCCTTTTCACGTATATCAATGAAAAACTGCGCCCAGGCGCGCGGCTGGATAATGTGTGAGAGCCCGATGACAAAGAAATTTACGATAGCGAGTTTTTGAATTGCCAATTCCATAGATTCCACTCCTTAACTTTATAAGCGGCGCACAGTTTCATGGTGAACCACTGGCGAGCAAATAGTCGTAGCTGGCCGCGCCGCTCGTGCCGACGCCGGCGGTCACCATCGGCGCGGTGATCCCGCTTTTACGTCGCGGCAGGGTCGCCTCAAACATCCATTCAGGCTCGCTCGACCCGCGCGGCCAGATCTTTGCCTTAACTTTTTCGCCGCCCTCGACCGTGAGTTTGACGTGATACCACTCTCCCAGTTTATATCCACTTTGGCCGGAGCCACTGGCCTTATAGGTCATAACCGCGTCGCCGAGTCTGACGCGCCGCTGTTCGTTGACGTCATAGAACGCGACCTCGGTCAGATGTCTTCTCGACGGGTCTTTGGCGGAGTCGGTTCGGCGCGTGCCCGTGAATCCGAAGACGACGGCCGAATTGCCGTCGGTCGGACTCCGGTAGCCGACGCCCACGCCGAAAGGCTCGCGCGCCTCTTCGTAAAGCAGGTCCAGCCGCATCAAGGTCTCAACGGTCAGGTTGGCCGGATAGATTCGATCCGCGACGACGGCTGCGTTCAACGCGCCGCCGGGTCTTTGCATTGACAGCATCCCGTCGCGCCAAAGCCAGGTTTGGCCGAGGAAGCGCCACGCGGACGGCGGCGTCTCGGTATTGAAATCGTCGAAGAAGAGCTTGTCGGCCCTGACGATCACCGTCGCCTCATCGCCGGCCGAATGGTCGCCGTCATTGACGGTCAGCTTGATTGAATAAACGCCTTCGCGCGTCAGCGTTCTGCGAATCCACCTCTCATCGATGACCGGGGCGCCGAAGCCTTCGGCCTGCGATTCCCACCGAAACAGCAAGCGTCCCCGGCCACCCAGGTCTGACGTCCGTGAACGCCCGCCGTCGAGAGTGAACGCCTCATTCGGCTTTACGACGACGACTTTTGTCGAGATTTCCGCTATCGGGGCCGAGCGGTTCGGGCGCGTTCCCACCGGCAAACCGAGATAAGCGTTGTTCGTGTATTTCCGGCTGAGTTGTTCCGCAGGGACCGCGCTCAGGTCGTTGAATTCTTCGACGAGTCGCAGCGGGTCGTAAGCCTGCATCCCGGGCGGGAGGTTGTCGTCTATGTGATCCCATCTCCAGGGGGCGTTGGCTTTGTCCACGCCCCAACGCTGGCCGCGAAAAGCGCCGAAATATCCCCACACGCAATTTGGCGCGCCTTGCTTGCCTCCGCCGCAACCGTCCATCTTCCAATCGATCTGCTCGCGCCGGTCCCACAAGCCATTCGGCTCGAAGATGTCGATCAGCGCGTAAGGCGCGACGTCAACCTCTTTGCGAAAATCGGGGACGCCCGCCGTCGAACCCGGATAGTAGACCACGCCGTCGCCGCCGACGAATCCGGCTTTCCAGGTGAAGTTCGACCAGCGGTAGCGGTCGTAAGGCGATTTCGCGTCAGGCCCCGGCCATCCGTACATCCCGTGCCCCCACGGCTCAGACCAGACCGTCGGGCGAATTGTTGCGCCATGCGGGGCCGCAGGGTCTTCAGGATTGTCCTGATCGCGCGGCGCGAAGATTTTCCCGTCCGGCGTGACGCCGCGCCACACGACGTCATAAATGAATTCGGCGTTGTAATGATGCGCCTTCTGCGGGGTCTCATGCGGAGGCTTGCCCCCGCGCTTGATTCCGGCGGCGCGCCCGGCGGGCGTCAGATAGGTGAACCAGTTGTCGTGCGCCAGGTACATCATCATCCACATCGTCCCCATCCCTCCGTTCTCCGGCCCTTTTTTGACGACGTGCAATCCGCCTTCCAGGTCGTTCTCGTGACATTCGACGTCCGAGCACCGCGGTTCGTGATCCTGCGCGTGGTAGGCGCAGTAGTTGATGAAGTAATGCGTCTCAGTCTCGACGACGCTGTAATAGATGAACGCCCGCGCCATCGCGTCTTTGTTCTTATCGGCGGGAGGGCGTTTGGCGAAATTTGCCCAATTGTTCAAACCGTTCCAGTCGCCGTCGAAATCGAAGCGCGCGACGAAATCGCCGCGACGTTGAACCGGTTGGTCGACGCTCGCGGCATTGCCCTCGTCCTGCGATTGGCCTCGCATCTCGGTGTCTTGAAAGAGAATTGGGGCGTGGAAGTAGGCGAGTTTGCGATAGAACTCGCGGCGGTTTGTGACCTCTTGCGCCAGCGTTTTTTCCTTTTGGAGATAAAGGAGAGCAAAATGCGCCAGCAGTATCAGCGCCGGAAGTATGATTGAGACTCGGATCGGTTTCATAGAAAGACCAACGATATAGGCGGCAGTTTACCATCTTCAATATATCTTTGATTGACGAAGGCGGAGCATTCGATCAGCGCATCAAGAATTTCTGGTAGACGGGAATTGAAGACCTTTGTGTCTGTGATCTCGATGTGGAGCGCTTCGCCTTCAGACAATAGGAATCGCGTCATTTTTACGTCTTCGTCCAAATACGACATACAGTCAATCCAGGCGTTCATGTTCATCCCATAGAAATCCGGGAATCCCATTGCCTCCTTGCAGGTTTGATGAAACGACTGCCAGTCAATGATTTTGTCAGTGTTCAGGCGAACCCTTGCCATCTTGCAATGCCCCCTCACGAATAGGTTTTAAGCTAAATTGAACCAGGCGACATTGGGACATGCGGCGGTACGGTACCGGGAGCGGTAGCGACCGGGCGACTTGTTGAGAAGGCGTTTCGATGGGCGCCCGGTCGCTACCGCTCCCGGTACCGTACCAATGTCGCCTGGTTCGATTTAGTCAACGTTTCAACAATTCCGCTGGCTCAAATACAGTTCCGCCTTTGATGATACGGTGAATCTGTTTGATATTGCGAATATCGTCAAGAGGATTGGCGTCGAGAATCAACAGGTCGGCCACTTTGCCTTCTGGTGCGCAAGGAAAGTCAACTCGCAATCGGCGAGACTGGGGCTGACGGCGCGAGTGATTGCTGTGAGCGTTCGCCTCTTCAATTCATTTTTGCCGCTTTAACGCCGACGCGGCGCGTCAGTTCGTGAACCTTGCCGATGATCCTCTCTTCAAGCTCCGGTTTGTAAGGCCCTGGCAGATCATAATAGATCATCGAATCGATCACCTCGTATCCGCCTTCTTTGAACATCCGCGCCGACGGAATGTAGGAGCAGAGGTCATTGCTGTAGCCTGCGACCCAGACGTCGCCGCCAAGTTCGCGTTTCAGCCGCAGCGCGTAATCGGTCACGACCTCGCCTGCAAGCGCGACCAGCGTCAAATCACCGATCTTCAAAATCTGAATCGTGTACGGATATTCCGAGATCAATTTCCCGTCGCGTTCGTATCGGGCGATCATCCGCTCAGCGTGGCGGCGCTTGAAAACATTTTTGTCGTTCAACCGCGATTGAAACTCTTCCTTCGTGGGCGGGCCGTCGAAAGGAATCATCACGCCTCCGATTACAGATTTGACGGCGCCGCTGACAGGCTTGATTGAGCCGCTCGACGCCTGCTCGACCGATTTGGCCAACGTTTCGCCGTGCTGTTCGGCCAGCTCGCGTTTGCTGCGCGGGTACGGATTGATGTCGGCCCCGCATCCGGCGAGGAACATCGCCGTCGCGCCCGGATGCGCTCGTTCAACCGCCTCCTGCGCGAATCCCGCGTAATCGCCGCAGAATTCATAAAACTCTCCGGTCAACGTCGTGTTGTGGCAGGCGTAACCGAAGACGACTCCGCGCAGCTTTCCATCCGGCGATTCGACGCGCAGCGCCGGAACTTCGCGATCAACCACGCCTTCCTGGTTGACGCCGATGACGACGCCGTTAGGATTGAACTGCCGGCGGTTCATCGCAAACGGGGCCGTGGATCGCCCGTAGGAGAGCTTCGCCGGAGACAAATCTTTGATCGCTTCGCCGATGACCTTCAGCAGGTTGTTTTTGAGCCGCTGCGTGTAATCGTCAATGAGCGCGGATTGCGTCGCGTCGAGATCGTAAGCGCCCGCCAGAGAGCTTTTGACCACGGGGCCTGTGTGAGTGTGTGACGAATTGAAAAGAATTTGGTCGCGCCGGAGGCCGTAGCTCTTGTTCGCGTATTCGGAGATTTCGGAGGTGAGGGCGCGTGGCAAACCCAGCAAGTCGGTCGTCACAAACACGACGCGGGCGCCGCGCGAATCCTGAATGGCCAAAGCTTTGGCGTAGAGGTCGTGAATCTTGCCCTCGGCCGGTTTTGCGCGGTTGGCGTAACCGGCCATCCACACATTTTGTTCGGGCGTGATGACGATCTTTGCGAAGCCTGCTTTCATCCCGGCCTTCATTGTAGCTGGCGCGCGCTTCGATGGCTGCGCGCTGATCGACGCCGCGAACAGAAGCGCTATCAAATATACTAGTATGTGACGGCTCATTTTTGTCCTCCGCAGATGCGCCACGATTTTCATTGTTTCAGGGCGATGTTGTAAATTTCGACCATCTCTCCGGAGCTTATTTTTATCGGCCGGAAGCTCAACTTCAACGACGCGCCAGGCTGGTAATCGTCGTCGAGGACAAAAATTTTATTGACCGAGCGCAAATCGCATGTATCTGATGGGACCTGGCTCAGTTCCGATTGAGTCTTCGGATCGCCTTTCACGTCGCAGCGCGCAACTATGCGTTCGATATCTTCCAATCGGGCCCGCTTAGGCAAGAGCGCCGTCGTTCTGAAGACGCCGCCGCGGTCGATCCTGTAATTTGCGATGCCCCAATCGGACGCCCGCCAGACCGGATCGCCTTTGAGCTTGACGGCGACGCTTAGAGCCGCGCCAGTCTGATTCGAGCTGATGTCGAAATAGACGTAGTTGCGCAGGTCGTTGATCGCCTGCCCGGGCTTTCGCTCGTCGGTAATCTTCCCCTCGCGGATCATCTCGTCGGCCATCACTCGGTATGTCCACGGATGGCGATCCATCATCTCTTCGCGCGAGGCCGCTCGCGCGTCGAAGGGCAGAGGGCGCGGCGCGAATCGCATCTCGGATTGCCCATGATCCGAAAAGTTGTTGTTGACG
>Ga0209382_10011956_pt1 | contig 10743 bp, 9 predicted proteins | sample SoiMetdeltSBSDD5_FD_187599 | JGI IMG/M metagenome (GOLD analysis project Ga0209382, IMG submission 187599) | Bulk soil microbial communities from a Populus tree surrounding site in Tennessee, USA - Soil MetaG P. deltoides SBSDD5 (SPAdes) (version 2) | ecosystem: Environmental > Terrestrial >...
GCCCGGCACCGTCTCGCTGCGCGAATGGCGCGGGCCCAGCGCCGACATCGTGCAGCTCTCCTTCACCGACCCGATGTTCCTGCTGTCGCTGCGGCAGGAGGACGGCACCACCAGCGTGCTCGCCAATCCGCGCATCCGCGTGAAGAACCGCGAGAAGGCGCGCGTGCACATCGGCGACCGCGTGCCGGTGATCACCACCACCGCGGCGGCCTCGGGCGGCTTCGTCTCCGAGTCGGTGACCTACCTGGACGTCGGCCTCAAGCTCGAGGTCGAGCCGCAGATCCACCTCGAGGACGAAGTCGGCATCAAGGTGGCGCTCGAGGTGAGCAACATCTCGCGCGAGGTGAAAAACACCGGCAGCAACACCCTCGCCTACCAGATCGGCACGCGCAACGCCGCCACCGTGCTGCGCCTGCGCGACGGCGAGACGCAGATCCTCGCCGGCCTGATCAACGACGAGGACCGGCGCAGCGCCAACCGCGTGCCCGGCCTCGGCGAGCTGCCGGTGCTGGGGCGCCTGTTCTCCTCCACCCGCGACGTCAACAACAAGTCCGAGATCGTGCTGCTCATCACGCCGCGCCTGGTGCGCACGCTGGCGCGTCCCGAGGCGCGTGCGCTGGAGTTCTCCGCCGGCACCGAGGCGTCGACGGGCGCGGTCGGCGGCGCGCCGCCGTTCTCGCCGCTCGCCGCCCCGCCGCCCGAGAGCATCCCGACCCCGCCGGTGACGCCGGTGACGCCGCCGGTGACCCCGCCAGCGTCGGCGCCCGGCCAGCCGCAGCCGGGCCAGCCGCCGATGGTGCCGTTCGGCGGGGCGCGCCCGCCCGGGCAGTGATGGGAAAAATGCGGCGCTTGCGCGGCTTCACCCTGATCGAGCTGGCGATCACGGTCGCCATCGTCGCCCTGCTCGCCTCGGTCGCCGTGCCACTCGCCGAGATCACCGTGCAGCGCACGAAGGAGCAGGAGCTGCGCCGCGCGCTGCGCGACGTCCGCGAGGCGATCGACGCCTACAAGCAGGCCGCCGACGATGGCCGCGTGGCGAAGAAGGTCGGCGAGTCGGGCTACCCGCGGCGCCTGGAGGACCTGGTCGAGGGCATCGACGATCAGAAGAACCCGAAGAAGGCGCGCATCTACTTCCTGCGCCGCCTGCCGCGCGACCCGTTCGGCGAGACCTGGGGCAAGCGCGCCTACGCCAGCCCGCCGAACGCGCCGCAGGAAGGCGAGGACGTGTTCGACGTCTACAGCCGTGCCGAAGGCAGCGGCCTCAACGGCCGGCCCTACCGCGAGTGGTGAGGCCAGCCTTGCGCCGCCGCGGCTTCACCCTGATCGAGCTGCTGGTGGTGCTGGCAGTGGTGGCGACGCTGCTCACGCTCTCGCTGCCGCGCTATTTCGGCAGCCTCGAGCGCTCGAAGGAGGCGGTGCTGAAGGAGAACCTCTACCAGCTGCGCGAAGCGATCTCGCGCTACTACTCGGACAAGGGCCGCTACCCCGAAACACTCGACACCCTGGTAGCGGACAAGTACCTGCGCGCCGTGCCGCTCGACCCGCTCACCGACAGCACGACGACGTGGCTGGTGGTGCTGGCGGAGGACCCGCAGAAAGGCGGCGTCACCGACGTGCGCAGCGGCGCCGCCGGCATCTACGCCCAATGGTGAGGCGGCGCAGCCGCGGCTTCACCTACCTCGCCGCGCTCTACGCCGTCGCGCTCCTCGCCGGCGGGCTCGCCGTGGCGGGAGAGCTGTGGCACACCGCGGCCATGCGCGAAAAGGAAGCCGAGCTGCTGTTCGTCGGCCACCAGTACCGCCAGGCGATCGCGCGTTACTACCTCTCGGGCCCGCAGCGGCAGTTCCCGCGCACGCTGGAGGACCTGCTGCGCGACCCGCGCCGGCCGGGCGCCGAGCGCTACCTGCGCCGGCTCTATGCCGACCCGCTCACGGGCTCGATGGAATGGGGGCTGGTGAAGGCGCCCGACGGCGGCATCCAGGGCGTCTACAGCCTGTCGCAGGCGAAGCCGTTCAAGCTGTCGGGCTTCAAGGCTCGCGACCAGGCGCTCGAAGGCGCGGCGAGCTATACCGACTGGAAGTTCCTCTTCGCTCCAGCCGGGCAGCCCGCCGCGCCGCCGCCGCGCTAACTACGACTTACAGCGCCGGACAGGACCCGCCGAAGTTGCCGGTGGTCGACGGGTTCGGCTTGTGCAGCTGGATGTTGCCGCCGCCGCCCGAGCCGTTGTTCAGCTTGTGCGGAAAGCCGGGGCCTTCGGTGGTGTAGACGACGACCCCGTTCTTCTTCAGGCGGATGTCGAACTCGTCCGTGGTGCCCGGCTCGCCCGAGTCCTTGGCGCGCAACACGTAGTCGACGTCGCCGAAGAAGTTGGTGCGCGCCGTGCCGCAGACGAGGCGGCTGCCGATCAGGCGGCCCTTGTCGTCGGTGCCCGAGCTCTCCTCCATGTACGCGGTGACGGCGATGACGTGCACGTTGAGCCCGCTGGCATGGTCGATGTACTCGAGGTGACCCCAGGTCGGCGTGCCGTGCTTGCAGCCGCCGCCGACGCCGAAATTGGCCTTGGCGCCGTTCGGCACGATGAAGCCGCCGCCGGTAAGGAAGTCGCAGGGCCAGGCGAACGCGGCGCTGCTGGCGAAAGCCAGCGCGAGGGCAGCCAGCCCACGAATCATGATTGAACGCATTGTCAGTTCTCCGTAGGTAGTTACTGGATGCCGGCAGCGGCCGTACCGACCACCAGCTCGCCGATGCCAAAGACGACCACGTGCAGCGCGTTGACGACGATGCCGCTCGCGGACTGGGTCTGCTCGTTGATCACCATCGTGCCGCCAGGGATCGAGACCGCCTGGTTGGGTGCGCCGCTCACGGCGATCGGCACGCCGTTGACCTGCAGGTTGGTCAGCGCCGAGGTGGCGGAGCTTGCCCCGCCGAGCGCCGATTGCGCTTCGGCGATGATGAGGTCCGCGCCAATCGCCAATCCGGGAATGTTCAGCCCGAGGCCGGCGACGGAGGCCTGCGAGGCCACCTGGTCGGGCCAGCCGATGGTCGTGGCGTGCAGCGCCTCGCCCACTACCCCCGAGATGAGCGTGCCGCCAGAGGCGGAGGCATCGCGTGCATCGGTGGTTCCGGCGAGGTTGCCGGTGCCGGCGAACGTCGTCGTGACGCTGCCGAGCAGGCCGAGCACGGTGGTACGCACGGCCGTGGCCTCCCCGGTGACGGTCTGCGCCGCGCCGATTCCCGGCCAGGCGAGCAGCCCGGCCAGCAGGCCGAGGACGGCGAGCAGCGCCGGGCCACGTTTGTTCGATTTTTCACGCATGTGATGCTCCTTTTAGGTGTGAGAAGTGCGAGCGCCAGACTAGGCTTGCGCTGTGACGCAACGCACAGGAGCACTGCGGCGTGTCTGGACCCATTGGACCAGCGGCCGTGGACCGAATGGGCCAGCCCGGCCCCGGGCGTAGTCGACCCCCGTGCCGCCGTCGTCGAACGATGACAGCAGAATCAAGCCTGCGTGATAGCGCCGCGGGGAGCGGCTGAATAGCATGCAGACGTTGGGTGTCGCCGCAGTTCCCTCCCCTGGACACCCACCCCCGGACCCGGTGTATGCAGCACCGGGTCCTTTTTCTTTCTAGAAGCCCAAACGCGCGCTCAGGCTGACGACGTGGGCGACATAGTCGCCGAACGCGGCGCTCGACGAGCGCGCCTCGCGGTAAGCGCCGAGCTGCAGCAGCACGCCGCGCGCCGGCCGATAGGCGATGCCGAGCGCGACCTTGCGCAGGCGGTCATTGCGCGGCGGCTGCACGCCGAGGGCGACCTGCGCATCGCCGAGATATTCCAGGTCGGTGCGCGCCAGGTCCCCGGAGAAGGTCGTCTTCTCCGTCAGCCTCCACGCCGCGCGCAGCGCGATCCCCTCGGCGAGCACGACGCGCGCCTGCACGTCGTCGAGCGGCACGACGTCGCGCTGCACGCTTGCGCTGAGCGCCAGCGCCCCGGTCGCCTGCCAGTCGTGCACCGCCTGCAGCGTGGCGTGCTCGAAATCGCGCGCCGGCAGCTCGCGGTGTCGCCGGCTGACGCCGCCGGCGCGTGCCGTGAGGCGCGAGCCCTCGGCCGTCCAGCCGAGCGCGGCGCCGCCGCGCCATTGCCGGTAGGAGCTGTCGACCAGGGTGGCCCCCACGAGCTGGCGGTGCGGCAGCTCGCCGTCCTCCGCAGCGGCATAGAGGCCGAGCGCGTTGCGCGCCGGCGAGAGGTGGTTAATGCCGACCTCCGCGCCGCGGATGGTGACGTCGTTCGCCTCAAAGGCCGCGTTGCGGTTCGACTGCTCGAGCCAGCTCAGCGCCCCCTTCAGCTGCCAGCGCGGCGTCGGCAGGTAACCGGCGTCGAAGGAAGCATGCTGCGTCCTGAGGAGGTTGGGGGTGGCGGCGAGCGCGCCGCCGCCGGTGTTGGCGAGCGAGGCGAGGGCCAGCGTGTCGGTGTAGGCGAGCTTGCCACTGAGGTCGGCGCCGGCCTGCCACAGCCAGGCGGCGCGCGCGTCGTAGCCGTAGTCGAGGTCGAGCACCGAGAAGCGCTGGTAGTGCGTGCCGATCCAGGCGAAGCGCGCCTGCAGGCGCTGCAGGCTCACGGGCAGGTCGAGCGCGAGACCGAGCGAGGTGGTGGTGTAGGTATCGGCCTTCGACGCGGTGCCGAGGACGGCCACCGGGTCGGCGCTGCCCGAGAGGCGGAAGACGTTGTCGTCGCGTGTCACGCTCTGCACCGCGAACAGCTCGAGGCGGTCGTCGAGCAGCGCGCGCGCGGGCGGCGGCGCGGCAAGCAGGACGGCGGCGAGCGCGAGTAAGGCGCGCCGCGGCGCGGCGCTCAAGTGCTCAGGATGCGCAGCGACATCGCCTTGCTGACCGCCTGCGTGCGGTTGAGCACGTTCAGCTTGCGCAGGATCTTCTGCACGTGGTTCTTCACCGTCAGGGGGCTGATGCCGAGGATGGTGCCGATCTCGATGTTGCTCTTGCCGATCGACACCCACTTGAGGATTTCCTGCTCGCGCACGGTGATGGCGCACGCCGGCGCCGGCTTGGGGCCGTCGACGGCCTTGGCGCGCCCGTCGGTCAGCGTGCGCACCCACGCCGCGTGCAGCAGCGGCACCGCGAACTCGACGAGGTAGAGCTGGCGCGCGCCGATCGCGCCGCGCGCGCAGCCGAAGATGAACAGGCTCACTACCCGGCCGTCGGCGTCGTGCGTGCCGTGCACCAGCAGCTGCTTCGCCCCGCCGCGCTCGAGCGCCTGCGCGAAGCTGCTGCCGGCGGGCGGGCCGTCCTCGCCGCCCAGCGGGCAGAGCAGCGGGCGGAAGCGGCGCTCTTCCCAGGCCTTGATCAGCCGCGGCGCGGCCGCGCCGTCGCGCAGCAGCGCTTCGCCGTACGCGCCGCCGTCGGCGGCGGCGAGCGAGAAGCTGTCGGCGCGCAGCACCGGCGGCTCGCCGCCGCGCAGCGCGCACACCAGCAGCTCGTGCCGCACCAGGCCGTGCAGCAGGCCCTGCGTCCAGTCGAAGAAGTGCGCGCGCGTGTGCACGCGCACCGCGGCGTCGAAATTGAGAAACAGCGTCTCCTGCTCGAGGGAATCGAGCGGTTTATACGCGCCGACCACCTCCACCGGAGGCACGTCGGAAAGCACGGTCTGCACTGCGTTTTCCCCTAGAGCGGGAACACCCCACTATAGGGGAGGCGGCATGACGCAAATGTGACACGGGACTATTAGTCCAATGGAGCCATTGGACGGCCCGTCCGCCCAGCGCGTGGCCGTCGTGGTTCTACCCTAACCTCCGCGCGTGACCGCCCTCGACCAAAGCCAGCCGCGCCTCGCCGTGAGCCGGCCGGACGCCGCCACGCTGGCGCGCGCCGCGGTCGATCCGGTGGTCGCCATCGGCACCATGGTCGTCGTGGTGCGCGCGTTCGACGCGCACTTCGACGGGCCCTGCCTGATCCTCGCCCTGCTGGTCTTCGCCATGACCTTCCCCGGCGACCTCGCCCGCGGCACCGCCGGCGCGCGCCAGCTCGCGCGCGACATCGCCGCCAGCTGGCTTGCCATCCTCGCCCTGCTGCTGCTGCTCGGCTGGGTGTCGAAGACCCTCGCCGCCTTCGACCTGCGCGCGCTCCTCGCCTGGGCGGTGGCGACACCGTTCGCCCAGTTCGCCGCGCATCGCCTGATGCGCGCCGTCCTGCCGCGGCTGCTGGCGGCCGAGGGGGTGCAGCGCACCGCCGTCATCGCCGGCGCGAGCCAGCCCGGGCGCAAGCTCGCCGAGCAGATCGGCGCCAACCCGTTCCTCGGCATCCGCGTCGCCGGCTACTTCGACGACCGCAGCGCCGAGCGCCTGCCGGGCATCGCCGCCCTCGGGCGGCTGAGCGACGTCGCCGCGTATGCCCGGGCGCAGCGCGTCGACCTCATCTACATCGCGCTGCCGATGGCGTCGCAGCCGCGCATCCTGCGCCTGCTGGAGGAGCTGCACGACACCACCGCGTCGATCTATTTCGCGCCGGATATCTTCCTCTTCGACCTGATCCAGGCGCGCATGGAAACGATCGGCGGCATCCCGGTGCTGGCGGTGTGCGAGTCGCCGTTCCACGGCGTCGACGGGCTGCTCAAGCGCGCGAGCGACCTGGCGCTCGCCGGCGCGCTCCTGCTCCTGCTGTCGCCGCTGATGCTGGCGATCGCGCTGGGCGTGAAGCTGTCTTCACCGGGCCCGGTGCTGTTCCGCCAGCGCCGCTACGGCCTCGACGGGCGCGAGATCCTGGTCTACAAGTTCCGCTCGATGGCGGTGGTCGAGGACGGCGCGCGCATCGCGCAGGCCACGCGCGACGACCCGCGCGTCACCCGCTTCGGCGCGTTCCTGCGCGCCTGGTCGCTCGACGAGCTGCCGCAGTTCATCAACGTCCTGCAGGGGCGCATGAGCGTGGTGGGACCGCGGCCGCACGCCGTAGCGCACAACGAGACTTACCGCAAGCTGATCCGCGGCTACATGATCCGCCACAAGGTGCGCCCGGGCATTACCGGGCTGGCGCAGGTGAACGGCTTGCGCGGCGAGACCGAGACGCTCGACAAGATGCGCGCACGCATCGAGTGCGACCTCGCCTATCTGCGGCGCTGGTCGCTGCTGCTCGATCTGAAGATCGTGTTCGAGACGGTGTTCGTCGTGCTGGGACGCAAGAACGCCTGGTGAGCCGGCCGCCTCAGGCCGCCTTGGCGGCGTCGGCCGCCTCGGCCTGGGTGGCGCGGAAACGGTAGCCGAGGCCGCGCACGGTCTCGATCAGCGTGTCGTGGCCCGTCGGCAACAGTCCCTGGCGCAGGCGCCGGATGTGCACGTCCACCGTGCGCTCCTCGACGAACGCGTCGTGGCCCCAGATCTCGTCGAGCAGCTTGGCGCGGCTGAAGATGCGGCCGGCGTGGGTCATGAAGAAGTGCAGCATGCGGAACTCGGTGGTCCACAGCTCGATCTCGCGCTCGCCGGCGCTGACGCGGCGCGCCGCCGGATCGAGGCGCAGGCCGAGGTGCTCGATGATGTCGTCGGTGAGCTGCGGCGCGCGCCGGCGCAGCACCGCCTTGATGCGCGCCAGCACCTCGCGCGCGGAGAACGGCTTGGTGACGTAGTCGTCGGCGCCGCCTTCGAGCGCAGCGACCTTGTCGTGCTCGCCGTCGCGCTCGCTGATCATGACGATCGAGATGTCGCGCGTGCGCTGGTCGCTGCGCAAGCGCCGCGCGAAGGAAAGGCCGCAGGTGCCGGGCAGCACCGGGTTGAGCAGGACGAGGTCGGGCCGGCTGCGCCGCACCACCGCCTCGGCCGCCGGCACGTCCCCGGCGCAGGCGACGCGGTAGCCGACGTGCTGCAGATTGACGGCGAGCAGATCGCGCACCGAGGTTTCCCCTTCTACCACCAAGATCGAGCCATCCATGTCGCATCTCTTTCTTATAGACAGATGCCGCGCATGGTAGAGGCTCGACGCCGCGCGCACTATCGCGCGATCCTGATTCCCGCTGTCACGAAATCCCGTCCCGCTGTAGCTACACCTTGACCATCAGACTGCTCATCAGCTTCAGCAGGCGATCGATGTTCACCGGCTTGGCCATGTATTCGGAGGCGCCCGCCTCGATGCACTTGTCGCGGTCGTCCTTCATCGCCTTGGCCGTGACGCCGATGATGGGGAGGTTGCGGAACGGCTCCAGGCCGCGGATCACGCGGATGGTGTCGTAGCCGTCGAGCTCCGGCATCATCAGGTCCATCAGCACCAGCTCGACGCCGCTGTTGTTCTTCAGCGTCTCGATGCCGTCGAGGCCGGTCTCGGCGTTGAGCACCGTCATCCCCTGCTGCTCGAGCGCGCTGGTGAGGGCGAAGATGTTGCGCACGTCGTCGTCCACCACCAGCACCTTGCGCCCCTGCAGCTCGGGGTGCGGCTCGCGCGCGGCGGGGCTGCGCTCCTCCAGCAGCAGCGCGCTGCGATCCAGAGTGCGCGGCTCGGCGCGCAGCGGCTCGGCCAGGCTGCGGTCGGCGCCCATCGACTTGAACAGCAGCGGCAGGTAGAGGGTGAAGCGGCTGCCCTTGCCCGGGGTGCTCTCGACGCTGATCTCGCCGCCCAGCAGCTGCGTCAGCTCGCGGCTGATCGACAGGCCGAGGCCGGTGCCGCCGTACTCGCGGCTGGTGGTGCCGTCGCCCTGCTGGAAGGCCTCGAAGATGATCTGCTGGTTGCCGGCCGGAATGCCGATGCCGGTGTCGGTGACCGAGAAAGCCACCACTTCGTCGGCCTCGTTCAGGCGCTTGTGCTCGGGCGACCAGCCCGAGGCGGCCGTCGCCACCTCGAATGCCACCGCGCCCTTGCTGGTGAACTTGAAGGCGTTGGACAGCAGGTTCTTCAGGATCTGCTGCAGCCGCTTGGCGTCGGTGCGGATGGCGACCGGCAGCCGCGGATCGAGCGTGATGTGGAACTCCAGCCCCTTGTCCTGCGCCACCTGGCGGAAGGAGCGCTCGACGTAGTCGCGCAGCGTGGCGAAGCGCTCGGCGGCGATGTTGAGGGTGACGGTGCCCGACTCGATCTTGGCCAGGTCGAGGATGTCGTTGATGAGGGACAGCAGGTCGTTGCCGGCGACGAAGATGGTCTGCGCGTACTCGACCTGCCGCGGCGTGAGGTTCTTGCTGTTGTCCTCGGCCAGCAGGCGCGCCAGGATCAGCAGGCTGTTGAGCGGCGTGCGCAGCTCGTGCGACATGTTGGCGAGGAACTCCGACTTGTAGCGCGAGCTGAGCGCCAGCTGCTCGGCCTTCTCCTCCAGCGCCGCCTTCGCCAGCTCGACCTCCTTGTTCTTGATCTCGAACTGCGTCATCTGCTTCTGCAGCTCGCCGGTGAGGGACTGCGACTGCTTCAGCAGGTCCTCCGTGCGCATGTTGGCTTCGATGGTGTTGAAGACGATGCCGATGGTCTCGGTCAGCTGCTGCAGGAAGGTGAGGTGCGCCTCGCTGAACTCCTTGAACGAGGCGAGCTCGATCACCGCCTTGTTCTGGCCCTCGAACAGCACCGGCATGATGACCACGCTCAGCGGCGCCGCCGAGCCGAGCCCGGAGCTGACGCGCGCGAAGTCCTGCGGCACGCTGTTGAGCAGCATGCGCTTCTTCTCGTCGGCGCACTGGCCGATGAGGCCCTCGTTGAGGCGCAGCCGCCGCAGCTGCTCGCCCGGCTGGCAGGCGTAGGCGGCGAGCAGCTCGAGGCTCGCTTCCTCGCCCTGCCCCTTCTGCACGTAGAGCACGCCCTGCTGCGCGTTCATCAGCGGCGCCAGCTCGCTCAGGATCATCTTCGACACCGCCACCAGGTCGCGCTGGCCCTGCAGGCGGCGGTTGAAGTTGGCGAGGTTGGTCTTGAGCCAGTCCTGCTCGGTGTTCTTGTGCGTGGTGTCCGCCAGGTTGCCGATCATGGCGTTGATGTTGTCCTTCAGCGCCGCCACCTCGCCTTGCGCCTCGACCATGATCGAGCGCGTCAGGTCGCCCTTGGTCACTGCGGTGGCCACCTCGGCGATGGCGCGCACCTGCGTCGTCAGGTTGGCGGCGAGCTGGTTGACGTTGTCGGTGAGGTCACGCCACAGGCCGGCGGCGCCCGGCACCTTGGCCTGGCCGCCGAGCGCACCCTCGATGCCCACCTCGCGCGCGACGTTGGTCACCTGGTCGCCGAAGGTGGCGAGGGTGTCGATCATGCCGTTGATGGTGACCGCCAGCGCGGCGATCTCGCCCTTGGCGCCGAACACCAGCTTGCGCTTGAGGTCGCCGTTCGCCACCGCCGTCACCACGTCGGCGATGGTGCGCACCTGCTTGGTCAGGTTGTCCGCCATGGCGTTGACGTTGTCGGTGAGGTCCTTCCAGGTGCCCGCCACGCCCGGCACCTGCGCCTGCCCGCCGAGCTTGCCCTCGGTGCCCACTTCGCGCGCCACGCGCGAGACCTCCGAGGCGAACGCGTTGAGCTGGTCCACCATCGTGTTGACGGTGGATTTGAGCTCCAGGATCTCGCCCTTCACGTCCACCGTGATCTTCTTCGACAGGTCGCCGCGCGCAACCGCGGTGGTCACCTCGGCGATGTTCCGCACCTGGCCGGTGAGGTTGGCCGCCATGAAGTTGACGTTGTCGGTCAGGTCCTTCCACGTGCCCGCCACGCCCGGCACCTGCGCCTGGCCGCCGAGCTTGCCCTCGGTGCCCACCTCGCGCGCCACGCGCGAGACCTCCGAGGCAAACGCATT
>Ga0209382_10011958_pt1 | contig 10743 bp, 7 predicted proteins | sample SoiMetdeltSBSDD5_FD_187599 | JGI IMG/M metagenome (GOLD analysis project Ga0209382, IMG submission 187599) | Bulk soil microbial communities from a Populus tree surrounding site in Tennessee, USA - Soil MetaG P. deltoides SBSDD5 (SPAdes) (version 2) | ecosystem: Environmental > Terrestrial >...
CGGGCAGCTCCTTGCCTTCGAGCAGCTCGAGCGCGGCACCGCCGCCGGTCGAAACCCAGGACACCCGAACCTCGAGCCCCAGCTCGGTGATCGCACGGACGGAATCGGCGCCGCCGACGACCGTAAAGCCCTGTACCGCGGCAACGGCCTCGGCGACCGCCTTCGTCCCGTCGGCGAAGCGCGGCCACTCGAACACGCCCATCGGCCCGTTCCAGAAGACCGTCTTCGCGCGCGCTAGGCGTTCCGCGAACAGCTCGCGCGTCTCCGGCCCGATGTCGAGGCCGAGCCAGCCCTCCGGCAGCGAGTCGTACGGGACGACCCGCGTCTCGGCGTCCGCCTCGAATGCCGACGCCGCGACCACGTCGACCGGAAGCACGACCTCGAACTCGAGCGGGTTCGACTCCCGGATCTCCTCGGCCATCTTCCCGCCGATCAGCACCTCGTCGGCCCGCCCGCCCAGGTTGCGAAGCACGCCGAGCTTGTCCTCCACCTTGGCCCCGCCCGAGAGGAGGGCGAAGGGCCGCTCGACCTCCCCGAGCAGCCGGCCGAGCATCTCCAGCTCGCGCTCGAGGAGCAGGCCCGCGTACGCGGGAAGGAGCTCGGCGACGCCCACCGTCGATGCGTGAGCCCGGTGCGCCGAGCCGAACGCATCCATCACGAACAGGTCTCGCTCGTCCGCGAGCTCCCGCGCGAGCTCGGGATCGTTCTTCGTCTCGCCAGGGTTGAAGCGCGTGTTCTCGAACACGACGAGCCGCTCGTCGGAGAGGAGCTCCCGCAGCCGCCCCTCGACCGGCGCCATCGAGAAGGCGGGATCCTGTCCCTTCGGCCGCCCGAGATGGGAGCACACCGCGAGCTCCGACACATCCCGCTCCAGCAGCAGCTCCAGCGTCGGCAGCGCCGCCCGGATCCGCGTGTCGTCGGCGACGCGGCCGTCCTCCAGCGGGACGTTGAGATCGGCGCGCACGAGCACGCGCTTGCCCGCGACGTCGGCGTCGCGTACCGAGCGGGGCCGCCTCAAGCTACGCGGGAACCGCTTCGCCCACCGAGGTGGCGATCTTCTCGACGACGTCGGCGAGGCGGCAGCTGTAGCCCCACTCGTTGTCGTACCAACCGATCACCTTGACCATCCGTCCGTGCGACATCGTCGAGAGCCCGTCGAGGATGCAGCTGGCAGGGTTGCCCACGATGTCGGAGGAGACGATCGCGTCCTCAGTGAAGACCATCACGCCGTTCAGGGCTCCGCCCGCGGCCCGTTCGTAGGCGGCGTTCACCTCGTCGGCGCTCGCTTCACGCTCCAGCACGCAGACGAGGTCGGTGACGCTCCCGTCCGGCACAGGCACGCGCATCGCCATTCCGTCCAGCTTCCCCTTCAGCTCCGGGATGACGAGCGAGGTCGCCTTCGCGGCGCCGGTCGACGCAGGGACGATGCTCTGCGGCGCCGCGCGCATCCGGCGCAGGTCGGGCTTGCCCTTGCGTGTCATTGCGATCTGGTCGAGCAGCTGCTGCTCGGTCGTGTACGCGTGGATCGTCGTCATGAAGCCGGACTCGATCCCGAACTCGTCGAGGAGCACCTTCGCCATCGGCGCCACCGAGTTCGTCGTGCACGATGCGTTGGAGACGATGTTGTGCTGGTCGGGGTCGTAGGTGTCGTCGTTGACGCCGAGCACGATCGTGACGTCGGGATCCGTCGCCGGCGCCGAGATCACGATCTTCTTCGCACCCGCGTCCAGGTGCTTCTGTGCACCTTCCCGGGCGGTGAAGAGGCCCGTGGACTCGACGACCACGTCGATCTCGAGGTCGCCCCACGGCAGCGCCTCCGGCTCGCGCTCGGAGAGGACACGGTACGAGGTCCCGTCGACGATCAGCTCCCCCTCACCGTGCGAGACCTCGGCCTCGAGAACGCCGTGCGTCGAGTCGTACTTGAGCATGTGCGCGAGCACGTCGTCGGACGCGAGATCATTGATCGCGACGATCTCGAAGTCCGGGTCGCGCTTCATGCAGGCGCGGAAGAAGTTGCGGCCGATTCGGCCGAATCCGTTGATCGCAACACGCTTCGCCATGGATCGAATCCCCCTTTGTCGCTGGAGCTGAGTCTAAATCGGATGGAAGGACAGCCGATCCGGATGACTAACTAGCGCGGATGCGCGTACTGACCGCCGCAATGGTCTCGGCGCTAACCCTGGCGGGCAGCGCGTCCGCGATGGACGTCGGTGTCGTCGACGACTACGGCGTCGCCCCCGCCAATTCGCCGGCGTTCTTCGACACCCTTGCCGCCCTCGGCATGCGCGAGAACAGGATCACGATCACCTGGGATCCCGCGGCGCCGACGCCGATCGAGCGGCAGCAGGCGCTGGACCTCTACATGCCGCTTGCCTCACTCCGCGGTATCCGGGTCGTCTTCGCCGTCGCACCGGCGAGGGCGGACTCGATCACCTCGAATCCGGCCGCGCCGGGGCAGTACGCAGCATTCCTCGCGCACCTCGCCCGCACGTTTCCGACCGTCAAGGACTTCGTCGTCGGGAACGAGCCGAACCAGCCCCGGTTCTGGCAGCCGCAGTTCAGGCGTGGCGTCGCCGTCTCACCGACGGCGTACTACTCGCTGCTCGCCCGTTCGTACGACGCGCTCAAGGCGGTCGATCCGTCGATCACCGTGATCGGCGTCGGGCTCTCGCCGCGCGGGAACGACCAGCCGAACGCAGGCGACAACGTCTCCGTCTCGCCCGTGCGCTTCATCAGCGGCCTCGGGAAGGCCTACCGGAGCTCCCGGCGGCGGGCGCCGATCATGGACGAGCTCGCCTTCCACCCGTACCCGGACCGCGACACGGACGGCCTGATGAAGGGCTACCGCTGGCCGAACGCCGGCGTCCCCAATCTCGACCGCATCAAGCAGGCGTTCTGGGACGCGTTCCGCGGCACGCGCCAGCCGACCTTCGGCGAGGGACGATCCCGCGGCCGTGTGGCATTCCGGCTGGACGAGCTCGGTTGGCAGGTCGGGATCCCGCCGGCCTCGGCGGGTGCCTACTTCGGGTTCGAGAGCGTCCGGCCGACGACCGAGTCGACCCAGTCGGGGATCTACGCGCAGGCAATCCGCTACCTGGCCTGCGATGCCTCGGTGCGGTCGGTGCTCTTCTTCCTCCTGCGCGACGAGCCTGACCTCGAGCGTTGGCAGGCGGGGCTGATCCGCGCCGACGGCTCGACTCGCTCGTCGTTCGAGTCGGTCCGGGGGGAGATCGCACGCGGGAACGGACGCTGCTCCGGGCAGTTCCGCTCGTGGCGCCATACGACGAAGGTGGTCGGTGCCCGCCTCCGCTTCCCGAAGGCACGCGTCCTGCCGGCGAGGCGTCTGACCCTGGCCCTCGTGGCCAACGCAGGGGAGGACGCAACGGCCGAGGCCGCGGTCTACCGCGGGAAGCGGCGGATCGCGCGTACTCGGACGACCGTCAAGGCGTACCGCTCGCGCGTCGTCCGCATTGGTGCCCGCTTCCGCCCCGGCCGCTACAGCTTGCGCGTCACACTGCGCGCGGCGCTGAACCCGGCCCGCTCCCGCTCGTTCTCGACACCGCTCCGCATCACGCGCTAGGTCACCTCGGGGGTTTCAGTCATACTCATTTGACGGCGGGTCTGCGCTCGTCCGGCGTCGAATTCAGACCCCGTTCGACGCCACGGTCCGGAGCGCGGTTCAACTGGAGGGGAAGGTCGTCCTCGGAGCTTCCCCTCCGGCCCGCCGCCCTCATTTCTGCGGAGCGGTGCGGTTAGCTCGAGGGGGCGGCGTTCCGTCGTACCACGGCCGCGCGGGCAAAGCCCGTACGGCCTCTACGGTCGGCGTCGCAAGCGACGCCTCAGCGGCCCGCCGCTGAGTTCTCATGACTCTGCTAATCGGATAAGCCTCTGTAGGCGGCGATGAACGGTCGCCTTTGTGGCCGGCGGTCGACATTTCAGGCCCAGTTCGCGCAGCGAAATCGATGGGTGGGCCAACCGCAGCTCGGCCAGCTCACGCAGTTCGTCCGGCAGCCGCTCGAGGCCGCGGCGCTTGAGCCGCCGGGCTGCGCGCAGCTGCTTCCCGGCCGCACGGCTCGAGCGGACCAGATTCGCGTGGTCGGCGTTGGCGAGCCGGTTTGCCCGCGCCTTCGCCGCGCCGACGACGCTTCGCTCCGCGAAGGTCAGAACGGCGCTCGCGGCACCAGCTGCCGCCAGCACCTCCGCGATCGTCTCGCCGCCCTTGGCGTAGGCGAACGCATGGCCGGAGCGCTCCTGGACCCCGAGCTGGATCTCCTCGGCCGCCGCGACCTCGGCGATGAACTCCGCGCCGCTCCGCTCCCCGGTCCGCAGCTCCAGATGGGATCGAGAGACACTCCCCGCGCCCAGCAGGGCGCCGCGCAGGTACGCGCCGCGGCAGCACGACCGCGCGACGACGCGCTTCGGCGGCCGGTCGAGCGGCGCCAACCGCGCGCTCAGCACCCCGGCCTCGTGGAGCACCTGCAGCGCCCGGCTCTCACCCTCGACGTGGAGCTGGTAGCGCGTCCCGCCCTCGAAGGCGCGGCGCCTGTAGCTCCGGATCTCGCACTGGACTCCGAAGCCTCGAAGCAGCGAAAACGCCCGGCGCGCAACAGCCGAGCTGGACAGGTCGAGGTGAACGGACACCTCGCCGCGGCCTCGGAGATGGATCGACCCGGCGGTGTGGAAGAGAGCCGACAGCTCCGCGAGCTTGTCGCACTCCCGCCGCGGGGCGATCGCGGCGAGCTCGTTGCGAACGTCCTCCGAAAGCGCCACGTCCGGCTATACGATCACAGGCGGTGAGCGCTCCAGGCCTCTTCCGTCCCCCGGCTCCGGTGAACGAGCCCGTTCTGGAGTACGCGCCGGGCTCGCCCGAGCGCGCCGAGGTGAAGCGCCGGCTGGACGAGATGCGCGGGCAGCCGCTCGAGATCCCGCTCGTGATCGGCGGCGAGGAAGTCAAGACCGGCTCCACCTTCGAGGCCGTCGAGCCGCACGACAAGAAGAGCGTCCTCGCCGAGGTGCACAAGGGCGGCCCGGCCGAGGTCGAGCGCGCAATCAAGGCCGCCGGCGAGGCGTGGGAGGACTGGCACCGCTGGCCCTGGGAGGAGCGCGCCGCCGTCTTCCTCCGCGCTGCAGACTTGCTCTCCGGCCCCTGGCGCTCCACGCTCGTCGCGGCGACCATGCTCAACCAGTCGAAGACGGCGCATCAGGCCGAGATCGACGCCGCAGCCGAGACGATCGACTTCCTGCGCTTCAACGTCGAGTTCATGCTCCGAATCTACGCGGAGCAGCCGCGCTCCTCGCCCGGGATCTGGAACCGGATGGAGTACCGCCCGCTCGAGGGCTTCGTCTTCGCCGTCACGCCGTTCAACTTCACGGCCATCGGTGCGAACCTGCCGAGCTCGGCGGCGCTGATGGGCAACACCGTCGTCTGGAAGCCTGCCTCGACGGCCGCTTTCTCGGCGCACTGGGTCATGAAGCTCTTCGAGGAGGCAGGGCTGCCGCCGGGCGTGATCAACCTCGTCTACGGGTCGGGCGCCGAGGTCGGCGACGCTGCGCTCGCGAGCGAGCACCTCGCCGGCGTCCACTTCACGGGCTCGACGCCCGTCTTCCAGGGCATGTGGAAGACGATCGGCGAGAACATCGCCAACTACCGCAACTACCCCCGGATCGTCGGCGAGACGGGCGGCAAGGACTTCATCGTCGCGCACCCGTCGGCGAACGTCGATGCCGTGGCGACCGCGATCCTCCGCGGCTCCTTCGAGTACCAGGGCCAGAAGTGCTCGGCAGCCTCGAGGATCTACGCGCCGTCGAACATGTGGCCGGAGCTGCGAGAGCGGCTCGTGAAGGAGGTCTCGACGATCCGGATGGGCGACGTCGCCGACTTCACGAACTACATGGGCGCCGTCATCGACGAGAAGGCGTGGAAGGGGCACAAGGAGGCGATCGACACCGCGTCTGACAACGCCGCCGAGGTCGTGGTCGGCGGTGGTGCAGACGACAGCGAGGGCTATTTCATCCAACCCACGGTGCTGGAGACTCGTGACCCGGCCTCCCGCCTGATGCGCGAGGAGCTCTTCGGTCCGATCGTCACGACGTACGTCTATCCCGAGAACAAGTGGGACGAGACGCTCGAGCTCGTCGACGACAACCCGTACGCGCTCACCGGCGCGGTCTTCTCTGAGGATCGTGCGGCGATCGATCAGGCCGGGGAGCGGCTGCGCTACACGGCCGGGAACTTCTACGTGAACGACAAGCCGACCGGCGCGGTCGTCGGCCAGCAGCCGTTCGGCGGCGCGCGCGGCTCGGGGACGAACGACAAGGCCGGCTCGATGTGGAACCTGATCCGCTGGGTCAGCCCGCGGACGATCAAGGAGACGTTCGTCCCGCCGCGCGACTACCGCTACCCGTTCATGGCGCCCGACTCGACGGACGGCGCCGGCCCGTCCGATCGCCCGTGAACGGTCGCGCCGGCGGAGCCGCCACGACCTCCATGGTCGGCGCCGCCAAGTCGGCGCCTTAACGGCAGGGCAACAACCACTCAGGCCGCCTCGAAGTCTGATGAGTATGGGCCGCCCGGTCGTCCTGGTCACTGCGGCGGCCCTCCTCCTCTTCACGACATCCGCGGTCGCAGCTCGCATCGACGGGTCGCCTCGAGCGGACTTCCTCCGCGGCGGGCCGTCAGCCGACCGGCTCGACGGCCGCGGCGGGAGCGACCGGATCAAGGTCGACGGCGGCGGGAGGGACAACGTGCGGTGCGGGCCCGGGCGCTTCGACCTCGTCAACGCGGATCTCTCCGACCGCGTTGCCTCTGACTGCGAGACGGTCGCGCGGGTGATCGCCCGCGACCCGCATCGGGCGCCGGCGCAGCACGCGACGATTGCGGAGCCGGACTCGTTCTCGTGGGGTCGGACGATCGTCGCCGCCTACCAGTCCGGCCGGTTCCGCGACGGCGGCGCGGTCAACACCGGCTGGGCCACGTCGCGGGACGGCGGGCGGACGTGGCGCAGCGGCACCCTCCCCGCGCTGACCGGGAGCTCACAGCCCGCCGGACGCTGGCAGCGCGCCAGCGACCCCGTCGTCGCCTACGACGCGGCACATGCGACCTGGCTGATCGCCTCCCTCGCGCTGAGCTCGGGCCAGGCGGCGGCGATCGTCGTCAGCCGCTCCCCGGACGGGATCACCTGGAGCCCGCCGGTATCGGTTGTCGAGGCGCCGTGGCAGCCCAACCTGCTCCTCGACAAGGAGTGGATCGTCTGCGACAACGGCGCCGCGAGCCCGCACCGCGGCAGCTGCTACGCCGTCTACAGCGATTTCCGGACGCTCCAGCTCGAGTTCCAGGCGTCCCGTGACGGCGGGCTCACGTGGGAGCCGCAGGTCGCGGCTCCGGGGAACGCCGGCCGCGGATCGATTCTCGGCCGCTGGGCGCCCGCGCCGCAGCCGGTCGTCCAGCCTGACGGCGACCTGATCGTGCCGTTCTACGACGAGAACCGCGTCGCCTCCGTCCGCTCGGTTGACGGCGGGCGCTCGTTCCAGCCGCCCGTCACGATCTCGGCCACCAACTTCAAGGCGACCCCGGGGCTCCGCGGCCCGCCGCTGCCGAGCGCCGAGGTGGACCAGGCCGGAAACGTCTACGTCGTCTGGCCGGACTGCACGCGAACGCCGGCGTGCAGCGCCAACGACCTGGTGATCTCGCGCTCGGCCGACGGCGTCACCTGGTCGCGGGCGACGCGGATCCCGACGAGACCGCGCGGCTCGCGTGCGGACTACGTCCTTCCCGGGATCGGCGCCGACCCGAGCCGCACGGGCCGGATCGCGGTCGTGTACTACGTCCTCCGCGGCGGGCTCCTGGACGTCGGTTTCACTGCCTCGGCCAACGGGGGACGGAGCTGGCGCCCGGCGCGGCGTCTGAACGCCCAGACGATGCGGCTCGACTGGGCGGCCCAGGCCGGCGGCGCGATGCTCGGGGACTATTTCTCGACGTCGTGGTCGGGCGGCCGGGCGGTCTCGGTGTTCACGCTCGCCTCGCCGAGGGGCGCGCGGTTCAATCAGCCGCTCTTCGCAACCGTCATTCGTCCATAAACCGGCGTACTGCGTCCGAGAGGGCGTCGATGCGGTCCGGCGCCAGGCTGTAGAGGACGTAGTAGCCCTCGCGGCGGGTCTCGAGCACGCCCGCACGGGCAAGCAGCCGCAGGTGCTTGGAGAGGCCTGCCTGCGAGATCCCCACGAGCGGCGCCAGCTCCTGCGTCGAGCGCGGCCGCTCCGCGATCAGCTTCAGCGCGCGGAGCCGGGTCTGGTCGCCCAGTGCGCGAAGCACGCCGACGAGCTCGCCCGAAGGGAGCGCAGGCCGCGACTCGGCGGCGACGAAGGGTGCCGAATACACCACGCTCAGCGGCCAGGGCTCGTCGCAGTTCACGTGCACGTGCGGCCAGACGTATGCGCTCGGAACCAGGAGCAGCCGTCGAGCATCGGTGACCTCGACTGTGTGCGGATGCGGCACGTCGATGCCGAACTGCTCGAGTTCCGGCTCGACGCGGAGCTGCAGCGAGACGCTGCGCAGGAACGGGTACAGGCCGTCCGAGGCGATCCGCCTCCCTGCTTCCGACACGGCGTCCGCGAGCAGCGGCTCGAGGCGCTCCCACTCCTCGGCGAAGGCAGCCTCCCAGTACCCCTCGACCAGGTCTGCGAACTCGTCCCGAAGGCGCAGCGGATCCTCCCAGACGAGCCGGGCCAGCCCGGGGCTCGCGCGGAAGAACCGAGCGGCTCCGACGATGTGGCGGCGGACGTCGTCGTGTCCGAGGAACTCGGTGTCGCGACGCCCCTCCGTGTCGTAGAGCGGGCGGGCGAACTCCAGCGCGACCGTCTCCGCGTCCAGCGCACGGAGAGCAGCAAGCTCGTCCTCGAAGCTGCGCAGCTCGCGCTCGGGAGATGGCGCCAGCAGGTCGGGGACCTGCCGCCGGTAGGCGAACGAGAAGGCCGCGATGTCGCGCTTCAGCGCCGCCGGAAGCGTTCTGGCGCGACGGACCCAAGGGTGCTGGAGCGGGTGATGCTTCGGCTCGACGAGGACGTGAAGGCTGAGCACGGTCTCAAGGAGCGGCGAGTAGGCGTGGGACACGCGCTCGACCGCCTCGGCGGGGATCCGGAACCGAATCGCCATCGATTCTCTTTCTAGCGAAAGAGTTGACTCGTGCCCAGCCCGCCACGCAACGTGAGGTCGTGCGCTGGATCGCCGCCATCATCGCTGGGCCGGTCGCACTCGCAGCGGTCTTCTTCGGGACGGCCGGCGCGCAGCAGGGAACACTCCTGATCGCGACCGTCGGGACCAACGACGGCTTCGACATCGGCCTCAGCTATCCCGACGGCAGCCGCGTCAGCGAACTTGCGCCCGGTACGTACACGATCCGCGTCCGCGACCGGTCGACCCAGCACAACTTCCACCTCGCGAGCAACGAGGACCGGACGGTCGACTTCCGCACGGAGCTCGACTTCGTCGGCGAGCAGGACTTCACGGTCACCTTCAGGGACGGCGTCCGCTACGCGTACGCCTGCGAGCCGCACTGGCAGACGATGAACGGTGCGTTCCTGGTGCTCTCGGCACCGGCGCCTCCTCCGCCCGCGCCGACCGTGCGGACGCTGCGGGCCTCGGTGGGGCCGGCCGGCAAGGCGACACTGAGCTCACGGTCGGTCAAGGCCGGCCGGTACCGAATCGTCGTCAGCGACCGGTCCCTTCGACACAACTTCCGGCTCGCCGGCCGCGGCCTCAACCGGACGACGCGCGCCGACTTCCGCGGCACGGTGACCTGGCGCGTCCGGCTCGCGAAGGGCGTCTACCGCTTCGGCAGCGACGCCAAGCGGCTCCCCGGCCGGCTGAGCGTCCGCTAGGCCCGGCCGGCCTTGTGCAGCTGCGCGTAGATCTGGCGCGCCGTCTTGGCCGGAATCCCCGGCACGCCCTCGAGCTCCTCCTGCGTCGCGGCCAGGAACTGCTCCGCCGACCCGAAGTGCTTGAGCAGCGCCCGCCGCCGTGCCGGTCCGACACCCGGGAGCGTGTCGAAGATCGACTCCCGCGCCTTGGCATCGCGGCGCTGACGGTGGAAGCCAAGCGCGAAGCGGTGGGCCTCGTCCCGAATACGTTGGAGCAACTGCAAACCGGGTGAATGCCGCTCGAGCCGGATCGGCTCCGGCCGGTCCGGCACGAACACCTCCTCCACGCGCTTGGCCAGCGAGATCACCGCGACGCGAGGAAGGTCGTACGCCTGCATCGCCTGGATCGCCGCGGACAACTGGCCCTTGCCGCCGTCGATCACCACGAGGTTGGGAGCGTGGGCGAAGCCCTCGTCGTACTCCTCCTGGGTGGCGGTCCCGACGCGGGCGAACCTCCGGGAGATGGCCTCTGCGAGTGCGGCGTAGTCGTCCTGGCCGTCCACTCCGCGGATGCCGAACTTCCGGTAGTGCGCCTTCTTCGGCGTCGCGTCCTGGAAGACCACCATCGAGGCGACGGGCGACTCCTCCTGGATGTTTGAGACGTCGAAGCACTCGATCCGAAGGGGAAGGCTCTCGAGGTTGAGGACCTCGCGGAGCTCCTCCAGCGCCTCGACGCGGCGCAGTCTCGACTGCTCCGCCTTCGCGGTGTCGGCCTCGAGCGCGAGCCCCGCATTCTGGTTCGCGAGCTCCTGCAGCCGCCGCTTCTCGCCGCGCTCCGCCCCGCGCACCTCGACACGCGAGCCACGCCGTTCGGAGAGGAACTCGGCC
>Ga0209382_10011962_pt1 | contig 10740 bp, 11 predicted proteins | sample SoiMetdeltSBSDD5_FD_187599 | JGI IMG/M metagenome (GOLD analysis project Ga0209382, IMG submission 187599) | Bulk soil microbial communities from a Populus tree surrounding site in Tennessee, USA - Soil MetaG P. deltoides SBSDD5 (SPAdes) (version 2) | ecosystem: Environmental > Terrestrial >...
GGCCACCTCCAGGGCCACCGCGTCGGAGTTGACGCGATAGGTCTTCCCGTCGCCGTCCATGCCGAGGGGGGGAACGACGGGGACGATGCCGTTCGAGAGGATCGTCTGCAGCAGCTCCACGTCGATCCGCTCGATGCGGCCGGTGAAGAGGTGGTCGATGCCGCGCACGATGCCGTAGGGATGGGCGATCACCGCGTTCGTGCTGGCCCCGCGGAGGTCGGTGGCGCTGAGGCCCTCCAGGATCTCGTGGGTCAGGCGGTTGGCGGCGGTCAGCGCGAGCTGCAGGGTCGCGGCGTCGGTGACGCCCGATCCTTCGAGGTCCGAGGGCGCGGAGACCTTCTCGTCGGCCAGGGCCTGGATCTGCGCGGAGGCGCCGTGCACGAGGACGGTCCGCACGTTGAGCGAGCGCAGGACGGCCACGTCGAGCAGGATGTTGCCGAAGTTCTCGTCGCCGACCACGGCCCCGTCCGCCGCGATGACGAACGTCTTCTCGCGGAACTGGGGCACGTAGCGCAGGATGCCGCGCAGGTCGGTCGGTCTCATCGCGGAGAAGATGGTATCGCGAAGTAGAGGAGGCCCAGGGTCAGCCAGGCGGCGCCCACCAGGCGGAAGAGCCAGCTCACGGCCCAGGTACCGATCAGGGCCTGGATGTGCACGGGGAAGGGCGGGCGCAGCGGCGCATCCGCGGCCGCCCGCCCGCGCGTGGCCAGGAGGCCGAGGGGCAGGACGGTGGCGGCAATGGCCAGCCGGAACGCGTTCACGGCATCGGGATAGCGGCGCGCGCTGATGGCCCCGGCGGCGATGAGAGCGCCGGCGACCAGGAAGGTGGCGAGCGGGCCGAGAATGCCGACCTGCACGAACCTGCGGTGGCGGGTCGCCCAGGCCAGGAATCGCCGAGCGCGATCCGCGTGCGGCTCGGCGCAGGCGCGCCAGCGCGTGGTCCCGAAGGGCTCCTCGACGTCGAAGGCCGGCCCTTCTCCCGCCGCCCGCCCGCACCACAGGCAGCGTCGCGACGCGCGCGCGAGGGCGAAGGGCCGCGCGTAGACGCGATGGCTCAGCATCAGGGCCACGCCCAGGGCGAGCGAGGCGGCGATCCCCAGCGGCGCCCGCGTGAACAGGAAGAGGACGACGGGCACGGGCAGGAACAAGAGCAGGCCGAGCAGGCGATCGGACACGGAAGCGGATGGTACCCTTGGGCAGCACGGATGAAGGCATGACAGCGCTGGGACGCGGTCTCGTGGACGGCCATCTCCCGCCGGAAGAGGTCGGCCGCATCGCCGCCGAGGGGCTCGCCCGCCTGCCCCTGGACGGCCGGCGCGTGCTCGTCCTCATCCCCGACGGCACCCGGACGATGCCCATGCCGCTCATGTTCGACGTGCTGGAGCGGGAGCTCTCCGGCCGCGTGGCCGCGCTCGACTACCTGGTGGCCCTCGGCACGCACATGCCGATGGACGATGCCGCGCTGAGCCGCCTGGTGGGACGGCCGGTGGCGGACGGGCGCGCCGGCCGCTCGCGGATCTTCAACCACCGCTGGGACGACCCGGCGACGTTCGCGAACCTCGGCGCCATCCCCGCGCGCGAGATCGCCGACCTCACCGCCGGGCGGCTCGACGAGGACGTGCCCGTGTCCCTGAACCGGCTCGTCCTCGAGTACGACCACGTCCTCATCTGCGGTCCCGTGTTCCCGCACGAGGTGGTCGGCTTCTCCGGCGGCACCAAGTACCTCTTCCCCGGCATCGCGGCGCCCGCCATCATCCACTTCACGCACTGGCTCGGTGCCCTCATCAGCAGCTACGAGGTGATCGGGACCGCGGACACGCCGGTGCGGGCGGTGATCGACCGCGCGGCCGCGCTCCTCGACACGCCCGTCTCGCTGCTGGCCCTGGTGGTCACGCACGACGGCGTGGCCGGCCTCTTCTGCGGCGACACCCGGGAGGCGTGGCGGGAGGCGGCCTCGCTGTCCGCGCGCCGCCACATCGTCTGGCTCGACGAGCCGGTGGACCGCGTGCTGGCGGTGATGCCGCGCATGTACGACGACCTCTGGACGGCGGCCAAGGGCATGTACAAGACGGAGCCCGCGGTCGCGGACGGAGGCGAGGTCGTCATCTACGCGCCCCACGTGCCCGAGGTCAGCTATGTGCACGGCCGCCTCATCGACGAGGTCGGCTATCACTGCCGCGACTACTTCCTCGCCCAGTGGGATCGGTTCCGCGGCTATCCGGGCGGGATCCTCGCCCATTCGACGCACGTGAAGGGCCTGGGCACGTACGACAAGGCGCGGGGCCTCGAGACGCCGCGCATCCGCGTGACCCTGGCCACCGGCATCCCGCCCGAGCGCTGCGCGCGCATCAACCTCGGCTACCAGGATCCGGCGCGGCTCGATCCGGCGCGCTGGGAAGAAGAGGCAGGCCGGGGATCGATGGTCGTCCCCCACGCGGGGGAGATGCTGTACCGCGTGGGGCGGCCGGCGACGTAACAAAGACGCGAATCACGCGATTAGCGATAAAGAGGTTGTGGCCAGGTCGGCCTGTCATCTCTTGATCGCTACGGACACGACTAACCGATCGGCGGGCCCGGTGGCGCGGTCGGAACCACCAGCGGATCCGATGCGCGGCCCGGCCTCTGCAGGAACCGCGTGATCGCCTCCGACGTCGCGCGGCGGTCGGCCGCTTCCGTTCCGCGATCGGGCGCCGCTCGCAAGCGCTGAGCCAGATCGCGTAACGCCGCTTCGTAGCCCGCCCGCACCGCCGCATCCGTTGCGCCACCCGCCACCTCCATCAGCTTCGCCACCGCGGCGTCGCGAACGGCCCGGCGGATGGCGGCGCGCGACCCCTCCTCCGGCGCGGCCGCGACCAGGCGATCGACGAGCGCCCCCGTCACCTCGAGCAGCGAGGGGTTGCGCGCGTCCTCGGCATGGAAGCGAGAAAGCCGCGCCGCCCGCGCCGGGTGGAGCAGGGCGCCCAGCGTGATGGTGGCGGAGGCGCGCGCGGCCGCGATCGGGTCGAAGACCGGCGTCGTGGCGCGCTCGAACCGCTCCGCCGTCCCCGTGCCGTATCCGGATGCCGGAGGCGGGATGAGATCCAGGATCCGCTGGGGCAGGGCCAGGAACTCCGGCTCCAGCGTGGCCAGCGCGAGACGCAGCGCTTCGCGCTGTCGATCGGGCGCGACGATGCGGCGCACCGTGTCCGGCACCGGCTTGCCCGCGTCCGGTCCGAAGGCCTCGCGCACGGCGTAGGTGAAGAAGACGCCGCCCAGCGATTTCAGCGCCGCCTCGAGCTGGTAGCGGTGGTGGAGGTAGAGGGGCAGGAGCAGCGGCTCGAGCTCGGAGAGCGGCTGGCCCGGGCGCAGGTTGGCCAGCCCGAAGCGGTCGAGGGCGATGCGGCGCACCTCCATCTCGTGGCGCAGCGAGTCGATGGGATCGGCGTCGTTGTCCCAGACCGCCCCCAGGGGATGCGGGGTGCCCGGATCGCGCGAGTGCTCGTCGGACACGAACAGCATTCCCGCCTGCACGCCCTCGCGCACGATCCCGGCCAGGGCCTCGTCCTCGTTGGCCCCGGGCGCGAACTGCGAATAGCCGTAGCGTATGGAGAACGCGTCGAAGGCACCGATGCCGCGGCCGTAGGCGTCGGAGAAATCCAGACGCCCGTCCCTGACCTGCACCAGCGGGGCCGGGTAGTCCATCACCGAAGCGCGGCCGTACGTGCTGGCCGCGAAGTTGTGATCGAGGCCGAGGGTGTGGCCGACCTCGTGCGCGGCGAGCTGCCGGATGCGCGCCAGGGCCAGCTCGGTGGGGGAGGCGGAGGGATCCAGCGTGGCCAGGATCTCGGGGTTCGGTCCCTCGTAGGGAGGGATGAGCCCGGAGGCGATGGTCACGTCCTGGCGGATGCGCAGCGAGCCGAGCGTCACGTTGCCCTTCAGGATCTCGCCCGTGCGTGGATCGGCCAGGGCCTCGCCGTAGGACCATCCCCGCGAAGACCGGTGTACCCAGTTCACGACGTTGTAGCGGATGTCCATGGGGTCCGCGTCCTCCGGCAGCACGCGCACCTCGTAGGCGTTGTGGAACCCCGCGCGCTCGAAGGCCTCCTTCCACCAGGACGCGCCCTCCACGAGGGCGCTGCGGATGGGCTCGGGGGCGGCGTGGTCCACGTAGTACACGATGGGCTGCACGACCTCGGAGACGGCGGCCGCGGGATCCTTCTTCTGGAGGCGGTGCCGCGCGATGAAGCGCTTCTCCAGCGGCGTGGCGAACGGGCTCGCGTAGTCGTAGACCTCGACGCCGAAGAAACCGGCGCGCGGGTCCAGGCGGCGCGGGGTGTAGCCGGCCGGCGGGAGCTGCACGAACGAGTGGTGCTGGCGGACGGTGACGGTGTCCGGGGTGGGCGTCACGGAAGCGACGAGCGCGCCCGGACGGTCCCTCGTCACGAGGGTGATGGTCGCCTCGACCTCCGTGTTGCGGGGGAAGGCCTTGGTGCGCGGGAGGTACAGCGCGCTGCGCGCGCCGTCGACGGCGTAGTTGCCCTGCTGGTTGTCCCGCAGGCGCGCGGCCACGCCGTGCGCGTCGCGGAGGAAGAAGTCGGTGGCGTCGACGAGAAGCCGGCCTCCGTTCTCCGCCTCCAGCTTGAAGGACGAGAGCACGGACGACGCGAACGATTCGGCGACCGCCTTCTGCTCGGCCGCGCTGCCGCCGATCGCGCGGAAGCGCGTGTTGGCCTGGACGAGGAGGACCTTCGGCCCCACGCGGTCGAAGCGCACGATGCGGGTGTCGCCGAGCTGGTTGCGGTCGAGGCCGATGGGGTTGGACCCGACGCCGGTGGCGAGCGAGACCTGGTAGATCAGCTCCTCGCCCGGGCGCGGGATCTCGAGGAGGAGCTTGCCCTCCTTCTCGTCCCAGTGCAGGGGAAGGAAGCCGTCCTGGCTGCGCAGCTTCGCCGTGCGGGCGGCGATCGAATCGGCGGCGGGCGCGGGCGATGGGGACGGCGCGGCGGGGACCGCGGCCCGTGGGGTCGACGTGGTGGCGCATCCACCGAGGGCGAGGAGAAGAAGGCTGAAGGGCAGGCGCATGGCGCGACAGTCTAGCCGACGGCATCATGGGAGCGCAGGGAGGACTCGCATGAAGGGACGTCGCTTCCCGAGGGCGCTCGTCGTCGCGATCGACGAAGGTCCCATCCTGGGGATCCGCGCCGGCCGCGCGGCGCATCGCGTGATCGGCATCTGGGCCGTGGTGGTGGAGGGACGCGTGTTCGTGCGGTCGTGGAGCCTGAAGCCGCGGAGCTGGTGGCGGACGTTCCTCGAGGATCCGCGCGGGATCATCGAGGTCGGCGGCCGCACCATCCCGGTGCGGGCGGTGCGGACGCGCAGCCTGCGCCTGAAGGACGCCGTGGACCGCGCCTATCTCGAGAAATACCACACGCCGGGTTCGCTCAGGTTCGCGCGCGACCTCGGTCGGAAGAAGTCGCGGGAGACCACGACCGAGCTCGTGCCCGGCTAGGGACCCGGGCATCGCCGAGTCGATCGAACCTTCAGCGCGCGCTCAGCCTTCCCTTGCCCGGCGCCAATCCGTGTGTTATATACTGAACCGAATGGTTCAGTATCGCCGGGCCGGCTTCGATGCCTCGTTCGCCGCGCTCTCGGACGTCACCCGACGCGGCGTTCTGGAGCAGCTCGGGCGTGCCGACGCTTCGATCACGGACCTTGCCCAGAAGTTCCACATGACCCTCACGGGCATGAAGAAGCACGTCGGCGTCCTGGAGCAGGCGGGGCTCGTTACCACGAAGAAGGTCGGGCGCGTGCGGACCTGCAAGCTCGGCCGGCACCGACTGGAGGAAGAGGCGGCCTGGATCGAGAGGTACCGCCAGCTCTGGGACGCACGATTCGACGAGCTGGACGAGGTTGTCGAGGAACTGAAACGGAAGGAGAAGGTCGATGGACGCAAGAAGAGAGAGTGAGCCCACGCGCATGAAGAACCGCACGACGGTGGAGCGGAAGTCCGAGCGCGAGCTGGTCGTGACCCGAACCTTCAACGGGCCGGCCCGCATCGTGTTCGAGGCGTGGACCAGGCCCGAGCTGTTCAGGCGGTGGTGGGCGCCGAAGTCGATGGGCATGTCCCTGCGTTCCTGTGAGATGGATGTTCGTGTCGGGGGCAAGTACCGTCTCGAGTTCGAAGGCGAGGCCATGGCGTTCTTCGGCACGTACCTCGAAGTGACACCGCCCTCGCGGCTCGTGTGGACCAACGAGGAAGGTGGTGAGGGTGGGCCTGTCACCACGGTGACATTCGAGGAAAAGGGTGGCCAGACGCTGCTGGTCATGCACGAGCTCCATTCCTCGAAGGAAGCTCTCGACGCGGCCGGCACCGGGGCGGCGGATGCGATGGTCGAGACGTTCGCGCAACTGGACGAGCTTCTCCTCACCCTGGGCGCGAGCATGGGACGGTCATGAAGTCGTGGCGCCGCTAGCTAGCGCTCGCCCGCGCGTGGCCGCGTGGCCAGGCCGATCTCCGCCACGCCGGCCGTGCGGCAGGCCTGCAGGACGCGCGCCACCGGCGCGTAGTCCATGTCCCGATCGGCCTGGACGAGCACGGATACGGACGTGCGCGAGGTCTGGACGCGGGCCGCCAGGTAGGTGCTCAGCCCGTCCACATCCATTGGCGGGTCCTTGCCGATCTGGGCCCCGCCCGCCGTGACCACGAGCGGGATCGCTTCCTTGGGCGCGTCACGTCCGTGGCGGGCGTCGGGGAGGGGCACCGGAGGCGCGGTGAACTTCGGCACCGTGACCATGAAGATGATGAGGAGGACGATCATGATGTCCGCCATGGGCGTGACGTTGATCTCGGAGACCACGCTTCGGCGTCCGCCCAGTCGCATCGCCATGTCGGTTCGACACCGCGGCGGGTGGCGGGGTTCCAGGGTCTAGGGTCGAGCTTCGAGGGCCCGGCGCGCCGCGCGCTCCGCCGCTTCCAGCTCGCGTGCCGCCTCGTCGAGGGAGGCGATGGCATCGCCGAGCGGGGCGCTCAGCGCCGGGAGCTGGCGCAGCCACTCCATGAGCGACGGGGAGACGGTGGCCAGCTCGCGGAGGTGGGCAGCGGCCTCGGCGTAGGCCCGATCGCGTGGCAGGGAAGCGAGGCCGTTGCGGATGGCCTCGTGGGCGGTGGCCATGTGGTCCGCCGCTTCCGTCAAGGGACGCCGTAGTGCGTCGTCCGAGCCGGCCCGGGAGGCGCTCGCGGCCGCGGGCCGCGGGTGCAGCGTCTCCGCCACGCCGAGGACCTGCTGGACCATTCCGGGCAGCGGCGTCACCGCCTTCACGACCGCGGAGAGCGTTTCCGCGAGGAGGGGCGAAACGCGCGCAAACTCGCGCAGCGGCTCCGTGAGTGGCTCGTAGTCCTCGGCCCGAGGGAGGCGGAGCAGGGACTCCGACCAGCCGTGGTGCGTCGCCACCAGCGTCTCCGCCACCTCGCCCAGGCTGCGGGCGGCCGCCTCCAGCGGCCCCACGGCCACGCGCACCGCCTCGAGGCTCTCGAGCAGGCGCGGCGCGCTCTGCGCGAACGCATAGAGGTGATCGGCGAGCGGCTGGAAGTCGTCGGCGCGCGGCAGCTCGGCGGCGGTGGCGGACAGGAGCTCCGCGCTCTCGCTGAGCCGCGCGACCAGGCCGGCCGGCGTCCCCGCCGGAGCGGAGGCGGGGCCGCGCAGGCGCTCGATGGCTTCCGTCTGGGATGCGATGGCTCGAGCGAGCGCGGCGACCTCCTCGCGCAGCGCGGCGATGCCGTCGTCGGCGGCCGGGACGGGCGAGGCGGCGGGCGAACGGGAAGACGACCGCGCCTTCGCCGGCTTCGACGCGGGACGCTTGCGGGCCGTGGGCATGGGCGCACACCTTAATACAGGACCGCGCCCGGTTCTATGATGGGTCGTGACCAACGAGAACGACACCGTCGACGGCGACGCCAAGCTCATCTGGGACTACCACCACGTCCACCACACGCTCGCGCCCGCGGACGTCATCATCGTGCTGGGCAGCCACGACACGCGGGTCGCGGAGCGCGGGGCGGAGGTGTTCCTGGCCGGATGGGCGCCGCTCATCGTGCTGTCGGGCAACCTGGGCGCGCTGACCAGCGAGATCTGGACGCGGCCGGAAGCGGAGATCTTCGCCGAGGTCGCGCAGGCCAAAGGGGTCCCGCGTGAGCGCATGCTTCTCGAGCCGCGCGCCACCCACACCGGTGAGAACGTCTCGTTCTCGCGCGAGCTCCTGGCCGGGCGCGGGATCCATCCGCGCCGGGTCATCGCCGTCCAGAAGCCCTACATGGAGCGGCGAACCCTGGCCACGTTCCGCCAGCGCTGGCCGGAGGTGGACGTGGTCGTCACCTCGCCGCAGATCGCGTTCGACGATTACCCTCGTCCCGACATCAGCCGCGACGACGTCATCCACATCATGCTCGGCGATCTGCAGCGGTTGATCGTGTACGGAAGGAAGGGCTGGTCCGCGCCGCAGGAGGTCCCCCGCGACGTGCAGGCCGCGTTCGAACGGCTGGTGAAGGCGGGCTACACGCGGCGGCTGCTTCCGACGGAGCCCTGAGGCCCGGATGATATTCTGCTCCTCGGGGGTTTCGGAATGAGTCCGAGCGACGTCGTCATCCTGTCCGGCTGCCGCACCGCCATCGGCACGTACGGCGGCGTGTTCAAGGATGTCTCCGCCGTCGAGCTGGGCACGGTCGCGGTGGGCGAGGCGGTGCGGCGCAGCGGCGTCCGGCCCGATCAGGTGGACGAGGTCATCCTCGGCTGCATCCTGCAGGCGGGCCTCGGCATGAATCCGGCTCGGCAGGCCGCGATCAAGGCGGGACTTCCCGATTCCGTTCCCGCCACCACCGTGAACAAGGTCTGCGGCTCGGGTCTGCAGTCGGTGATGATGGCCGCTCAGGCCATCAAGGCGGGCGACGCCGAGATCGTGGTGGCGGGCGGAACGGAGAACATGACGCGCGCGCCGTACCTTCTCCCCGATGCGCGCTGGGGCCAGCGGCTGGGCAACGGCAGCGTCCTCGACCACATGATCCACGAGGGGCTGACCGACGCCTTCCACGACATCCACATGGGCATCACCGCGGAGAACCTCGTCGAGCGCTACGGGATCTCACGCGCCGACCAGGACGCGTTCGCGGCGGAGAGCCAGCGCCGGGCGGAGGCCGCCATCAAGGGCGGCGCCTTCAAGGACGAGATCGTGCCGGTGCTGGTCTCCGGGAAGAAGGGAGACACCCGCGTCGAAACGGACGAGCACCCGCGACCCGGCACCACCGCCGAGTCCCTGGCGAAGCTCAGGCCCGCCTTCAAGCCGGACGGGACGGTGACCGCGGGCAACGCCAGCGGACTCAACGACGGGGCCGCGGCGCTGGTGGTGGCCGGGGCCGAGCATGCGCGGCGGTTGGGGCTGGCGCCGATCGCGCGCGTCGTCTCCTACGCGTCGGCGGCGGTGGACCCCCGGGTGATGGGGATCGGCCCCGTGCCGGCCGTCCGCAAGGCGCTCGAGAAGGCCGGCCTCGGCACCGATGCCATCGATCTCTTCGAGCTCAACGAGGCCTTCGCCGCCCAGAGCCTCGCCGTCCTGCGCGAGCTGAAGCTGGACGCGCAGAAGGTGAACGTCCTCGGCGGCGCCATTGCCCTGGGCCATCCGATCGGCGCCAGCGGTGCCCGGATCCTCGTCACGCTCCTCCATGCGCTACGGGCTCGAGGGCGGCGCCATGGCGTGGCCGCGCTGTGCATCGGCGGGGGCCAGGGCGTCGCCATGGTCGTGGAGAATCTGGCGTAATTCTTGCTTTAGTTAATGTTGGATGGGTGTCGGGTTCCCAGACAGCATTGACACCCGTACAGCCCCAAATGGACGACCCTGCCGCCAAATCGCTGAGGGACAAGCTCGATGCCCTCCTGCGCCGCGCCCGCGAGATCAGCGCGGACATCGAAAAGCGCGTCGAGGAGGTCACAGCCGAACCTTCCACTCCAGCGGCGGAGCGTAGACCTCACGCGGCCGAGCCCGCGTCCCGGCCGGCAGCGAATCAGGCGAATCAGCTGACGCCGGAGAGCCGCGAAAAGGCGCAAGAGGCGATGGAGGTCGCGGCGGAAGCCGTCGCCGTCAGCGCCGAAGCGGCGGCCGTGACGGCGGAGGCGCTCTCGACCATCGCCAACGAAAACGGCACCGCCCCCGAGGTGCCACCCGCCCCCGCCGGTGCTCCGACGACGGTCGTGCCCGAGGCCGCGGCCGCGGTCGCCCAGGATGCCGCTGCGGCCACGCCCGCCGATGCCCCGAAGAAGGACGCTTCGGTGGCCGCGGACACGAAGGCACCCCCCGACGCGAAGCCCGACAGCAAGAGCTGAGTCCGCGCCGCAGCGCGGGCATTGACAGCCGCCGACCGTTCCGCTAGCTTCTTGTCTCCCGTCCAACATTCTTCGGGTCGGGCCTCGCGCGTTCCCCGCCGTCCTTCTCCTCGGTAAGAGCCATGGACAACGACGACTCGACCTCCAAGCCCTCGGGCCCGCCGAGGCGTGGGCGTCCGCCCCGGGGCGATCGCCCCCGCACGGCGCCGCCTTCCGCGGGCGAATCGCCGTCGCCGGATGCCATCGCGGTCGAGGAAGCGGAGGGCGCGGAGTCCAGCGCCACCGAACCGCCCGCGCCCTCCCGCGAGGCGGACGGTCCGGCATCCGAGGCCGTGCCCGAGCCCGCGGCCCCGTCCGCACCCGCCCCCGGATCCGGCTCGGCAACGGTGAC
>Ga0209382_10011963_pt1 | contig 10740 bp, 6 predicted proteins | sample SoiMetdeltSBSDD5_FD_187599 | JGI IMG/M metagenome (GOLD analysis project Ga0209382, IMG submission 187599) | Bulk soil microbial communities from a Populus tree surrounding site in Tennessee, USA - Soil MetaG P. deltoides SBSDD5 (SPAdes) (version 2) | ecosystem: Environmental > Terrestrial >...
CCGCGACTACGACGCCATCGAGAAAACGGCCCCGTTCGGCTTCGACGTCGGCGAGGACGGCGAGAAGGTCGACGAGCTGCTCGGCCAGTTGCGCTGGCTGGCGAGCCTCGGCATCGAGACGGCCTTCGGCTGGGTCGTCAACGTCGATCAGATCAAGCCGCTCGACGTGATGGCGCGCAAGGTCATCCCGGCAGTCGCGGAGCTTTAGCCGGCGACGCTCGGTACCTTCTGCCCGGGGCGCGGTCGGGGCAGCCAGCCGTTGAACGCCTCCTGACCGGTACACATACCTGTGGACGCTCGGGCGTATCATCATCTGACAGGGACGGAGGAGTGTCAGATGTCGAGCGATCCACAGGTTGAGCGCTGCCTCAGCTCGCTGCGTGAGCTGTCGAGCGCCCTCAGCACCGAGCTGCGAGCGCTGTCGCCGGAGGCGTGGGACAGGCTGAGCAACTGCGCGCCCTGGCACGTCAAGGATCTGGTCGCCCACATCATCGTCAGCGGTGAGGGGTTCGCGGCCAGCATCCGCCAGGGGCTCGAGGGGTCGGTCGAACAGAGCATCAGCCACCACGAGCGCGATCGTCGGCAGGAGCAGCTCGCCGCCGATGGCCCCGCCAACGCCGCGCGGGAGCTCGACACGCTGACCGACGCCTTCATCGGCCTCTATGACGGCCTGGACGAGGCCGGGCTCTCGGCGATCTGCTTCCACCGGCGCGGCAACCGCTCCGTCCGCTGGTACGCCGCCCACCGCCTGGCCGAGGTCGCCTTCCACTCCTGGGACTTCAACGTCTCGCTGGAGCGCGAGCCGACGTTCCCCGAGGGTATTGCCGCGCTGCTCCTGCCGACCCTGCTGGAGAGCAACGCGCCGCGCACCTACGCCGCCGGCCTGAGCGAGCAGCGCGGGACCGGCGAACGCTACCTGTTGGCCGTGGCCGACGATCCTTCGGCGCGCTGGCTGATCACCATCAATCCGGACGAGTTGACCGCCGTGCGCGGCGACGCCCCGGCCGACGTCACGATCACCGGGCCGGCCGCGGCGCTGGCGCTGCTGGTCTACGGCCGGATCAGCCTGAGCGACCTGTTCCAGTCCGGCGCGATCCGCCTGGAGGGCGACCTGGCGCTCGCCGAGCGGTTCCCGTCCGTCTTCCCGCGCCCCTGACCCGGTCACACGGATCACTGAAATCTTGTGCTGCTCGGCACACCACGCCAGGGTATCCACTGGTATCATCCAGGTAACAGCAAAAGCGTTGACGGAGAGAAGTAGCGCGCCCTCCCGGTCCCCAGAGAGCCACCGATTCGTGAAACGGCGGCGTCCCGGATGCGCGTGAAGACCCTCCCGAGCGCGGCGCCAAACGGCCGCTGTGAGGCTCCTGTGTGCTGAGAGGCACCTTCGCGATGGAGCCCGGCCGGTGCTCAGTAGGCGTCGACGGCTCGCCCCCGTTAGCGGGCGCAAAGGTCATGGCTTCCACTCGGGGCTATGGCGAAGTGCGGTGGCACCACGAACGCCCCCTCGTCGTGCGGACGAGGGGGCGGACACGTGTCGAGCCGATCTGGCTCGAAGGAGGTGCCTCGTGGAACGCGTCTGGTCTACCGAGCTGGCAGCACGGGCCGGCACGACGGTCCATCTGGCCGGCTGGCTCCACCGCTTTCGCCAGTTGAGCCGGGTGAGCTTCCTGATCCTCAGAGACGGCCGAGGGCTGGCCCAGGTCGTGGTGGAGGCACCGGAGCTGGTCGGGCAGCTTGCTAACCTGCCGAACGAGACGGTGCTGCGCGTCTCGGGCGAGGCCATCGCCAATCCCCAGGCCCCGGGCGGCGTCGAGGTCCGTGCGTCAAGCGTCGAGGTCGTCTCGGTGCCAGCCGAGCCGCCCCCCGTCGATCTGTACCGCCCGACGCTGAACGCCCAGCTTCCGACGATCCTGGACCACGCCGCCGTGACGCTCCGGCACCCCCGGCAGCGGGCGCTCTTTCAGGTCGCGTCCGCTTCGGCGGCGGGGTACCGGGCGGCGCTACGCTCCCAGGGATTCGTCGAGATCTTCACCCCGAAGATCGTCGCCTCGGCCACCGAGGGCGGGGCCAACGTCTTCGCGATCGACTACTTCGGCCGCGAGGCGTACCTGGCCCAGAGCCCGCAGTTCTACAAGCAGATGATGGTGGGAGTGTTCGAGCGCGTCTTCGAGGTCGGCCCGGTCTTCCGCGCCGAGCCGCACGACACCCCGCGCCACCTGAACCAGTACGCCTCGCTCGACTTCGAGATGGGGTTCATCGAGGACCACACGACGATCATGGCCGTCCTGACCGACGTACTCCGGACGATGCTCCAGACGATCGGCGAGGAGGCCGCCGACGCACTGGCGGTGCTCGAGCTGGCGCTCCCTGAGGTGCCGGCCGAGATCCCCGCGATCCACTTCGCGGAGGCCCAGCGGATGATCTCCGAGGCGACCGGCGAGGACCTGACGAACGAGCCGGACCTGGCGCCCTCCCACGAGCGATTCCTCGGCGAGTGGGTGCGCCGCGAGCACGGCTCCGACTTCCTCTATGTGACCGGCTACCCGACCGTGAAGCGGCCGTTCTACACCCACCCGGAGCCCGGCCGGCCGGAGTTCACCAACAGCTTCGACCTGATCTTCCGGGGGTTGGAACTGGTGACCGGGGGGCAGCGTCTCCACCGCTACGAGGAGTATTCCGCCGCCCTGGCCGCCCGGGGCCTCTCCGAGGAGCCGTTCCGGGGCTACCTGGACGCGTTCCGCCACGGGATGCCGCCGCACGGCGGCTGCGCGCTCGGGCTGGAGCGCTGGGTGGCGCGGCTGGCGGACGCTCAGAACCTCCGCGAGGTCACCCTCTTCCCGCGCGACATCAACCGCCTAACCCCCTGAGAGTGAGGCCCCCACCCCCACGCATGGGGGAGGGGCTGGGGGTGGGGGCTCCCCCGGAATCGTCAGGCGGCTGGCGCACGCCGGACGGCGGCGCGTTCCTGTATCCTCCGCCACACGATCGAGCGTGGCATCAAGAGACGATGGAACTGTGCGGTGAGCCCTCGGCGGAATCTCGATCTCCCGTTGCTGCCGACACCGCTGATCGGGCGGGACCGCGAGATCGCCGAGGTGCGTCGGCTCATCGTCGAAGCCGGCGCACGCCTGGTGACGCTGACCGGGCCGCCCGGCGTCGGCAAGACCAGCCTGGCGCTGAGCGTGGCCCACGACCTGGCCGACCGGTTCCGCCACGGCGTCCGGCTGGTCGAGCTGGCACCGATCGGCGACCCGGCGCTCGTCGCCGGAACCATCGCCGAAGGGCTCGGCATCCGCCGATCGGATGACCGGTCGCCGCTGGAGCAGGCGATCCGGTTCGTTCGGGACCGTCGCCTGCTGCTGGTGCTGGACAACTTCGAGCAGATAGCAGCAGCCGCGTCCGACGTCGCCGGACTGTTGGCCAACAGCCCGCGCCTCGTCGTGCTGGTGACGAGCCGAGTGCCGCTCCGGATTCGGCAGGAGCGCGAGCTTGCCGTGGAGCCCCTGGCACTCCCGGATCTCGAAGCGGCGAGCGGCCGGGACGAGATCTCGCGGGTGCCGGCGGTCGCGCTCTTCGTGGAGCGGGCGGCAGCAGTGAGCCGGCAGTTTCGCCTGACAGACATCGATGCACGGCGCGTCGGCGAGATCTGCGCCGCGCTGGACGGGCTGCCGCTCGCGATCGAGCTGGCTGCTGCCCGCGTCCGGACCGTCCCGATCGCCGAGATCCACGCCAGCCTGGTCGGTCCGTACGCACCGTCCTCAGAAGGACCGCCGCGCGCCGCCCCCCTGGAGCTGCTGAAGGGCGGTGCCAGAGACCTGCCGGCGCGTCAGCGAACCCTGCGCGACGCCATCGCCTGGAGCTACGACCTGCTCACGCCCGAGGAGCAGCGGGTGCTGCGCCGGCTCGCGGTGTTCGTGGGCGGCTGCACCTTCGAGGCCGCCGAACGGGTGTCCGAAGCGTCCTGGGAGACGATCGCGACCCTGGCCCGCCACGGCCTGTTGCGCTACGAGCAGCCGGCCGCCTGGTCCGAGCCAGCACGAACGCCCGAGCCGCGCGTGCGTCTGCTGGAGACCGTTCGGCAGTTCGGGATCGAGCAGCTCGAAGCGCACGGCGAGTGGGGGCGCGTCTGCCAGCGGCACGCCGCCTACTTTCTCGACCTGGAAGAACAGGCCGAAACAGAGCTGGCCGGCGCCCAGCAGACAACCTGGCTCGCGCGCCTGGCCGAGGACCTCGACAACCTCCGCGCCGCCGCCCGCCGGGCCACGGCGTCAGGCGATGCCGAGACGATGCTCCGTCTCGCCAGCTCGCTGTTCGGGTTCTGGCGCCTGCGGGGCGACGCCGCGGACGCCCGCGAGCGCGTCGACGCCGTCCTGGCACTCGCCGCGATCGTCCCGCCGATCCCCGCCACGGTCAAGGCGTTCGCCGGTGCGGGGGACCTGGCCAGGGTGATCGGCGAGTACGCCACCGCCGAGTCGCTCTACCTGCGCAGCCTCGACGCGGCGACGGCGCTCGGCGATCGGCGTGGGGCCGCGCTCGCGCGTGGCGCCCTCTGCCAGTTCTCCGCCGGGCGGGGCGAGTACGGCCCGGCGCGCCAACACGCCGACGCGTGCCTGTCCCTCTTCGAGGCGCTGGAGGACCGGATCGGACAGGCGAACGCCCTGCGCGAGCTTGGCATGCTGTGCTATTTCGAGGGCGACAACGCGCAGGCGCGTGACCTGCTGGAGCGGGCCTGGGTCCTCGCGAACGACGTTCAGAACCAGCGGGCGATGACGGACGCCGCCTTCAGCCTGGCCATGACCTACCACGTCTCCGGCGAGCTGGAGGCGGCCAGGCTGTTCTATCAGCAGGCGTATGACCTCAATCAGCAGCTCGGCTTCCGGGCCGGGCTCGGCTCGGTCCTCAACCATCTCGGGAGCGTGGCGACCCTCCAGGGCGACTACCGCGCGGCCCGAACGTACCTGCGCCAGAGCATCGCCGCGAGCCGCGAGGCCGGCGACCGCCGGCGCCAGGCGTTCACGCTGTCGGTGGTCGCCGGCCTCGCCGCCGCCCTCGACGCGCCGGAGCGTGCCCTGATGCTGGACGCGGCCGGGATCGCGGCCCTCGAAGCGCTCGGCGCGCGGCTCGGCCCGCCGATGCGCGCCCTCTACGACGGCGTGCTCCAGCCCGCCTGGGCCGCGCTCGACCAGCCCCGCGCCGCGGCTGCGCGCGCCGCGGGCCGGGCGATGCCGCTCGACGAGGCCGTGGACGAGGCGCTCGCCTGGCTCGCCCAAGACGCCGGGCGTCAGCCGCCAGCCGCCGACGAGCCAGGTACGCCGGCTGACACCACAGCTCCAGTATCAGCATCGGCGCCAGCGGCCCCGTCGCGGGATGATGGATCGCCGAGCCCGGCCGCGCTGACCCGGCGCGAGCGCTCGGTGGCCGTCCAGCTCGGCCGAGGACACACGAGCAACCGTGACCTGGCCGCCGTGCTCGGAGTGAGCGAGGGGACGGCCGCCAGCTACGTGCAGCGGGTGATGACGCGGCTGGAGCTACGGACGCGCGCCCAGGCCGCCGCCTGGGCCGTGCAGCACCAGCTCGACGAGCGCTGACGGAAGCCTGCCGCCGGTCCAGGAGACGCGCCCCCTGGGACCGCCGCGATCCTCGCGGCAGCGGGCGCAGCCCGCTCGCTCTGCCTGCTCCGGATGTTCCAGTGACGCCCGCTCTCCGCCGATGGCCCCGCTTCGCGGGGTGCCGCGAGGATCGCGGCGGTCCCAGGCGGAAGGGCTCGTGGCGATCATGCTTGAGCCGTACGGACCCGGAAGATCGGCGAAGAGTGTGCTCCCGGGAACTTTGGCGCCGCAAATGCCCGGATTTGCTAGCAGACGCCGCGTCTGAACGGGCGTAGAGTCACGGTAGGACAGCGATACGCGCTGACCCTCGCCAGAGCCCCAACGTTGTGGCATCGGCACGCACGGTTCGTCGGCGCCACAGCGTCGTGGCATCGGCGACACACTTCCGAAGGGACTCCACGATGTTTCGAAGTCGCGCTCGCGCTCTGTGCCATCGCCGGCAGCACAGTGCCGGGCTCACACGCCACCGCCGCGTCGCTCCCCGCTGCCGACTCCGCTGGCGTGGTCCGCCTCGACGTCGAGCAGGCCAAGCCCAAGCCGGTGCTCACGGCGCCCGGTCCCCAGCCCGAGTTCAAGTCCGACTTGCGTGTGTCGTACGTCTCGACGCAGGTGCAGATTGGAAAGGTGATCTATCTGTTCAAGGTCGAGAACATCGGCATCGAGACATCCGGCCCGATCGAGCTGTACGGCTGGCGGAGTTACAGTGGTGTGCCCGGTGGTCTGGCCACGGCTGGCAGCCCGCAGCCCACGATTGCGCCGCTTGCGACAGGCCAGTCAACCATCGTCGGAGTCATGTGCCAGCCGCCAGGTGACGGTCATGTGCCAGCCGCCAGGTGACGCATCCTGCACCGGTGGTCGACTCAAGGCCATGACGACGAACGATCCCAACTTCGGCAACAACGTTGCAGGGATCGGCTCGTTGAGCTAGCCCCGGATCATCAGAGGCAAGGCTTCGATCACGAAGGCCCGCGTATCACTGCCGCGCATGACGGATCTCTGAGCCCGCTCTTCTCCTCTCCACGCGTTCTCCGCCCTCTCTGCTGGCTCCACACTCTCCCCCTTCACTCTCCCCTCTCTCCGCTCGTTGCGCGAGGCGCCGGTCCCTCCCAGGGGCCGGCGCTTCGCGCGTTCTCGATCGACAGACAGACGCTGCTCTGGCGCCCGCGCCCGGGGTCGGATACGCTCGGGCAGCGCGCCGGACGTCGCCATCGCTATCGTGCTCGCCGGAGGCCTGACGTGAGCGCTCGGCACGCTCCCACTCTGCCCCAGCTCCCGACACCGCTGATCGGGCGAGATGAGGATCTGGCCGAGACCCGTCAGCGCCTGAAAGACGGTCGCCGGCTGGTAACGCTGACCGGGCCGCCCGGCGTCGGGAAGACCAGCCTGGCGCTGAACGTCGGGCACGCCGTCAGCGGCCAGTACCGCTACGGCGTCCGACTGGTCAACCTGGCGCCAGTCGAGGATCCCGCGCTCGTCGTCGCCGCCATCGCCGACGCCCTCGGCGTGCGGCGGTCCGTCGAGCAGCCGGCGCTCGAGCAGGTGATCCGCTTCATCCGGGACCGGCGCCTGCTGCTGGTGCTGGACAACTTCGAGCAGGTGGTGGACGCCGCGCCGATCGTCGCGGAGCTGCTCACCTCCTGTCCGCTGCTCGCGGTGCTGGTCACCAGCCGGGTCCCGCTGTCCATCCGCTGGGAGACGGAGCTGGCGATCGGACCGCTCCCCCTGCCAGATCCGGCGCTCGGGAGCGATCCGGCGGCGCTGGCCGAGGTGCCGGCGGTCGCGCTGTTCGTGCAGCGGGCGCAAACCGTCAGGCCAGACTTCCGCCTGACCGAGGAGAACGCCGCGATCGTCAGCGAGCTTTGCACGCTGCTCGACGGGCTCCCGCTCGCAATCGAGCTGGCGGCAGCCCGGGTTCGCACGCTGTCGCTGGGTGTCCTGCGGGCGAGCCTGGCGGATACCGACGGGGACTCCCCAGGCCAGACACGGCTGACACCGCTCGAGCTGCTGGTCGATGGCAGCCGCGACCTCCCGACCCGCCAGCAGAGCCTGCGCCAGTTCGGCGTCGAGCAGCTCGCCGACCAGGGCGAGCGTGACGCCGTGCGTCAGCGACACGCCGCCTACTTCCTGGGCCTCGCGGAGCGCGCCGAGCCCGAGCTCGTGGGTCACGGTCAACTGGAGTGGCTGGACCGGCTGGCCCAGGACCAGGCGAACCTGGAAGCGGCAACGCAATGGGCCGTCGAGCAGGCCGACCCGCGGATCGTGCTGCGCCTCGGCGCCGCGCTGCGCCGGTTCTGGTGGTCGCGCGGCGACAATCACGAGACCCGGCTGCGGATCGCGACCATCCTGATCGTCGCGCGGGCTGGCCCGCCAACCATTGAGCGAGCCAGGGCGTTGCAGGGCGCCGGCACGCTCGCCCACATGCTCGGCAACTACGCGGTCGCGCGGCTGCTGCTCGAAGAGGGGCGGCGGGTCGGCGAAGCGATCGGGGACCGCTTCGCCGTCGCCGCCATCCTGTTCGATCTCGGCCACCTGGCGTACGTCCAGGGCGACTACCTGACCGCGCGCCAGCAGCTCGAGGCGAGCCTCGCGATCTTCCGGGAGCTTGACGGACCGCCGGAGATGGCCGCCACGCTGGTCAGTCTTGGCTACCTCGCGACCGTCGAGGGTGCCGACCCGGAGGCCCGCGCCCGCTTCGAGGAGAGCCTGGCCGTCGCCCGCGCACACGACGACCAGCGCGGGGTGGCGGACGCCATGCACGGCCTGGGCCGGAGCTATCACGTCGAAGGGGCACTCGACCTGGCGCGCCAGTACTACGAGCAAAGCCTGCAGTTGTTCCAGATGCTCGGCGATCGTCACTCGGCCGGCATGGCGCTCGGCGACCTCGGCAGCGTCGCGGCGATGGGCGGCGACGTGTCAGGCGCCAGACGGCTGTACCGCGCCGCCCTGGACGCCTCACGCGTGGCCGGGAACCGGCGGCGCCTGGCCTACACTGTCGCGGCCGTCGCCGGGCTGGCGGCAGCGCACGATCCGGAGCGCGCGCTGCGTCTCGACACCGCCGCCACGCTCGCGCTGGAGGCGATCGGCGCCCGCCAGGCACCGTTCTTCGAGCGGCTCTGGGCGTCTGATCTGGACCGCGCCCGGGCGGCGCTCGGCGAGGCTCGTGCCGCGGAGTCGCAGGCCGGCGGACGGTCGCTGACGCTGGACGAGGCGATCGACGAGGCGCTGGACTGGCTCGGAGGCGACGACGGCGACGATCTGGCGGTTGACTCTTCCGTCTCCGACTCACCGCCGGCCCGTTCGTCGGCGCTCATCCCGCCGTCTGGTCCGGTGGACGGGCGTCAGGTCGGCTCGGCGTTGACGCGGCGTGAGCGCGAGGTCGCGATGCTGCTCGGGCGCGGCCTGACCACCAACCGCGAGATCGCGGCGGAGCTCGTCGTCGCCGAGATCACGGCTGGCAGCTACGTCCAGCGAGTGATGACCCGACTCGGGCTGCGCAGCCGGGCACAGGTCGCGGCCTGGGCGGCCGGCCAGCAGCTCGACACGTCCTCGCGGCCGTAGCAGCGAGTATCACGCCCGGGTGAACCAGGCCAACGCCTCCTGGACGATCTCCGGCGGGTAGGCATGCCCGCCGTCGAACTCGCGGTACTGCACGTCGTAGCCGGCCCGTCGGAGGCGCGGCACGATCCTGCGGCTGCACTGGTCGATCGGCAGGACGTTGTCGTGGACTCCGTGCGAGACGTAGAGATCCGGCTTCCCGATCTCGTCGCCCGGCCACGAAAATCCCGGCGAGAACGCCATGACGTCGGTGAACAGGTCGCCGTTCGTGATCCCGAGCGAGATCGCGTACGAGGCGCCGTCCGAGAACCCCTCGACGGCGATGCGCGCCGGATCGATCGCGTAGCGCGCGAACGTCTGCGCCAGCGCGCGATCGACGAACGCCACGTCCGGGCCGTACCCACCCATGGCGACGTCCCAGGTCTTGCCACGCGAATCGACCGCGAGCAGGATCAGCCCGGCCTCGTTCGCCAGGTCGTGCAGAGGACGCAGGCCGCCCCGGGCATCGCCGCCGGCCCCGTGGAGCATCAGCACCAGTGGGGCCGGCTGATCTGCTCGGTAATCGTCCGGGACGAAGAGCAGGCCGTCCCGCTGGCTGCCCAGGCCCAGCGGGTGGAGACCGGTCGGCCCGTCTTCACGAGGCGTGCCGGGCCGAGTTGTCAACCGGCCTTGCGCGTACCTCGCCTGCCGCTCGCGCTCCTCATGCTGCTCGCTCGCCACCGCGATGTCCGCCAGTCCGTCTCCGCTGAATCCTGCCGACGCCGTCACGACGATCCCCGCCGCGCCGATGCCGAGCAGGCGCCGCCGCCCGATCCTCACTCCGGCTCCAGAGACGGCACGACTCCTCCCGCGTCCATCCACAGCGATCCCCGATCCGCCAGCTGGCACGGTCTTCCCTGACAGCATACTCCGCCGCCGTTGCGTGGCGGGCTACAGGACTTGCACGGGATGAGTGCCGAAGCGCAGACAGGGATATTGAGTCGTCAGGATGTCGAGGCTACCGCGCGGCGACCGCCAGCCCTGGCATCGTGAAGCCGACAGCGTCCAGCCGCTCGACCAGATCGGCCTGCTGCTCGGCGTCCAGCTCCACCAGCGGCGGGCGGACCGTCACCCAGTCGGGGTCGTCGCCGTAGTGCGCGATCGCCGTCTTCAGGGCCGGGATCATCACGTAGCTCTGGAAGACGTTGCGCACGGCGTCCAGGTTCGCCTGCTGCTCGTCGGCGTCGGCCTGCTGCCAGGTCGCGGCCAGCCGGGCGATCGGTCCCGGGTTGACGTTCGCCGTCGCCGAGATGCAGCCGGCGCCGCCGCCGCGAAGGGCCGGGAGCAGGAACGACTCGCTGCCGGGGAAGACGTCGAAGCCGTGCGGCTGGAACTGCTCCAGCATCGCCTTGGTGTTCTCCCAGTTGCCGGAGCTGTCCTTCACGCCGGCCACCGTACCGGGGTACGCCTTCAGCAGCCGCTCGATCAGGGTCAGCGTGATCGGCACCTGGGCGACGGGCGGGATGTGGTAGAGGTAGACGCGCAGGCGGCTGTCGCCGACCCGCTGGATCACCTCGGAGAAGCTGCGGTACAG
>Ga0209382_10011964_pt1 | contig 10739 bp, 10 predicted proteins | sample SoiMetdeltSBSDD5_FD_187599 | JGI IMG/M metagenome (GOLD analysis project Ga0209382, IMG submission 187599) | Bulk soil microbial communities from a Populus tree surrounding site in Tennessee, USA - Soil MetaG P. deltoides SBSDD5 (SPAdes) (version 2) | ecosystem: Environmental > Terrestrial >...
AAGGCGCGAGATGCGGGACGACGCAGGGCAGTAACGTCAACGGCGCAGTTTGGAACACGATCGGACTGCGGTGTACCGAAACCGTCCCTTGGAGCATGCCGTACAGGACTGGGCTGACACCACCCCGGAGCCCCGATGTTCGCGGTAGCCTTTGCCTTTGCCGTCGCTTTCGACCAGCAGGTCACGGTCCGCGTCGGCAGCAAACCCGACAGCGCTGATAAGTCGGCCGTGCTGGCCGACACGATCGACCGGGATCGCCGGCGCAGCCGGCGGCCGCGAATCCCCGTCACACCGGAGCTCGAGGCCTCCGCTTTCCGTGACCCGGCCGCGAAAGCGCTGCTCGCGAAGGCCCGGGTCGCTCGCATGCAACAGGATTCGACCCTCCTCGCGTACGATGCGACTGCCTATCAGCGGCTCTCGGCAGGACTCGGATTCCGCGCCGTCGGGCGGGACCGGCTTCTCTTCCGCACCGAGAACGTCTCCCGCGTTCGTTGGTCTCGCGCCGGTGGCGCCTGGGTCGACGTGAAGGGCGCACGCACCGTGTTCCCTATGGTCACGGATGATGGCGACGTCGACATGGACGAGATGGCGTCCATCCCATATTACCCCGGCCGCGATGCGCTCTGGATCGGTTCGGGCACCGCGAAGGCCGACGTCGATCCCGACGAGCTGATTCATCCGCTGGCCAACGGGGCCGAGGCGTACTACCGATTCGCGACCGGCGATTCGATCACATTCACGCTCTCCGACGGCAAGCAGATCGCCCTCCGCGAGCTGCGGATCGAGCCGCGGCGTCCGAACTGGCGGCTCTCGGTCGGGTCGTTCTGGTTCGACGTGGGCACCGGTCAGCTCGTTCGTGCGGCGTACCGGATGTCGGTGGAGATGGACATCTGGCAGGTTGTCGAAGAGGAAGGGGAAGACGAGGACGTGCCCGTCGTGGCCAAAGCCATGCTCTCCCCGATGCGCGCAAACCTCGAGTCCGTCACGATCGACTACGGACTCTACGGCGGCCGATTCTGGCTTCCGCGCGTGCAATCAGCACAGGGCAAGGCGCAGGTGTCGTTCATGCGGGTGCCGTTCAAGATGGAGGAGAGCTTCAAGTACGCGAGTGTGAATGGTGCGGACTCACTCCCGCCGATCCCGCCGGCGGCCAAGTCGCTTCGCGACTCGCTGTTCGGCGATAGCGTCCGCTGGCGCGACCTCTCGCGTGAGGAGCGTCGTGAGCGTGCGAAGCGTATTTCGGAGGCCGATTCGGTCCGCCGTGAACAACGGCGTGCGACCCGAAAGGCCGAGTGCGACAGTGGCGGGACGTACACGCACTATGAGAACCGATACGAGGGCGCCGTCCGCGTCGCGATTCGGATGCCATGTGACTCGGTGGCACTCGCCCACTCGCCCGATCTTCCAGCGTCCATCTACGAGCCCGGCGAGGAACTCTTCGGCGTGGCGGAGCGTGACGAGCTGCTCAAGGCGCTCGACTTCTCGTTGCAGCCGGGGTGGGCGCCGCAGAAGCCGACGATCGGCTATGGCCTCAACCTCACCCGGTACAATCGCGTAGAAGGGTTCTCGACCGGGTTGAGCGTGAACCAGGAGCTCGGGCGTGGGTATCGCGTTGGATTCGTGCCGAGGTTCAGCTTCGCGGACGCTCAGTTCAACGCGGAGCTCTATGGCTCCCGCAGCAACGGTCGGCGCCAACTGGAGGTTGAAGGGTACCGGCGGTTGGCGGTGACGAACGATTGGGGTGAGCCACTCAGCTTCGGCAGCTCGCTCAACGCCTTGCTGTTCGGTCTGGATGAAGGGTTCTACTACCGCACGTTAGGCGGTGAGCTGACCGGCTCGAACGTGGGTGGCGGCGGGTTCACCTGGCGTCTCTTCGCCGAGCAACACCGCGACGCGGACGTCGAGACGCAGTGGTCGGTCGCGCACGCGCTCAACGACGTCAACTTCATCGAGAACATCGAGGCGACGCGCGGGACGGTCGGCGGTGGGTCGATGCGATACTCGCATACCCTCGGCCTCGATCCGGCGGGCTGGCGACTGCTCACGGACTTCCGCGCCGAGGGAGCCTTCGGGACGTTCGATTACACACGCGGCGCGTTCGATGCCACGGTGTCGCGTGGCTTCGGGAACTGGGCTGCCGCGCTGACGGCGAGCGCTGGCACGTCGGGCGGCGCGCTGCCGCCACAACGCGCGTGGTACATCGGCGGCGCGCACACGGTTCGCGGGCAGCGACCAAGCCTCACGGAACCAGGGCAATCGGGCAATTCGTACTGGCTCGGCCGGGCGGAGTTGGGTCGTCAGTTCCCGGCCGTGCGTCCGACGGTCTTCGGCGACATTGGCTGGGCGGGCGACCGCTCGTCGTGGAGTCACCCGGGCCGCCCGGTCAGTGGGGCAGGGGTTGGGTTCTCCGTCCTCGACGGGTTGTTCCGCGCGGACATCTCCCGCGGCATTTGGCCGCGTCAGCGCACGCTCCTCGATTTGTACTTCGAGGCTCGGTTCTAGCGGTAGCCCTTCTTGAGGAGGAACTGCCCCGCTTTCGGATAGTACCGCTCGTCCGGAAGCTCCCACCCGAGCGTGTCCGCCAGGCGGTCATAGGTGTTGAAGAGGAACGCGACGTAGAATGCGTCGCGAATCGCTTCGCGCGTCACTCCCGCGGCGAGCACTTCACGGACGCGCGCCGGACTCAGCTCGTCCGGAAGCTCCCACCCGAGCGTGTCCGCCAGGCGGTCATAGGTGTTGAAGAGGAACGCGACGTAGAATGCGTCGCGAATCGCTTCGCGCGTCACTCCCGCGGCGAGCACCTCACGGACGCGCGCCGGACTCAGCTCGTCCGGGCACAGCGTGAACGTCTCGAGGAGCCCCAGCATCGCGCGGAGCTTCTCGTCGATCGGAGCCGTCCGGTAGTCCTCGAGGATCAGCTTCGTCGTGCCATCGCCTAACGCTGCCTCCGCGACCGCGGAGTGGGCGTTCGTTCAGAAGACGCACTGGTTGAGGCGCGACACGAAGGCGGCGAAGACCTCGCGCTCGCCCACCGTCCACTGCGACGGCCCGCGCATGACCTGCTGCGTGAGCTCGGAGAACGGTCGCCCGAAGTACCCCTTCCGGTAGAGCAGCGTTCGCACGACGCCGGGTGCGTGGCCCATGACGAGACGCATGACGCCCAGCATCGCCTTGTCGGGTAGCCGGTGCCCTGCGTGCACCTTGCGCAGTCTCATGCGTCGTCCAGCGCCGCGAGCCCCGCGAACAGACGACGTCGCGACGCACCGAGGGCGGTGCTCACGATGATCTCGAACATTCGATCATCGCCGTAGGTCTTCTGCAGGCGCGCGACGTCTTCGTCGGTCACCCGGTAGGCGTGGCGATGGATCTTGTCGACGAGCGCGTGAAGGTCGGCGGGAAGCCCGCTGTCGTCCGCGGCCGCCCGCCGAAGCGAGGGATCGCTCTCGCCGTCGCCGTCGAGAACGCTCTGCAGTACTCTGTCGCGGAGGGCCGCGTGGGGGTCGAGGGTGCTCACGCGCCGAATGTGCTGCCCGGTACATCGGGGCGCAACGTCGCGTAAGGGGGTCAGACCCCATCGCGGCTTTCAACGGGTTCTGACCCCACGCCGCTGTTATGGCGAAGGTCCTTTGGCTAGATTCAGGAACCAACACGCACCGACCCATGAGCGCAGTTCATCGCACAACCCGTCGATTTAGCGACCCCCGGCCGCCGTCCAGGTGGTGGGAGCGTGTCGCCGCGCGTTGACAAGGTGCTGATGACCTGAGACTCCCATTGGTGTGAGGCCGACCGGCCCGACCGCCCGCCTGGATGCGATCCGGGGGGCGTTTTTCTTGGTCGGTCATTTCCGCTGTGCGCCGAGCTCGTCGCGCGCGCCTCACTCATGCCAATGGAGTCGCTCATGTCTTCAGCCTACGATCGGCCCATCCTCTCCGCCGAAGCCCTCTCGCATTCGCTGGCGGTTCGCGATCTCACGGACCCCGTGCAGGGGCCGCATGCGGTGCAGCTCCTCCTCACCGGCATCATCGAATCACTCGCGGGACGGTGGGGGTGCGCCGTGCGCACGCATCGCGCATCGCCCATCGTGAGCGTCGCCGACAATTACGACCGGCTGCGCTACCCTCCGGACGGTGCCGCCCGCGACGCGCGATACACGCGCTACGTCAGTCGCGATACGCTGTTGCGCACACAGACCTCCGCCCTGATCCCGCCGCTGCTCCGGCAGATGGCCGAGCGTCCCGACGCGATTGCCCTCGACACACTCCTCGTCTGTCCCGGCGTCGTCTACCGGCGCGACACGATCGACCGGCTGCACACGGGGGAACCGCATCAGGTGGATCTGTGGCGCCTAACGATGGCCCACCTCGGACGCAACGAGCTCACGGACATGGTGGCTGCGGTCGTCGGGGCCGCGTTGCCGGGAATGCCGTGGCGTGCCGTGCCGGCCGATCACCCCTACACCCTCGACGGCGTGCAGGTGGACGTCGAGACGTCACAGGGTTGGGTCGAGGTTGGTGAGTGCGGACTCGCCCATCCGGCCGTTCTCGGTGACGCCGGGCTGGACCCATCGACGTACTCGGGACTCGCGATGGGCCTGGGGCTCGACCGGCTGCTCATGCTCGCGAAGGGCATCGACGACATTCGCCTGCTTCGATCGACCGATCCGCGGGTGGCCGCTCAGATGCTCGACCTCGAGCCGTACCGCCCCGTATCCAGCCAGCCGGCCATCCGACGCGACCTCTCGCTCGCGGTGGACGTCAGGCGGACTGCCGAGGAGCTCGGCGACCGCGTGCGGGCGGCCTTGGGTGCGCGCGTGGATCAGGTGGAGGCGGTGGAAGTCGTGTCCGAGACGCCCGGCTCTGCGCTCCCGGCGATGGCGGCCGCGCGTCTCGGACTTACGTCAGGGCAGAAAAACGTCCTGGTCCGGCTCACGATCCGGGACCTCCAGCGGACGCTCACGCACGACGAGGCGAACGAGATTCGCGACCTGGTCTACCGAGCGCTGCATGAGGGGACCGTGTGGACGCTCGCGCGGCCGACCGATAGATAGCGACGTGGAGGTTCGTCGCCGGCTGGCGTGTTTCGCGTCGGCGGGCATTCTTACAGCCCATCCACTAGCCTCGTGGTTCTCATGCGCGCCGTCGCTCTGTCGCTCGCCGTTGTCGCCACAACGTCGCTCCCGCTCACCGCGCAGCTGCCGCGACCCGCGGCCAACACGTCGCCGATGCTTACCCACCTCGACGCGGCAGCCGCGCGTTATGCGGACATCGCGAAACAGATCTGGGGTTTCGCCGAGGTCGGGTACATGGAGGAGAAGAGCTCGGCGCTGCTGCAATCCGAGTTGCGCGGAGCGGGTTTCACCGTGAAGGCCGGGATCGCCGGCGAGCCGACGGCGTTCGTCGCCGACTTCGGGAGCGGCAAGCCCGTCATCGCGATCCTTGGCGAATTCGATGCACTCCCCGGGCTTTCGCAGGACACGGTGCCGGAGCGAAAGCCCGTGCGGGTGGGCGGCGCGGGGCACGGGTGCGGCCATCACCTGTTTGGCACCGCGAGTGTCGCGGCCGCCATCGCGCTCAAGCAGTGGATGCAGGCGAACAACGTGAAGGGGACGCTCCGCATGATCGGCACGCCGGCGGAGGAGGGCGGCGCCGGCAAGGTGTACATGGTGCGCGACGGCGTGTTCGACGACGTCGACGCCGTCATCGCCTGGCATCCGGGAGACGAGAACGCCGTGACCGGTGAGCGGTCGATGGCGAACATCTCCGGGAAGTTCCGCTTTCATGGGCTCAGCGCCCACGCCGCGGCGAGCCCGGAGCGCGGGCGGTCGGCGCTCGACGCGGTGGAGGCGATGAACTTCATGGCGAACATGCTGCGGGAACACATTCCCGACCGCAGCCGGATCCATTACGTGATCACGAACGGCGGCAGGGCGCCAAACGTCGTGCCTGACGAGGCGGAGGTGTACTACGTCGTGCGCCATGTCGAGATGCCCATCGTGAAGGACATCTGGGGGAAGGTGGTGAACGCGGCCAAAGGCGCTGCGCTTGGAACCGGCACGACCTACGAGCTGCAGATGGTCGGGTCGGTCTACTCGCTGATGCCTAACGAAACCCTCGCGCGTGTCCAACAGCGGGCGCTGGAGCGGGTTGGCGGCTTCACCTACACGTCGGCCGAACGTGTATTCGCGGAACGTCTGCAGCGGAGCGAGGCGTTCACCGCAGTGCCACTCGAGTCGGTGGCCAAGGTGAAGCCGCTCGCGATCGGCGTGGAGGGCTCGGCGTCGACGGACGTCGGCGATGTGAGCTGGGTTGTGCCGACGGTACAGCTCTCGGCGGCAACCTGGGTGCCGGGGACGGCAGCGCATTCGTGGCAGGCGGTGGCCGCGGGCGGGATGAGCATTGGCGTCAAGGGCATGATGGTCGCGGCGAAAACGATGGCCCTGACGGGCGCGGACCTCTTCGCGTCGCCCGCAACGATCGCGGCGGCGAAGGCGGAGCTCATCGCGAAGCGCGGGCCCTCATTCAAGTACGAGACGGCACTCGGGAATCAGAAGCCGCAGCTCGATTACCGGAAAGGCAGCGTGCCGTGAACCTCGTGCACTGAGTACGAAGCACTTCGCACGCAGTTACTCGAGCGCTACGCTAACCGGACCGTCTCCCTTCGCTCCTCCGAATCCCGCTGGCCGAGGAACTCGCCGATCGGCGCCAGGGCATCGATGTGGTCGCAGAAGATTTTGAAGGTCGCCAACAGTGGCACGGCGATGAACGCCCCGGGGACCCCCCAGATCCACCACCAGAAGGCGAGGCCCACGAACAGGGCGACCGGGTTCAGCGTTAGGCGGCGGCTGAACAGCACGGGCGCGATCAGCTGAGCCTGAATCAGGTTGATCACCACGAACGTCGCCGGCATCAGCAGCGCGCGGCCGACACTGTCGAACGTGGTGAGCGCCGCAATGGCGAGGATCAGGGTCATGACCGTCGCGCCGAGATACGGAACGAATTCCAGCACCGCGACGAGCGCGCCCCACAGGAGCGCGTTCGGCATCCCGAGGAAGTACAGCGCCGTCGCGACCACGATCCCTTCCACGACGTTCATCGCGAGCGCCGTGATCAGATAGAGCGAGATCGATGCCTCCGCCTTGCGCGCGATCGCCACGGCGGCCCGCTTGTCGTGAAGCTGCGGCAAGACCTTCACGAGCTTCTGCAGGAAGAGGTCGCCGGCCGCGAGCAGAAAATAGAGGAGGATGATCACCTCCACGGCGCCGGTGAAGAACCGTTGCGTCGTGCCGAAGACGCGGGCCATGAGCCCCGGTCCACGCACGACGACCTCCTGCGCCTGCGTGGGCGGGCCCCCGCTCGTGGCTGTTTCTACCTGCTCCGCGGTCTGGCGCACACGCTCCAGCGGCTTGAGCAACTTCTTCATCTTCGCTTCAGCCGTGGCGAGCGTTGCCGGCGCGTTGTTCGCCCACCGTTGCACTGGCGTCGATAGCTCGTACACGCCGAGGCCGACGACGGCGAGCATGCCGACGACCACGAGGGCGGCGCCCAGCGGTGCGCCGATCCCCACGCGTGTGAGTGCCCGCACCACGGGGCTGAAGAGCAGATCCAGCAGGACCGCAATGACGACCGGGAGCAGAAAATCCCGCGCGAAGAACAGCGTGTAGAGCAGAGCCAGAATGGAGAGGACCGTGATACCCAGCGACCGAGCGCGGACGGTGCCGAGCGCGTTCGCGGTGCGGGCAATGTCCGGGCGCGGGGCACCCGGCTCGACGGGCGTCGCGTCAGCGTGTTCCTCAACCTGAGGCTCCAACACGGAGCGATCGTCAGTGGTACCAGCGGCCATCCAGTGAACGGGCTCGGATGTGAGGGGGCGGATCTCCGGTCGCGAAGAGGGCAACCGCCGTGCCCGGCTGGATGCACCCGGCAGCATCAAGGGCTGGCGCGTCGTCCCGGACGGCGCATTTTCCGCCACGGCCACGCGGCGGGCGGAACGGTCCGCGCTGCAGGCGCTGGCGACTCCCTACACCGCGAGGCGACCGATGTCGATGTGGACGGAGTTCAAGGCCTTCCTGATCAAGCAGAACGTACTCGCGCTGGCGATCGCGGTCGTGGTTGGTACCGCGCTGAATGCGCTCGTCACGGCTGTGGTCGAGGACGCCATCATGCCAGTCGTGGCGGCCGTCACGCCGGACCCCGCATCATGGCAGACGTTCGTGACGCCGGGGCCGGTCCCGTTCAAGGTCGGCCACCTGGGTGGCGCGCTCCTGAACTTCCTGATCATCGGCTTGGTCGCCTGGCGGATCAGCAAGGCGTTAATCCGACCAGCGCCCGTGGCCGAAGCACCTGCGACGAAGCCATGCCCATACTGCAAGATGCAGATCGATGCAGCGGCAACACGCTGTTCGCATTGCACGAGCCAGCTCTAAGGCCATCTTCGTACGTAGTCTTTTGTCGCAGGTCGTTCGTGGTCAGCCTAACGGCTCATCAGGCGAGTTCACTCGATCCGAGTCTTCAATGAGTGACGATTATCGTGGTACGCCCCTCTGGGGATGGGCGATCATTCTCGCGGCGGTGGCCATGTTCGTCGCGCTGATCTACAAATCGCTGTCGACCGGCGGGACACACTAATGGGAGTCCGACCCCAATTTCGCCAATTTCGCTGATTAGAAGACGCAGCCGCTCCGGCGCGGGATCGTAATCGTCACGCCGCCCGACTCGGCGCGCGGACGAGCGCACACGCCAAGCGCGTCAGCACCGAGAGCAGCGATCGGCAGGCGAAGGGTCGCTGAGGTCGTGTCATTGTTGAGCGCGACGATCGTGCGTCCGCGGCGGTAGACGAACGTCTGCTCACCCGCGTGCAGGTGCTCCATCCGCGCATGGCGTAGATCACGACGCTCCGCACGCAGTCGCAGCATGCGCTGCACGTGTGCCCAGACGTCCTGCTCCGCCTGCGTGCGCCCCGACGCGTCGAACGCGCTTCGCTCGCCGGGCCATCCGCCGGGGAAGTCGCGACGATTGTCCGGATCACCTCCGCCGGGCAACGCGATCTCGTCGCCGTAGTAGAGCAGCGGCGTGCCGCGCACGGTCAAGAGGAACGTGTACGCGAGCTTCAGCCCCTCCGTCGTGGCGCCGGGCTCGTTCATGAACCGCTGCACGTCATGGTTGCCAAGGAACGGCACGAGCGACGACGGATCGCGGTACAGGTGATCGCGGCCAAGCATCTGGGCGACTTCGCGTAACTGACGCCCTTCGGCGAAGGCACGACGAAGCGGGAAGAGCAGCGGGAAGTCGAACAGGGCGTCAACGCGCGTGTCGATCCCGTCCCACTGACGACGCCCGCCCTCGAAGAACGCGAGCAGCGACGGGTCCCCGTCGAACACCTCGCCCACGACCGTCATCGCCGGGTACTCGCGCTTGATCGCCGTCATCCAGTCCCGCCAGAACGTCCGCGGCACGTACGGCCACGTGTCCTGTCGGATGCCATCGATCCCGGTCACTCCTGCCCACCAGAGCGTGTTCTGAATGATGTAGCGCGCCACCTCAGGGTCGTTCTGATTCAGGTCGGGCAGAAGGTCGATGAACCAGCCGTCGAGCGTGGCGCGGCGCATCTCGGGCGTCGAGTATGGATCGGCGAGCGTCCACACCTGCCACGTGTTCGCGAGATGCCGCTCCGCCGTGCCATTGTACCACGTGGGCGTCGGCGTATCAGCGACCCACGGGTGATACGGCCCCGTGTGATTCGCGACCATGTCGAGGATGATCTTGATCCCCGCACGATGGGCGTCATCCACGAGCTGGCGGAGCTCCGCCAGCGTACCGAGGTGTTCGTCGACCGCGTAGAAGTCCACGGCACCATAGCCGTGGTAATCCGTGATCGGCTGACCGTCGTACCGCTCACGCTCGTTCAAGCGGTCGTTGTTGTCGTAGACCGGGTTGAACCAGAGGGCGGTCACGCCTAACGACTTGAGGTAGGGGAGCCGTTGCCGGACCCCGGCCAGGTCACCGCCATGGTAGTGCCGCGCGCGGCTGCGGTCGATGAGCGCGGGCGACTTCGCCGGCCTGTCGTTCGTCGTGTCACCGTTCGCGAACCGGTCGGGCATGATGAGGTAGATGACATCCTCCAGCCCGAACCCCTGAAATCGGCCGGCACGGGGAAGAGGAGCCGCGACCGTAAACGGAAGCGACGCCGTGCCGCTGGCGGTTCGCAACGTCAGAGGATACTCGCCCGCACGAGTGCCGGCGGGGATCGTGACGTCAACGAGCGCGTAGGTTCCCGCCGAGTCCACCTTTGGCGCACCGCAGCGCAACCGCGCGCACGCCATGCGCGCCCCGGTCAGATTGCGCCCGCGAACGAGTACGCGCACCGGGTTGATCGAGTGACCCGCCCACCAGTTAGGCGGCTCTACCTTCTCGATGGCCGGTGCCTGTGCTGTCGCGGTCTCCGGCGTGAACGCGGCCACCACCATTGCCGCGAGCAGGCCGGCGCGGCAGCGCGTCACGCGACCGCGCCTCCGCTCACGGCCGGTTGCGCCGCGGGGGCCGCGACCGGTGCCGCGCTTGGCTCCCGGATGCGCCAGACGAGCAGCGCGGCGATGAAGAGGAACACGCCGCCGAGGATCACCGCCGAGAGCCGGTTGTTGTCGAGCAGGTTCGCCATCACCCAGCCGAAGCCTAACGACGCGACGATTTCCGGGATGACGATGAAGAAGTTGAAGATCCCCATGTACACGCCCATGCGCTCCC
>Ga0209382_10011965_pt1 | contig 10739 bp, 11 predicted proteins | sample SoiMetdeltSBSDD5_FD_187599 | JGI IMG/M metagenome (GOLD analysis project Ga0209382, IMG submission 187599) | Bulk soil microbial communities from a Populus tree surrounding site in Tennessee, USA - Soil MetaG P. deltoides SBSDD5 (SPAdes) (version 2) | ecosystem: Environmental > Terrestrial >...
GGCCGCTCGGTCCCCGCAATCAGGCCATCGGGCCTGAACGCGCTGCGCGAGCCGCCTTCCAGGCGCTGCAGCGAGCGCAACTCCGCGTAGTCGCGCAGCTCGTACCGCGCGACGCTATCCATCCCCTGCACGAACGAAACTCGCTCGATGTAATGCGTGCCGCTCGCGACGCGCAGGACCGGTCGCTCGCCCGCCTGCACGCGCGGCAGTGGTTGCGGCGAGAACGCCCATTCGCCGATCTCGTCGGGCGCGGGCCGCACACGCGCCCGGGGAGTCGGAAAAAACATGTGATAGCAACCGCACGGGTGGATCGTGTCGTAGACAAGCGGCTCTCCGTCCGGAGCGATCGTCACCCGCCACGTCAGGCCATCCAGGACGCCCGCAAGAATGTCGCCCGCCTCGCGCGGCGGGCGCTCCGGAAACCAGATCGTGTAGACGAATTGCAGCAGCGCCTGGCCGCGGTAGAGCGTGTACGACGTGTGGGCATAGACGACCTGCTCGGCGGCGTCGACCGTCGGTGTCGTGCGTTCGCGCAGCCAACGCAACTGGCCGAAGCGGTCATAGTCGCCGGCGACCTCGACTTCAAGGCTCGGCGCGTAGGCAGCGAGCAGGTCAACGAGGTCCTGCAGCGCCGGCTCCGGGACGCTGAGCGGATTGGCCGCGGAAGCGGTAAGCATCCGTGCGATGGCGTCGCGCGAACGAGGCTGCGCGGGCGGCGGCGCGTACCGAACAATGGGCAGCTTCGCATCCAGCGCGGTCGCGAAAGACGTGCTCACCTCCGATTCCCAGCGCCGCACTCTTGCGGCAACCGGATAGCGTGTCAGCGCGTAGAGGCCGGCAACGCGCATCGTGCTCGAGTAGTCCTCCGGAACTTCGACGCGCGCGAGCAGCCACTCGCGCACCTGGGGCTTGGCCACGTCGATTTCGCGCAGCAGGTGCGCGCATTGCCGAGTCCGCGTAACCGCTTCGCTGCGCGAGCCCGTTGCCAGCAGCGCAGGCAGCGTCCCGAGCCGGTCCTGCGGGAGGTTTGCGATCTCGGCCTTGCGCGCGTCGTAGTCGAGCGCCGCAAGGCGCAGCGCGAACGCGTGCATGCCCGCGTCGGTGCCCGCGCGATGCTTGAGAGCGCTCAGGAAGCGGTTCGCGCGCAGATACGGAAAGCCGGCAATCCGGGCCTCCTGCCCATCGCGCACGCCGGCGTCGTCGACTGCTTCGTCCAGTGCAGCGAACCACGCAGCGCAATCCCGCACTGCGATCGCCTCGGATCCGAGGTGATCGCTGAACGGCCGCTCGAGCGTCGCGCACCCGGCCAGCGCCGCAACGAGCAGGACGCGAAGCAGATTCATTCAGGACGCAGCGAGGGCGCGACGCTCGGGCAGCATCCGGATCGCGTCGCGATTCGACCATGAAAAGCACTGCTCGAGCGCATCGCGCCAGGGCAGCCACCGGTACGCAGTGTGTTCCTGCGCCGCCAGCTCCACGCGCCGCGGCGCCGGCAGCTCGACGCTGAACGCATGCTCGCGGTTGTGCGTAGTGCCTGCTGCAAAGCGATGCCGCCACTGCGCATAGATTTCGAACGTGTAAGCAACATTCCAGCGCTGTAGCGACGAGTGCGGCACGTCCACGCCGGTCTCTTCGCGCAATTCCCGCAGTGCCGCGTCCTCCAGGCGTTCTTCCTCTCGATCGAGCGAGCCGGTAACCGATTGCCAATAGCCCGGCCGCGCGGCGCGCTCGAGCAGCAGCACTTCGAGCGCCGGCGTATGCACGATCACCAGCACCGAGACCGGGAGCTTCCCGCTCACGCGGATTTTTCGCGCATCAGCGGCGTAAGCGTAGCCGGCCCCTGCACGAAGACGGCGAAGAATGACTTGCGCCGTTCCGCCCAGAAGCGGGCGCTGGACGAAAGCACGTCCGCGAATATTCCGAAGTCATCGCTGTTCAGGCTCGATGCGCCTTCGAGCAGCAGCACATGCCCGTCGCCTCCCAGCCAGGACAAGTCGGTGAGGCAATCTTCCAGCGCGTCCCAGTTGCCGCCGAACCAGGCCGGGAAATGCAGTCCGCGCGCAAGGCGCGCCAGGAGCTCGTTCTTGTCGAGCACGCTGGAGAGCGAAATGCGGGTCAGGCGCGGGCGTCCCCCGCGCGTGGCATCGAGGACTTCGTCCGGTCGCTCGACGCGATAGACGCCGGAACGCGCAGGGTCTTGCAGGCGCTGCAGCAGTTTTCCCATCTATTGGCGGATCCTGCGGAACGTGCGGTAGTGGTCGTCCGTATAGTAGTACTCGCCGCCCCGGCCGGCGACGATGCGCCGCGCCCCGCGGTCGCGCGCTCCCGGAGTGCGTACGGTGTATTCGCGGTAATAACCGCGCTCTCGCTTCGGCAGCAGCGCTTCGCGGTTGCCGAACACCGTACCGTCCTGCTGGTACGGGAACGGCCCCCCGGAACGAAGGAGCGCGAGCGTCTCGCGCGCCTCCTGCGGCAGCGTCGCGGCTTGGACCTCCGGCACCTGCCACGCGGCGGCGCTTCCCGCGAAGCACAGCGCGAAAAACAACGCCGCAAAACGCATCACGCGATCGGTTTCTCCCGCAGGCGCAATCCGAGCTCGCGCAACTGCTTGTCGTCGACCGGGCTCGGCGCCTCGGTCAGCAGGCACTGGCCGCGCTGGGTTTTCGGAAACGCGATCACATCGCGGATCGAGTCGGCACCCGCCATCAGGGTCACGATACGGTCCAGGCCGAAGGCGATCCCTCCGTGCGGCGGCGCGCCGAACTGCAGGTTGTCGAGCAGAAAACCGAACTTCGCCCGTGCCTCGTCCGCCGCAATGCCGAGCGCGCTGAACACCTTCTGCTGCACCTCGGCCCGGTGTATGCGCACCGAGCCGCCGCCGATCTCCCAGCCGTTCAGCACCATGTCGTAGCCCTTCGCGAGCGCGCTCCCCGGGTCCGACGCAAGCAGGTCCTCGTGGCCGTCCTTGGGCGCAGTGAACGGATGATGCATGGCGCCCCAGCGACGCTCCTGCTCGTCCCATTCGAACATCGGGAAATCGACTACCCAGAGCGGCTGCCATCCGCCGGATGCGTAGCCTTTTTCGTGGCCGACCTTCAATCGCAGTGCGCCGAGCGCATCGGCGACGATCTTGGCCTTGTCCGCGCAGAAAAAAATCAGGTCGCCGTTCTGCGCGCCGCTCCGCTCGAGCACCTGCGCAAGCACGTCTGCGGGGAGAAACTTGACGATCGGCGATTGCAGCCCGTCCGGCAGGTTCGCCTTATCGTTGACCTTGATGTACGCGAGCCCCTTGGCGCCGTAGATCGAGACGAATTTCGTGTAGTCGTCGATCTCCTTGCGCGACAGTTCGGCGCCCGGTACCCGCAACGCGGCAACGCGCCCGCCGGCGAGATCCGCCGCGGCCCGAAACACCTTGAAATCGACACGCTTCATCAGGTCGGTCAGCTCGGTGAGCTCGAGCGTCACGCGCAGGTCCGGCTTGTCCGAGCCGTAGCGCCGGATGGCCTCGGCGTAGGTCAGGCGTGGAAACGGGTCGGGCAGGTCCGTCTCGAGCACGCTGCGGAACACGCTGCGCACCGCTTCCTCCATCAGCGCCTGGATCTCGCGCTCCGACAGGAACGAGGTTTCGACGTCGATCTGCGTGAACTCGGGCTGCCGGTCGGCACGCAGGTCCTCGTCGCGAAAACACTTGACCACCTGGTAGTACCGATCGAACCCCGCCACCATCAGCAGCTGCTTGAACAACTGCGGCGACTGCGGCAGCGCGTAAAACGAACCTTGCTGCAGGCGGCTGGGCACGAGGAAGTCTCGCGCCCCTTCCGGCGTCGAGCGCGTCAGCATCGGCGTCTCGATGTCGATGAAGCCGAGTCGATCCAGCACCTGCCGGATCGCCATCGTCACGCGATAGCGCAGCCGCAGGTTCTTCTGCATCCGGTCGCGCCTCAGGTCGAGAACCCGGTATTGCAGGCGCGTATTCTCGGAGAGATTTTCCTCGTCGAGCGGAAACGGCGGCGGTACGGACGGATTCAGGATCTCGACTTCGCGTGCGAGCACTTCCACTTCGCCGGTCGGAAGGTTCGGGTTGACGGTGCCGTCCGGGCGCCTGCGCACCGTCCCGGTCACGCTGAGGACGTACTCACTGCGCACGCGATCGGCGATGGCGAACGCGTCCGGGCGATCCGGATCGAACACCACCTGCGCGAGCCCCTCGCGGTCGCGCAGATCGATGAAGATCACGCCGCCATGGTCGCGCCGGCGGTGCGCCCAGCCGCAGAGGGTCACGGTGCTGCCGACTTGTTTCGCGCTCAGCTCGCCGCAATAGTGCGTGCGCATCTTCAGCCTTTGCCATTCCGCGCGCGCCCGTTAGGCGGCGGCGCCACTACGCCCATCGAGATGACGTACTTGAGCGCCTGGTCGACGCTCATGTCGAGCTCGATCAAGTCCTTGCGGGCGACCAGGACGAAGTATCCACCGGTCGGGTTCGGGGTCGTCGGCACGTAGACGGAGAGATAGTCGTCGCGAAGATGATTTGCCACATCGCCGCTGGCCGACCCGGTGAGGAACCCGATCGTCCACATGCCCTGGTGCGGCCACCGCACGAGCACCGCCTTGCGAAAGGCTTCGCCACTCGAGGAAAAAAGGGTGTCGGAGACCTGCTTGACGCTCGAGTAGATCGAGTTGACGAACGGAATGCGATGCAGGATCGCGTTCCAGAGCCGGACCAGGCGCTCGCCGATGAAGTTCGCGGCGAACACGCCGGTGACGAACACGATCACCAGCGTCATCACGACGCCCATTCCGGGCACGTGAGTGAGGAGCCAGCTCTCTTCGCGGAAATGCTGCGGCAGCAATAGCAGCGTGCGATCGAGCGTCTCGACGATCAGCGCCAGGACCCAGAGCGTGATGACCAGCGGAATCCAGATCAGCAGCCCGGTGATCAGATACTTCTTCATCGTTCAGCAAATAAAAAGCCCGGCGCGCGCCGGGCATCCGGATTCTCGTTCAAGGCGATTCTCGCGCTAGGCCGCAGCCGGCTCGTTCTTGGTTTCTGATTTGGTCTCGCTCTTCGACTCGGCGCTTTGCGGCTCGCTCTTCGCCTCGCCCGAGGATTCGCTCTTGCCTTCGGGTTTCGCGGCGCCGCCTGACTTGCCGGGTTTCGACCCGGAGTTCTTGAAGTCCGTTGCATACCAGCCGCTTCCCTTGAGCTGGAAGCCTGCAGCCGATACGAGCTTGCGGAAGCTTTCCTTGCCGCAGGTCGGGCAGACGGTGAGCTGCGGCTCGGATACTTTCTGCAGATATTCGTCCTGGAACCCGCACTCCAGGCAACGATATTCGTAGATTGGCACGCTTTCTAACCCCTGATCAGTCGGTCCGATGATACCGCAACGCAACAACTACGTCACTGATTTATGGGCGGAATCCGCAGTTTCAAGGGGCCGCGCGGCTCAGAACGGGATGTCGTCCTCCATGTCGTCGAATTTGCCGCCCTTCTTGGCCGGCGCCGCCCCGCCCTTGGCCTCGGCCGGCGGCTCGCCGCGCGGCTCCCCGCGGCCCTCGCCGCCGCCCGCACCCGAGCGCGATCCGAGCATCTGCATCCGGTCGCCGATGATCTCGGTCGAGTAGCGCTCGACGCCATCCTTGTCCTGGTACTTGCGCGTGCGGATCCGGCCCTCGATGTAGACCTGGGAACCCTTCTTCAGGTATTCGCCTGCGATCTCGGCCAGCCGCCCGAAGAACGCGACGCGATGCCATTCGGTCGCCTCCTTCATTTCGCCGCTCGCCTTGTCCTTCCAGCGGTCGGTCGTCGCGACGCGAATGTTGGCAATTGCATCGCCGCTCGTCTGGTACCTCGTCTCCGGATCAGCGCCGAGGTTGCCGACCAGGATCACCTTGTTCACGGAAGCCATGAGCTTCTCCTCTCGTTGAAATGGGCTGCTCCCGGTCCAACGCGAGTTGCGCGCGGCCGTTGACCGCGTTCGTCCGGGGAGGCGAAGAGCAGCGGAGGAAAAAGGTTATAGTACCAAGTTTACTTTTCCCGCCTCGCCTTGGATTCAATTCGCATTCGCGGCGCACGCACGCACAACCTGCGCAACATCGCGCTCGACCTGCCGCGCAACCGGCTGATCGTGATCACCGGCATCTCCGGCTCGGGCAAGAGTTCGCTCGCCTTCGACACGTTGTACGCGGAAGGGCAGCGGCGCTACGTCGAATCGCTGTCGGCGTACGCGCGCCAGTTCCTGGAAATGATGGAGAAGCCCGACGTCGACCTGATCGAGGGGCTTTCACCGGCGGTCGCGATCGAGCAGAAGGCGACGAGCCACAACCCGCGCTCGACGGTCGGCACGGTCACCGAGATCCACGACTACCTGCGGCTGCTTTTTGCCCGCGCGGGCACGCCGTACTGCCCGGAGCACAGCCTTCCGCTGGCAGCGCAATCGGTGTCGCAGATGGTCGATCACGTGCTGCGGCTCCCGGAAGACACCCGCCTGATGGTGCTGGCGCCGGTCGTCGCGGCGCGCCGCGGCGAGCAGGCCGAGCTGCTCGACGAGTTGCGTGCGCAGGGTTTCACGCGCGCCCGCGTCGACGGCAAGGTGCATGATCTGGACGCGGCCCCGCGGCTGCACAAGAATGCAAAGCACACGGTCGAGGCAGTGATAGACCGGCTCCGGGTGCGGGCCGATGCCAAGCAGCGGCTCGCGGAATCGTTCGAGACGGCGCTGCGCCATGCCGACGGCCGCGCGGTCGCGGTAGAGACCGAATCCGGGAAGGAGCATCTGTTCTCGGCGCGCTTCGCCTGCCCCCAGTGCAGCTATTCGCTTGCCGAGCTCGAGCCGCGGCTCTTCTCGTTCAACAACCCGATGGGCGCCTGCCCCAAGTGCGATGGCCTGGGCACGGTCGAATTCTTCGACCCGCAGCGCGTCGTTGCCCATCCGGACCTGTCGCTGGCCTCGGGCGCGATCCGCGGCTGGGACCGGCGCAACCATTTCTACTTCACGCTGCTCGAGTCGCTGGCCGCGCACTACCGCTTCGATATCGACCAGCCCTGGCAGGCGCTCGACGAGAACGTGCGTACGCGGGTGCTGTACGGCTCGGGCGCCGAGCAGATCCAGTTCCGCTATCCCGCCGAGCGCGGGCGCAGCGCCCGCAGGGAGCATGCGTTCGAGGGGGTCATCCCGAACTTCGAGCGGCGCTACCGCGAGACCGAATCGCAGGTCGTGCGCGACGAGCTTGCGAAGTACCGCAACACGCATCCGTGTCCGGACTGCGGCGGCACGCGCCTGCGCCCGGAAGCGCGCCACGTGCGCGTCGCGAGCCGGTCGCTGCCGGAGATCGCGCACTTGCCGCTGCGCGAGACGCTCGCGCTGTTCCGCGAGTTCCGGCTCGAAGGCGCCCGCGCGCCGGTCGCGGAGCGGATCGCGCGGGAGATCGCCAGCCGGCTGGAGTTCCTGGTCAACGTCGGGCTCGACTATCTTTCGCTCGATCGCCCGGCCGGAACGCTCTCGGGCGGCGAGGCACAGCGCATTCGCCTGGCGAGCCAGATCGGATCCGGCCTGACCGGCGTTCTCTACGTGCTCGACGAGCCATCGATCGGATTGCATCAACGCGACAACGCGCGGCTCATCGCAACGCTGAAGCGCCTGCGCGATCTCGGCAATACGGTCGTCGTCGTCGAGCACGACGAAGAAGCGATTCGCGCAGCGGACCATGTCGTCGACATGGGACCCGGCGCGGGCGAGGCAGGCGGCAACGTGGTCGCCGAAGGCCCACCCGAGGCCATCATCGGCTCGGCGCAATCGCTGACGGGAAAATACCTCGTGGGTGCGCTGCGGATCGAGATCCCCCGGCTGCGCAATCGCCCGGGCGCCGAACGACTCGTCGTGCGCGGGGCGAGCGGCAACAACCTCAGGAACGTCACCTTTACGGTGCCGGCCGGATTGTTCGTCTGCGTGACCGGCGTCTCGGGATCGGGCAAGTCCACGCTGGTCAACGACACGATGTACGCGGCGATCGCGCGCCACCTGCACGGCACGCAGATCGAGCCCGCGCCGCACGATTCGATCACCGGGCTCGAGCACTTCGACAAGGTCGTCAACGTCGACCAGAACCCGATCGGCCGGACGCCGCGCTCCAATCCGGCCACCTACACGGGCCTCTTTGCGCCGATCCGCGAGCTTTTCGCCGGCGTGCCCGAGGCTCGCGAGCGCGGCTACGGGGCCGGGCGATTCTCGTTCAACGTCAAGGGCGGACGGTGCGAGGCGTGCCAGGGCGACGGCCTGATCAAGGTGGAAATGCATTTCCTTCCCGACATGTACGTGGCGTGCGACGTCTGCCGCGGCCGGCGCTACAACCGCGAGACGCTCGAGATCCGCTACAAGGGGCGAAGCATCCACGACGTGCTGCAGATGCGCGTGAGCGAGGCTGAAGCATTCTTCTCCGCAGTGCCGGCGATCGCGCGCAGGCTGCGAACACTCGTGGAAGTCGGCCTCGGATACCTGCAACTCGGCCAGTCGGCGATCACGCTCTCAGGGGGCGAGGCGCAACGCGTCAAGCTTTCGCTCGAGCTGTCGCGCCGCGATACCGGGCGAACCCTGTACATCCTCGATGAGCCTACGACCGGGCTGCATTTCCATGACATCAAGCTGCTGCTCGAGGTGCTGGTACGCCTGCGCGACGCCGGAAACACAGTCGTCGTCATCGAGCACAACCTGGATGTCGTGAAGACCGCAGACTGGATCGTCGATCTCGGACCCGAGGGGGGAGACGGCGGCGGCCGGATCATCGCTGAGGGCGCGCCGGAAGAAGTCGCCGCGAATCCGAAGAGCCATACCGGCCGCTATCTGCGCAGCGCGCTCGGCGCCGTGCTGCGCGAACCTGCTGCGGCATGATCGATCCCCTGCGGAGGATTCCTGCATGAGCCGCTCGCTGACGCTGACCTGGCAGGACCCGATGCCGCTGGCGCAGGCCGCGCGCTCGATGTCGGGGATCGATTTTCTGCGCGCCGTGCGCGACGGGCGGCTCACTCCGGCGCCGATCCAGGAACTGATCGGGATGAAGCTCGCGGAGGTCGAAGAAGGTCACGTCGTCTGGGAGCTCGTTCCTGCAGAGCAGCACTACAACCCGATCGGCGTCGCACATGCCGGCATCGCCGCAACGCTCCTCGACTCCGCGATGGCCTGCGCGGTGCACTCGACGCTGCCGCTGGGCAAGGGCTATACGACGCTCGAATTCAAGATCAACCTGGTGCGCGGCGTCACGCTCAAATCCGGCAAGCTGCGCGCGATCGGCAAGGTCGTGCATGCCGGCAGGACGACGGCCACCGCCGAGGCGCGGCTCGAGGATGCGTCGGGCACCCTGTACGCGCATGGCTCGACGACCTGCATTATCCTGGGCGGCTAGGGAAGAAACGCACCGGCTGCTTCGTTGTCTGAGCAGGACATGACGCCTGGGGAGCAGCAGTTTCGCGCCGAGCTCGTCAGCCTGCTGCCGAGACTGCGGCGCTTCGGTCGCGCGATCACGCGCCATCGCGAGGACGCGGACGACCTGGTGCAGCTCGCCGTCGAGCGCGCACTGCTGCGCCGCGAGCAGTGGGAGGCCGGTACGCGGATGCTGAGCTGGCTGTTCAAGATCATGAACAACGCCTGGATCGACGAAGTCCGCTCGCGCACACGCCGCGAGCAGATCTTCGCGCCCGAAGAATCCGGGGCGCACGCTTGCGTTCTGCCAATGGACGATCACCTCAATGCGCTCGCCGTCCGCAGCGCGATCGCCCGGCTGAACGACGAGCAGCGAATCGCGGTCGGCCTGGTGCTCGTCGAAGGGCTTGCGTACAAGGAAGCAGCCGAAGTGCTCGGCGTTCCGATCGGAACGGTCACCAGCCGGCTCGCACGCGCACGCGAGCAATTGCAGGGGCTGCTCTCGGAATCCGCCGCTGCGCACCCAATGCAGGCCGCGCAATGAAGTACTCCGACGAAATGCTGATGGCGTACATCGACCGCGAGCTCGACGGCGAGACGACCGCCTCGATCGACGCGGCGGTCATGCGGGATCCAGCGTTGGCGGCGCGCGTCGAGCGACAGCGAACGCTCGCCGGTGCGGTGCATGCCGCCTTCGAGCCGGTGCTGCAGGAGCCGATGCCAAAGCGCCTGCTCGACGCTGCGAGCGGCGCTACATCGGCGGCCCGGCCTTCCCGCGCGCGCCGCTGGACGTGGCTCGAGTGGGCTGCGATGGCGGCCAGCGTGGTGGCAGGTGTCGTCATCGGAGGATTCTTGGTCGGCGATTTTCGCCGGGCGCCCGCCGCGGAGATCGCGGCCGAGCGCGGGCGGATGATCGCGCGCGGCGAGCTCGCCCACGCACTGTCAGAGCAGCTCGCGAGCTCTCAGCGGCCGGATGGACGAGTGCGAATCGGGCTGACCTTCGTGTCGAAGGGCGGCGAATACTGCCGCACTTTCCTGCTCGAGCAAAGCGGCGGACTCGCGTGTTCCGCCGATGGCGAGTGGCAGGTTCAAATGCTGACGCACGCGGCGGCCGCCGCGACACCGAGCGCGTACCGGACGGCCTCAGTAGAGCTACCACCTGAAATCCTGCGCGCCGTCGAAGAGCGCATTCAGGGAACTTCGCTCGATGCCGCGGCGGAACGCGCAGCGCAGCGAAGTGGCTGGAGGCGCTAGGGATGCGGCGCTTCGCAGCAATCGCTTTGCTGGGCGCTGCCACTTCCGCTGCAGCGCAATTGCATCTGCCTC
>Ga0209382_10011966_pt1 | contig 10738 bp, 8 predicted proteins | sample SoiMetdeltSBSDD5_FD_187599 | JGI IMG/M metagenome (GOLD analysis project Ga0209382, IMG submission 187599) | Bulk soil microbial communities from a Populus tree surrounding site in Tennessee, USA - Soil MetaG P. deltoides SBSDD5 (SPAdes) (version 2) | ecosystem: Environmental > Terrestrial >...
TGGCCATCGGCGTTGGATGTGACGTGTGTCTTGAGTGCCATGCGCCTGGTCGGCCTCTCCTCGGCATACCTAATCACAACCGCGGCCCATGCTGCCGTCACTCGCCTTCACGCGCTGCAGCCGTCGCGGGCAGCGGCGTCGTGAGGCCTGTCAATCATCTGCCGTCGGCATCAGGTCTTGCACCAGGTGGGCGCGGCTTTTTACTATAGCATATTCCCCTCTGTGCGCGCGGCAGGCGTGAACGGTTGAGGGTCAGGAGCTGCTCATGTATAGTATGGACACTCCACGACGTTGAACGTCTCAGCGCTTTCCCCATGGTGAGGGGCAGCAGACATTTTTCCAACACTCCTACACAAGGAGAAACTATGGCGCAGACGCCGCGATTGTTTCTCGTCGACGGGTCAGCCCTGGCTTATCGCTCGTATTTCGCCTTCATTCGTAATCCGCTGATCAACTCGAAGGGCGAGAACACCAGCGCCGTCTTTGGGTATACACGCACGTTACTCGATCTCCTCACGCAGGAAAAGCCCGAATACATCGCGGTAGCCTTCGACACCGCTGAACCCACCTTCCGCCACGAGCGCTTCGTCGACTATAAGGCCACACGTCAGAAGATGCCCGATGAGCTGAGCGCGCAATGGGCACGGTTGAAAGAGGTGACCGAGGCTTTGGGGGTGGCATTGATCGAGGTCCCAGGCTTCGAAGCTGACGATGTCATGGGCACACTGGCCAAACAGGCTGAACGACAAGGGCTCAAGACCTTCTTGGTGACCGCGGACAAAGACCTCATGCAACTGGTGTCGCCGCAGGTGAAAATCTACAGCCTGCGCAAGGTGGACAACCAGCAGGAGATTCTCGATGCCGTGGGCGTGCAGCAGAAATTTGGCGTGCCGCCGGAACGCGTCATCGACGTGCTGGCCTTGATGGGGGACAGCTCGGATAATATTCCCGGTGTTCGGGGTATCGGTGAGAAGACGGCGGTGAAGTTGATCCAAGAATACGGTGACCTGGAAACGATCCTGGCCAAGGCGTCGGAGATCAAACCCAAGGGCGTGGCCGACAAGATTCTTGCCAACATCGATATGGCGCGCTTATCTCAGGAGCTGGCGACGATTCATACCGATGTGCCACTCCTCCACTCCCCCACGGACCTGGCGCCAGGGCAACGGGATGCCGCGCGCTTGACGGCCCTGTTCCAGGAGCTGGAGTTCGGCACCCTGACGAAGCAGTTCGCCCCCCATACGCAAGCCGATCATCAGGGCTACCGGCTGATACGCTCACGCACTGAGTTCGACAGTCTGTGCCGGACCCTAGAGACGCTGCAGCACTTCGCGATCGACACCGAGACCACCGATCTCAACCCCTTGAACGCCGAGCTGCTCTGCGTCTCGCTAGCCTGGACTCCCGGCGAGGCCTACTGCGTGCCGCTGCAGTTCCCCGAGCAGAACGAACCAGACGACCATGATTATGTGCTGGCACGCCTCAAACCGAACTTGGAGAACCCCAGCAGTCTCAAGTGTGGACAGAACATCAAATACGACATGCTGGTGCTGAGCCGTCACGGTATTGAACTGCAGGGGGTGGAATTCGATACCATGGTGGCGTCCTATGTGGTCAATCCATCCGGGCGTCAGCACAACCTGGACGCGCTCGCTCTCGAATATCTGCAGATCAAAAAAATCCCCATCACCGACCTCATCGGCTCGGGCAAGGGCCAGCGCAATATGCGGCAGGTGCCACTGGAGGATCTGGCCCGCTATGCCTGCGAAGATGCCGATGTCACCTGGCGCCTGCGCGATCTGCTGGCGGCAAAGCTGGCGGAAACGTCAACCTGGGAGCTGTTCCAGCGTGTAGAAATCCCCCTGGTCACCGTCCTGAAAGACATGGAGCAGGCCGGTGTGTGTTTGGATGTGCCCTTGTTGCAGCGCATGTCGCAGGAGATGGAGCGCCAGCTCGTGACCCTGACCCAGGAGATTTACGAGCTGGCGGGCGAGCGCTTCAATATCAACTCGACCCAGCAACTGGGCCGGCTGCTTTTTGAAACACTGGAGATTCACAAAGCTCAAGGCGTCAAGCGCGTGCGCAAGACCAAAACCGGCTACTCCACGGATGTGGCAGCCCTGGAGCAGTTTAAGGAGCATCCGCTAGTGAGCAAGATGCTGGAGTATCGCCAGTTGGCCAAGCTCAAATCCACATACGTCGATGCCCTGCCGCAATTGGTCAATCCCCGCACCGGCCGCGTGCATACCTCCTACAATCAGACCGTGGCGGCGACCGGGCGCTTGTCATCGTCGGACCCCAATTTGCAAAACATCCCGGCCCGTACGGAACTAGGCCGGGAGATTCGCAAAGCCTTCATCGCCGAAACGGAAGAGCGTTGCCTGCTGTCGGCCGATTATTCGCAGATCGAACTGCGAATTCTGGCGCATCTGTCGCATGACGCGACGCTGATCGAATCCTTCCGCCTTGGCGAAGATGTGCACCGACGTACGGCGTCGAGAATTTTCGGCGTGCCGCCCGAGGCGGTCACGGCCGTGCAGCGCGCCCGCGCCAAGACCATCAACTTCGGTGTCATCTATGGTATGGGGCCGCAGCGCCTGGCCCGTGAGCTCGACATCTCGTTAGACGAGGCCAAGCGCTTCATCGAGACCTATTTCGCCACCTATCCGGGGGTCCATCGCTATACGCTGGAATCGGTGCAGAACGCCAGAGAGCTGGGCTATGCCATGACTTTGTTGGGGCGGCGGCGCTACCTGCCGGAGCTGTTCAGCGACAACCAGGGCATGCGCGTGGCGGCGGAGTACATGGCCGTGAATACGCCGGTGCAAGGCAGCAGCGCCGACCTCATCAAGCTGGCGATGATCAATATTCATCAGCGGCTGAAACGTGAACAGCTCAAGACGCAGATGCTCCTCCAGGTCCACGATGAGCTGGTGTTTGAAGTGCCGTTGGCCGAACTCGACACGGTGAAGCCACTGGTCGTCGAGGAGATGGAGCGTGCGGTGCCGCTTGAGGTCCCGATCAAGGCAGATGTCGGCGCCGGCCACAACTGGTTCGAGGCGCACTAGAGGAGCCCTGAGTCATGATCGAAGTCACCTGTGGCGTAAAGACCATCGATCTGCCGTATATGCTTCACGTCTATGACGTCAGCGAGGAGCTGTTTGACGAACTGGTCGACGAGGACACTAAGGCGGAACTCATCGATGGGGTCATGATTGTGCACTCACCGGCGTCAATGGGCCATGACAATATCGGAGGATTCATCAGGGGATTGATGAGCTTTTACAGCGATGCACAAGAGTTAGGAGTCGTGCTCGGTCCTGATTCCCTAGTTCACCTGGCACCTGGCCGCAAATGCGCCCCTGATGTCTTCTTTATTTCTCAAGCACGCATGCCAGCTCCACTGCCCAAGGAGTTTGAGGGCGTACCGGAGCTGGTGGTCGAGGTGTTGTCGCCATCGAATCGCCGCTATGACCTGCGCGATAAACGCCAGATCTATCGCGAGGCCGGAGTCAGCGAGATCTGGTTCATTGATGCGGAGCTGCGTCAAATCGTCGTCGATCGCCGACAGGCAGGCAGCTACGCCGAAGAAATTGTCAGCGCTGACAGGGTGGCGTCGGCCGCTCTGCCAGGGTTCTGGCTGGATGCCTCCTGGCTGTGGACGCAACCGCTGCCGAATCGTTTCACTTGCCTCGAAGAGATCCTGCACGGGATATGAGTCGAACCAACCCCCCAGGCCAACGCATCTACACAAGGCTGTGTGGGACCCAAGGGCAGCGTGATAAGCCATCTTGACAGGACTTCGGGACGGTATTACAAGACGTCTTAGAGACGCGCCAAGGCCACCTTGCCAGAGCCAGCACTCGGTGGGGGCTTCGGTAGCGGTGGCATGATGTTCTCCAGGGCATGGCTGTCAATGTTGGAACGTCCGGCCTCTGGGTTTCGCAACCTCCACTGACACAGTGCCCAAGCCACCAGGTAAATCAGCCGGGTGTCCCCCTCTCAGCCCCTTTGACGTTGTGCCATATTCCCCCCATATACTTAGAAACGGTCGCCCCATACCGTATTGCCCCTCACGCGTGACAAGCCCCCGACATCTCGAGATACCTTCGCGGCAATGACCTCGCGGAGCAGGGCGATTCTCCAGGCTGGAGCGATGCTTATGACACAGTCCCATACTCTATCCTCACGTTACATGTGGCAATTGGATAGCCTGCGGGCCGTGGCGGCTGGCATGGTGATCTTCTCTCACTGGCTGCCGGGGACGGAAACCTTCTGGTTCAATGGGCATGTGGGCGTGCAGCTCTTTTTTGTGATCAGTGGTTTTTTGATCACCGGCATTCTCCTGGACGCGCGGAGGAACGCTGAACGACGCGGTATCTCCCGTGGGGTAGTGATCCGGCGTTTTTACATGCGTCGGCTATTACGTATTTTTCCATTATACTATGGGATGTTAACCCTCACCTATCTGATCGGCGTCACGGCCGTGCGCACGTCGATTCAGTGGCACCTCCCCTATCTGAGTAACGTGTTCTTCGCCATGCGAGGGGAGTGGTATGGGGAGGTAGCTCATTTTTGGTCCCTTGCGGTGGAAGAGCAGTTCTACTGCCTCTGGCCCTGGCTCATCATGTGCGCTCCCCGACGTTTGTTGCTCCCTGTGGTGCTGGCCTGCATGCTCTCGGCCCCGTGCTTTCGGTGGATCGCGGGCCAAGTGGTGGGAATCAATGACATCGCGGTAATGGTTATGCCGCTGGCGTCATTGGATTCCCTGGGCATCGGGGCGCTCTTTGCGCTGCTCCAGCGCAGCGAAGCTCGTACTCGCAATTCAGCAGATCGCGTCACCAGGCTGGCGCGGTTGGTTGGCATCGTGGGCGTCATGGCATTTGTCACTGTGCATCTTATGAGCCGTGCCTTCGGCACACAGGGGGTTGCCGACGTGTTGGGGGACAGCATTTTTGCGGCGGCAGCGCTTGGACTGGTGTATCTAACCGCGAGAGGCGTCGAGGGACCTCTAGGGCAGTTGCTACAATGGCGGCCGCTGGTATATCTGGGCAAAATTAGTTATGGGCTATACGTACTGCACTTTTTCGTACCGCTGTTGACGCAGCAGGTGATGACCTGGGGTGGGGTGTCGATGTCGGACATGATGAGACCTGGCGCCCGCTCGATGGTCAATTTCGTGATCCTGGTGATCCTCAGCAGTCTGTCCTGGCACTTCTTCGAGAAGAAAATTAACGATTTCAAACGATATTTTCCGTATGTCCCACCAAATAGGACTCACGAGACATATACCACCCCTGCGAGCAACTCCCCGGACGCATAGGCCTTTGACGAGGCAGTCGTGGGTAGCGCTCGATCCCGCTGAGTCTTCCTCCCTCATGCTACATCGGCCTTAACCGTAGCACCCGTCACCCTAAGCAGGGCGACGGGACTCAATCTGTGTGAATGTTGAGATGCTTCGCGGCGCTCAGCATGACGTACATCACGTGATCTCACAGATGTGGTATCAGACCTACCCGATCCCCACAGCGGCATAGGTTATATGAATTCCGGATAGTGTCCCAGTTTGAGAAACTTTGTCATTCCCGCGAAGGCGGGAAGCCAGTCTTGACAAACGTTCTGCGTCCCCGCTTTTGCGGGAACGACAGAAACTGAGACACTACCAAGATTTGACACTATGGGTTTTTTCTGCGAAGCTACAGGCGGCGTAGTGACGACAATCCTGAGGCTCCACGGCGTCAAGGGGGTGGGCGATGGCAGACCTTCTCACGTTAGGGCATCCCTCGACAATCCAAGCGATAAACCGACGCGCTTTCTTGCAGATAGCTGGACTGGCCACGGGGGTTGTCATGCTCGGCGGCGTGCGCCCTAGCGCTGGCGGCCTGGCTCCAACGCCGTTACAAGGCACGCGCCTGAGCTATCTACAGTGGGTGAACTTCGTTCCCGCCCATGACGCTGTGCTCAAGAAGCAGATCGCCGAGTTCGAGAAGCAGGCGGGCGTCAAAGTCGCCTTTGAAACGATCAACATGAACGACATCCAGGCGCGCACAACCGTCGCCATCGAGAGCAAATCTGGCCCCGACATCATCCAATTGACGCACAATTGGCCCCACCTCTATGAAGCAGGACTGGAACCAGTCGACGATCTGGCCGAGGAGCTTGGCCGCAGAGGGGAAGGCTATTATGACCTGCCGAAAGCCCACAGCTTCGTGAATGGCCGCTGGCGTGCTGTGCCCCATTCGATCGTCTCCCCAGCCTCCACCTACCGCATGGATTGGTTCAAAGAGGTCGGCTACGAGAAGTTCCCCGATACGTGGGACGGATTTCGCGAGGCAGGCAAGAAGCTCAAAGCCAACGGTCACCCCATTGGCCAATCCCTCGGTCATAGCCTGGGCGATCCGCCGATTTTTTGTTATGCCTTGCTGTGGGCCTTTGGGGCCAAAGAAGTCGAGGCCGACGGCAAACGCGTCGCTTTAGACAGCCAGGAGACACTGGAGGCGGTCGAGTTTGGGGTGGCTTTCTGGAAAGACGCCTGCGATGAGGGCGGATTGGCTTGGGATGACGCCAATAATAATCGTGCCTATCTCGCCGAGCAGATCGCCGCAACCTTCAACGGCGCCAGTATCTGGGTCGAAGCTAAACGCAACTTCCCACACTTAGTACCCCTCACCAACCACGCCTATTTCCCCGCCGGGCCCCATGGTCGCTATCATCCGCATGTCACCTGGCAAAACGCCCTGATGGGGTACTCAAAGAACAAAGAGGCGGCGAAGGAATTGCTCAGGTATCTGCTGCAGTATGACAACTATGTGGAGTGGCTGAAGGCTGGGCAAGGGTTCAGTACCGCGCCCACGAAGGTGTTTGCCAAAGATAAACTGTGGGATGAGCTCGATCCGCAAGTGGAACCTTTCAAAGATATCGTTAAGTATGGACGACACTTCGGTTATGCCGGCCCCGCCAGTCGTAAGGCAGCAGAAGTATGGTCAAAATACATCATCGTCGACATGTTCGCCAAGGCCGTCCAAGGAACACCGCCGAAAGACGCCATTCAGTGGGCCACCGGTGAGCTAAAGAGGGTGTATGAGGCCTAGGCTCCCTCCTGCCCTGGGATGGGAGGGAGGCGGTAGGGAGGCGATAGGGATTCCTATAGGAGGGGGACGACCCTGGGCGCGGGCTGATCCCGCGACGACAAGGGGCGCAGCGCCCAGGGGAAAACGGCGCCACGCGTAGCTCAGCGACGCGATCCGAGCAGCGATCGCGAACGGGGTGAACGATGACGATCTCCGAGGCAGCTCTTCCAAAGGACAGCGTCCGCAGAGCAGCGAAGTGGCGGCTCGTGCTCGAACGCGACAGCTCGATAGGCTACGCCATGGTCACACCTGCCCTCCTGATCCTGACGCTGTTCATCGCCTATCCGTTTCTCCTGGGCATCCGCATGAGCCTGAGCCACTGGCTGGTTGGCGAACCTCCCGTCTTTGTCGGGCTGCAGAACTTCATCCGCAATGCTGATAGCACGATCTTCACGCGCACGGTGCAGAATACCTTCATCTATACCGCCGCGGCGACGGTCCTCAAGCTGGTGTTCGGCATGGCGCTGGCGCTGGTCTTGAACAACACCTTCCGCGGCAAGGGCCTGGTGCGAGCGGCTTTTTTGTTACCTTGGATCATTCCTACGGTGCTCAGCACGTTGGCCTGGTTGTGGATGTTCGACGCCACCTTCAGCGTCCTGAACTGGTTCCTGCGCTACTTCGGTCTGGTGCAAAGAGGCCTCAACTGGTTAGGTGATCCCGTGCTGGCGATGATCTCCATCATTGTGGTGAATGCCTGGCGGGGCATTCCCTTCTTTGCCATTTCGCTGCTGGCCGGGCTGCAAACCATCTCACAAGAACTCTACGAGGCGGCGGCTATCGATGGCGCCAACACGGTCCAGCGCTTTCGTTACATCACTGTGCCGATGGTGAAGCCGGTATTGTTAGTGGTGTTGCTGTTCTCGATCATTTGGACGTTTGCCGATTTCCAACTGGTCTATGTGTTGACGCGTGGCGGCCCTGCCAACAGCACGCACCTATTTGCCACCCTGGCGTATCAGGTGGGCGTCGTCTCAGGGTCGCTTGGTGAAGGGGCTGCGATCTCTCTGACCATGTTCCCCATTCTGGTGATCGTTGTCGTCGTGCTCCTGATGTATTTGCGCCGGGAGTAAGCTGATGCGACAACGCCCCCTCGAACGCCTGCTGCTGTTTCATCTGCCGCTGTGGTTCTTTCTCATTGTCACCCTGTTTCCGTTCGTGTGGATGGCCATCACCTCGATCAAGCCCAATGCCGAACTCTATAATGTCCGTTTAAATCCCTTGTATGTGCTGAAGCCAACCCTGGAGCATTTCCGTTACCTCATGCGCGAGACGATCTTCCCGACCTGGGTCTACAACACGCTGTATGTGTCGATCTTGTCCACAGCGATCTCGTTGGTCACTGGCATCCTGGCGGGCTATGCCCTGTCACGCCTGCGCTTCAGAGGGGCGGGTGGCATGGCGGTGGGGATATTTGTCACCTATTTGGTGCCTCCGACGCTCCTGTTCATCCCCCTGGCCGATGTGGTACGCGCCTTCGGCTTGCTCGATAGCCCCTGGTCGCTTATCCTCACCTACCCAACGTTTCTGATCCCCTTCTCCACCTGGCTGTTGATGGGCTACTTCAAGACCATTCCACGTGAGTTAGAGGAATGCGCCATGATCGATGGGGCAACACGCCTGCAGGCCATGGTCAGGATCGTCCTGCCCTTAGCCCTCCCAGGGATTCTGTCCGCGGGTATCTTCGCCTTTACCCTGTCATGGAATGAATTCCTTTATGCCCTCGTCTTCCTGTCATCAACGGACATTAAAACCATTCCGGTGGGTGTCGTCAGCGAGTTGATCCGCGGCGATGTGTTTTTCTGGGGGCCCTTGATGGCAGGGGCACTGCTGGGGTCGGTGCCGGTAGCGCTCGTGTACTCGTTTTTCGTGGAGTATTATGTGGCTGGACTGACGGCAGGAGCGGTGAAGGGCTAGCCGAGGCAGAGAGCTGACAGATGGACCTCTACATGAAACTGGCATGCCTTGGCCTGGTCGCGGGAGCCGTCTCGTCCGGCACCGCTATCGGCTGGGGTTTGATCACGGCACCAATCCTCCTACTCGTGCTGGGCTTTCCGCCGCGCGAAGGCGTTGTCCTCTCGGTCATCGGCGCCCTGGGGTATCTCCTCTCCCTTGGCGTCTACCGGCAGCTCTCTGGGGGGATTCCCTGGGGCGCCACGCTGGCACTCACCCTGGGTAGCTTTCTCGGTGGGCTACTGGGTGTGGTCACGGCAGACCTCCTGCCAGCAGTAGCGATGCAGCGGGTCATTGGTGTGATCACGATCATCGCTGGCGTGGCGTTGCTCATTCCCTGGAAAGATTGAACCTGATGTGTGCCTCAATCCGGAGATGACGGGCCATCTCCCCCACCTACACGCTGGCGCAGTGTTCGGCTCTTTGGCACAACGCGCCGCAGGTGCCTTGTGAGGAGAGCCTGGCAGTGATCTGGATGTATCCGCTGTTGACGCTGCTCGGGGCCGCGGTCGGGGTGTATGGGACGTTGATTGGCGCCGGAGGCGGCATTTTGTTAGTGCCGGCGCTGCTGCTGCTCTATACGGAGGAAGCAGCCAGTACCATTGCCAGCATTTCGCTCGCTGTCGTGTTCTTGAACGCCCTCTCCGGCACGCTCGCCTACGGCCACATGCATCGGATTGATTACCGCGCGGGGCTGTTATTTGGCTCCGCATCCGTGCCGGGTGCTATACTCGGGGCCTACGCCACCAGTTTACTGTCGCGCCAGCTGTTCGACCTGCTCTTCAGCCTGTTGGTCCTCACCCTTGCCAGCTTTATTCTGCTGCGGCCCACCCCAAGGCCAAGGCCTCCGCGCCCGTACCGCCGTCAAGTGACGCATACGCTGATCGATTTCAAAGGGACAAGCTATAGCTACTCGTTCAGCAATCGGCTGGGTGTGCTCCTCAGCCTGGTCATTGGGGGGCTTTCGAGCATGCTCGGCATTGGCGGTGGCCCGTTCCATGTCCCAGTACTGGTGTATCTCCTCGGCTTTCCGCTCTATGTGGCGACTGCTACCTCGCAGTTCATGTTACTGATTATGAGCAGCATTGGGAGCGTGGCACATTTGTTGGCGGGAAGTTTCGTGCACGGCCACCGGCGCACGTTCTTCTTGGGCCTCGGAGTGCTCATCGGAGCGCAAGTGGGGGCACGGCTCTCGCAGCACCTCTCGGGGCGGACCATCAGTCTCGTCCTTGCGATCGGACTGCTGTTGATCGGCATCCGACTCGCCATCCACGCCTTTGAACACTAACCGGCCGCGGCAACAGGTCGCTCAGTGCGCTTCAGACCACCCTGGCTGCGGAAGGCCATTGCGTCCCCTATGACTTTGACGCATCATAATGACCGTTTCCCGGCCATGCCAACGGTACAGAGCCCCGCTCTCTGCGCCACTGCGATTCCTACTGAGTTGCTCTGAATCGAGATGGAGTGTATGCATGACGTACAAAGAGTTTGCTGAAACCGCTTCCAGGGCGTCTGTCAGATATCGTAACAATTATGTCACACGCTTAATTGCCGAGCGGCAGCGGCCGGATGGCACAACCGAGCGGATGCTGCTTGCCTGCCCCGCTTGCCAGAGCACGTCGGTCACGCGCCTGAATTTTTCGCAAGTACACCTTCAT
>Ga0209382_10011969_pt1 | contig 10738 bp, 10 predicted proteins | sample SoiMetdeltSBSDD5_FD_187599 | JGI IMG/M metagenome (GOLD analysis project Ga0209382, IMG submission 187599) | Bulk soil microbial communities from a Populus tree surrounding site in Tennessee, USA - Soil MetaG P. deltoides SBSDD5 (SPAdes) (version 2) | ecosystem: Environmental > Terrestrial >...
CGTATGCGTCGAGCTTGCCGATGTCGTGCAGCAGCGCGCCGGTCACGGCGATGTCGCGGTCGATCCCGGGGAAGGTGGCGGCGATGGTCGACACGGTCTGCGCGACCGTGAGCGAGTGCTCGAGCAGGCCGTGCCGGTAGGCGTGGTGGTTGTGCTTGGCGGCGGGCGCGTCGCGGTAGTCGGGCCAGGTCCGCGAGTGCTCGCCCAGCAGCGCCTCGAGCAGGAAGCGCAGGTGGGGCTCGCGCACGGTGGCGACCAGCTCGCGCAGGTCGGCCACCAGGGCGTCGCGCGAGCGCACGGGCCCGTCCATGAGGTCGTCGAGCGCGACCTCGCCCGGCGCGCACGCCCGGACGCTGCCCACCACCAGCTGGGGGCCGAAGCGCGGGTGCACGGAGTACGCGCCCGCCACGTGCACCGGCTCGCCCACCCGGCACGCGGGCGCGGCGTCGGGAACGCCGTCCCACACCACCGCTGGCAGCGTGCCGGTGCGGTCGGCGAGCACGAGACGCAGATACTCGGATCCGTCGCGCTTGCGCCGCAGCTCGGCCTCGCGCACGACGACGGTGACCGCGATCGTGGTGCCGTCTTGCAGGTCGCGCACTGGCATGTGACGGAAGATAGGCACGGCAGCGGACGACGAGATCGAGCGCGAAGGAGGGGCGGAGATGGACCGGACGGTGATCGTGACGGGCGGCACGGGCGGCCTCGGAGTGGCCGTTGTGCAGGCATTTCTCGATGCCGGCTGGCGCGCGGTCGTGCCGTGGCGCGCCGAGCGCGAGCTGGGCCGCCTTCCCGAGCGCGAGGGCCTCGAGCTGGTCCAGGCCGACCTGTTCGACCCCGACGCCGCAGGCCGCGTGGTCGACATCGCGGCGGCGTTCGAGGGCGCGCCGCTGCGCAGCGTGGTCAACCTCGTCGGGGGGTTCGCCGCCCCGGGCAAGGTGGCCGACACGCCGATCGAGAACTTCGAGGAGCAGTTCCGGCTCAACCTGCGGCCGCTCTACCTGATCGCGGCGGCGGCAATGCCGCACCTGCAGGCCGAAGGCGGCACGCTGGTGGCGGTCTCCACCCGCGCCGCCTTGCGCCCGTTCGCCGGGGCCGCCGGCTACTGCTCGTCCAAGGCGGCGGTGCTCGCGTTCGTGGGCTGCCTCGACGCCGAGTACAAGGACGACGGCGTGCGCGCCAACGCGATCCTGCCGAGCGTGATCGACACGCCCGGCAACCGCGCCGCCCAGCCGAACGCCGACACCTCGAAGTGGGTCGAGCCGGGGCAGATCGCCCAGACCATCCTCTTCCTGTGCTCCGACGCCTGCGGCGCCACGAGCGGTGCAGCGATCCCGGTCTACGGCCGCGCGTAGCGGACGAACCAACCCGACGCCACGCAGGAGGCATCCGCGACGCGATCAGAGCAGGCGATGGCGTCGGCGGGGAGGGCCGCAAGGGGAGAGTCGGCGTTGGCACCGGACGCGGGCGCGAAGCGGGCGAGCGCGAACCCTCCTGCGTGACGGCGGGCGGTAGGGAGGTGCTTCATGGCCGGCACGTTGTCAGGACCGAGGTCGCCTTTCCATAGGGCTAGCCACAGTTCTCGTGGCGGAGAACCGACCCCAGGTTTGCGGCGATCCCCGGTTGGCGGGGCCCCGACCGAGTGGCAGGGTGGGATCCATGCAAACCGTCGCCCCGCCCACCGTTGGCGGAAAACCGAACCCCGGGGGTTCGGAAATCCCCCTACGCGGCGAGCGGGGGTGCGGCGACAATGTGGAGGTGCGCTCGGTCCTCATCGTGGACGACCACGCGGGCTTCCGCCAACGCGCCCGCCGGCTGCTCGAGGCCGAGGGCTGGAATGTGGTCGGCGAGGCCGGGGACGCCGCCGAGGCGCTCCGCGCCGCCGAGGACCTCCAGCCCGAGGTCGTCCTCCTCGACGTCCATCTGCCCGACGTCAACGGCCTGTATGTCGCGCGGGCCCTGAGCGGCGACACTGCGGTCGTCCTCACGTCGAGCCGCGACGCGAGCGACTTCGCCGACCGCCTCGCCGGAAGCGGCGCCTGCGGGTTCGTGCCGAAGGCCGAGCTCTCGGGCGACGCGCTGAGCGCGCTGTTGCCCTGAACCTCGCGCCCGCGGGAGAATGGTCGGCGAGGTATGGACGTCACCAAGACGACCGAACAGGCGGTCGCCCGCACGCTTGCCGAGGCGGACGATCTCGGCGATGCCTATCCCCGCGTCCTGAGCCTCATGGCCGAGCGGCTGGGCTGGGCCTTCGCGGCCGCGTGGGAGCCGGGCCCCGACGGCAAGGCGCCCCTCCGCTGCGTGGCCTCGTGGTGGTCCGAACCGGGGCTGGAGCCGTTCGAGTCGGTGACCTGCTCGCTCGCACTCGACCCCGGCGAGGGCCTCCCCGGCCGCGTCTGGGAGACGGGCGAGCCGGACTGGATCGTCGACGCCACGCGGGATGCCAACTTCCCGCGTGCGCGCGTGGCGCGGTCGGTCGGGCTGCACGCCGCGCTGTGCTTTCCCGCGCGCAGCGCCCGCGGTGTGGTCGCCGTCGTCGAGCTGTTCGACACCGCGCCGCGCGAGCCCGACGTGGAGCTGCTGCGGACGCTGACCGCGCTCGGCGACCAGATGGGGCTGGCGATCCAGCGTCGCCGGGCGGAGGACGCGGCGCACGTCGGCGACCAGCGCAAGCGGGCCATGCTGGCGGCGGCCCTCGACGCGGTGATCGCGATCGACCACCGGGGGCGGATCCTCGACTTCAACCCGGCCGCGGAGCGCACCTTCGGCTACGCCGCCGAGGCGGTGATCGGGGAGGACATGGCCGAGCTGATCGTCCCGCCGAGCCTGCGCGCGCGTCATCGCGCCGGGCTCGCACGCTACCTGGTGACCGGCGACGGGCCCGTGCTCGATCGCCGGGTCGAGATCACCGGCATGCGCTCGGACGGGTCGGAGTTCCCGGTCGAGCTCACGATCACCCGCATCGACGTGCCGGGGCCGCCGACCTTCACGGGCTACCTCCGCGACATCACCGAGCGCAAGCGCCAGGAGGCCGAGCTGAAGGCGTCCCGGGCGCGCATCGTGCAGGCGGCCGACGAAGCGCGCCGGCGGCTCGAGCGCGACCTCCACGACGGGGCCCAGCAGCGGCTCGTCGGCCTGGCGCTCGACCTGCGGCTGGCGCGCTCGCGAATAGAGGGCCAACCCGAGGAAGCGGCCCGGCTGCTCGACGAGGCGGCCGACGAGCTCTCCGCCGCCACGAGCGAGCTGCGCGAGCTCGCGCGGGGCATCCACCCCGCGGTGCTGACCGAGGGCGGCCTCGAGCCGGCGCTGCGGACGCTCGTGGCCCGCTCGTCGCTGGCGACCGTGCTGACCGTCCCGGTCGCCGACCGCGCCGCGCCCGCGGTCGAGGTCACGGCGTACTTCACCGTCGCCGAGGCCCTGACCAACGTCGCCCGCTACGCGGAGGCGACCGAGGTCGAGGTCGAGGTCCGCTTCGACGACGGCAGCCTGATAGTGGAGGTGCGCGACGACGGGCGCGGTGGCGCCGACGCCGGTAGAGGGACCGGCCTGCGCGGCCTCGCCGACCGCGTCTCCGCGCTCGACGGACGCCTCGACGTGCACAGTCCGGCCGGTGCGGGCACGATCATTCGTGCGGAGATCCCATGCGCATCGTGATTGCCGACGACTCGGTCCTGCTGCGCGAGGGCGCCGTGCGCCTGCTCGACGACGCCGGCTTCGAGGTTGTCGCTCAGGCCGGCGACGGCGAGGACCTCCTGCGCAAGGTGCGCGCCCACAAGCCCGACGTCGCGGTGGTTGACATCCGTATGCCGCCCACGCACGTGGACGAGGGGCTGCAGGCGGCCAAGGTCATCCGCTCCGAGCTCCCGTCGACGGGCGTGCTGGTGCTCTCGCAGTACGTCGAGGAGCGCTACGCGGTCGAGCTGCTGGCCGGGGGCGCCGAGGGCGTCGGCTACCTGCTCAAGGACCGCATCGCGGAGATCGACCGCTTCGTCGAGGCGGTGCGCCGCGTCGGCGAGGGGGGCTCCGTGCTCGACCCCGAGGTGGTCGCACACATGCTCGGCCGGCGCGAGCGCGAGGACCCGCTGGAGACGCTGACGCCGCGCGAGCGCGAGGTCCTGGGGCTGATGGCGGAGGGCCGCACGAACCGGGCGATCGCGGGCGAGCTCAACGTGTCCGAGCGCGCGGTCGAGCGGCACGTCACGGCGATCTTCGGAAAGCTCGATCTCCCCGCGGGAGAGCAGGACCATCGGCGCGTGCTGGCCGTGCTGGCGTTCCTGCAGGGCCGCGGCGGGCGCTGAGCCCGGGCCGGCGACCTATCCCCCGTAGAACAGAATCGCCTTGTCCGCCAGCCGCCGGGTGTCCAGCTCGTTCGCGATCGCGTTGATGGGCGCTCCGATGAACGGCACCCAGCGGCCCAGGCCGCGCTCGGCGGCGTGGCGCCCGACGAAGGCGGTGAGCGACACCAGCAGCCGGTTGTCGCGGCGGCCGCTGCCGCGCGCCATGCGTGATTCCGCGTACGCCAGCGCCATGTGGCGGCCGGCGCCGTCGAGCGCGTCGCGCGCGGCCGTCACGTCGGAGTAGACGTCGGTCAGCACGAGCAGCTCGGCCGGGCGCATGCGCTCGCGCGGGTCGAAGCCGTACGCGGCGGCGACGTAGAAGACCAGCCGCGACTGGATCCACGCCAGCGCCACCAGGTCCGCCGCCGTGGTCGTCCAGCCGCCCAGGCCGGTGGCGGCTCCCTCCAGGCGGGCGTAGCGCACGTGCCGGCGCTTGGCCAACCGCCCGAGCAGGACCGGATTGGTCACGCCACGCTCGTGCCACCTCGCGGCCCATGCCGCGGCGGCCGGCGCGTGGAGATCGGCGGCGGCCAGCGCGATGTGCTCCGGAGCGCGCGCGGGGTCGGCGCGGACGCGCGCGAGCAGATCGCGGGGAGCACGGCGCCAGTGGTTTGGCGGAAGCATCGATCAGGCATCATGCCGACGTCGTGGAACGGAAGTGGCTGACGCTGATCGTGGTGTGCGTGGCGGTGTTCATGCTGCTCCTCGACATCACGATCGTGAACGTCGCCCTGCCGGACATCGGGCGGGCGCTGCACGCGGACTTCTCGGACCTCCAGTGGGTCATCGACGCGTACTCGCTGATGCTCGCGGCGACCCTGCTGACGGCCGGCTCGCTGGGCGACCTGCTTGGCCGGCGGCGGGTGTTCGTCGTGGGCCTTGCCATCTTCAGCCTCGCCTCGCTGGGCTGCGGGCTGGCGAACTCGTCGACCGCGCTCAACCTGCTGCGCGGCGTGCAGGGCATCGGCGGCGCGATCATGTTCGCCCAGTCGCTCGCGCTCATCGCCGAGGCGTTCCAGGGACGCGAGCGGGGGACCGCATTCGGGATCTGGGGCGCCGCCGTCGGCGCGTCGGTGGCCGTCGGGCCGCTCATCGGCGGCGTCATCACCGAGTCGCTGGGGTGGGAGTGGATCTTCTTCGTCAACGTCCCGGTCGGCGCCCTCGCGATCGCGCTGGCGCTGCGCTACATCGACGAGGGCCGCGACCCCAATGCGGCCGGCATCGACTGGCCCGGCCTGGTCACGTTCTCGGGCGGCCTGTTCCTGCTCGTGTTCGCGCTCATCCGCGGCAACCCGGAGGGCTGGGGCTCGACCATCATCGTCTCGATGCTGATCGGGGCGGTCGTGCTGCTCGTCGCGTTCTTCGTGATCGAGTCGCGGGTGCCCAACGCCATGCTCGACCTCTCGCTGTTCCGCGTGCCCACCTTCGCCGGCGCGTCGATCGCGGCCTTCGGCCTGTCCTCGTCGATGTTCGCGATGTTCCTGTACCTCACCCTGTACATCCAGAACGGCCTGCACTACTCGCCGCTGCAGGCCGGCCTGCGCTTCCTGCCCATCACTATCACCGCATTCGTGGTGGCGCCCATCGCGGGACGGCTGTCGAGCACGATCCCGATCCGCTTGCTGCTCGGCGTGGGCCTCGTGCTTGTCTCGGCTGGCCTGCTGCTGATGCACGGGCTTACGGTGCACTCCCGCTGGACGGCGTTGCTGGCGGGGTTCCTCGTGGCCGGGGTCGGGATCGGCCTCGTCAACCCGTCGCTGGCAACGACGGCGGTCGGGGTGGTACCGCCGCAGCGGTCCGGCATGGCCTCCGGCATCAACAACACGTTCCGGCAGGTGGGGATCGCAACCGGGATCGCGGCGCTCGGCGCGGTGTTCCAGTCGACGATCAGCGACAACGTGACGAGCGGCCTGGGCGCGCTGGTCGGCGGCCGCGCGGCGGCGCTGGCCGACCTCGTCGTCAATCAGGAGGTCCCCGCCGCCCTCGCGCAGGTGCCAGCGCGCTCGCGCGGAGTCGCCGCCGGCATCGTGCAGTCGAGCTTCATCGATGCGCTCAACGACCTGCTCCTCATCGGCGCCGTCACCGCGCTGGCCGCGGCGATCCTGACCTTCGTCCTCGTGCGCACGCGCGACTTCGTGGCCTCGCCGAGCGCCGAGCCGGCGCCGGCCGGCGCGGCGCACTGAACCACGCTCCACCCGGGCCTAGTCACCCGATCAGCGGTGCGTCCTGGCTGCGCCCGCTGCGCTCGTCGATCGGCGAGGGCGAGTAGAAGAAGAACCAGACCTCGAACAGCGCGACCACGATGACGACCGTGGTCACGAGCACGATCTCGAGCGGCGAGAGCTCGCGCGCATGCCGGACGGCGTGGGGCCGCTCGCCACGCATGCTCCGCAGCCATGGCACGTGGCGGCTCACCGTCGACGGCCGCCCGGTCGCACGCCCGTACACGGCATCGAGCCAGCCGAGCAGTTTGACCAGGCAGTAGCTGAGGACGGCGAGACTGACGGCGGCGACGCCCACCGCCAGCATGCTGGGCCCGCTCGGCGGTTGCACGCGCGATCCGATCCACAGGGCCAGGAGCGGGCTGCCGGTCCAGATGTTCATCGCGACGACCACCATCGAGCCGACCAGGAGCACCCGCTTCGCGATCACATCGGGTAATCTATCTGGATTGAGTCATCAATTTCAACGCAGAGAAAACGCCTGACCCGCGCCGAGCGCCAGGCCGAGACCCGGGCAGCGCTGATCGAAGCGGCCGGGCGGGTCATCGCGCGCCGCGGCTTCCATGGCGCCAGCATCGAGGCCATCGCCGCCGAAGCCGGCTTCACCGGCGGCGCCTTCTACGCCAATTTCTCCTCCAAGGAGAACCTCTTCGTCGAGCTGCTCGAGCAGCGCATCTTCAGCGAGTGGCGGAAGATCGCGGCCGAGAGCATGGCCGACCCGACCCGGCGCCCCAGCGCCCGCGAGGTCGGCGAGCTCTCGGCTGCGATGAACCGCCATCCCGACGCGCGCTGGATCATCCAGCTCTGGCTCGAGCTCATGGCCAACGCGGGCCGCAACGAGCGCCTGCGCGCCGTCGCCGCCGAGCTGTGGCGAGGGAGCCGAGCCATGAGCACCGCAATCCTCACCGCCGCCTATGAGGCCGCGGGCCGCCAGCCACCGGTCCCGGTCGAGCACCTCGTCAGCGCGATGATGGCCCTCGAGACCGGACTCTCCCTGCAGCACTACGTCGACCCCGAGGCGGCGCCGGTCGACCTCCTCCCTGAGCTCTTCGACCTGCTCCTTGGGCCGCTGGACCCTCCCCGCGCATAGCCGGCGGTAGGCTCGCCCTCATGGGCAGGACGCCCGCCCTCATCGCGCTCCTCACGGCCGCCGCGCTCGCGGCGCCGACGACGGTCGGCGCGGCCGATCCCCGCATCGTCGCGTCGGGCACCTCGGCCGGCGGCGTCGACCTCTCGGGCTTGACCGTCGACGAGGCGGCCGGCAAGCTCGCGGCCGAGCTCGGGCCCAAGATCGCCGCTCCCGTCGCCGTCACCGTCGCCGGCAGGACGTTCTCGCTGTCGGCCTCGCGGGCGGGCGTCAAGTTCGACCCCCGCACGACCGCCGAGCGCGCCTTCTACCAGGGCCGCACCGGCGTCCACGACGTGCCGCTGGCGATCGAGCACTCCGACGACGCGGTGCGCGGCTTCGTGCGCGACGTCGACCAGCGCGTCGGCCGGCCCGCGCGCAACGCGCGCGTGCACATCGGGCTCAAGCGCATGGTCAAGGTGCGCGGCCGGAGCGGGATCGGCATCAACGAGCCACGCCTGGCCAAGCGGATCGGCTTCGCGCTCGACCACCCCGCGGCCCCGCGCGCGCTGACGGCCAACCGCAAGCGGATCCAGCCGTCGATGACCGGGCGCGACCTGCGCCGCCGCTATGGCACGATCCTCACCGTCGACCGCGACCACTTCGCGCTGCGCCTGTTCAAGGCGCTGCGCCACGTCAAGACCTACGGGATCGCGGTCGGCATGGCCGGCCTCTCCACGCCCGCGGGCCTGTTCTCGATCACCGAGAAGCAGGTCAACCCGGCCTGGCACGTTCCCAACGCGGCCTGGGCCGGCTCGCTCGCGGGCCAGGTCATTCCCGGCGGGGCGCCCAACAACCCGCTCAAGGCGCGCTGGCTCGGCATCACCGACGGCGTCGGCATCCACGGCACGGCGGAGGACTGGTCGATCGGATCGCGCGCCTCGCACGGCTGCATCCGCATGCACGTGCGCGACGTCATCGCCCTCTATCCGCGGGTCCCCATCGGCACGCCGGTCCTGATCCACTGAGCCCGCGGCGCCCCAACCTCCTGCTGCTGGTCACCGACCAGCAGCGCTATCCGCAGCACTGGCCCGGCGGCAGCTTCAGCCGCGACCTCACGCCGGCCGACGCCGAGCTCGCGCGCACCGGCCTGACCTTCACCCAGGCCTTCGTCAACACGTGCATGTGCTCGCCGAGCCGGGCCACGCTGCTCACCGGCCTGCTGCCGGCGGGCCACGGCGTCACGCTGACCCACACCGACGGCGGGGCTCGTCCGACCGCGGCGCGGCTCGCCGGCGTGCTCGCCGGAGCGCTCACCGCCGACCGCCGCGACGGCGTGCCGCCGCTGGTCGGCCTGCGCAACCTGGGCCGCTTGGCGCTGCGCAGCGCGACGGGCGCCCCGCAGCGGGTCGAGCCCGAGCTGTCCCCCGCCACGCCCAACCTCGCCACCCTCCTGCGCGCGGCCGGCTACCACGTCGCCATCAAGGGCAAGTGGCACCTGACCAAGCCGCACGACCGGGCCCAGGGATGGACCGAGGCCGACGCGCGGCGGATCGAGCGCGACCTCGGCTTCGCCGACTGGGAGCCGCCCGACGCGGGCGAAGACGTCGAGCCCGAGCACTTCGGCGGCGGCGTCGCGGGCTACAGCGGCCAGGGCTGGGACGAGGACTACACCCGCCAGGCCGAGGCCTTCCTCGCGCGCCCCGACCTGCCCGAGCCATTTGCGCTCGTCGTCTCGCTCGTCAACCCGCACGACGTGCTCGGGTACCCCGGCTCGTACGCCGCCGGCGGCTACGGCGAGCCGGCCCTCGACGACCTGGGCGTCGACCTGCCGCCCACGTTCGACGAGGACCTGTCCGAGAAGCCGATGGCGCACGGGCTCATGCGCCACGGCCAGGCCGCGTTCCTGGGCGCGTTGCGCACGCGACGGGCCCAGCGCGCCTACGTGAACTTCTACGCCCACCTGCACCGCCTGGCCGACGAGAAGGTTGGACGCGTGGTGGCGGCGCTCGGCGATCGCGACGATGCCGGCTCGCTGCGTTCGCGCACGGTGGTCGTGCGCACCTCGGACCACGGCGAGATGGGGCTGGCCCACGGCGGCCTGCGCCAGAAGATGTTCAACGTCTACGAGGAGACCATCCACGTCCCGCTCGTGGTCTCCAACCCGGTGCTGTTCCCACGCGCGCAGGAGACCGCGACCTTCGCCTGCCTGGCCGACGTCGTGCCGACGCTCGTTGCGCTGGCCGGGGCGCAGCCGCCCGAGCACCTCGACGGCACCGACCTCACACCGGTCCTCGCGCGCGCCGCCGCGACCGAGCGCGAGGCCGTGGAGCGCACCGGCGTGGACCTCGGCCCGGTGCTCGACCACCCGTCGCCCCAGGCGACGGTCAGCGACGCAGTGCGCTTCACGTTCGACGACGACGCGGCGGGGACATTCCTGCCCGACACCGTCCCGCCGCCCAACCACGTGCGCTGCGTGCGCGAGGAGCGCCTGAAGTACGCGACCTACGTCGACCCCGCCGGACGCGCAAGCGCGCAGCACGAGCTCTACGACCTCGACCGCGATCCGCTCGAGCTGAACAACCTCGTCGACCGCGACAGCGGCGAGGCGCGCGATCGGTCGTACGCCGCCGATCTCGAGCGCATGCGCGCGCGCGTGGCCGACGTCCCGGTCCCGCGTGTCGATAGGGTCACCGAGCAGTGAGCACCGTCGATGTCGAGCTCGCCATCGCGCGCCGCCAGCTCGAGGAGGCGCAGCGGCTTGCGCGCATCGGGAGCTGGGAGTGGGACATCGCCGACGGCACCGTGTGGTGGTCGGACGAGCTGTACCGGATCTACGGGCTCGAGCCGGGCTCGATCGAGCCCTCCTACGAGGAGTTCCTGAACTACGTCCATCCCGACGACCGCGGCGCAGTGGACGAGCGCAACCGCCGCGCCTTCGCCGACCACCAGCCGTTCGAGGACGTCAAGCGGGTGGTGCGCGCCGACGGCCGCGAGATCAACATGCGTACCCAGGGCGACGTGGTCTGTGACGCGGACGACCAGCCCGTGCGCATGGTCGGCATCTGCGAGGACGTCACCGACCAGCTTCGCGCGCGCGAGGCCGAGAAGCA
>Ga0209382_10011970_pt1 | contig 10737 bp, 7 predicted proteins | sample SoiMetdeltSBSDD5_FD_187599 | JGI IMG/M metagenome (GOLD analysis project Ga0209382, IMG submission 187599) | Bulk soil microbial communities from a Populus tree surrounding site in Tennessee, USA - Soil MetaG P. deltoides SBSDD5 (SPAdes) (version 2) | ecosystem: Environmental > Terrestrial >...
GAAGGTGAGCCACCCAAATGCAAGCAGCACCGCCAGCGAAACGATCATCGGACGACGCAGACGGCTGGTACAGTCAGCGATGATGATCGCCGCACCTAAGACATTTATATAGGCGCGATGTTCGGCAACCACATCGGCCAACGGGAAGATCCAATATGCAGTCAACGGACCAACAATCAACAAAACAATGCCAATCGTGAGCAGCGGCCTGGTTCGCCTGAACAAGATTGCCGCAAAAACCATAGACGCAATGACCAGGACCGAAATGAGCACACCGACTGAAACTGTGCTACTGACGGCCGCAACCTCAGGATCGACACTCAATCCGAGCGGTATGAAGAATCTCCACAGGTAGTACGTTGTGAACGCTGCAATCGAACTTAAAAAATAGGTTTTGACCGGAAGCGTGGGTTCAAATCCCGCCGCGACGAGGGCTGCGTTGTTCTGAGTCGTTGCCGAAACTTCGACCAGCGAACTTCGCTGCACCGCCAATATCGCGACGGTCGCGACAGCGAAAACAGCGCTGGCAATCCATCTGTTACGCCGGAGCCCCTCATTTGGCCATACGAGCCAGACCATCGCTATGGCGGCTGCAGGCAACGTGATCGCTTCCTGTTTCACGAGCATTCCGATTGCGGCACAGAACGCAGAAAGAATCAACGCACCGAAACGAGGCCGTTCAGGAGATACCGCCTGCAAACTGAAATATAAGCCGGCAAAGTAGAACGTGGCGCACAGCGCAGAAGACCGTCCTGCAATATTCGTGACGGATTCAGTAATTAGCGGATGAGCTGCGAAAACTGCGGCGGCAAGAAGACCGACCTTAACATCACCCTTTGCAATTCGAGAGACGATCAGGAACACGAGCACACAGTTGATCGCGTGAACCGCAAGATTGATCCAGCGAAAACTTGAAGGGTCCGGTCCCGACATTGCGTAATTCATGCCGTACGTCATCATGAGCAACGGTCTGCCCGCCAGCCCCGAAGGACCAGCGAACGCGTCTTTGATCGCGTCGACATCGGATAGCGAGTGAAAAGATCGAACGATTGGGTTCTCGAGAATATGAATACGGTCGTCGTAAGCGAAAGGAGCACCTATCGAAACACCGTACAGCACAAGAACGATCAATGAAAGTAGTACTACGACTCTGAAAATGCACTTCGCATCGGCCTTAGTCCGTAGTGTTGTTCGTGTTGTAGGTGCCGTCTTCGACATTACGACCGAGCGTAATAATACGGATTTCTATAATTGCAAAGCCATGTTATAAGCTAGCGCGCTTCTATTCAAACTTGGGTACGCTTCTTCGTCAAGGCCACGAGTCAAGATGCTTTTTTCGATGTCGGGAAAACATGCAGGTCCAAAGAATCGAATTGTCGAAACGACGATGCGGGTATAGCTTTATTGTACGCGATGGGAAGTGTTGGCTGGTTAGTACACATCGCGGAACGATACGCGTTGATGGCGCGGCCGCCAAACTGAACATCGAGGGTAAAACGAAAGAGGCCGTGCCTTGTTGAACATTCCAGCTCATAAGCTTCTGAAACTTACTTGTCTGTTCGCGCTCGGCCTCGCACTACTCTCGCTCGCTGCACTCAATCTCACGCTTGCTCAACAACCCTCGCGTCTGGAAATCCCTGGAAGGGATCCGGCTTACTCGAAATTCGACAGCCAGCTGGGTGGAATGTTGAGAACGTGGAACTCCGGACAGAGGGGAGCCATGCCTGCGGCGGCAGCCGCCACTCAAATTCGCAATCAAGCAGTACTGAACCGAGCCGTGGCCGACAATCAAGGTGTCGAGGCTTGGATCGAGTTTGATCGTGCGACGGCAATTAACGAAGCGGCACTTCGAGCGGCAGGTATTCAAGCTGACGACCACTATCGCGTCGTGGACGAGTACGTTCAGGCCTTCGTTCCGTGGAACCGGTTGGATCAGGTCTCCAATCTGCCTGGAGTGAGGTCCGTGTCGCTTCCACCTCGAGGCGTACCGGACGTTGTGATTAGCGAGGGGGTCGCGCGAACCCTGGCGAGCCGCTATACAAATGCCGGCTTCAGCGGACAAGGCGTGAAGGTCGCGGTTCTCGATGTCGGGTTCGCGGGCTATAGCTCGCTGCTGGATCAGAGTTGCCCGTGAATACCATTGTGAAATCGTTTTATGGCAGCGTCAGCGGAAACGGAGACATTAACGGAGGCGGCCAGGTCCACGGCACCGCATGCGCAGAAGTTGTCTACGATATGGCGCCAGACGCGACGCTGTACCTCGTGAACGTTTCGACGGTGGCGGAAATGGACGCGGCCGTCCACTACTTGGTTGACCAGGGCATCAACATCATCACGCACTCTGTCGGATGGTTCAACGCGTCCTTCTATGACGGAACAGGACCAGTTTCCGCAATTGTAGATTACGCCACCAGCAACGGTGTTTTATGGTTCAACTCGGCGGGCAATTCGGCGCAATCACACTGGAGTGGCGGATTTGTCGACAACAACCTGGACACGTTCAACGAATTTGCCGGCAATGACCAGACGTTAAGTATCACCCTTGTTGCCGGCGAGACCGTCACCGTGCTGTTAACGTGGAACGATTGGCCATCTTCAACGAACGATTACGATATTGGATTTCTTGATCCGTCGAACGCTCTGGTTGCGGCGAGCGTGAATACCCAGACAACAGGAGCGTTTCCGCCGGTCGAAAAGTTTGCCTACCAGGCTCCGACGGCCGGCACGTACTCCATCATTCTGCAAAAACGCCAGGCAAACAACCCGGCGTCGCAATTTCACCTCTTCGTCCTCGCTGACGGACCAGACCTGCTCGAATACCCCGTGGCTGCGGGCAGCATATCCGATCCCGCGGCGTCGCCGAACAGTATGGCGGTCGGCGCGGTTTTTTATCCGAGCAACGTGAATGAACTATTCAGTTCTCAGGGCCCCACTTCCACAGGTCTTCGCAAACCCGACATCTCAGGGCCTGATGGAACTTCATCTTTTACATACCCGGAGTTTTTTGGGACTTCAGCAGCAACGCCGCATGCGGCTGGAGCTGCCGCATTAATATGGTCGCAGAATCTGACTCGAAACGCCGCCACGGTGCGATCATTGCTGGAAACGAGCGCCAGTGATTTGGGAATTCCTGGACCCGACAACGTTTTCGGTGCAGGAATGGTGACACTCCCCTCGGTTCGCCCTGTAATTACCGGCATCAACCCGTCTACCGGCAGTTCAGGCACGGTGGTTAGTGCAACCATATCAGGTACTAATTTATCTGGAGCCACCGCCGTCTTCTTTAGTGGCACCGGTGTGACCGCTACTATCGGCACTGGGGGCACCGCCTCAACGTTGCCTGTGACTATCAACATCAATACTCCTTCCACCGGTACTCGAACAGTAAGTGTCGTTACTCCTGCAGGAACTTCAGATCCTTTCACAGGCTTTACGATCACGAGCAGCACATTACCTATTGTGAGTGCGATTAATCCCACCACCGGAGCGCGCGGAACTTCTTTTGGCGCGACCATTTCTGGAAGCAATCTAGCTGGTGCGAGCGCGGTGACATTTACCGGGTCGGGAGTAACCGCCACAATAGGTACGGGCGGTACCGCAACGAGCTTGCCAGTTACGATAGGGATCGATTCTGCGGCGACCATAGGAACTCGGACTTTCACTGTAACAACTCCCTCCGGGACATCTGCACCGTTCGGTGGATTCACGATTGTCGACAGCAATCAACCCACGATAACCGCTATAGCTCCGCAGAGCGGGAATCGCGGAGATGTGCTGGTGGGTTCCATTTCAGGAACAAATCTCGATGGTGCAACTGCCGTCACGTTCAGCGGATCAGGGGTAACGGCGACGATCGGTACGGGCGGGACAGCGACGAATTTGCCGGTGACTATATCGATAAGCGCATCTGCTTCCGCCGGATCTCGAACAGTTAGGGTGACGACGCCGAACGGCACCTCACCCGCTTTTAGCGGATTTACCGTAAATAGCGCCGTCGTTACCGATGTAGTGTTGACGACCAGCATCACACCGCCACAACTGCCGGGAACCGCTGTTACATTCTCGGCTGCACCAAATGGAGGTGTGTCGCCATATCAATACAAGTGGTTCCAGTTTGATGGCGTGAGTTGGACGATGCTTGCGGACTGGTCCGCTAACAACACATTTCTATGGACGCCGACGGTTGCCAACCCAAACTATCGGATTGGCGTATGGGTTCGAAGTTCCGGCAATTCCACGGATGCCGGCGAAGCTGTGGCATCGCAGGCGTTCGCGATTCTTGCAGCGTTGCCTGTCATTACGGGAATAAACCCCGGCAGCGGAGCACAGGGCGCACAGATTGCGGCGAACATCTCGGGGACGGGACTTGCGGGTGCGTCGGCCGTGATCTTTAGCGGTTCAGGTATGACGGCGACAATTGAGGGAGGTGCAACTGACACGAACGTACCCGTCAGTATCAACATCAGCGGTTCCGCGCCGGTGGGTTCTCGAACAGTAAGAGTCATGACTCCTTACGGTCTCACTGCGCCGTTTACTGGTTTTACGGTGACCTCGTCGGCCGTCGTATCGAGTGTTTCGCTGACGTCCGACGTAACGCCACCGCAAATGGCGGGCACGACCGTCCATTGGACGGCCACCCCCGTCGGCGGCGTCGCGCCACACGAATACAAATGGTGGCTGTTCGACGGACAAACCTGGACACTCCTCGCCAATTGGTCCACAAACAATACGTTCGCGTGGACACCTACAACAGCCAATCCGAATTACAGAATCGGTGTCTGGGTTCGCAGCGCCGGCAATCCCGCAGACAATGCAGAGATGCCGGCCAGCGTCGCCTTCCCAATTCTGGCGGCGCCACCTGCGATCACCGGCATCAACCCCACCGGTGGAATACAGGGCACGTCGGTGCCCGCCAATATTTCCGGGAGCGGACTGAGCGGAGCGACGGCGGTGACATTCAGTGGTGCCGGCGTCACGGCCGTCATTGGTAGCGGCGGCACGCCGACAAGTCTTCCGATCACCATTAACATCGCTGCAGGCGCGGCGGTTGGCAGCCGCACATTCACCGTGACAACGCCAGCCGGAACATCCGCCGCTTTCAATGGCTTCACCGTCAACGCTCCACAGATCGTCACAAATGTGACGTTGACGTCTGACCTAAGCCCTCCGCAGACATCCGGAACGACAATTACCTTCACGGCGACACCCACCGGAGGAATTGCGCCACACGAATACAAATGGTGGCTGTTCGACGGACAAATCTGGACGCTCCTCGCCAACTGGTCCACAAACAATACGTTCGCGTGGACACCTGCAACGGCCAATCCGAATTACAGAATCGGTGTCTGGGTTCGCAGCGCCGGTAATCCTGCAGACAGTCCAGAGATACCCGCCAGCATCGCCTTTCCAATTGCCGGTGTACCGACCGTCACCAGCGTGATGTTGATCTCAGATGTACCGGCTCCGCAAACACAAGGAACGACGATCACCTTCACCGCGACGCCGAGCGGAGGGCGTGCGCCGCAAGAATACAAATGGTGGCTGTTCGACGGACAAGTCTGGTCGATCCTCGCCAATTGGTCCACGAACAATACGTTCGCGTGGACACCTGCAACGGCCAATCCGAATTACAGAATCGGTGTCTGGGTTCGCAGCGCCGGTAATCCTGCAGATAGTCCAGAGATAGCCGCCAGCATCGCCTTTCCAATTGCCGGCGTACAGACCGTCACGAGCGTCACGCTGACCTCTGATGTGTCCGCTCCGCAAGCACAAGGGACAATGATCACCTTCACCGCGACGCCGAGCGGAGGGCGTGCGCCGCAAGAATACAAATGGTGGCTGTTCGACGGACAAACATGGACGCCTGTCACCAATTGGTCCACAAACAATACATTCGTATGGACACCAATAGCGGCGAATCCCAATTACAGAGTTGGCGTATGGGTCCGCAGCGCCGGGAATTCTGCCGATAGTCCAGAAGTACCTGCCAGCGTCGCCTTCCCAATTTTCACACCTCTGCTGTGAACAGTTGAGTCTAGGATCGCATTCCGGTGCTCAGAATTCGGCGCACCGCAATCCCAAGGCGAGCCAGGCCGGCAACGAAACCACCGATGCCGGCTGTCCATGTTCCCCAACCCAGGCGAAAGAGATTTACGTCCTGCCGGAGAATCCCTGCGCTCGATACCGCTAAACCAAGCAACAACAGAATCAGCACCGCAACCTGAAGCCGCGGATCCACAAACGCGCGTCGCATGGTGGCCGGAGCGGCAGTGCCGCGCGCGCTCAACAGTTTCGAGATATGCGTTGGAATGATGCGATAGAGCATTCCGAGAATCATCAGACTGAGCCAACCGAACATATAAACGAACCCGTACACAAATTGCAGTTGAATACCAACCACAGTTCGCACGGCCGGCATCAGGCTCATCCATAACCCGATGATCGCAACCAGCAGCAGACAACCGAACGAACTGACGAGAAAATATGTAGACCGGTCAGAAGGCTGTGCGAATTCTCGCAATACGGGAATGAACGAAATCGCGTACCACATGCATGCAACCGCGAGAATGGCGCCAAAGAGTCCGTACCAATTGCCTGTTGTCAGCAGACCGGTGCTCAATCCGATCAAGCCGGCATGAAAAGCGGCAAAGCGAATCTTCGACTGCAGCGGCTGGCGTAAATGCGGTTGAGGAAAAAGACGGGATAGGACGGCAAGAATCATCATGCCGGCCCAGCCGGCGCCGGCCAGGTAAATATGGGCGAACAGAACGCGATGAAATACTGTCGGCAAAGGTAAATCGAAGCCCTTCGCCAATCCCATCCATGCTCCGATCGATGCAGCGGCGACGAAATACAAGAGCGCAGATAGCAAGTGCGAGTGTGCGGTATCGCGGCGAACGCCGCCAAACCCGAACAGAAGGACAGTTACGATGGTAATCACCGCCACCAACAGCAGGGTCGTCCCGATCGCCGCGACGACGTAGGCCAGCGTTGCGAATCCGGCGATCATTGCGATGACACCGGCAATCCACAACACGACACCAATACCGATCAGATTCGGGCGTCGAAGTTTTAGTCCGAAAGCAACGGGAGCCAGTTGCCGCAGCACACCGACGATCATCAGCGAGACCCAGCCGAGGGTGAACAGGTGGGTCAACGCCACCATGCGCGCTTCGTAAAAATAGCGCACGAACAGATCGGCGCTGACAAAAACCCAGACGCAGCCGACAAGAAAACTAAGCAGCGCAAAGGTGACAGCAACGGCAGTCGTGATCATTCGCGCATTACGATCACTGCATTAAGATCACTTCAGTGGCTCGGGCATGTCCGCCAGAATGTAGGCCATGACGGCAAGCGTCGCGATGCACTTTCGAAGATCCTGAGGATTCACCTTGTCCAGCGTGTCCGAGTTGGTGTGATGCCAATCGAAGTAGTGCTCGCCGGTTGTCTGTAATCCGAGCAACGGGACACCTGCCTGACCCAATGGAGCAATGTCCGTTCCGCCGCCACCATTGGAAATGTTGTGCGCTCCGATCGCTTCGAGCAGCTTTCCAATCTGCTGCAGTTTTTGTTTCGCCGAATCGTGAGGCGGCGTGTTGGGTTCCACACCCGTGATGCTGAAGCCGAAACCGGTCGGCCGCTCCGCGCCGCCATCCATTTCGATCGCGGCAACGTGCTTTTTCACATCGTCGCCGAGCGCGGTACGGTAGGTCGCACCGCCGCGCGCGCCGTTTTCTTCATTCGTCCAGCCGACGACACGGACAGTCCGGCGAGGACGCAGTCCGAGTTGTTTCATGAGGGTGACCGCCTGCCACGCGGCCACGATCCCGCCGCCGTCATCGTGAGCGCCCTGTCCCACGTCCCACGAATCGATGTGACCGCCAAGAACAACAACCTCGTCCGGCCGTTCACGGCCAGTGATCTCACCCATGACGTTCGCTGAATCGGCATCCGGCAACATCTTGGCTTCCATTTCCAGATGCACCTGCACGTTCTGACCAGCTTCGACCAGGCGTCGCATCAAAGCGGTTTCTTCAACTGTTATCGCCGCCGCCGGAATTTGCGTCACGCCTGCTTCGTAGGTTTGATTGCCGGTATGCGGAGTGTATAGGCTCGAACCCGTCATCGAACGAACGATGGATGCGACTGCGCCGAACTTGGCAGCGCGAGACGCACCGGTTGTGCGAAAAACGTTGGTTACTCCGTAACCTTTCCATTCCACGTCATAAACAACGATCTTGCCCTTAACCTTGGCCGTCCCCAGGGTCTCGAGTTCTTCGAATGAACCGACGACAACTACCGGCGCGGTGATACCGCCGGGTGGTGTGGCAACACTGCTTCCGAGTCCGAGCATGTTGAGTTGTTTCTCATAAGGCTCGATCATCTTTGCCGACTCGCGCCCGCGCACCCAGTACGGCACCTTCACGGGCTGCAGCTTTACGTTCTCCAAGCCATCGGTCTTCATCTGCTGAGATGCCCACTGGACGGCGCGCTCGAGGTTCGCGGATCCACTCAGCCGGTTACCGATTCGAGTCGTCAGATACGAAAGCTTGTCCCATCCACCCTGATCAACCAGCGCAGCACCCAGAAGCTTGCCGGCGACTTCGCGATATTCCGTATCCAATGTCTTTCGTTGCGCCGCGCCGCTTGTGACAACAGCAACAAGAACGGCAAGACTCAACAGTGCGCGTTTCAAACCCGTCATGCTTCACCTCAATGAGAACGTTGTACCACCATGATTGTCAGATCGTCGGCGACCGACGCTTCTCCCAGAAAAGTCGAGAGAGCCCCACGAATCATTGAGACCATCTCGCGAGGTCCTGCATCGCGCGAGCGGTCTCGAAGCACGCGTTGCAGCCGGTCGATGCCAAACTCTTCGCTTGGCCCCGCCTCCGTCAAACCATCTGTATAAAGCACGAGCGCGTCACCGTGAGCAAGCGTGAACTGGTTTAGCTCATAAGAGCGGTCAGCGAGAAGGCCCACCGGAAATCCGGCTGACACGATGGTTTCAATCCCGGCAGACCGCACGATGACCGGCGCGCAATGTCCGGCGTTGACGATTTCGACGTCGCCGTTGGCGGCCAATCGTCCGCACGCCAACGTCGCGTAATGCGATGGAATGGACGCGCGCAGAAGCTGCCGGTTCACGCGTTCCACGAGGGTGGACAGCGGAACACCTGTCTCGAGCAACGAGCGAAATGCCGCTTGCAGATGCGACATTAATAAGGATGCCGCGACACCTTTTCCCGACACATCGCCGACAGCGAAGTAAACGGTATCCGGCTCGCCGGGTTGAGTCCAAAGATCGCAGAAATCGCCGCTGACCATGCCCAGGGGTTCGTAGCGGAAATAGGCTTCCCAACTTGAAGAAACAAAATGCGGGTCGGGAAGAAGACCCGCCTGAATCTGGCGCGCCAGCTGCAGGTCCTGTTCAAGTGCCCGCTGCTGCTGGGGCGTCAAATCGCACAGACAATATTGAAGTAACGGGTTTTGCAAAAGGTCCTTGTCGGTAACGTCGTCGCCGCAGACAAGACACCGGGCGTAATCGCCTGCATCCATGCGCGCCAGGGCTGAATCGACCTGCTCGAGGAGTTGCACCAGCTGGTCCTCCTCACGGTCGTGAGAGATCGCTTTGCGAAGCCGAATCTGCCGGTCGCTGAGCTGGCGGCGCAAAGAATCCTGTATGGCCGTTTCCATAGGATCACAGTGTATACCTGGAAACTGGGTTTCGAGTGAGGCTACACTCGAAGTAGAACCTTTTCACGTGGAGGTAAGCATGGCTTCGTTTGATGAACTGAAATCGAAGTATCAATCCGTTCTTGATGCCATTCAAAAGAATGGAATCAGCGTGAAGAATCTACATCAGCAGGACGGTAAGCTCTTCATAAAGGGAGCCGCCCCATCGCTCGATGCGGCTAATAAAGTTTGGGATGAAATCAAACGTGTCAATCCACGAATGGATGACATCGCCGCCGATTTCCCCGTGGATACATCGATGGCGCAAGCAACCGGGACAGTGAAGATGTACACGGTTAAAGCCGGCGATACCCTTTCCAAAATCAGCAAGCAGTTTTATGGATCCGCCAATGATTACATGCGGATCTTCGACGCTAACAAAGATCAATTATCCGACCCGGATAAGATCAAGGTCGGACAAGAACTCAAGATTCCAGCAGCGTAAATTGGGTAAATTGGGGTCAGACGTATCTGGCACCTATTTTTCAAATTATCGAGTTCATGAAAAATAGGTGCCAGATACGTCTGACCCCAATTTACCCAATTTACTCGCCTTGCTTGACCTCCGTGATCTCATCCGCCACCAGACCATGGGCTTCCTTGTGAACGGCAATCGCTGCGTCTTTGCTCGGCGCGTCGATCAGGCAGAAGACATTGCCATCGCCCTCGTCCACCCAAGACTGCAGATACTTGACGCCGTACTTGTCTTGCGTCTTCAAGTCCGCTGCATGCGCCTGCGCTGCACCTTCCTTCGTTAGGCCTTCAATGTGTTTGTGACTATCTATGTACAGGGGCATTTTCATTCTCCTTCTGGATCCCCTCGCGATCATCTGGACCGTGTTAGGATCAATCTTGTTTCTCTTAATATGCGGCTTGCCTCGTTTGAATACTTGATTGAGCGGCCAGCATTCTTGCTGGAGTGACCAATTCAGAGAGTCGTTAATGGATGTCCTTTCCGACGTGCTGAGGGCGGTTAAGCTCGAAGGCGCGCTCTTCTTTAAC
>Ga0209382_10011971_pt1 | contig 10737 bp, 8 predicted proteins | sample SoiMetdeltSBSDD5_FD_187599 | JGI IMG/M metagenome (GOLD analysis project Ga0209382, IMG submission 187599) | Bulk soil microbial communities from a Populus tree surrounding site in Tennessee, USA - Soil MetaG P. deltoides SBSDD5 (SPAdes) (version 2) | ecosystem: Environmental > Terrestrial >...
GCTTCGCCGGGGCGTGCCGAGCGATCGGGGGTGGGGGCCATTTCGGGACCGCGAACGCGCATCGAGGCGCGCCACGGCTTCGCCGGGGCGTGCCGAGCGGTTGGGGGTGTGGGGGCCATTTCGGGGCCCCCACTAAAATGGAAAGGGCCGGCCCCGAGGCCGGCCCTCATGATCTCGCTGTGGGCTAGCGGGCTACCACTTCACGGGCTTGGAGGGTCGATGCGCATAGCCGCTCTCGCGGCCGCCGCCGCCGCCCGGACGACCACCACCGGGACGGCCCCCACCGCCGCCGGGACGGCCGCCGCCGCCGCCTCCGCCACCGGAGCGTGGCGCCTGCGGGTTGGAAATTTCGACCGTGATCCGGCGACCGTCCAGCTCGCGTCCGTTGATCTGGCTGATCGCATTCTGAGCGTCCTCAGCGGAGTTCATTTCGACGAAGCCAAATCCGCGCGACTGACCCGAAAACCGGTCGGTGATGACCGTGGCCGAGAGGACGTTGCCGCTCTGGGCGAAGAATTCCCGCAGCCCCTCACTCGTGGTGGAGTATGCAAGACCGCCGACGTACAGCTTGGACGCCATAGATTTTCCCCCGAACTCTCTTCCGCTGTCTTCACGCCCCGCGAACCGGAAGAGTCCGTTCTACGTCGGGGGCGAGGTCTGACCGATTGTCGGTCTCGACGTTAAAAGTTTACACGTGGTTGGTCGCCGCGCAACCCGAGAGCCACGACGCGCCTACCACGTGAGCGCCGGCGCGGTCGTCGGCGGTGGTGCGTCGACCTCGGACGTCTGCGGCACTGGCGTGTCGAGCTCGCTGACGGACGCGGAGGGCACCACGACCGAAATCGCGCGTCCAAGCACCCACGTCGACAGCTCGATGGCCGAGATGACGACGATGACGGCGAGCAACACCGCCATCACCGAGCGAAGCGTCATTGTCCGGCAGTCACCTTGTGGAGCAGATCCTCGACGGTGACCGGCTTGGCGATCACGCGAAAGCCGGCGAGCTCGAAGGTGACACGCTGGTCGAGCGCGGCCGGCGACTTCATGGCGACGACCACCGGTACGCCCGGCGCGACGCGATCGAAGAGCGTCGCCATCTCGCGGGCGGTGAGCCGCATCTCGGCGGCATCGACCACGATGAGATCGACCGGCGTGTTGAGGAGAACGCGGACACCCTCGCAGAGGTTCTCGGCGATGGCGATACCCAGGTCACGGTTGAGGCAGGCGAGGCCCAGGGCCTGGTTCGCCGCACGGTTCTGATCGATCACGAGGACTCGGTTCATCTCTTCTCCCTGTGAGCTAGTCGGCCGAAGCCGGGGCCAAACGAGCAAGGTGAATGCCAGACGCGCGCGAGCGCTAAGTGCGCGACGCGGCGAGAGCGTGGCGATCCGCGGCGGGCGAGCGAGGCGAGTCATCGGGCAGAACGCCCGAACAAAACGTCACGTGTCCCGAATCAGCGAAACTCCTCGGGCCTGATCTGGTAGCCGATGATCTTGCGGTAGAGCGTCTTCGGATCGATGCCGAGCAGCGCGGCCGCCTTGCCGCGGTGGCCGCTCACCTGGCGCAGCGTGGTCACGATGTGCGTCCGCTCGATGGACTCGAGGCTGCCCGCCGGCGTGGCCGGCGGCGCGCCGGCGCCGAGCACCTCGGGGGGCAGGTCACCGGGCTCGACGTCCTCGCCCTTCGAGAGGATCACGCCGCGCTCGATGGCGTGCAGGAGCTCCCGCACGTTGCCGGGCCACGCGTAGGCCTCGAGGATGGCGAGGGTGGCCGGCGGCAGTCGCTTGGCCCCGTACGCGGCCTTCGACTCGACGAAATGCTGAGCGAGGAGGGCCACGTCCTCGGGCCGCTCGCGCAGCGGCGGCAGCGACACGGTGATGGTGTTGATCCGGTAGTAGAGATCCTGCCGGAACTCCCCCGCCCGCATGGCTTCCCCGAGATCGCGATTGGTGGCGGCCACGATCCGGATGTCGACGCTGCGCGGCCGCGTGCCGCCCACGCGGAAGAACATGCCGGTCTCCAGCGCCCGCAGCAGCTTCACCTGACTGTCGGGCTCCATCTCGCCGATCTCGTCGAGGAAGAGCGTTCCGCCATCGGCGAGATCGACCAGACCGGGCTTGGTATTGACGGCGCCCGTGAACGCGCCCTTCTCGTGTCCGAAGAGCTCCGACTCGAGCACCTCGCGAGGGAGCGCGCCGCAGTGGATCGGCACGAAGGGCCGGGCCGCCCGCGCCGAGCGCTCGTGGATGGCCCGCGCCACCAGTTCCTTGCCGGTGCCGCTCTCGCCGAGAATGAGCACCGAGGAATCGGTCGGCGCCACGCGCTCGACGATGCGCAGGACGTCCTGCATCTTGGGGCTGAGGGTCAGGATGCCGCCGTACGGCTCGGCGCCGGGAGCATGCGCGCGCAGCGCCACGTTGTCGCGCATGAGCTGGCCCTTCTCGGCCGCCTTGCGGATGACGATGTCGAGCTCTTCGATCTTCGTGGGCTTGGTGAGGTAGTCGTAGGCGCCGAGCTTCATGGCCTCCACGGCCGTGGCCACTTCCTGGAAGCCGGTCATCACGATCACCTGAGGATGCTCGGGAAACGACTGGAGGTCGCGCAGGACCTCGATGCCCTCCTTGCGGGGCATCTTCATGTCCAGGATGACGACGTCGTACTCCCGCTCGCGGAGACCCACCAGCGCGCTCTCGCCATCGCCCACACCCTCGACCTCGTGCCCCTTGCGCGCGAGCTCACGGACCATCAGCTCCCGCAGCCTCGTCTCGTCATCCGCCACCAGCACCCGGATCGGCCGCGTCATGGTAGCGACGGCGCTGGCGCGGGCGAGAGCCGCGGGTGGCCTGTTCGCGATGGGCATGGCTGCGCGCTGCCGTCAACCGTTCTGCCATCAACCGTTCTGCCGTCAACCCTCATGCGGGCAACACTACCCTGAAGACCGTTCCCGTCGCTACCCGCGAGTCCACCTCGATGCGGCCGCCGTGATCGGCGACGATCGACTGGGCGATGGCCAGGCCGAGGCCGGTCCCCTGACCGGGCGGCTTGGTGGTGAAGAACGGATCGAAGATCCGCGTCAGCACGTCGGCGCTCATGCCCGGTCCTTCGTCGGCGAATTCCACGTGGACGTCGGTGCGCACGCGGCGCGTGCGGATGGTCAGGCGGCCGCGCCCCTCCATCGCCTCCAGCGCGTTGGAGGCCAGGCCGAGGAAGACCTGCAGGAACTGGCCTTCGTTGATCACGAGCCCCGGCAGCTCGGAATCGAGCTCGGTCACGAACCGGCTGTCGACGAAGCGCGATTGATGCGAGAGCAGCTCGATGGTCTTGTGCACGAGCGTGTTGACGTCGGTGGGCGCGCGGCGGTGGCCCGGCTCGCGCACGAACTGGAGCAGGCTGCCCGTGATCTCCTTGCACCGGAAGGCTTCCTCCTCGATCAGCGCGAGGTAGCCGGGGAAGTCGGCGAGCTCGGACCGTCCGGCGAGCACGTTCTCCTTGAGGCGAGCGGCGAGCGACTCCGCGCAGCCGGCGATCGTTGCCAGCGGGTTGTTCAGCTCATGCGCGACGCCGGCCGCCAGCCGGCCGGCGGTGGTGAGGCGCTCGGTGAGCAGCATCTGTCGCTCCAGGTGCTTGGCGCGCGTCACGTCCTCCACGAGCAGCACGACGTGGCCGCCGCCCTCGCCCTCGGCGTCGAGGGGCGCCGCCGTGAAGCGCAGCAGCTTTGCCTCGCCGCCGGCGTGCAACTCGTGCTCGACGACGTCCACGGCATGACGCTCGTGGGCGGCGGTGACGAACGTCCGCAGGCCGGCCGCCAGCGGCGGCAATAGCTCGTCCAGAGGCCGGCCCGCCGCCGCCTCGCACGCGAGCGTGCGCGCGCCTTCGCGGTTGGCGCGCACGACGCGCAGGTCGGCGTCGAGGACGAACACGCCGAGCGGCAGCGTCTCCACCACCACCTCGACGAAGCGTTTCTGGCCGTCGAGCTCGCGCGTCCGCTCGGCCACCATGCCCTCCAGATTCTCGTAGAGACGCGCATGCTCCATGGCGATCGCGGCCTGATCGGCCAGCGCGAGCAGCAGCTCCTCCTCGGCCGGAGCGAAGACATGGACGTCCTGACGGAGCACGACCAGCGCCCCGACCGCACGCGCACCGACGCGCAGCGGCACCGCGAGCATGGAGCGGTAGCCGCTGGTCCGCGACAGCTGAGGGTAGGCGGCGCGCGGATCGGACCACAGGTCCGCGCTCTGCATCGGCCGGAGCTGCGCCACCGCCTGGCCGGTGATCCCTTCTCCCTCCCTCACGCGGACGCCCGACACCATCGCCTCCGGCACATCGAGACTCGCGACGAGAGCCAGGATGCGGGTGTGCGGGTCGAGCATCATGATGCCGCACGAGTGCGCGCCGAGCACCGCGCGCGCCTGCTCCATGATGACGTTCATCGTGCGATCGCGGTCAAGGCTGGCGGTGACCGCGCGGCCGGCGGCGAGGAGGGCGCGTGTCTCGCGCGTGCGCAGGACGCTCTCCTCGAAGAGCTGGGCGTTCTGCACCGCGATGCCGGCCTGCTCGGCAAACGCTTCCAGCACCTGCTGGTGATGGGCGGTAAAGGCCGCCGACCGTGTGGAGAAGGCCGAGATGACGCCGAGGAGCTTGCCGGCCACGCGCAGCGGCACGCACAGCATGGAGCGGATGCCCTCGCGCTCATCGACGTCGCGGCGCGCCGAGCGCGGGTCGACGCGCACGTCGTCGACGCGGAGCGGCGCGCCCGTCTCCGCGCAGCGCCCCATGATGCCCTCACCGACCGGCAGCGCGAGCGCGCGCCATTCGTCGCTCTTGTAGCCGTGCGCGGCCGCGTTCACCAGGCGGGCGCCGCCGGCTTCGAGCAGACCGATGCCGCAGCCGGTGCTGCCGATGAGATCGGTGACCGAGCGAGCGATGCGGTCGAGCACCGAGGCGACGTCCAGCTGCGCGGTGATGAGCTGACTCGTCGTGTACAGGGCGGCCAGCTCCTCGGCCCGGCGCCGGCTCTCGTCGATCAGGCGGCGTTGCTCGATGGCCGAGGCGAGCGGACGCGCCAGCTCGGCGGCGCTCTCGACATCCCGGTCGTCAAAGGCACCACGCCGCGCGGACAGCATGGCCACGGCGCCGAAGACGCCCTCCCGGCTCACCAGCGGCACGAGGACGGCCGAGCGCCAGCCGCGGGCGACGAGCGCGGCCCGACTCGCCGCCGGCACCCCCGGGTCGTCCAGATCATCGACCCGCAGCGGCGCCGCCGCCGCCACGACCTCGGCCAGCAGCGTCTTTTCGACGGGGAAGCGCCCGGCGCGCGGCAGCACCGCGGAGGCGTCGGACGCCGTCACGTCGATCAGGTCGAACTCGTGGCGCTCGGCATCGACCAGCGAGACGGTCAGTGCGTCGAAGCGGGCGAGCGGCGCCACGCCGTCGGCGAAGACACGCAGCACGTCGTCCAGCGAGTTGCTGGAGACGAATCGCCGCGTGAGGTCGTCGAGGACCCGAAGGCGCAGCGCGCGGCGGTGAAACTCCCACGCCGGCTCGAGGGCGGCGCCGAGATCACGCGCGAGTCCGGGCGGCAACGCGCCACGCGGAAGCGGACGCGGACCGACCAGGGCAACCTCGCCCACGACGGCGCCGCCACCGAGCGGGGCGCGAAGGGCGCCGCGCGGAAGCGCCGCACCGTCCAACAAGGCTGCGCGCAGGGGTGCCGTCGCCGGCGCGGGCCCGGCCGTCACCACCACCGGGGTCGAGCCGCGCGGCCGCACGACGAGCACGCCGGCGCGGGCACCGGCCTTCGCGACGAGGCGCTTGAGGGTCTGCACGAGCCCGGCCTCGAGCGACTCCGCGGAGGCGAGCGGCGTGAGCAGATCGGGAACGACGCGCGCCATCGTCGGCTACGGCGGGGTGAGGACCCGCCCGGGGAGACTCCCGGTGTGCTGGCCGTCCTTGATGACGAAGCGCCCGTTGACGATCACGTGGTCGACGCCGCCGGCGTAGCGATGCGGATCCTGGTAGGTGGCGGCGTCGGCGATGCGCCGCGGGTCGAAGACCACGAGATCCGCCTTGGCGCCCTCACGGATGACGCCGCGATTGCGAATGTTGAGACGCCGCGCGGGTAGCCCGGTCATCTTGTGGATCGCCTGCGGCAGCGACAGCACGCGCTGCTCGCGCGCGTACTCGCCGAGCACGCGCGGGAAGGTGCCGTAGCTTCGGGGGTGCGGCTTGCCCTCACCGAGCGGGCCGTAGGGGGCGAGGGCGGAGCCATCGGAGCCGATCATGACGTGCGGATGGACGAGAGCGCGCCGGAGATCCGCCTCGTCGAGCTGGAACAGGATCATGTACGCCTTACCGGCTTCGTCCACGATGAGCTCGAGCGCGGCGTCGAGCGGGTCCATGCCACGTGCGGCGCCGACTTCCGAGAGGCGCTTGCCCTCGGCGTCCTTGCGGCGGGCGCAGTAGGAGATCATCACGTTCTCCCAGCCGATGCGGTCCAGCAGGCTCTGCCCCGTCACCGGCGCCTCGATCTCCTTCCGGATGCGGGCCCGCGCGTCGCCGTCGGCGAGCCGCTCGATCATGGCGTCGACGCCGCCCTCGAGCGCCCAGTCGGGCAGCAGCGTGCGCAGCGTGGTGCTGGAGGCGGTGTACGGATAGACGTCCCCCATCACGTCGAGCCCCTCGGCACGCGCGGCGTCGATCAGCGCCAGCGCGCGTTCCACCTTGCCCCAGTTCGGACGGCCGGCCGCCTTCACGTGACTCACCTGCACGGGCAACCGCGCCTCGCGTCCAACACGGATCGCCTCGGCGACGGCGTCGAGCAGCGTGGCGCCTTCGCCGCGGATGTGGCTCGCATAGAAGCCGCCCTGGCTGCCGGCGACCCGCGCGACGTCGACGATCTCCTCCGTCGTCGCGTACGAGCCGGGCGCATAGATGAGCCCGGTGGACAGCCCCCAGGCGCCGGCCTCGACGGCCTCGCCCATGAGCCGCTGCATTCGCGTGAGCTCGGCGGCGGCGGGCGGCCGCCGGGCGAAGCCCATGGCCGCGATGCGGAGCGTTCCGTGGCCAACGAGCTGGACGACGTTGAGGGCGGCGCCGCCGGAGTCGAAGGCGCGGAGGTACTCGGCGAAGCCGGGCCACGCGAAGTCCATGCCCGGCGGGACGTAGAGCGCGAATCCGCGGAGATCGTCGCGGAACTCCGCGGACACCGGCGCGGGCGAGAATCCGCAGTTGCCGACGACCTCGGTGGTGACGCCCTGGCGGATCTTGGACTCTGCGCGCCGGTTGGCCCACAGACGCCAGTCGGAGTGCGAGTGCATGTCGATGAACCCGGGCGCCAGCGCCTTGCCGGAGGCGTTCAGCGTGGTGCCCGCGTGCTCGCGATTCAGATCGCCGATGGCCACGATGCTCTCGTCGCGCACGCCGACGTCCGTGCGATTGCCGGCGGCACCGGTGCCGTCGAAGACGGTCGCGCCTTCGATCTTGAGGTCGAGCATCAGGCCTGGGGCGGCGCCGGCATCGGTCCCACCACGCGCTCGCACCACGCGGCGACACCGAGGAGGCGGGCGTCGGCGCCGGCTGCCTGCACGAGCTGGAGGGCGAGCGGCAGCCGCGAGGTCTCGCTGACGCCGCTCGGCAGGCTGATCGACGGCACGCCGGCCGACGACCACGGCGCGCAGAGCGAGGCGTCGCCCGTGAACGCCAGACCTTCCGGCGGCGTCGAGGGCGCCGTCGGCGAGAGGAGCGCGTCGTGTGCCGCCAGCAGCGGCATGACGGCGTCGCGGAAGGCGAGCCGCGCGCGGTTGGCGGCGACATAGTCGACCGCCGGGTGGGCGAGTCCGACGCGGATCATCTCGGCAATGTGCGTGCCGTAGTCCTTCTCGTGCTTCGCGAACGTCTCCCGATGATACGCGGCCGCCTCCACCTCGAGCACGCGCTGACCGGCGGCGTGCAGCGTCGCGAACTCGGGCGGCAGCTTGACCTCGGTGATCTTGGCCCCGGCGGCCACGAACCGGTCGACCAGCGCGCGGACGTGAGTAGCCATCTCCGGCGTCGCGCGCTCGAGGAGGTCGGGGACGAGGGCCAGTCGCGGCGCGCCCACCGGCACCGGGTCGAGACCCCGGCCGGTGAGAATGCCAAGCAGGAGGGCGACGTCCGCCACCGAGCGCGCGAAGACGCCGACGTGGTCGAGCGACCAGGCGAGCGGGATGACGCCGTCGGCGGGCACCAGCCCGTGCGTCGGCTTGTAGCCGACGACGCCGCAATAGGCGGCCGGTCGCAGGACGGAGCCGACCGTCTGCGTGCCGAGAGCCGCCGGCACCATGCGTGCGGCGACGGCGGCGGCCGAGCCGGAGGACGAGCCGCCCGGCGTGTGGGCTGGATTCCACGGGTTGCGCGTGGGGCCGGCATCGCGGAAGGCGAACTCGGTCGTGTGCGTCTTGCCAAGGACGACCGCGCCGGCCGCGCGGAGTCGGGCCACCGACGTCGCGTCGGTCGACGGACGCGAGTGCGCGAACGGCCGCGAGCCCGCCGTGGTCGGCATGCCCTGCACGTGGAAGATGTCCTTCACGCCGATGGGCACGCCGCGCAGCACGCCGCGCGCGGTCCCGGCGTCGAGCGCCCGTGCCGCCGCCCGCGCGCCATCGCCATCGACGTGCGCCCAGGCCCGGACTGCCGGATCGAGCGTGCGGATCTTGTCGAGGCAGGCGTCGACCAGCGCGGCGGCCGTCAGCGCGCCCGCCTGGATGCGGGCCGCGGCCTCGCGCACCCCGAGCGCCGCCGGCGAGGATTTCTCAGTGGAGGACATCGAGCACCTCCGCAACGACCTCGAATCGACCGAATGACGGCATCAGGTACGCGCCCGCGTACCGAGCCCGCACGTCGTTGACCAGGTCCTGGGCCATCTCGATGCCGGCGCGGAGCGCCGACTCGCCCGCCTGCCGCATTCGCGCCCGCACCGCGTCGGGAATGGTAATGCCGGGCACCTCGTTGTGCAGGAACTCGGCGTGGCGGGAGCTGTGCAGCGGCAGGATTCCCACCAGCACCGGCACGGGCGAGCCGCCGGCGCGCGCGAGAAAGCGCTCGAGCTGCTCGAGGTCATACACGGGCTGCGTCTGCAGCCACCGCGCGCCGGCCTCGATCTTGCGATGCATCCGGTCGATCTCGCGCTCCACGTCGTCGGCCGCGGGATTGAGGGCGGCGCCGACGCAGAAGAACGTCTGCTCACCGATCGAGGTGCCGGTGGCGTCGACGCCATCGTTCATGCGCCGGAGGATCTCGATGAGACCGACGCCGTCCACGTCGAACACGGCCGTCGCATTGGCGTAGTCGCCCGCCCGCGGCGGATCGCCGGTCATGGCCAGGATGTTGCGGATGTCGAGGGCGTGCGCGCCGAGCAGGTCGCCCTGGATGCCCATCAGGTTCCGGTCGCGACAGGTGAAGTGCATGTTGACGTCGAGGCCGGTACCGTCGCGGACCAGCAGCGCGGTCGCCAGCACGGACATCCGGACGCGTCCGAGGGATCCGTCGTTGATATCGACGATCTCCACACCCTTTTCCTTGAGCAGCTTGGCGCCCTGCACGAGCTTGTCGACGGTGTGGCCGCGCGGCGGGTCGAGCTCGACGGTGACGACGAAGTCACCGGCATCGAGTCGTCGCTGCAGCAGCGTCGGCGCGGGCGCGGGCGCGACGCCGGGCATTTCAACGGGCGCAGGACGGGCGACGCGGGCGGTCACCGCTCGCGTCTCGCGTCGTCTCGCGCCGGGCGTCAGCCGGTCGAGCATCTCGCGCATCGCCGCCGTGTGCTGTGGCGTGGTGCCGCAGCAGCCGCCGACGAGCCGCGCGCCTGCCTCGACCATCCGGCCGGCGAACTCGCCCATGTACGCGGGCGACGAAAGATATATGAGGCGCTCGCCGATGCGGCTCGGCAGCCCCGCGTTGGGCTGGATCGCCAGCGGCAGGCCGCCGGCTGCCGGTGCCATCCGCTCGAGCACGTCGTAGAGCGTCGACGAGCCAACCGAGCAGTTGGCGCCGATGGCCTGCACGCCCAGTCCGCGCAGGTCGCGCGCCACCTCCGCCGGCGCCCGGCCCATGAACGTGACCGCCTCGTCGGTGAAGGCCATCTGCGCCACGATCGGCAGGTCGGTCACGGAGCGGATGGCCTCGATGGCGAGCCGGATCTCGGCTAGGTCGGAGAACGTCTCCACCACGAACGCGTCGGCGCCGCCCTCGAGCAATGCCTCCGCCTGCTCCCGGAAAGCCTCCCGCGCCTCATCGGCGGTGAGGGTGCCGAGCGGCTCGAGATACTTGCCGAGCGGTCCGATGGAGCCGAGCACCCAGACGTCGCGCCCCGCCGACTCCCGCACGTCGCGCGCGAGACGGACGCCGCGCCGGTTCACTTCGCGCGTCTGATTCTCGAGGCCGTGAACGGCGAGCTTGAACCGGTTGGCGCCGAACGTGTTGGTCTCGATGCAATCGGCGCCGGCGGCGATGTAGTCGGCGTGGACGCCCTGCACCAGCCGCGGGTTGTTCAGGTTCAGGACATCGAAGCAGGCGTCGAGCGCGACACCGCGCGCATAGAGCACGGTGCCCATGGCGCCGTCACAGAGGAGCGGACCTTCGCCGAGGCGTTCGCTAAACGCGTGCGGCATGGCTCTCCCTCAGCGCCGTCAGCACGCGCGACACGACCTGGTCGACGCCGAGACCGCCCGTCTCGACGGTGAGGTGCGCCTGCGCGTAGTA